>Ga0193727_1000494_pt1 | contig 15343 bp, 17 predicted proteins | sample H2c2metaG_FD_143051 | JGI IMG/M metagenome (GOLD analysis project Ga0193727, IMG submission 143051) | Soil microbial communities from a riparian zone of the East river system, Colorado, United States - H2c2 | ecosystem: Environmental > Terrestrial > Soil > Riparian zone | place: USA: East River...
GCGCCCGAAGGCGTGCAGGCCTACCTGACCGGGCGCGACCCGCTCTACGACGCCTCGACCGGCGGCTCGAGCGGCGGCCCGAGCGTGCTCACCGAGGCGCTGATCGGCGGCCTCGGCTGCCTCGTGATCCTGTTCTTCGTCTTCGGCACGCTGCCGGCGGTGCTGATGCCGCTCGTCGTCGCGATCGCCTCGATCCTGAACACGTTCACGCTGGTCTGGATCCTGACCTACATCACCGACGTCTCGATCGTCGTTCAGTTCCTGATCGCGCTCGTCGGCCTCGGCGTGGCGATCGACTACGCGCTGCTGATGATCTTCCGCTTCCGCGATGAGCTGCGCGAAGGCGAGGACGTCGAGACGGCGCTCGTCGAGACGATGACGCACGCGGGCCGCTCGGTGATCGTCTCCGGCTCGACCGTGGCCGTCGGGCTGCTCTCGATGCTCGTGATCCCGCTGCCGTTCATCCGCTCGATCGGGATCGGCGGGCTGCTGATCCCGACGGTCTCGGTGATCACGGCGCTCACGCTGCTGCCTGCGCTGCTGGCGACCCTCGGTCCGCGGATCAACAGCGTCCGCGTGCTGCCGAAGCGCTTCGTCGACCGCGGCCATCCCGAGGACGGGCCCTGGGGGCGCTGGGCGAACTTCGTCATGCGCCATCCCGGGCCGGTGGCGACGGCCGGGTTCGCGATCGTCGCAGTGCTCGTCTTCTACGGCGTGCAGCTGAACCCGAGCGAGGCGCAGGCGAAGGACTTCCCCGGCAAGGGTGACGCGATCAACGGCCGCCAGGTGCTCGCCGACGCGCACGTCTCGCCCGGCGTGATGAAGCCGTTCGTAGTGCTGGTCGAGAACAACGGCGACCCAAAGGCGATCGCGGTGAAGGTCGGGCGAGTCCCTGGCATCGACGGCGTCGCCGTCCCGCCCGCCTGGCACAAGGGCCCGGACAGCCTGATCGAGGCCTTCCCCGACGCCGACGGGGCGGCCAAGTCCACGCGCGGGACGATCAAGCGCGTCAGAGCCACGCTGAAGGGAACCGACGGCACGCTCGGCGGCGTCGCCGGCGAGGACCGCGACTTCGTCGCCGCCGTCTACTCGAACTTCCCGTACGTGCTCGGCTTCGTCGTGCTGCTGACGTTCATCCTGCTCGCGCGCGCGTTCAGGTCGATCCTGCTGCCGATCAAGGCCGTCGTTCTGAACCTGCTCTCGCTGCTGGCGGCCTACGGGATCATCGTCTTCATCTTCCAGGACGGCCACGGCTCCGAGGCGATCTGGGGGGTGCCTGCAACGCACGCGATCATCCCCTGGATCCCGCTGATGATCTTCGCCTTCCTGTACGGCCTCTCGATGGACTACGAGGTCTTCATGCTCACGCGGATGCGCGAGATCTACGACGAGACCGGCGACACGGAGGCGGCGATCTCGCTCGGGCTCGCGCGCACGGGCAAGCTCGTGACGAGCGCGGCGCTGGTGCTGATGTTCGCCTTCTTCGTGCTCTCGTCGAGCCCGGGTGTCGACATCAAGCAGTTCGGGATCGGCCTCGCGGCCGGGATCATCTTCGATGCGACCGTGATCCGCACCCTGCTCGTGCCGTCGGTGATGAAGCTCTTCGGCGACTGGAACTGGTGGATGCCGGCGTTCGCCGCCAAGGCGCTCTTTGTGCGTCCGTCTCGCGCGCCGGAGCAGCCGGCGCTCGACTCAGCCTGACGCCGCTCGGCTCAGGCGACAAGCACGCCTGCGCAAACGACGCTCCCCACGCCAGCTATCAGCTCCGCACGAGTAGGCCCGGCTGGGACGGGTCGTCGTTCTCGAGCACGACGTCGGCGAGCTCGGCCGGCCGGATAGTCCCGCGGTAGTGCTGCTGGGACGGCAGGTACCGGGCGCGGAACCGCCGCTCGGCAGCATCAGGTGATCCGTACAGCTCGGCGTCGCGGATGCGCGCGCGGCGAATGATCTCTTCGGAGGCGTCGACCAGCTCGGGCCGCAGCAGGAACACCCCGTCGAAGAGGAGGATCGCATCAGCGCTTGCCTCCATCTGCTCGGAGTCGACGAGCAGATCGGTGCGGCGGTCGTAGATCTCCGTACGGTAGAGCCCCGGCTGCCGGACTCTCCGAGCGGACGGAGCAACTCGACCCGAAGTCGGTCGTAGTCGAACGAGTCCTCGTAGCAACCTTGAGCCGACTCAGACGCCCGCCGGTAGCGCTCGATCCGCGGGCGGAGGAAGCCCTCGATCGAGGCGCGGATCACAGCTCGTCCACGGCCGCGAAGCGAAATCGCCAACTCGTCGGCCAGCATGGTCTTGCCTGCGGCAGCAGATCCGTCGATCGCAACCCGCACCGGATGCGAGCAAGGAACGGCATCGATCGCGTCGACGATGGCGGCAACGGCCCCGCCTCGCCCAGGTCCAGCCCCCACGCCCACCGCTCGAGTCTACGCAGCCCCCTTCTCAGTCGGCCTGCAAGCATGAGGTGATGAGGCTGGCCGACGTCAGCCGCCTGGCAGCTCAGCTCGACGGTGTCACCGAGCGCCGCCGTGAGGGCATGTTCGACTGGCGATACCGAGGGCGCCTGGTCGCGCGGCAGCTCGACGACAGCCACATCGTCATCCGAGCGTCGTTCGACTTCCGCGATTTCCTGCTCCATTCGTTCCCCGAGACGTTCTCGGTGCCGACGCGCTTCGCGAAGCACATGATGATCGTGGCCGACCTCGAGAACGGGAATCGAGCTGTCGTAGAAGACGCGGTCATCGCCGCTTGGGAACTGCAGTCGGGCAAGTAGAGCCGGCTGGCCCGACCAACGAGCCAGTACCCTCGCTGGCAGAAGATGCCCACAATGAACGCGGGAAGCGCGCAGCAACCGAGGCTGCAGCGGCGATGACTAACCCTGTCTCGTGGCTTCAGATAGAGCAGGGTTGGAACGTGCTCACCTCCGATGGCGTCGTCGTCGGCACGGTCGCACAGGTCGAAGGCGACAAGCAGAGCGACATCTTCGACGGGCTGGCGGTTGAGTCGAAGCAGCCGACCCAGATCCGTTACGTGCCGGGCGAGCAGGTCGCGGCGATCTATCCCGGCGAGGTGACCTTGAAGATCGCGTTAGCGGACATCGGTGCGCTCGAGCCGTTTCGCCCACCGCCTCCCGAGACGAAGTGGCTTCCGGGGAAGGTGCCTCTCACGACTCGGATGTCGAACTGGCTACGGGGAAAGCGCTAGAAGCACATTCAGCCCGTCAGCCCTCTGGTGACATTCCCGCACACTGGCCCAGTCGAGGGTGGAACTCGATCCCGTCCCAGTTCTCGTTCTTCTGACACGTTGGCGGCTGTATTAAGGAAGATGTGGGGTGTGGAGCGCCCGTTCGTCCCGTCCGGATTCGTCGTCCCACTCGCTCTCGTGACGGAGCAGTTCAGGCTCGAACCGCTCGGGCCGCAGCACAACGACTCCGACTACGAGGCGTGGTCGTCGTCCGTGGAGCACATCCACTTGACGCCCGGCTGGGAGACGAGCTCCTGGCCCGACGACCGCAGCCCGGTGGACAACCTGCGCGACCTGCAAAGGCACGCCGACGACTTCGAGAACAGGACGGGCTTTACCTACACCGTCCTCGATCCAGCGACCAGCGACGTGATCGGCTGCGTGTACATCTATCCCGACGAAGGCGAGCAGCACGATGCGCGTGTGCTCTCGTGGGTGCAGGCGAGCCGGCCCGAGCTCGACTTGCAGCTGTGGCGGGCCGTCACGGCGTGGCTCGCGGACGAGTGGCCGTTCGAGCGCGTGGCTTACGCCGAGCGCACTAGCCGCCGCTGATCGCGGCGATGACGTCGAGCCGGGAGCCGTCGGCCAGCTCGGTGTCGAGCCCGCCGCGCTCCCGGTCGACGTAGACGTTGATGTGGGGCCGCAGCTTGGGGCCGGGCTCGACGAGGCGGTCGCGCAAGCCGGGCCAGCGCTCTTCCAGGCGGTCGATCGCCTCGTTCACCGTCGCCGCCTCGACCTCGAGCTCGCGCGGGAGCCCGGGGAAGAGCGGCGGCAGGACCGGGGGCAGGTGCAGCTCGGCCATCAGTCGGCGGCGGCGACCGTGACCGAGGTGATTCCCGGGAAGAGGCCGCCGATCTGGCTCCAGCTCTCGCCCTCGTCGGTGCTCGCGAACAGCTGGCCGGTGCTCGTGCCGAAGTACAGGCCGGGCTCGTCCTGGCCGTCGATCGCCATGCCATCGCGCAGGACGCCGACGTACGCGTTCTCGCTCGGCAGGCCCTGGGCCAGCCGTTGCCAGCTCGAACCGGCGTCGCGCGTGCGCCAGACGGCGGCATGACCGTCGGGCATCGTCCTGCCGTGACCCGGGTCCAGCGGGATCACGTAGAAGGTGTCGCGATCGTGCGGATGTGTCGCGGCCGCGAAGCCGAATTCGGTCGGGAGGCCCTCCGTGATCTCGGTCCACGTCTTGCCCGCGTCGTCGCTGCGGTGCATCCCGACGTGGTTCTGCTGGTACATGCGCTCGAAGTCCGAGGCCGGCGCGACCTTGTGGACGCAGAAGCCGATCTCCTCGTAGTCGGCGGGCCAGTCCCTGCGCAGCCCCTTGTTGCGCGGCTCCCACGTCTGCCCGCCGTCGTTCGTCTCGAACAGGCTGAAGCCCTGCACGATCACCCAGAAGCGGTCGGCTTCGTTCGGGTGCGGGATGATCGCCGAGAGGCCGAGGTGGCCGGGCGGCTGCTGCGCGGGGTCGTTCCAGGCCTCGCGGCCCTCCTGGCCTTCGAACGTCGTCAGGAGCGAGAAGGTCTGGCCGCCGTCGGTGCTCTCGAAGAGCCCGGCCGCCTCGGCCCCGACCAGCAACCGGCCGTCCACCGGCATCACGTGCGAGACCTTGGACAGGCGCAGCCCGCCGTCCTCTTCCGGGTAGCCGAGGCCTTCGCTCGAGTGCTCCCACGTCTCGCCGAGGTCGGGGCTACGCCAGATGGCGGAGCCGAGCCACTCACTGGCCGCGGCGGCGTAGATCGAGCCCGAGTCGCGATCGAGCACCGCGTGGTAGATGGGCCAGCTTTCGCAGTAGGGGCCGCGCACGCTCCAGTCGCGGCGGTCGCCGCTCTCCAGCACGAACAGGCCCTTCCGGGTTCCGACGAGAAGCATGCTCTTCGACATTCGGTTTACCTCCGTCTCGACGATCGTCCTGAAGTAGACCGGACCCGGCCCGGAAAGTCATCGGCGATGATTTCCGGCCGCCCGCATAGTCCTAGTTCGTGATGGAACCCGACGAGAGGAGCGAATGATGCCGCAGCTGACCCCGTGTCTCTGGTTCGACACCGAAGGCGAGGACGCCGCCGAGCTCTACACCTCGGTCTTCCCGAAGTCGAAGATCCTCGAGATCGGGCGATACGGCTCCGCCGGCCCGCGGCCGGAGGGGACGGTGATGACGGTCACCTTCGAGCTCGACGGGCAGGAGTTCCTGGCCCTCAACGGCGGTCCCGAGTTCACGTTCAACGAGGCGGTCTCGTTCCAGATCCCCTGCCGCGACCAGGACGAGGTCGACCACTACTGGGAGAAGCTCGGCGACGGCGGCGAGCACGGCCCCTGCGGCTGGCTCAAGGACCGCTTCGGCCTCTCCTGGCAGGTCGTGCCGAACCGGCTGACCGAGCTGCTGACCGATTCCGATCGCGAGAAGGCCCAGCGCGTGATGGCCGCGATGCTGCAGATGCGGAAGATCGAGATCGCCGAGCTCGAGCGGGCCGCCGCGGCCTAAGTGCCGAGCGGGGCGCAGCGCGGCTCGTGCACCTCGGCGAGCCGCAGCAGCAGCGCGTGGAGCGCCTCGCGCTCGGCGTCCGAGAGCGGGGCGAGGAAGTCGTCGTCGAGCTGCTTGGCGAGCGTCCGCAGGCGACGGAGCTCCTTCTTGCCGTCGGAGGTGAGCCGGACGAGGTGCCGGCGGCGGTCGTTCGGATCGCGCTTCCGCTCGACGAGCCCCTGCTCCTCGAGCTCGTCCAGCAGCCCGACCAGCTGGCCGCGGTCGTAGCCGAGCGCGTCGGCGATCGAGCCCTGGTTCTCGCGCGAGCCCTCGTCGAGCACGAGCAGCACTCCGAAGTGGTACGGGTGGAGGCCCGTCTCCTCGTACGCGGCCATCCCGCGCTCCTTGGCTGCGAACCCCAGCCGCTTGAGCAGGAACGAGGTCGAGGCCACGAGCTCCGCGGGGAGCCGCTCGGCCGAAGTTTGCGAAGTGGTGACGTTCATCGCCGATAGCGTAGCGCGCTCAAGGGTTGTTGTGTATGATTGTTGAGTACATCAACGATTGGAGAGAACAACGTGAGCCGAAACGACCACCGCTGGAGCGCACTCGCACTGATCGTCACCGCGCAGTTCATGGTCATTCTCGACGTCGCGATCGTGAACGTGGCGCTGCCGTCGATCAAGACCGACCTGAACTTCTCGCAGGAGAACCTGCAGTGGGTGATCTCTGCGTACGCGATCTTCTTCGGTGGTGTCCTGTTGCTGGGCGGCCGGCTCGCCGACCTGCTCGGGCGCAGGCGGCTGTTCGTCGCGGGGCTCGTCCTCTTCTCCGTCGCCTCGCTGCTCTGCGGCCTGGCCTGGTCGGAGGCTTCGCTGATCGGCTTTCGCGCGCTCCAGGGCCTCGGTGGCGCGATGCTCGCGCCGGCGGCGCTGTCGCTGCTGACGACCATGTTCGCCGAGGGCCGCGAGCGCAACCTCGCGCTCGGGATCTACGGCGCGGCGTCGGGTTCCGGCGCGGCGGTGGGTGTGCTGCTCGGCGGGCTCCTGACCTCGTACCTGAGCTGGTCGTGGGTCTTCTTCATCAACGTCCCCGTCGGGATCGCGGCCATCGCGCTGACGCCTGCGCTGTTGCCCGTCGGCCGGGTGAACCTCGCGCACCGGCATTTCGACGTCCGCGGCGCGGCCACCATCACGGGCGGCCTGATGCTGCTCGTCTACGCGACCACCCGCGCGGCGACCCACGGCTGGGGTTCCCCCGGCACGCTCGGGCTCTTCGGGGTTGCGGCGGCGCTCGTCGGAGCTTTCGTCCTGATCGAGCTGCGCTCGCCCTACCCGCTCCTGCCGCTGCGGATCTTCCGCTCACGCACGCTCACCGGCGCGAACGCCGCGATGGCGATCGTCGGCGGCGTGGCGTTCTCGGAGTTCTTCCTGCTGACGCTGTATCTGCAGGACGTCCTGCACTACTCCGCGGTCGAGAGCGGCGTCGCCTTCAGCGGCTTCGCGATCTCGGTCGTCGTGGCCTCCAACGTCGCGCAGTGGGTCGTCGGGCGGTTCGGCGTGCGCGCGACGCTGACCGCCGGGCTGCTTGCGAGCGCGCTGTCGGTCGCCTGGCTGACGCGCCTGCCCGTGCACGGCAGCTACTTCTGGGATCTCTTCCCCGCCTTCGTGCTCGGCGGCGCGGGGATGGGGCTCTCCTTCGTCCCGGTGACGATCGCAGGCCTGACCGGGGTTGCGCCGGTAGACGCGGGCGTCGCCTCAGGCCTGATCAACACGAGTCGCCAGATCGGCGGCGCGGTCGGGATCGCCGCCATCAGCGCGATCGCCGCGAGCTCGACCGGCACCTACGCGAGCACGCATTCGCTGGCGCCGACGAGCGGGCTCGCACTCGACCATGGTTTCCAGACCGGGCTCTACGCGCTCACCGGGCTCCTGCTCCTCGGTGCGTTGATCGCGGTCACCCTCTTGCGGCCGCCGGCCACGCCGCGAGCGGCCTCGGAAGCGGTCGACGCCGAGGCGGCGCTCAGGGATGCCGCCTGACGGCTGAACGAGGACCATACGAAGGGCTAGGATTAACGGCGGGCATTCGGTCGAAAAGAACGCTATGGAACAGCCGCTGACGGCAGTTTCGACTCGACTGCTCGTGTGCCAGGAGTGCATCCGCCCGTGGCGCGACCCGCGTGAGCGCTGGCGCCTGTACGTCGACCCGGACGAGCTGGGGCAGACGGTGCCGTACTGCCCGCAGTGCGCCGCCCGCGAGTTCGGGGCGCACTGAGGCCTGGCGAACCACCTGCACGGTCAGTAGCAGCGAGTCGCGACATCGCTCACAACTAGTACGAGGCGCAGCGTGACGAGGATGTCGACCGGCTTGCCCGCCGCCGCCCCGGGCCACAGCGAGAGGATTCGCGAGATTCTCGACAACCTCGTCTGCCACCGTCAGTCCCTGCGCCGCGACCGGGAGCACGATCGACTGCTCCTCCAGGCGAACCGCCTCAGCATCGTCTACTGGCAGGGTCGTCTCGCCCAGGCGCTGCTCGAGGAGCACGGCGGCGTCGAGAGCGCCGGCTCGAGCCCGGCACCCAGCAAAGCCGCTCAATAGCACCCGCGGCGTCGGCCGTAGGATCTCGGGGTGCCGAAGCTTCGCGTGCTTGACCTCTCGCGCGTCCTTGCCGGCCCGTACTGCACGATGCTGCTGGCCGATCTGGGCGCGGACGTGATCAAGATCGAGCGGCCTGGGGAGGGCGACGAGACGCGGACGTGGGGGCCGCCCTACGTGGGTGGCGAGTCCACGTACTTCCTCTCGATCAACCGCGGCAAGCGCAGCGTCGCCCTCGACCTCGCGCGTCCCGAGGCGCAGGAGGCGCTCGGTCGCCTCGCGCGGGAGGCGGACGTCGTGATCGAGAACTTCCGGCCGGGAGTCGCCGAGCGGTTGGGCGCCGGCTACGAGCGCCTCGCGCGCGAGAACCCGAAGCTCGTCTACTGCTCGATCACGGGCTTCGGGGACGACCGGCCCGGCTACGACTTCGTGGTCGAGGCCGAGAGCGGGCTGATGGCCGTCACCGGGGAGGCTGGTGGGCCGCCGATGAAGGTCGGGGTGGCCGTGGTGGACGTGCTCGCCGGCTACGCGGCTGCGACAGCCATCCTCGGAGCCCTGGTCGCCGGGCGGGGCGAGCGAATCGAGATCTCGCTCTACGACACGGCGGTCTCGGCGCTCGTCAACGTCTCGGGCACAGCGCTCGTCACCGGCGAGGAGCCCGGGCGCTACGGCAACGCGCACCCGAGCATCGTCCCCTACCAGACCTTCGCCGCGGCGGACGGGCTGGTCACCGTTGCCGGAGCCAACGACGGCCTCTACCGGCGGCTGTGCGAGGCGGTTGGCCGGCCCGACCTGGCCGAAGACGAGCGCTATCTGACGAACTCGTCGCGCGTCGCGCACCGCGAGGAGTTGGTGGGTGAGCTCGAGCGCGTCTTCGCGTCGCGGCCGGCCGACGAGTGGGTCGAGCGGCTCGAACGCGCCGGCGTGCCGGCGGGCCGGGTGCGCGGAATGCTCAATGCCCTGGAGCATGCGCGCACGGTGACGGTCGACCACCCGGCGATCGGCCGGCTGCCGCTCGTCGCCTCGCCGCTCGGACCGAGGGGTGAAACCAGGCCGCCTCCGCTGCTCGGCCAGCACACGCGAGAGGTGCTCGCCGAGCTCGGCTACGACGATCAGCAGCTCGCGGCGCTGCTGCTACCGTCGCACGCGTGAGCTCGGGGGTCGAGCGCCAGCACTACAACGTCACCTTCACGCTGCTGGCGGTGGCGGCGGTCGCCTACGCGCTACTGCAGTCACTGGTCGCGCCGGCGCTGCTGACGATCCAACAGGACCTGGACACGACGACCGCCGGAGCGGCCTGGATCCTGACCGCCTATCTGCTGAGCGCGTCCGTCTTCACGCCGATCGCCGGACGGCTCGGCGACATGTACGGCAAGAAGCGGACGATGGTCGTCGTCCTGGTCGTGCTCGCGTTCGGGACGCTGCTGGCCGCGCTCTCGACCTCGATCGGCGTGATGATCGTCGCGCGCGTGATCCAGGGCGCCGGCGGCGCGGTCTTCCCGCTCTCTTTCGCGATCATCCGCGACGAGTTCCCGCCGCGGCGTGTACCGCAGGGGATCGCGCTGATCTCGGCGATCCTGGGCATCGGCGGCGGCCTCGGGATCGTGCTCGCCGGGCCGATCGTCGAGCACTTCTCCTACCACTGGCTCTTTTGGTTCCCCCTCGGCGCGGTGATCGTCGCGACGATTGGGATCGTCCTCTTCGTCCCGGAGTCACCGGTCAAGACGCGCGGGCGGATCGACTCGCTCGGGGCGGTGCTGCTCGCGGCCTGGCTGATCGCCCTGCTCGTTCCGGTCAGCCAGGGCTCGACCTGGGGCTGGACGTCGGCACGCACGCTCGGACTGTTTGCGATCGCGGTCGTGCTGATCCCGGTGTGGGTGCGCGTCGAGTCGCGTAGCCGCTCGCCGCTCGTTGACATGCAGATGATGCGGCTGCGGCCAGTGTGGACGACCAACCTGGCCGCGCTCGTGCTCGGCTTCGGGATGTTCGCCTCGTTCGTGCTCGTGCCCGAGTTCGTCGAGCTGCCGACCTCGACCGGCTTCGGCTTCGGCGCGTCGGTCACCGAGGCGGGCCTCTTCCTGGTACCCGCGACGCTGGGGATGCTCGTCGCCGGGCCAATCTCGGGGCGGCTCTCGAGCACGGTCGGCTCGCGCGTGCCGCTGATCCTCGGCGCCCTGTTCTCGTGCGTCGGCTTCGCGCTGCTGACCGTGGCGCACAGCGAGCACTGGGAGATCTACGCGGCGATGGCCGTGATGGGAATCGGGATCGGCTTCGCCTTCTCGTCGATGGCGAACCTGATCGTCGAGGCGGTCCCCGCCTCCCAGACGGGCGTGGCCACCGGGATGAACACGATCGTCCGCACGATCGGCGGCGCGATCGGCAGCCAGGTCTCGGCCGCGATCGTGGCCGCGACACTTGCCGTGAACGGAGAGCCGACGGAGCACGGCTTCACGATCGCCTTCGCCGCGGCGGCGATTGCCCTGGCGCTCGGCGTCGTGGTCGCGCTGCTGGTTCCGCGCCCGGTGCGCGAGAGCTCGAGCGAAGTCCTCGCCGAAGCTGCCTAGGGACCTCCGCGCAGTCGCGCGGCACGCTTGGTCAGGTGCCGCTGCTCCGGCAGGCTCGGCGTGCGCGAGGCGGCGGCCCGGTAGTGCTCGAGCGCTCCCTCGGTGTCCCCGGCCAGCTCGAGCAGGTGCGCCCGCACCGCGTCCACCCGGTAGTTGCCGTCCAGGCGCTCGGCCACGGAATCGAGCACGGCCAGGCCCGCGGCCGGGCCGTCGGCCATTCCGGCGGCGACGGCGCGGTTGAGGGTGACGACAGGATTGCCGGTGAGCTGCTCGAGCAGGCCGTAGAGCGCGAGTATCTGCGGCCAGTCGGTCTCCTCGGCCCGAGCGGCCCGGTCGTGGAGCGCGGCGATTGCCGCCTGCAGCCGGTACTCGCCGACCGGCCCCTTGCCCATCGCCTGCTCGAGCAGGGCGAGCCCTTCGATGATCAGCTCCCGGTCCCAAAGCCTCCGGTCCTGCTCGGCCAGCGGCACGGGCTCGCCCGACGCGTCGGTGCGCGCGGGCCGCCGGGCGTCGACGAGCAGAAGCAGCGCGAGTAGCGACATCGCCTCGCCGTCGTCGGGCAGCAGCCGCTGCACGAGCCGCGCGAGCCGGATCGCCTCACCTGAGAGCTCGGGCCGCTGAAGCTCGGGCCCGGCCGTGCTCACGTAGCCCTCGTTGAAGATCAGGTAGAGCACGCGCAGCACCGTCCGCACCCTGGCCGGGCGCTCGTCGGGCGTCGGCAGCCGGAACGGCTCGCCGGAGTCCCTGATCCGCTGCTTCGCCCGGCTGATGCGCTGCGCCATCGTCGCCTCGCCGACGAGGAAGGCGTTCGCGATCTCCGCCGTGGTCAGCCCGCCGACCGCCCGCAACGTGAGCGCGATCGCAGAGGCCGGGCTCAGCGCGGGATGGCAGCACATGAAGAGGACGAGCAGTGTGTCGTCGCGGTCGGAGACCTCCGGTGCCTCCTCCAACGCCGTCAGGCTCTCGCGGGCCCGGCGCGACTGTTCGCTCCGCCGCTGGTCGATCAAGCGCCGCGAGGCGGTCTGGATCAGCCACCCGCGCGGCTCCTTCGGCACGCCGTCGCTCGGCCAGCGCACCGCGGCTGTGAGTAGCGCCTCCTGCACGGCGTCTTCGGCGGCGGCGAAGTCGCCGGACCAGCGGGCGACCGCGCCGAGGACCTGCGGCGCGAGCTCGCGCAACAGGCCCTCGACGCTCGCCGGGACGTTCAGCGCTCGCCACCCGCGTGCTCGAAGAACGTCTCCAGCTCCTCGGCGTTGGAGGGCCCCTTCTCCATCACCCGGCGGACCTGGATCGGCTGCTGGATCGGGACGCCGCCCGGCCCGGGGACGGCCGAGATCCTCGCCGCGATCTCGAGCGCCCGCTCCTCCGACTCGACGTCCACGATCTGGTAGCCGGCGACCCACTCCTTGAACTCCGGGAACGGCCCGTCGGTGATCACCGTGGCCGACCCGTCGGAGCTGACGATCTTGGCCAGGTCTGGCGGCGCCAGCACCTCGGACTGGACGAGCTCGCCGCTCTCGACGAGCTCCTCATGCAGCGCCCGGTAGTAGTCGAGGTGGGCCTCGATCTCCTCCGACTGCCACTTCTCCATCGTCGTCTCGGCGACGCCCGGCTGGAAGTCGACCACGAGCAGGTATCTGGTCATCTCGCGCTCCTTCGCGTGTGTGTGCCCAGCTTGGCACGGTTACCTGGAGAACGGAGCCGGCCTGCCGTTCTCGACATCGCTCGGTTATCTGACCGGGACCGGAACGGGCTCTGCGGGTGCGGGCCGCGGGCGGCCCGGCAACAGTGATCCGCAGATGAGCGCGCCGACGGCGAAGATTGCCGCCGACCACCAGAAGGCGACCGTGTACCCATGCACGATGCCCCTGGCGACGAGGTCTCCGCCGCCGCGGTGGCTGCTCAGGTAGGCGGTTGTGGCGCTGACAGCGACCGTGTTCAGCAGGGCCGTGCCGAGCGACCCGCCCACCTGCTGGCCGACGCTCACGAGCGACGAGGCGACGCCGCTCTCGGCAGGGTCGACCCTGGCCGTTGCCGTGTTCGAGGCGGTGGGGAAGACGAGCCCGAGGCCTGCGCCGATCAGGATCAGAGAGGGCAGGATGTTCGCCGCATAGGTCGACCCGACCCCGAGCCTGGTCAGGAGGACGAGCCCGAGCGCGGCGAGCAGCATTCCCGTCACGACGAGCGGCCGCGGCCCAACTTTCGCCAGCAACAGGCTGTTCACCCCGACCGACGTGACGATCACCGAGCCGATCATGGGCAGGAACGCGAGGCCGCTCATCAGCGGGCTGTAGTCGAGGTCCTGCTGCAGGTAGTACGTGACGAAGAGGAAGACGCCGAAGGTGCCGGTACCCGTGAAGAGGACCGCGAGATACGAGCCGGCCCGGGCGCGGTTCTCGAGCAGGCGCAGCGGCAGCAGGGGGTGGCGGGAGCGCGCCTCGATCAGGACGAAAATCGCGAGCAGCAGAACCCCGCCCACGAGCGAGCCGATCGTCTGCGGCGCGCTCCAGCCCGCGGTCTGGGCGCGGTCGAAGCCGAAGACGATCAGGAACAGACCACCGGCCGCCGTCGACGCGCCGGGCAGGTCGAGGCTGGGGTGGCTCGGCAGCTTCTGGCCGGGGACCAGCATCAGCGTGCCGACGACGACCGGTAGCGCCAGGAACAGGTTCACGTACAGGCACCAGCGCCAGGAGAGGTACTCGGTCAGCGCGCCGCCGAGCAGCAGGCCGACCGCCGCGCCGCTGCCGACGACTGCGCCGAAGATGCCGAAGGCCTTGTTGCGGTCGCGCGGCTCGGTGAACGTGATCGTCAGCAAGGCGAGTGCCGACGGGGCGAGTAGCGCGCCGAATGCTCCCTGCAGCACCCGCGCGGCGAGCAGCCACTCGAAGCTCTGGGCGGCGCCGCCGAACGCCGAAGCACCCGCGAACCCGAGTGAGCCGAGGACCAGGGTCCGCCTGCGCCCGAAGACGTCGCCGAGCCGGCCGCCGAGCGGGAGCAGGCTGCCGAAGGCGAGCGCGTAGCCGGTCACGATCCACTGCCGCGAGCCGTTCGAGAAGCCGAGCGCAGCCTGCGCCGAGGGCAGCGCGATGTTCACGATCGTCGCGTCGAGCACGACCATCAACTGCGCCAGGACGACCAGCGCCAGGATCAACCACCGAGAGCGCATCAGGGGCGCTGGGTCAGCTTGGCGAGCACCTCGAACAGCGAGGCGAGGTCGCGATGCTCGTAGCCGGCCGCCCGCGCGAACGTGAGCACCTCGTCGGCGGTCGCTGCGGCCGGGAGCGGCACGCTCAGCTGCCGCGCGGCGTCGAGGGCGAGCACGATGTCCTTCTGCATCAGGCCGACGTCGAACCAGGCGTCGTCCGGGAGGTCGAGCACGAGCTCGGCGCGCGCCTTCAGCATCGGCGAGCCGATCGGGCTCTCTGTCATCACCTCGACCGCCCGCTTGCGGTCGACGCCCGCGCGGTCGGCGAGCAGCAGCCCCTCGGAGAAGGCGAGCATCTGCACGGCGAGGCTGATGTTGATCGCGAGCTTCAGCACCAGCCCGTGCCCGTTCTCGCCGATGTAGTGCGGAGTCCCGAGCTCGCCCAGGATCGGCTCAACCCGCGCGTAGGCCTCCTTGTCGCCGCCGACCATGATCGTCAGCGTCCCGCTCTGCACCTGGGGCACGCTGCCCGAGACCGGAGCGTCGAGGAAGGTCGCTCCCTGCTCTCGGACGCGCTGCGCGACGTCGCGGCTCTTGCGCGGGCTGACGGTGCTCAGGTCGATCCAGACCTGCCCGCCCGAGAGGCCGGCGAGCACCCCGTCCGGGCCCGAGGCGACCTGCTCGAGGACGTCGTCGTCAGGAAGCGAGCTGAGCACGACCTCGGCCGCCTCGGCGAGCTCGCGTGGCGTGTCGCGCCACTGCAGTCCTTCGCCCTCGAGCTCCTGCGCGTCTTCGCGGTGGCGGGCCTCGCCGTACACCGAGTACCCCGCGGCGAGGAAGCGGGCCGCCATGTTCCCGCCCATGTGGCCGAGCCCGACGACGCCGAGCGCGGTCACCGGAGCTTCCCGCTGACCCATGGGCCGAGTGTAAGCATCTTCCGGCTGTCATCCTTCGGGCGATGGCCGTCGTACGGACGCTCACTCTCGCCGACGCCGAGATCACGCGGATCGGCCTCGGTACGAACCGCCTCAGGAACACGGCGGAGAACGTCGAGCTGATCAGGCAGGGGGTCGCTGCGGGGATCGGCATGGTCGACACCGCCCATACCTACACCGACGGCCAGAGCGAGGCCACGATCGGCGAGGCGCTCTCGCCGCGTCCGGACGGCATGGTCATCGCGACGAAGGGCGGCTACCACCCCGGTACCGGCAATCCGGAAGCACTGCGCGCGCAGATCGAGGAGAGCCTGCGGCGCCTACGCACCGACACGATCGACCTCTACTACCTGCACCGCGTCGACCCCGAGACGCCGCTCGAGGAGAGCCTCGGGGTCGACGCGGTGCAGG
>Ga0193727_1000496_pt1 | contig 15320 bp, 12 predicted proteins | sample H2c2metaG_FD_143051 | JGI IMG/M metagenome (GOLD analysis project Ga0193727, IMG submission 143051) | Soil microbial communities from a riparian zone of the East river system, Colorado, United States - H2c2 | ecosystem: Environmental > Terrestrial > Soil > Riparian zone | place: USA: East River...
CACTCGTCGAGGATAAACTCTTGACTCTGCGACAGCACCGCTAATACACTCCGCCTAATAACGCGCGTTGACCCCGAGAGCTTTCGGAGTCACTGGCCGCCAGAATGGAAGAATAGATTCTGCGCGATCCTGCGTTCGAAAGACGTTCATGAAGGAAATTATATGAAATTAATTACGTCACTTGTTGGGATCGCTGTTCTAAGCTTGGTCACGTCTGTGCTTGCGCAAGACGAGGAAACAGCTACTCCGGCATCGGAAGAGATACCATCCACGACCATCCAGGAAACTCCTGCGCCCACGCCCGAAGCCAAGGCTGTTAGCAGCCCCACAAAGGAACCAGATGCTCAGAAAAAAGAACAAGCCGCGACGACGCCTGCTCCTGTAAAGACCACGCCATCGGCTCAGGGAAAGAAAATGAGCGTGAGCGGCATGTTGAAGGACAACGAAAACCGCTGGTCAGCCGCTATTGCCAAACATGACACCGCAACCATCGAATCGATGGTCGCCGCTGATTTCATTGGTGTAAATTCCAGAGGCAAAGTTCAGAATCGCCGTGCAATGCTGGCTGAGCTGAAGAGTGATAAAGACACCTATACCTCGACGAAGGCCGAGAAACTCGATGTGCACATGTACGGCACCGGCGTTGCAGTTGTCGTGGGGATGTCCAACCAAAAAGGCACAGGTAAAGATGGCAAGGCATTTGATCGCACCTATCGCTTTACCGACACCTGGATGGATCGAGGGGGCAACTGGCAATGCATCGCCAGCCAGGGGATGCTGGTAGGGCAGCGCTAGACATTTTTCGGTCGAAGTTGGAACGTTGGATTTGAGTTGATCCCGAAAGCTTTCGGGATGGCAACGTGGCCCGTGCGCGCGCGATTTCGGAAAGTTTTGCTTACCCAAGAGCCCCAGGGAGCCTCGCGCGGGGCAATCCGTGAGCAATGTGAAGGTTTCGTCGGCTTCCGCGAAACCGTGCATTGCGCAGCGCGCCTTGTGCGGCAAAGGTTAGCCACATGGCAGCAGACGATCGCGAAAACATTGTCGATCCGCTGTGGTACAAGGATGCGGTCATCTACGAACTGCATGTCAAGACCTTCTGCGACAGCGACGGCGACGGAATGGGCGATTTTCGTGGCCTGATCCAAAAGCTGGATTATCTCCAGGAACTCGGCATTACCGCCCTCTGGCTCCTGCCGTTCTATCCGTCACCTCTCCGTGACGACGGCTATGACATCGCCGATTATTTCGACGTCAATCCTAACTTCGGCACGCTCGAAGATTTCCGCGCGTTCCTTGATGCAGCGCATGAGCGCAATTTGCGGGTCATCACCGAGCTGGTGATCAATCACACATCCGACCAAAATCCGTGGTTCCAGAAGTCGCGCCGCGCCGTAGCTGCAGCCGGGGTCGGTGGCACCGGTAAGGACCGATTTACATCGGGGACCGCGGTCGACGCCCGCGGCTACAACAACGACGCCGACTACAGAGACTTCTACGTCTGGAGCGACACACCTGAAAAATACAAGGATGCGCGGATCATCTTCAAAGATTTCGAGACCTCAAACTGGGCGTGGGATCCCGTCGCAAAAGCTTACTATTGGCATCGCTTTTATTCGCATCAACCGGACTTGAATTTCGATAACCCGGCCGTGCACGAAGCGGTCGAGAAGGTTTGCGATTTTTGGCTTGCCCTTGGCGTTGACGGCCTCCGTCTCGACGCGGTCCCGTACCTTTACGAACGGGAGGGCACTGTCTGCGAAAATCTGCCAGAGACACATGACTATCTTCGCAAGCTGCGCGCTCATGTGGAGGCAAAATTTCCAAACCGAATGCTGCTCGCGGAGGCCAATCAATGGCCGGAGGATGCGGCTGCTTACTTTGGCAAGGGCGACGAATCGCACATGAACTTTCACTTTCCACTCATGCCGCGCATGTTCATGGCGCTACAGATGGAGGATCGCTTTCCGATCATCGACATCCTCGAGCAAACTCCGCCGATTCCCGATAATTGCCAGTGGGCGATGTTCCTGCGCAATCACGACGAGCTGACGCTGGAAATGGTGACTGACGAAGAGCGCGATTACATGTATCGGGTTTACGCCAGCGATCCTCACGCACGCATCAATCTCGGCATCCGCCGGCGCCTTGCGCCGCTGCTCGCAAACAGCCGCCGCAAAATCGAGTTTCTTAACACGCTCCTCCTCTCCATGCCCGGCACACCGATCATTTATTACGGAGATGAGATCGGCATGGGGGACAACTTCTATCTTGGCGATCGCAACGGTTGCCGCACCCCCATGCAGTGGAGTTCGGATCGCAATGCCGGATTCTCAAGAGCCAATCCGCAGCAACTTTATCTGCCTATTACGATCGACCCGGAATATCACTACGAAGCGATCAACGTTGAGAATCAGCAGAAAAATCTCTCCTCTCTGCTGTGGTGGATGCGCCGTGTCATTGCGATGCGGAGAAACTTTAAGGCGTTTTCGCGCGGTTCCCTTGAATTTCTCTATCCTGATAATTCAAAAGTTCTGGCCTTCCTCCGCCGCTACGAAAATCAAACAATTTTGGTGGTAGTGAATCTCTCACGCTTCGCGCAGTCGGCAGAGCTCGATCTTTCGCGCTTCCACGGCTGTGTCCCGATGGAAGTCTTTAGCCGCAATCTGTTTCGCCCAATTAAGAAATCGCGCTACGTCATCACGCTTGGTCCACATGCCTACTATTGGTTCGCCCTGCAAGCGCCGACCGAAGGCCGCCGGACGTCAAAGAAGCGTCTGGTGCCCACGATCCATGCGCATGCAGAATTGCATACGTTGCTTAACGATGGCCAGCGCGAACAGCTCGAGAAGGAAATCCTTCCCAATTACATCCAGAACCGCCGCTGGTTTGGTTCCAAGGCGCGGACCTTGCGCCATCTTAAGGTGATCGAGCAGTCTGCCATCTCCTCGGACGCTGATGCTGGACGACTTTGGTTTGTTGAGGTGAGCTATCTCGATGGACCGACGGAAACGTATGCCCTTCCGGTAAAGATTGCATCCGGGGACGCTGCGCGGGCTGTTTTCCAGAGCACGCCGCAAGCGATCCTCGCGCGTTTTGCGAGCACTGAGGAAACCATCCTGATGGACGCGATCTGGGACGAGAAGTTTCGCTCTCAATTGTTCGAGGCGATCGCGCAAGGCCGGATTATCAAGGGACGCGGTGGCGATCTGGTGGGCGTCGGTCGTAAGACGCTCCAACCGGGTGATCTCGTCATTTCAGACAAATCGCACGTCTTGGTCGGTGAACAGAGCAACTCTTCGATGCTCTTTGATAACAAATTCTTCCTTAAACTATATCGCAAACTGGAGGACGGCGTGAATCCCGACGTGGAAATAAACTGCTTTCTCACCGAACGCGCCGATTTTCCAAACGTGCCAGCATTCCTCGGGGCAATCGAATATCGCCGGCCTAAGGCCGATCCGACGGTTGTTTGTCTCTTGCAAAGCGCTGCCACAAACGAGGGCGACGTTTGGACGCTCACTTTGGATGCCATGGGCCGCTACTACGAACGCGTGCTGGGACGAAAAGCCGATCTTCAGAATGAGACTGCGCCGCCAGGTGCCCTCCTCGATGAGCTGATTGGGGGCATTTATCCTGACAAGGCAACGCAGATGGGACAACGCACCGGTGAGCTGCACCTTGCGCTGGCCTCCAGCATGGAAGATCGCGCCTTTGCGCCCGAGGCGTTCAATGCGATGGCGCAGCGCTCTGTTTACCAAAACATGCGCGCATCGCTGCGACGCGCGTTCACTCTTCTCGAAAAGAAATTGCCAGAGTTGCCCAAAGCATTTCGAAAGGAAGCCAAAGAAGTGCTCGCTGCTGAACAAGAAATACTCGCGCGCGAAAAACGGCTTCTCGATCGTCGCACTAATGCCGCGAAAATCCGGATCCACGGCGACTATCATCTCGGTCAGTTGCTTTACACCGGAAAAGACTTCGTCATTCTCGATTTTGAAGGCGAACCCGCACGCGCACTCAGCGAGCGAAAACTGAAGCGCTCCGCCCTGCGCGATGTCGCCGGAATGATGCGCTCATTTCAGTACGCGGCCTACAGCGCGCTCTGGCAGCCGGCCATGCGTAGCGAAGACGTACCATTCCTGGAGCGCTGGGCCGATCTTTGGTATCGCCAGATCAGCAGCGTCTTTCTGCACAGTTATTTGAAAACAACCGCCAACGCGATTTTCGTCCCGCAAAACAGTGACGACCTCCAGATCATGCTCGAAGCCTATCTGCTCGACAAAGCCGTCTACGAAATCGGTTACGAACTAAACAATCGCCCCGACTGGGTCGTCATTCCCATCCGCGGCATCAAACACATTTTGAAATCGGTTTAATGCGTATCTGGCCTCGGCAATTTGTCTTGCCACCAAGCATCGCTGAGCCGTAATCTTCGAACCGCCGATATCTGCGGAGTATTAAGTTTCACAAGGGATAGCCGGTGTCTTGCCGGGATTTGCGACTAGACCTTATTTAACGACGTAAAGGACTGTCATCAGCAGTGCGAATGTAATCGCAGCCACTGCGTAGGTGAGTGCAATCGTGGTCCCTGCATAGACAGATGCAATAAGCAGGCGGACAATTGCCATGAACGGTGCCATTAACCGCAGCACCGCGAATACATAGTTGATCGGCCACTTCTCCAGCGTTGAACGCATTCGCGATTTGGCGGCTTGCGAATCCAGGTTTATAACTACATTTCAGATTCGGAGAGGAAATTTATGAACCAATATCTCGACAAGATTGACAATGACATCGCGGAAAAGCATCTGTTGAAGCATCCGTTTTATCTCGCGTGGACGCGCGGGGAACTGAGCAAAGAGGCGCTGACGGATTATGCCCGGCAGTATTATCACCATGTCGCCGCGTTTCCCACTTATCTCTCGGCAGTACACGCGAAGTGCAACGATCAGGCGACCCGAAAACAATTGCTCGTTAACTTGATTGATGAAGAAGCCGGCTCGCCGAATCATCCTGAGCTTTGGCTCAAATTCGCCGAAGGTCTCGGTGTTTCCAATATCGATGTACGAAATACAGAGGAACAACCGGAAACGAGAAATTTGATCGACACATTTCGATCGATTTGCGGCGACGGATCGACCGCGGAAGGTCTCGCCGCGCTTTACGCCTACGAGAGCCAAGTTCCTGCGATCTGTGAATCAAAGATCGACGGGCTGAAAAAACACTACGGCTTCACTGATGCGAAACGTTACGAATACTTCAGCGTCCACAGCGAAGCGGATCGCGAACATTCCGCGGCCGAGCGCAAAATGCTCGGGGCGTACATCGATAATAACAATTTTGAATCGGTGAAAGGATCGGTGAATCGCGTTCTCAACGCGCTCTGGCAAATGCTATCCGGCGTTTGCCGCCGTCACGCAATTGTGTGCTGAGCGCGTCTTCATTCGCGCCTGTAGCCACGGCGCTCTATCGCCGTGCTAGTTTCAACTCGCCGGCCCAGCCCGTCGACACGGCGAGGCGACTACAGCGGCGGCGATTTCCAGATTAGTTTACCGCGGCCGCAAAACCAGAAACGAACGCATCCGATGACGGCAAACGGATAAGATCTGCGGTTGGCTGGGATCAAGCGAGGCGGCGATTTTGTTGTAATCCGAGACTGAGGTCACTGGTTGCTGATTAATTTCCTCGATCACGTCACCTTTTTGCAATTCGGCCACGCCACTATCAGGATCGACGCTGGTGACCACCACGCCGCGCGCATTGTTTGGGAGATTGAGCTGACCCGCCATCTCTGGCGTTAGCTCGCCCACGTGAATTGACGCGAGAGGGCTGTTGATTCCGCCTTGATCGTTCGGCTGCGCCGGGACCTGCGGCTGTGGCTGGCCTCGCCGAGGCTGAACGCCGGACGTTTCGTAATCAACCGGCTGCTCTTTGATCTGAGTCGTCACCTTCAACGGCTTGCCAGCACGCACAATTTCAAGCTCAACGTTCTTATTCAACTCGGCCTGCGCCAAAACACTTCTCAGCACGTAGATATTCGTTATGTCGCGGCCATTGAATTTGCGGATAACGTCGCCTCGCTGCAGTTGCGCCTGAGCCGCCGGCGATCCCGGCACTACTTCCTCGACGACTACGCCTTCGCTGGCTGCGTTGCTTTCGCCCGGCTGCAACCCACGCGTCTGGATCCCCAGGTAACCGCGGAGAATCCGGCCCTGCTTCAATAAACTCTCAAGCGCTGTGCGGACTGTATTCGAGGGGATCGCGAAACCGATTCCCTGCGAACCGCCGCTGCGCGAAATAATTGCCGTGTTAATGCCGATAACTTCACCGCGCAGATTGATTAGGGGACCGCCGCTGTTTCCCGGATTGATTGCCGCATTGGTTTGTAGAAGATCGCTGAAAGCGTCCGTGCGATTGGGTCGTCCCTTCGAACTAATGATTCCATCCGTGACCGTTTCCTCGAATCCAAATGGATTACCAATGGCCAGAACAAAATCTCCGGCCTGCACCGTGTCCGAATCAGCCAGTTTGAGCGGCTTGACTCCGGGGTCGTCAACCTTGAGCACCGCCAGATCTACTTGAGAATCGGCGCCTACCAACCGCGCTTTTTTCGTCCGGCCATCGCTAAACTGCACCTCAATTTCGTCCACTTGATCGACCACATGATTATTTGTGATGATATGGCCTTCATTCGTCACGATTACACCGGAGCCAAGCGCATTTTGCACCAATGCTTCGTCATTCGGATTCCGAAATCGCCGCTGGTTAGGAAAGAAAAATTCGAAAGGATCCATCCCGTACCCCCGCTGGACGCCAATTTTCTTCGATGTTTTCACGGCGACAACAGACGGGATCACGCTGCTGACGAGCGTGCGCCGCTCCCGGTTCAATGCCTCAAGCGAGGCGACTTCCTTTGAATCCACGCTAGGCGTTGAAGCCAGCGAGTATTTTTCCGGCGCTCGGGCCGAAGGCAGGTTCAACTTACCATGTTTGAGGCGGTAATCGTAGAGAAGAGAAATTCCCGCACTGATAAGCAGGACAAAGAGCAGAAATTTTGCGAAATTCTTCATCAGCTGACGTTCGAAAAAGTGCGTCCCTGTTGTTCGACAATCAAACGCCGGAAACGTTGATTTTCAGGCAGTTCCAGACGCCGATCAGCGTCGAAGATCGACATTGCCGCCGTGCGTGCGCGTCGCATCAAGCCTGCGTCCGTCTTCAAGTTGCCGATCTTGAGTGCGGGTAAGCCGCTTTGCGCCGTGCCGAGCAAATCGCCCGGGCCGCGCAAGTCCCAGTCTGCTTCCGCCACTTCGAAGCCGTTATTTGTTCGTTCCAAAACAGCGAGCTTAGCCGACGTTTCCTTCGACTGGTCCGACGTTAGCAAGATGCAATACGATTTGTGCTCGCCACGGCCGATACGCCCGCGAAGCTGATGAAGCTGCGCCAGTCCGAAGCGCTCCGCGTTTTCGACGAGCATCACGGTCGCGTTCGGAACATCGACACCAACTTCAATCACCGTTGTGCTGATTAATGCCTTGGTCTCGCCGCGACGAAAACGTTCCATCGTGTTCTGTTTCTCCGCCGCCGGAATACGGCCATGAAGTAGTTCACAGGGATACGGATGCAGCCGTTCATGCCACAGCTCGTACTCTGCCGACGCCGCCTTGACGTCCAACTTCTCACTCTCATCGATCAGAGGATAAATCACATAGAGTTGTCGCCGCGCTTCCAATTGCCTCCGCAAAAAGCTGAGAACTTCGCCGAGCTTCGATACGTCGCGCACGGCGGTGATTACTCTTCCGCGGTTGCGCGGCATCTCATCAATAATTGAAACATCGAGGTCGCCGTAAACCGTCATCGTCAGGGTGCGCGGGATCGGCGTGGCTGTCATCACCAGCACGTCAGGCGCCGGTTCGCGCGCCGTCAAACGGGCGCGTTGAGCAACACCGAACTTATGCTGCTCGTCGATCACAACGAGCCCGAGATTCGAGAAAGAAACCGAATCGTAAAGGAGTGCGTGTGTTCCGATGATTACATTCGCGTTCTCATCGCCAGCAACCAACGGAAGAAAACTTTCCTCCTGTCGCGCCGCGGTCCGCAGCGCTATGCGCACGCCGAATGGCTCGAGCCAGCGCCGCAAGACCGCGTAATGTTGCTCAGCCAGAATTTGCGTTGGCGCCATGAACGCGGCCTGATACCGCGCTTCGATCGCAAGTAACATCGCCGCTATGGCGACGACCGTTTTGCCTGAGCCCACATCCCCCTGGAGCAGACGGTTCATCGGATGACGCGCCGCGAGATCCCGCCGGATTTCCGCGATTACTTTCAACTGCGCGCCAGTCAACTGGAACGGTAAGACCTTCAAAAATTTGTCGAGCATCGTGCCGGACCCGCAGTGCGCGTCGCCCATACGAATGGATGAGTCTGCGCGTCGCGATGCGATCAGCATTTGCATCGCGAAGAACTCGGAGAGCACCAAGCATTCGCGAGCGGCATCCCGCGCTTCCCAGCTTTCCGGAAAATGGATCGCGCGAATTGCATCACCTCGCTCGCCAGTCGCGAGGTCCGTTGGGAGTAGTGTTTCCAGAGGCGCGCTGGAGATTTCATTCAACAAGCGGTAGATAATGCTGCGCAAGACGCGCTGGGAAAGACCTTCCGTCGCGGGATAAATCGGCGTGATGCGCCGAAAATGGATTGAGATCTCATCGTCGTTCTCGATTACCTCGAACTCGGGATGATCCATGCAGATCCTCTTCCCGCGCAAGCGCGGTTTGCCAAAGACAACCAGACGCTGCCCGGTCGCGACCATCTTTTGCACGTAATGCAAATTGAACCAGCGGCACACGAGTGGTTCGCTTAACGCGTTCGGGCTCGACTCCTCCAGTGTCGCTTCAAAGATTTTCTTCCATCCGCCAAATCTGCGCACGGACGTTTTAACGACCTCGCCGCAAAGGCAAATCGAAACGTCGCTCTCTTCGCGCGGAAAATGAGGAAACTGATGTCGATCTTCGTGACGACGCGGAAAATGCGTGAGCAAATCCTCCACCGTTTCGATCCCGAGACGCCGCAGCGCGAGTAAACGCGGCCGCGGGATCCAATCAAGCCCAGCGAGCGACTGCGAGATTTCGACGTTCTTGGGGAGTGGTCGCCGCGGCGATGTGGTGACGGCGTCCTCGCCACCACGAACTCTTGTTTTACCGACCTCGCTCATTGCATCGGCGGCACTGTTTGTCGCACTGCCTGAATCTGTATGCCGAGCACAGTTTCGCCTTCGTATTCATCTGCTCGGATCCGAAACGCGATGTCCCACGGCGTTGGGGGCAACAGTACATCTGCCGAATCGAAGTAAACCGCGCGCCGATGATAATTGCCCTGGCGCAGCCGGAGAATGCGATGTTTGTCGTTCACCATCCGCGACGGCGCCACCGGCTCCACTTCGCGTGCGAAAAAAAGAGGCGCCGGATTTCCGTTGCCGAATGGCTGGAGCATTTCGTGCCATCGGAGGAAATCGCCATTAAGTTCTGAAAACGCGAGTTCATGATCCAGCCGTATACAGGGCTGCAAACATTCCTCCGACAAAAGCTCGCGCGCCACCCGACGGAAAGCTTCGGAGAAACGATCGATATCTTTCTCTTGTATCGTCAGACCCGCCGCCATTTCGTGTCCTCCGAATTTCTGCAGAGTCCCGCTGCAACGTTGCAGTGCTTCAACGAGATTTAGCCCTTCAATGCTGCGCCCGCTCGCCTTTCCAACGCCGTTTGCCTCAAAGCCGATCACAATCGTTGGCCGGTGATATTTGCGCGAAATTCGCGAGGCGACAATTCCCAGTACCCCTGGATGCCACCCGTTTGCCGCGACGACGATTGCCGCGTCTCGCACCGGATCAAAATGACGACCGATTTGCTCCTCCGCTGCGAGGAACACTTGCCTTTCGATCTCCTGCCGCTCGCGATTTTGGCTGTCGAGAAAATCGGCCAGCGACGCCGCCTCGGCTTCGTCCTGCGATAGCAGAAGTTGCAGCGATCTTTGGGCATTACTCAGTCGCCCGGATGCATTAAGTCGAGGACCAAGACGGAAGCCGATGTGCTCTGGTGAAATCGGTGGCCGCACACCGCTCACCGCGATCAACCTTTTCAAGCCCGGCCTTGTCGATCTTGCAATTTCGATGGCGCCGCGCTGAACAAGAGTCCGATTCTCACCTTGCAACGGGACGATATCGGCCACGGTGCCAAGTGCGACGAGATCGAGTTTTGATTTCAAATCGAAGTCGATCGGACGCCTTTTAAGCAGCGCGTGACACAATTTGAAAACGATTCCGACGCTGCAAAGATAGTGGAACGGGAACTGTGGATCGATCTTTGGATTCACGATCGCCATGCAATCAGGCAAATCCGATTTTGGTTCGTGGTGATCGAGCACAATAACATCGATGCCGCGCTGAGTGAGATCGGCAATCTCAACCGCGGACGACGTACCGCAATCAACAGCGATCAGAAGTTGCGGATGATGCTGCTCAATGCAGCGATCCACACTTTCACGGCTCAATCCGTAGCCTTCCTCCAGCCGCAGCGGCAAGAACACGTCTGGGGCGCCGCCGTAAGCGCGACACGCTTCGGCAAGCAGAGCGAGCGAAGTCACTCCATCGACGTCGTAATCTCCGAAAATGACGATGCGTTCCCGTCGATCTAACGCAGCCAGAATTCGCGTGACGGCCGCTTCCATATTTGGAAGCAAAAATGGATCGCTTAGCGACTTGAGACGCGGCCGCAGAAAATTCTCGACGTCTTCGGCGCTGGCAAAGCCCTTGCGCATCAGCAGCCGCGCAATGCACTCCGACCCGCAGATTTCAGTCCACGAAATCGGCCCACCATTCAGTTCCTCGCTTGGCGCAATGATCCATCGGCTCTGCACCAACTAGCTTATTCGCGGACAATCTCCTGACAACAGTCGGCAGACTGTTTGCGTCTGCCTCGCGGTCACACTGGACTCGACAAACGGCGATTTTCGCTACAAAACGCTTGGATGATCAAACTAATACGGATCCTAACTCTTAGCACGGTGGTAGCGATCACCACTGGTTGTGCAAACGGCAGGCCTAGCGGCGCAACCGCGCAATCTGCTGCCGCTGAGAAGGATTACGAACGACTGTCGGGAACTTGGCAATTGACTCGCGCTGTGGTGAATGGTCGACCAGTGTCCGCAAGCGTGTTGCGAAATACAGTCCTGATTACTGACCGAAATATATTCCGTTTTCCAAAGGCGAGCGGTGTCGGGACGCATCCGGCTGGCCACTTCACCGTCAATCCAGATACGAGACCCAAACAAGTGGATTCGATCGCAGAAGGTGGATCGAACGCCGGCGAACTGACACCCGGCATATACGAGATCCTCGACGCGAACCACAAGCGGGCCTGCTGGGGCCCCCCGGGGTGGACCGCGGCCTACAGAATTCGAGTCGCCTCCGGGAAGCAAACGAATTCTTCAATATTGGAAGAAGATTGGTCCGGTGCCCTCCCATTGATCGCGAGTGCTCAAGGGAGCGGCGGACTGGAGACCGCCGCTCCTTGATCTCCCATTGCTGCGCTTCATACGCAGCGGAGCGGAAGATCTACATCCCTGGATTCAGCTTCCACCTGTTCCAGCGGGAGAAGGCGCTGTTCCCGACAACGTCTGTTAAATTCGCGCAAACCTGCCTTTTCCTTTGCTCCGAAGCTGAAGTGCAAGTTCTCCCGGTAATAGCGGCGACAAAAATCATGATCGAATTCGTTCTCTTCGGCGATCAACTTATCGATGTCGGCGAGATTTTCATCGCGTAGCTTGCACAAGCGTTCCGCGAGGGTCTTGGAATCGCGAACTTCTGGCCGAATCAACCAGAGCGCGTACACGAACGGAAGACCGACGAGTTTGTTCCATTGCTCGCCGAGATCCCAGAAATGAAATTCACCAGCATGACTTTGCCGGAAGCGGAGGGCCTGATCGCCGATAAGAAGACGCGCGTTAGATGTTGCCGGCAAGCTGCCGGCAACAGCAGGCTGGCAGCCTGCGCTCCCCAGAACGTCAGGCCGCGCGCTCTTGTTGAATTCACCGTTTGGAACCAAACGCGGATTCAATCCGAGCTCTGCGAGTAAGCAACGCAACAGTTTAGCCGAAGTTTCCGATGCACGATCGAGTTCGATTTCTTCGATCTCCGAGATTTCGCCGCGATGTGCGACGACAACACTGTAAACCGGTCCGGCGGACGAAATCGAAACATCATCCACGACCTGGTAGACTGGATTGCGCAGAAATTCGAAACTGGAAGCAAGGGCGACATCAAGCTCGCCTCTGGCAAGTTTATTGCATAGTGCCGATGGGTGGTCGAAATCCACGTCACCCGCCCACCCTCGAATCAGCGGCTGCGCGTTGAGATATTTGACGCAGCCGATGCGTAGGGATTTCAAAGTGAATGAATTTGTAGGGCGTCTATGTCAGACGCCTGATCATTTTGGCGCTCCATAGAAACGCCCTGAAATCGTGAGCTCGACGAGTCTCGCCGTACTACCTCAGGCACAAGCAAGTTCCGCCGAATCCGCTGCCGATTCCGGTTTCGCTCCGTTTCGCCCTGACGCGGACAAATGACGGTAAAAGCTGTCGCGCTGAACCGGCTCGCGGCCAGCCTCCCGAATGGTGTGTTCGAGCGCCGCCACGCTTTGTTGCTGGGGAGTTGTTGCCCCTGCCATATGGAAAATTTTTTCTTCCAAAATTGTGCCGTGCAGATCGTCGACGCCGTAGCTGAGTGAGACTTGCGCCAACGGCAAACCAAGGCTGACCCAGTAAGCTGTCAGATGGTCGATGTTATCAAGGTAAATGCGGCTGACGGCGAGATTGCGAAGCTGCTCAAACGCGGAAACACGTTTTATGTGCGAGAGGATTGTAGTCTGCGGCTCGAAGGCAAAAGGAACAAAGCCGGCAAAGCCACCGGTCTCGTCCTGCAATTGGCGGAGCTGGCGCAAATGATCGACGCGATGAGCCGGCGTCTCGATGTGTCCGTAGAGCATGGTACAAGTGCTGCGGCCACCCATTTCGTGCCAGGTGCGATGGACGTCGAGCCATTCAGCGGCGGTTTCTTTCCCACGGCAAATTGTGTCACGAACGGCCGGATCGAAAATCTCCGCGCCACCGCCAGTTATCGAACCGAGACCGGCTTCGCGCAGAGTTTCGAGCGTGTCACGGATCGGCATGCGAAAGACCCGTTGCGCAAGATGACGCACTTCGATAGCAGTGAATGCTTTGATGTGAAGATCGGGATCCAGCGCTCGCAGCTCGCGTAAAAGCTGGAGATACCAATCTTTCTTCAAGGTCGGGTGCAACCCGCCAACCATGTGCACCTCGGTGACCCCCAGGTGAAGCGCATCACTCACCACGCGGATAATTTCGTCGATCGCGTATTCAAAGGCGTGTGCATCGCGTTTCTTAGCAGCGAAAGCGCAGAACTGGCAGGATAGAATGCAAATGTTCGAGTAATTGATGTAGCGATTGTGAATGTAAGTCGCGTAGTTGCCGTTCTTTTGTTCACGGACAACGTTGGCAATCATCCCAAGCGCGTTAAGATCGCTTGAACTATAAAGAGTAAGCGCGTCTGTCTCTGAAATGCGCTGCCGCGCCTCAACTTTTTCAGCGATCGGTCTAAGCTCTTTTGAGATAAGCGAGTAATTCATAGGCCTGGCAATCCCCTCGGCAATCAAGAATGCACAGGGCGCTTCCAGCTTGCAACAAAAACCATGGCGACGAATGTGGCAGAGAGCCAGTTTTTCGCCACTTCCCATTTTTCTAGCAAATTCCGCCCGATGCAAACGTCTAAGTGACCGATGTCTGGCAAAGATCGAGAAGACCAGAGGAGATCGGAGGAAGACGCGGAAGACGTGCGACTGATGCGGCTGGTGGCCGGGGGTGACACCAGCGCATTCGAGAAAGTCATCGAGCGGCATCAAGCGCTCGTAGCCGGCACCGCCGCGCGCATGTTGGGCAGCAACTCGGATGTGGAGGACATCGCCCAGCAGGTCTTTATCCGAGTATGGAAGAGCGCTCGCCGATATGTTCCGCGCGCCAAATTTACCACTTGGTTACTAAAAATTACGCGCAATCTGGTCTTCAACGAGCTGCGCCGCGCCAAACGCCGCGCGCACGTTCCCCTTCAATCAGAGCCAGGCGCGGAGGAAATCCCGCTGAAGGATGAAACGAACCCCGCTCCGGACGCTTCACTTCTGGAAGAGGAGCTGCAGCGGGCAATCGAGGAGGCGATCATGCAACTTCCAGAGAGTCAGCGCATGGCTCTGGTGTTGCGGAGATATGAGCAGCTTAGCTACGAGCAAATTGCAGAGGTTCTCGATCTCTCGGTGCCCGCGGTAAAAAGCGTTCTCTTTCGTGCGCGAACAGAACTGCGCTCGCGGCTGAATAAATATCTTGGTTAGAGAGGTTAGCGGTCGCTTTCAGCGTCGCTCACCCGGCTCAATCACACGACCCTGGACACGCCGAATTTGGGTATGATGCGTGAGGACATGGACGCGCCCGTCGCTTCCGCGAAAAAACGCGCTGAGCAGCCAGCTCACGATCGAAATTATAATCGCGCCGAAAAATGCGCGCCAGAAACCAGGAACCTCAAAACATGGCAGTATCTCGGCAACGAATTTCAACATCAGCGCATTGATGATCAAAATGAACACACCCAGCGTGAGGAGAATCAGCGGCAGGCTCAATAACAGCAGCACAGGACGAATAAAAGCGTTCACGAGACCGAGCAGAAGCGACGCGGCGAGCAGGCAGCCGACGCGATCGCCATAATTGATGCCAACAATCGGCGCGGCCACAAACACCGCAATCGTCGTAATGGCCCAACGGAAAACAAAATGCTTCATCTTGGGTAGTTTTTGTAACTTATCACTCCGCGGGAGAGGTGCGAGAAACCGCTTGCGAAGGGGCCGATGCGCAGTAAACGGATTGAAATCATCAACACCAACCAATCTGTGCCGAAAAAGAACAAAATTGTCCAAAATAAAAATCAAGCGCCACGCGAAGCCAGTGAATCGCCATCTGAACTGAAGCCCGCCAAAACGTCCCGCGCGCGGCCATCAACGAGTCGAAAGAGCTCCCCACCGCCTCGCAAGAAAAGTGCGCCTGCGCAAAAAGCGAAGGCCACGGTGCCACCCGGAGGGGGAACAACCGCGCGACCGTCCGATGAGGAAATTCGTCTCCGGGCCTATTTCATTTCCGAACGCCGCCGCAGGTTTGCTCTGCCGGGCGACGCGGATTCGGATTGGTTGGAAGCCAGGCGACAACTTCTTTCTGAA
>Ga0193727_1000497_pt1 | contig 15317 bp, 15 predicted proteins | sample H2c2metaG_FD_143051 | JGI IMG/M metagenome (GOLD analysis project Ga0193727, IMG submission 143051) | Soil microbial communities from a riparian zone of the East river system, Colorado, United States - H2c2 | ecosystem: Environmental > Terrestrial > Soil > Riparian zone | place: USA: East River...
CCGCTGGTTGATGCGAGCACAGTTCGACCGGCTTGCCCCGGTCTGGGACTCGATGCGCCGGACCGAGGCGTTCGCGGCCCTCGAGCGCGCGCTCGACGCGCTGCCCGCGGCGCCGAAGCGAGTGCTCGACCTCGGCACCGGTACCGGGCTCGCCGCCTTCGTCGCCGCACGGCGCTTCCCGGAAGCCGAGGTCGTGGGCGCCGACCTCGCGCCGAGCATGATCAAGCAGGCTCGCCGCAACACCCCGCCCGAGCTGGCCGAACGCGTGCGCTTCGAGCAGGCGGACGCGGCGCAGCTCCCGTTCGCGGACGCCGCCTTCGACCTCGTCCAGCTCGCCAACATGATCCCGTTCTTCGACGAGCTCGCGCGGGTGACCGCTCCCGGCGGATACGTCGTGTTCGCCTTCTCGGCCGGCCCCGAGACGCCGATCTGGGTGTCGCCGGAACGCCTGCGCAACGAGCTCGGCGCACACGGATTCACGGACTTTGCGGACTTCGAGGTCGAGGGTGCCACCGCGCTTCTTGCCCGCAAGGCCGACCGCCCTTAGGCTTCCGGGCTACAAGGACGTTCGCGGCGCGGTAACCCGGCCCGGACGTCCTTCTTTCGCGAGCGGCGTGGCTAGACTAGGCGGCCGCGGCGAGGTAGCTCAGTTGGTAGAGCACACGGCTGAAAACCGTGGTGTCGCCGGTTCGATCCCGGCCCTCGCCATCAGCCTCTTGTCCGCAATAGCCTTGCCTCGGTGAGCACTCAGGACACACAGTCACCGGTGGCGGTGATCGGCGCGGGCCTCGACCTGGGTGCCGGCCGGCGCGGCGTCGACATGGGCCCGTCGGCGATTCGCTACGCGGGACTCGACGAGCGGATCGTCGAGCTCGGCCGCCGCTGCGAGGACTGGGGAGACGTCGTCACCGCTGTGGCGGAGGCGACCGCGGTTGGCGACGAGAGCATGCGCTACCTCCCGGAGATCAAGGCGACGGTCGAGCGAATCGCCGCGCTGGTCGCGCGGGCAGCAGAGGAGAGCTACCTGCCGCTGGTGCTCGGCGGCGACCACTCGGTCGCGCTGGGCTCGCTCGGAGGCATGGCGCGTGCCCGCGGCCGCGGCGGCGTGCTGTGGCTCGACGCGCACGGCGACCTGAACCGGCCCGAGACGTCGCCGACCGGGAACGTCCACGGGATGCCGCTCGCGGCCGCGCTCGGCCTCGCCGGGCTGGAGTTCGAGAGCGACGAGTACCCACTCCCGGCGGTCGAGCCGCGCCGGGTCGCGCTCGTCGGCGTCCGTTCGCTCGATCCCGGCGAGCGAGCGCTGCTGGCCGAGCTCGAAGCGCGTGTGTTCACGATGAGCGACCTCGACCGGATGGGCGTCGAGACCGCGATGCGCGAGGCGCTGGAGCACGTCAGCGGGGACGGTTTCGTCCACCTCAGCCTGGACCTGGACGTGCTCGATCCCGAGGTCGCGCCCGGCGTGGGCACGCCGGTACGCGGCGGGCTCTCGTACCGGGAGGCCCATTTGGCGATGGAACTGATCGCCGAGTCCGAACTTCTGAGCTCGCTCGAAGTGGTCGAGGTGAACCCGATCCTCGACCGCGAGAACCAGACCGCCAAGCTTGCCGTGGAACTGGTCGCAAGCGCCCTCGGCGCCCGCATTCTGTAACACGCGCGAGAACTTGCCCCGGGGTCCCGCTCTGGTGTTCCCCCTGCAATCAGCCTAGCGGCTGCCGATTCACGGGTGTGAAACGGGACTGTGACGAATCAGGAACGTCTCGACCGCGTCGGCGGTCGGCTCGAACGCGTCCCAGTAGACGACATGGCCGCCGGGCACGGCAACGAGCTCCAGGCTATCGCCGAGCGTCGCCGGGTACTCCTCCAGCTGGTCGTCGCGCACGAGCCCGAACTGCTCGGCGTGGACGAGCAGCGTCGGCACGCGGGCGAGCACGGTCGAGGGCGGCGGCTCGCGGCAGAGCTCGCTGTACATCGTCGCGACCGCGCCGCGCGCGTAGCGCCAGCGTAGGAGGCCGTCCGGCGACGGGGCCAGATGCTCTCGCGCCTCCTCCTCGAGCGCCGGGCGCGGAGTGGCGAAGCCGCTCGTCAGACGCGCCTCGATCGCCTCGTCCGGCGACGCGAAGGCGTGGTCCTTCGCGGCCTCCTGGGCGAAGTCGAAGCCGACGTGCGGCAGGATCTGGATCGCGGGGTCGAGCAGCACCGCGCACGTGAGCAGCTCCGGCTGGCTTGCGGCGAGCTCCAGCACCAGCCGGCCGCCGAAGCTGTGGCCGACCCACATCGCCGGCCCTTCGGCCTCGAATGTCTCGAGCAGGTCCTCCAGATGGGTCTCGAGGTTCCACGGCGGCTCCCACTCCGACGAGCCGTGGCCGCGCAGGTCGGGCGCGAGCACGTGGAAGCGGGCCGCCAGACGCTCCTCCGCCAGCCTGCGGTAGCGGCGGCCGTGCGCCGAGACGCCGTGCACGCACACGACCGTGGGAGCCGCCGGATCTCCCCACTCGTGGACGTGCAATCGCATCCGCGGCACACTAGCGAGCGATGCTCGGGCTGCTCTTCGACATCCACGGCAACATTCCCGCGCTCGAGCGGGTGATCGAACAGGCAGACGACGAGGGGATCAACCGCTGGGTTCTGGGCGGCGACTACGGAACGCCGAGCCCGTGGCCGCTCGAGACGCTCGACCGTCTCAAGCAGTTCCCGAACGCGACCTGGATCCGCGGCAATGGCGAGCGCTGGTTGCGCGAGCCGCCGCTCGACCGGCCGGAGGTGATGGAGTCGTACGCGATCTTCAGCGGCCACCTGCCCGAAGAGGTGGTCGACTGGCTCTATGCCCTGCCGCCGCAGGCCGAGCTCGACGGCGTCCTCTACGTGCACGGCTCGCCGCTCTCGGACGTCGAGAGCTTCGCGCCGCAGCCTGAGTCCGACGAGGAGCGGCTACTGGCCCGCGTGCACGACAGGCAAGTCGTCTTCGGCCACAGCCACCAGCAGTTCCGCCGGCCCGGGCCCGACGGCACCGAGCTGCTCAACCCGGGGAGCGCCGGCATGCCGCTCGACGGCGACACCCGGTCCGCCTGGGCGGTTCGCTACGACGACGGCCAGTTCGAGTTTCGGCGCACCGAGTACGACAACCAGCGCGCGGCCGATGCCTACCGCAAGCTCGGCGGGGAGTTCGGCGAGTTCGCGGCGCGCCAGCGACGCCTCCATCGAGATCTCGACGCCGGTGAGCGCGTTCGAGACCGGGCAGCCCTTCTCAGCCTGCTTCGCGGCGGACTCGAACTCGTCCTCGCCGATCCCCTCGACCTCGCCCCGAACTGTCAGCTGCATCGTGGTGATGCGGTAGCCCGCGTCGGTCTGGCCGAGCGTGCAGACCGCATCGGTCTCGAGCTTCGTGGGCGGATGGCCCTCTTGTGCGAGCACGCCGGCGAGCGCCATCGAGAAGCACGTCGCGTGCGCCGCAGCGATCAGCTCCTCCGGGCTCGTCTTGCCGCCAGGCTGCTCGAAGCGAGACGCGAAAGTCACCTCCTGCCCGGTGATCGCGTTGCTGCTCGTCAGGTCGAAGTGGCCGGCGCCGCCGCGGAGATCCCCTTCCCAGGTCGCGTGGGCCCGTCGCTCAATCGCCATGTTCGCTCCTCCTCGTCGTTTGGCGTTCGCTCGAGGCTAACGGGCGGGGCCAATTTCAGTGGACGCGCACTACGCGCGAGGCGGTCCAGAACGCCTCTCCCCGCGGCGCGTTCTCTGCAGCGACGTACAGCCGGACTAGGTGGCGTCCGTTCGCAAGCGGGATGCGCACCGGCCGAGGGTGAAATGGGCCGAGGACCATCCGCTGGAGGTTGTGCCACTTCCCCGCGCGCCGCTCCTGGAAAAGCGCGACTCGCGCTGCCAGCTTGGCCGAGGCGGCGACGCGGAACCAGACCGGGTGGCGGGCGCTCAGGAGTCGCAGCGTCACGCGGCGGCCGCCCTCGGCCGGCTGGGAGAGCGAGCGGTCGAAGGCAGCACCTGCCGCTGCCGGCGCGTCGCAGAGGTCGGCGTCCCGCGTCCAAAGAAAGACACAGGCGGCGCGCTTCGCGTCGGGGTCGGCGCGGTTGCCCGGGAAGGCTGCCCAGCCCCACGACCACACCGAGGCGAGGGAGAGCTCGCCGGCAACCTGGCGCGTCGCCAGCGCCTCGCGCTTGACTATCTCGAACCAGGGCGCCGCTGCCAGGCTCATCCGGCCTCCACGTCCCGACTGGAAGCCGAGAGCGATGCCGATGCGGCTGCTCGGGATGCCGATCGTCGTCAGGTTGCGCACGGCGCGTCGCAGCTCGAAGCGCATGTACACGCTCGCGCCGCCCGGGCCGAACGAGTGCAGCCAAGGAGCCGGCAGGTACAGCTCTCGAACGATCGTGGCGCTCTGGGCGACCTCCCGCCACCAGCGGCCAGCGATGCCCGCGGTCGCGCCTGACTGGGAGATGAAGAGCTGCGGTTGAGCGCCGCTTCCCGCCAACCGCTGCACCAGCGCGAGGACATTCGCCCGATACCGCGCGTTGCGCGGGTGCCAGGGTGTCGGGCGTTGGGCGCCAAAAAGCTCGTTCAGGCCGATCACCGGGGTCGAGCAGCCGGTGACGCGCACGGCGTCTGCAAGGAGCCGCGCCGTCGCAGCAGGAATCGTGCGCGGGTTGGCCGGCCTGGCAGGCGTGCCGACGGCGCGCTTCAGGGACATGGCCCAGAAGGCGAGCTGTGCGCCGCCCGCGCGGGCCTCCGCGGCGGGCGCGTCGTGCGCGAGAGCCACGGTCAGGCCCGGGCGGAAGAAGAGGCGCCTGAAGGGCACCCATTTGTCCCCGTAGTCGATCCAGGCGGGGGCCGCCGGTTGACTACACGGGGGCGATGCGGAGCGGGCCGCCGGCGCCACGCCGACCGACCCGGCCAGCGTGAACATCATCCCTGCGGCAACTGCGAGCTGAACGGCTGCGACGCTTCTCAGCTTCACCACCCCGAAGCTTGATCGTAGCGCAGCTTGCGTTCAGCCTTCGGCCTCCTCGCCGGACCCGGAAGGCCGGTAGTACTTCTTGCCGCGTACCGGCTCGGGCAGATGGTCGGTCTCGAAGCCGCGCTCGTCGTCGTGCGGGTAGATGTAGCCCTCGCCGCGGCCGAGCTTCTTTGCGCCGCGGTAGTGCGCATCGCGCAGGGCGTCGGGCGGCCGGGTCTGACCGAGCTCGCGCACGTCGGCGGTCGCTTCCTTGAGCGCGACGTACGACGCGTTCGACTTCGGCGCGCGGGCAAGGTAGATCGCGGCCTGCGCCAGGTTCAGGCGGGCCTCAGGGAGACCGACGTGCTCGACCGCCTGAGCGGCGGCGACGGCGACCAGCAGCGCGCGCGGGTCGGCGTTGCCGATGTCCTCGGAGGCGAGCACGACCATCCGGCGGGCGATGAAGCGCGCGTCCTCGCCGCCCTCGAGCATCGCGGCCAGGTAGTAGACGGCTGCGTCGGGATCGGAGCCGCGCATCGACTTGATGAAGGCCGAGATGAAGTCGTAGTGCGCGTCGCCGCCCTTGTCGTAGACGAGCGGGCGCTTGCGGGCCGCGTCCTCGACGTGCTGCTCGTCCACGGCGACGCCCTCCGCCCGCGCGGTCTGCGCCGCCAGCTCGAGGATGTTCAGGGCGTTGCGCGCGTCCCCGCCGGCCCGCCGAGCCACCAATGCGACGACGTCTTCCGTGACCTCGGCCTCGAGCGCCTTGGCGCCGCGCGTGACGATCGTGCGCAGCTCCTCCTCGCCGAGCGGCTGCAGCTCGTAGATCTGGACGCGCGAGAGCAAGGCCGAGTTGACTTCGAAGTACGGGTTCTCGGTCGTCGCCCCGATCAGCGTCACGAGCCCCTCCTCGACCGCCGGCAGGAGCGCGTCCTGCTGGGCCTTGTTGAAGCGGTGGATCTCGTCGAGGAAGAGGATCGTCCGCTGCCCTGATCCGCCGAGCCGCTCCCGCGCCCGCGCCAGCACCTCGCGCACGTCCTTCACGGTGGCCGAGACCGCGGAGAGCTCCTCGAAGGCGGCGCCTGTCGTCTCGGCGACGATCCGGGCGAGTGTCGTCTTGCCGGTGCCGGGCGGCCCGTAGAGGATCGCCGAGCCAACGCGGTCCTCCGCGATCGCGAGCCGCAGCGCCGAGCGCTCCCCGAGCACCTGCTCCTGGCCGACGAACTCGTGGAGCGAGCGCGGCCGCAGCCGCAGCGCCAGCGGCGCGACCTCCTGCATGCGCTCGCGCGCGGCGTCGGCGAAGAGGTCACTCATGCGGAAAGTATGCTCCGCGCCGTGAGCGTCGAGGACTACACCAAGCCGATCCTCGCCGGCGAGGGTGCGAGCGACTACGAGCGCTACCTGCGCACGGACGAGCTGCTCTCGCTCCAGCGGAGGCCCGAAGAGCAGGGCCACGAGGACGAGCTGCTCTTCCAGACCGTCCATCAGGCCTCGGAGCTCTGGCTGAAGCTCGCCTGGACGGAGGTCGAGGAGGCGACGCGCCTGATCGAACGCGGCGAGCTCGCTCCGGCCGAGCGGCTCCTGCGGCGCGCGCAGCTGTGCCTCGACTACGTGATTGCCCAGCTCGACCAGCTCGAGCAGCTGTCGCCCTGGGAATACCAGGCGGTGCGCAAGGAGCTCGGGCACGGGAGCGGTTTCGACTCGCCGGGCTTCCGCGAGCTCCGCCGGGTGACGCCGCCGTTCGGCCAGGCATTTCAGGAGCGTCTGCGCGAGGCCGGCCTGAACGTCGTCGAGCTCTACCGCCGCGGGCGCGAGCACGAAGATCTCTACCAGCTGGCCGAGCTGCTGGTCGGCTGGGACGAGCGGATCACGATGTGGCGCATGCGCCACTACCTCGTGGTCGCGCGCATCATCGGCGACAACGTTGCCGGCACACAGGGCACGCCGGTCGAGCTGCTCGGCGGCCTGATCAAGCAGCGCTTCTTCCCCGAGCTCTGGCAGGCGCGGAACCGCCTGACCGAGCTGGCGAACGAGGAAGAGTGACGCTCCGCGACGAGGCGACCCAGCTCCTGCAGGAGCTGATCCGCCTCGACACCGTCAACCCGCCGGGCAACGAGACGCGGGCCGCCGAGCTCCTGCGCGAGTACCTCGCCGGCCACGGCGTCGAGAGCGAGCTCTACGCCAGGACGCCCGAGCGGGCGAACCTCGTCGCCCGCCTGCCCGGGCGCGGCAGCGGCAAGAGCCTGCTGCTGCTCTCGCACACAGATACGGTCGGCGCGGACGCGGAGGAATGGGAGGTCGATCCCTGGTCGGGCGAGGTGCGCGGCACCGAGGTCTGGGGTCGCGGCGCACTCGACATGAAGGGCCAGGTCGCCGCCGAGGCGGTCACGATCGCCTCGCTCGCGCGTGAGGGCTTCGAGCCGGCAGGCGACCTCGTCTTCGCGGCTTGCGCGGACGAGGAGGTCGGCGAAGCCTTCGGGCTGGCGTGGCTCTGCGAGCACCATCCGGAGGCGGTCCGCACCGACTACGCATTGAACGAGGGCGCCGGCGAGCGAATCGAGCTCTTCGGCCGGGTCTTCTACCTCTGCTCGAGCGCAGAGAAGATGAGCTCGCCCTTCCGGCTGCTGGTGCACGGGCGCGCAGGCCACGCCTCGGTCCCGGGAATCGCCGACAACGCGCTCGTCAAGGCCGCCCCGCTGATCGAGCGGCTCGCCGCCTACCGTCCGGACCTGAGTCTTGGGCCGGAGACGGCAGCGATGATCAAGGCCGTCGTGGGCCGTGAGCTCGAGGCGGCCGAGGCGCTCGAGCTCGCCCGTGAGACCGACCAGGCCGCCGCCGAGCTGCTCGAGCCGCTGCTCTCGCTGACGCTCTCGCCGACGATGATCTCCGCCTCCGACACGCGCAACGTGATCCCGCATCTCTGCGAGGTGGTCGTCGACTGCCGTCTGCTGCCGGGCCAGACGCAGGACGAGGTCGAGCCCGTCCTCAAGCACGTGCTCGGCGAAGGCGACTACGACTTCGAGTGGCTCGACGGCCGCGGGGGCACGCGCTCCGAGCTCGGGACGCCGCTCTGGTCCGCAGTCGAGAGCTTCGTCGCGCGGATCGAGCCCGAGGCGACCGTGCTGCCGGTCTCCGTGGCCGGTTTCACCGACAGCCACTGGCTGCGCGAGGCCTTCGGCACCGTCGCGTACGGCTTCTTCCCGACGAAGGCGATGGACCCGCAGCTGGCCGCGCGGCTGATCCACTCGGCGAACGAGCGAATCGAGATCGCCGACCTCGAGCTGGCAGTGGACTGCTTCCGGAACGTCTCCGTCGAGGTGACCGGCGGTGGCTAGGCTTCTCACCGATGGCTGAGAAGGTCCGCCTCGGCGGAATGGCGCTCGTGAACGGCGTGCTCGTGCACGGCCCACACGCGTGGGCGTGCGCGGTCCGCACGGACGACGGCGAGCTGAAGGTCGCGGCTGAGTACAAGAGCCTGCGCGCGGCCGAGGTCGAGAATCCGATCCTGCGCGGCCCGGCCCGGCTGGCGGAGGATCGGATTCTCGTGCCCCAGGTCTACCGGCGGCTGCCCGAGGCCAGGCTGCCGTTCCAGCGGCCGCAGGTGCTCGCGGCGATGTTCGGGACCGCGCTCGTCGTCAAGGCGATCAAGGGCTCGCCGCGCCTGAGCCCGCTCGCGGGGGAGCTCGTCGGCGGCGTGCTCTCGCTGCTGCCGGCGGCGCTTGCACTACGAGGCTCCGAGCTGGCGGCCTACCACGGCGCCGAGCACATCTCGATCGGCAGCTACGAGCACGGCGAGCAGCGCGCCCGCGAGCACGAGCGCTGCGGCTCGCACCTGCTCGGCCCGCTGCTCGCGAGCTCGGCGGTCGGGGCGACGCTCGCCTCCAAGGCGCCGGCCCACCTGCGAGGCCCGGCCCGCGCAGCGGCCCAGCTCGGCGCGGTCGCCGCGTCCACCGAGCTCTTCGGCTGGATGACGCGCAACCCGGACAATGCGCTCTCACGCGCGCTGGCGTGGCCCGGTCACGAGTTGCAGCACCGGTTTGCCACCGCCGAGCCGAGCCCAGAGCAGCTCGAGGTCGCCCAGGCAGCGCTCGCGGCGTGCCTGGAGCTCGAGCATGCAGCAGAGAACTCGGAGTAAGCGGCTTCCACCCGAGATCTTCGAGCTCCCCGTCGAGAAGCTGCGGGAGGGCTACTACACCGACGCGTACTTCAACCACACCCGCAAGGTGCTGATCCGCGACGGCCGGCACCCACGCGTCGTGATGCAGGTGTTTCAGAGGCGCGACTCCTATCTCGGCGGGATCGACGAGGCGATCGCCGTGCTCAAGCTCTGCGCCGACGACTGGGACGATCTGACCGTACACGCGCTCTACGACGGCGACCCGATCGAGCCGTACGAGCCGGTGCTGCGGATCGAGGGCGACTACACGGGCTTCGCGCATCTAGAAACGATCTACATCGGCGTGCTGGCTCGGCGGACGCTGATCACCAGCAACGTCGTGCGGGTGCTCGAGGCCGCCAACCGCAAGCCGATCATCTTCATGCCCGCCCGGCACGACCACCATCGCGTCCAGACCGGCGACGGCTATGCGGCCTTCGTCGCGGGCCAGGTGGTCGGCACCGAGATCGGCGTCACCTCCGACGCGCAGGCCTCCTGGTGGGGCGGCCGCGGGATCGGGACCGTGCCGCACGCGCTGATCGCGGCGTATGGCGGCAACACTGTTCTCGCGGCGACGAAGTTCGTCGAGAACGTCGATCCCGATATGAACGTCACCGTCCTCGTCGACTTCGAGAACGATTCGGTGCAGACGGCGCTCGAGGTGGCGCGCGCCCTCGGTCCGCAGCTTTGGGGCGTGCGGCTCGACACGTCCGGGCAGCTCGTCGACCGCTCGCTCTGGGGCGAGATGGGCGACTTCGACCCGCGCGGGGTGAACGAGCAGCTCGTCCGCAAGGTACGCGACGCGCTCGACCGCGACGGCTTCGAGCGCGTCAAGATCGTCGTCTCCGGCGGGTTCGACGCGGAACGGATCCGCGCGTTCGAGGAGCGCGGCGTGCCGGTCGACTCCTACGGCGTTGGCTCGACGCTGATCCGCGGCGAGAACGACTTCACCGGCGACATCGTGATGACGGACGGCCGCCCGTCAGCAAAGGTCGGTCGCCGCTTCCGCGACAACCCGCGGCTCGCGCTCGTCGACTAGCGCTCAGGCTCGTGCCGAGGCGGCCAATCCCGGCCAGTTCTCGAGCGGGTCGGTCGAACGCACGACGTGCATGCCGGCGGCCGCGAAGCGCTCGAACGCGGCGTCCGCCTCCTCCGTGTAGTCGACCTCGCCCGGCACGACGACGGGCGAGGTGCAGTCCTCGAGTAGGTAGACCTTCTCGGCCAGCCGGCGCTCCTCGCGGAGGTACGAGGAGAGCAGGTCGGCGATCGTCCAGGCGACGCAGTGGCTCTTCGCCTGGCCCGCGATCAAGACCGCGTCGAAGTTCAAGAGCTCCTCGAGCAGCGGCGTCTTGGGCGCTCCGAGCAGCTCGCCGTCAGGCCCCCGCATCACCTCCGGCCCGAACACCGAGTAGTGCTCGGTGAGCGGCGAGTGCCCCTTCTGCTGGAAGTCGGGCTGCGAGCGCCGCGCCACGGAGTGGAAGAAGATCGCCTCCTCGACCGCGGGCACGAGCGCGTGGCCGATGCCGCCCAGCATCGCGTGGTAGGGCCAGATCGTGAGCTTGTACTTCCCGGAGGCCTCGAGCGTTCGGGTGTAGTGCAGGAGATGGCGTTGGGCGTACTCCGGGTCGAGCCCGAGGCTGCGGGCCACGACCTCGTCGACGCGCCAGCGCCCCGACTCCACGTCGTCGGCGGAGACGAGCGTGTACGGCGGCGGGTGCTCACCGTCGGCGCCCACGAGCCAGATCGCGTGGAACACCTGCATCGCCTGGTGCGTGTCGAGGGTAGGGACGACCTTCGTGATCGCGTCGAGGTTGCGGTAGATGAACTCGCAAAGGCGGCGGTTGTCGTCTACGGCCCCCGTCCCGGAGCGGCCGCCCACGAAGAGCTCGAAGGCCGGGATGCAGAACGTGTTCTGGACGTCGACGGCGACGAGGCAGATCCGAAACGCGTCCTTGACCGCCGCCTGGACCTCGTGCTCCTGCGCCCATGCTTCCGCGTCGCGAGCCAGTTCCTCGTACTGCACCCGCCAGACCTCGCCCACGGTCGCCGGGTCGAAGTGGGCAGGCACCGGCAGCACGGCTTCGAGTCTAGTGGGGTCTCCGAGGGCGCCCGCCGGTTGACGCGGAGCCGAAAGCAGGCGATAACGAGGGAAGGGATATGGGCGACGTGCTGGTTTTCATTCGCGACGGGATCGCGGCCTGGTTGCCGCTGTTCTTCGCGGTCCTGCTCGTCCTGATGGTCTACATCCTCTGGCGCACGCTGCAGGTGATGCCGCGCGTGACCGCCGCGAAGACGATCACCTCCGACTCACGCGTCTCCTGGGAAGACGTCGCCGGGCTCGACGAGGCCAAGGGCGAGCTGCGCGAGGTGATCGACTTCCTCACCGACCCGGAGCGCTTCGGCCGGCTGGGCGCGCGCGTGCCGAAGGGGATCCTGCTCTACGGGCCGCCCGGAACCGGCAAGACGCTGCTCGCCAAGGCGATCGCGAGCGAGGCGGGCGCGCGCTTCTACGCGCAGAGCGCCTCGGCCTTCGTCGAGATGTTCGCCGGCCTCGGCGCGGCGCGGATCCGCAAGCTCTTCGAAGAGGCTCGCAAGAACGCGCCGTCGATCGTCTTCATCGACGAGCTCGACGCGGTCGGCGCGCAGCGCACCGGCCACGGGTTCTCGCGCGAGCAGGACCAGACGCTGAATCAGCTGCTGGTCGAGCTCGACGGCTTCGAGGCCCGCGAGCAGGTGATCGTGATGGGGGCCTCCAACCGGCTCCAGGACCTGGACGTGGCGCTCCTGCGGCCCGGCCGCTTCGACCGGCAGGTGCTCGTCGCCGCGCCCGATCTCGCCGGCCGCGAGGAGATCCTCTACGTCCACGTGCGCGGCAAGCCGCTCGCGGAGGACATCGACCTGCGCTCGATCGCTCGCCAGACCGCCGGCCTCACCGGCGCGGAGCTGGAGAACATCGCCAACGAGGCGGCGATCTTTGCCGGCCGCTCGAACCAGACCGCGATTCGGCAGTCCGACTTCGAGGACGCGATGGAACGCGTCGTCGCCGGCCTCCAGCAGCGCAAGGTGATGACCGAGAAGGAGCGGCGGATCCTGGCGTACCACGAGGCCGGGCACGCGGTCATGTCACACCTGACCGGCGACCTGCTGCCCGTGCACAAGGTGACGATCGTCTCGCGCGGCCAGGCGCTCGGCTACACGCTCAACCTGCCGAGCGAGGAGCGCTACCTGCACACGGCCGAGGAATTCGCCGACTTGCTCAAGGTCTACCTCTCAGGGCGCGCGGCCGAGCAGATCGTCTTCGGCCGGGTCACCAACGGCGCGGCCAACGACCTCGAAAAAGCGACCGAGGTGGCGCGCGCGATGGTCTTCGAGTACGGCATGTCGGGCGCGACCGCCTCGCGGACGATGCGCGCCGACAACTACGCGCTCTCCGAGGAGACGAAGCGGCTGCGCGACCAGGAGCAGGCGCGGTTGACCGACGACGCGTACGCCGAGGCAATCCGCCTGCTGCAGAAGCACAGGCTCGTGCTCGACCGGATCGCCGTCGCGCTGCTCGAGAAGGAGACGCTCGACAAGGACGAGCTCGCGGAGCTGGTCGGCGACGTCGAGCCCGAGTCGCGCTCATCGGAAACGATGGGCACCGTCCGCGTGGTCGCTGCGGACTGACGCATCGACCGGTCATTTCAGACGAACGCACGAGCGAAGCTCGAGCGTCCTGACGTCGGCGCCGCAAGCGGCGCCTCGGCGAGTCGTAGCGTCGGACTGAGCAGATAGCATCGCCCGCGTGCAGCCGCTCGGGATTCACCACCTTGGCGTCGCCGTCGACGACCTCGACAGCGCGCTCTCGACCTACCAGCGGCTCTTCGGCGCGCGGCTCGAGCACCGCGAGACGGTGCCCGACCAGGGAGTGGAGGCGGCGTCCCTGCGGATCGGCTCCGATCGGGTCGAGCTGCTGGCTGCACTCGGCGACGACACGCCGATTGGGAAGTTCCTCGCCAAGCGCGGGCCGGGCATGCACCACGTGGCCTACGAGGTCGACGACGTCGGTGTGGCGATCGACGAGCTCACCGCCGAGGGCGCGGAGCTGATCGACGAGTCGCCGCGGCGCGGGCTCTTCGGGCTCGAGGTCGCCTTCGTCCATCCCGACGCCGTGCACGGCGTGCTCGCGGAGATCGTCAGCGATGGCTGAGGAACGGGTCCGCATCGAGATCGCCTTCGACGGCGGCCAGATCATGGGCGCCAACGTCGAGCTTTCGGCGGCCGACGCCCTCGAGCGGGCGCTGGACGAGGGCCGCGACGGCGCGCTGGGGCTGGAGGCCGAGGACGGGCGCTACACCGTCGCTTTGCGGCGCGTCGTCTACCTCAAGCGCTTCTCGCGCGAGGGCCGCGTCGGCTTCACCGGCTGACCGCGCGTTAGCGGTCGGACTCCTCAGGGCAAGGCTTACTCATGAGCGCCGTCGCGCGAACCAGCACCGACGACCTGCGTCGTCTCGTCGAGCTGGCCCAGCAGGGCGATCGCGAAGCGATCGAAGCGCTGTACCTCCTGCACTTCGACCGCATCTACAGCTACCTGCACATGAGCGTCGGCAACCGCCACGACGCCGAGGACCTGACGACGCAGACGTTCCTGAGGATGCTGGAGGCGATCGGCCGCTTCCGCTGGCAGTCGGCGCCCTTCTCGGCCTGGCTGTTCCGGATCGCGCACAACCTGACGATGGACCACTTCCGCGCCTCGCGGCGCTGGCAGCCAGAGGAGGAGGTCCCGGAGCCGGAGGGCGCGACCGAGTCGTCCGCGGAGGACGCCGCGCTGCAGTCGATCGGCCGCAAGAGCATGCTCGAGCTGATCGAGAACCTCTCGCTCGAGCAGCAGCAAGTGCTGATGCTGAAGTTCCTCTTCAACTTCTCGAACGGCGAGGCCGGCACCGTGCTCGACAAGTCGGAGGGCGCGATCAAGTCGCTCCAGCATCGCGCTCTCGCGTCACTGCAGAAGCAACTGCCGCAAGACTAGGTCCCTAGATGCTCGAAGCGGGAATTGTCGGCCTCCCGGCCGCGGGGAAGACCACGCTCTTCAACGTGCTCACGCGCGCGGGCGTGGGGCAGGACTTCGGCAAGGAGCACGTCGGCATGGCGCCGATCGCGGACGAGCGGCTCGGCCAGCTCGCGGCGGTCGTCGCCGCCGCGAAGGTGACGGCGGCGGCTGCGCGCATCACCGACGTGCCCGGAACGGGGCCGCAGCTGCTCGGCAACCTCCGCCGCGTCGACGCGCTCGTCGCTGTCGTGGACGGTTTCTCGGCCGGGGCCGATCCGGAGGGCGACCTGGAGCGGCTCGAGCTCGAGCTGCTCGTGGCCGACCGGGACCACGTCGAGCGGCGGCTCGAGCGGGTCTCGAAGCAGGCGAAGTCCGGCGACGCGAAGCTTCGCGCCGAGGTGGCGGAGCTTGAGCGCGTGCTCGAATGGCTGGACGCGGGCCGCCCGTTGCGAGACTGGGAGGGAGCATTGCCGCCCGAGCTCGAGCCGCTCACCGCCAAGCCGGTCGTGCCGGTCGTGAACGGCCCGGCCGGGATCGACCTGAAGCTCGAAGCGGAGCTGGCCGAGCTGCCCGAGGAGGAGGCTGCCGCTTTCCGCGACGGTGAGTCGGCGCTCGACGAGGTCGTCCACCGGCTGTTCGAGGCGCTCGGCCTGATCACGTTCTTCACCGCCGGCGAGACGGAGGCCCGCGGCTGGACGCTGCGCCGGGGCCAGAGTGCGCTCGAGGCGGCGGCGTCGATCCACACCGACATCGCGCGCGGCTTCATCCGCTGCGAGGTCGTGCGCTGGAGCGACCTGGTCGAGGCTGGCAGCTATGCGGAGGCGGCACGACGCGGCCTGCAACGGCTCGAAGGCAAGACCTACGAGGTGCAGGACGGCGACGTGCTCACCGTCCGCTTCAACGTTTAGGAGGGCTCGGCGAAACACCGCTGAGCCGCCGGAACGCGCTGCTCGGCCCGAGGCGGCGTCCTCAGTCGCGCCCGTACCTACCGGTACGAACGCTCCCTGCGTCCTTGCCTCGGAACGACCATCGCGCCCCGGCGACGAGCGCTATTCCGCCAAACCCTCCTAGTAGCCGCTAGCAGCAGTCGCAGTCGCAGTCGCAATCGCAGCAGTCGCAGTCACACGCGCGCATACCGACCTCCTTTCGCTGCCGAGGCTAGCTGTTATATTGATGAACGTCGGGATTGT
>Ga0193727_1000498_pt1 | contig 15315 bp, 7 predicted proteins | sample H2c2metaG_FD_143051 | JGI IMG/M metagenome (GOLD analysis project Ga0193727, IMG submission 143051) | Soil microbial communities from a riparian zone of the East river system, Colorado, United States - H2c2 | ecosystem: Environmental > Terrestrial > Soil > Riparian zone | place: USA: East River...
GCATCCGCTTTCCGACTCGATCATCACTCCCTCCTAATGCCTCGCGAAATGCATGGGCTAGAGAGCACGCGCACACGTCAATAGGCATAGGGCCTCGAGTTCATCCACGAATCAGATGTAATCCATCTAGATTTGAAGCCAGCCAACATTTTTATCACTGTCAAGGGTTGATATCGGAGATTTTGGTATGGCGGGAGCGAGAGCCTGGGGCAAACAAGAGCAAGAGCAGGAGGGTAACGGAGTGTGATGGCACCCACCAGGTAGGGACTTCTCATTTTACAACCAACCCCAACCCCGACATCCCTCTTAACACCTCACGAAATGCACAGGCCACATCAATTGATGTGCGCGCTTGCTTCGTGAGGTTTTAGGGAGGTTGGAAAAAAAGTGGGAGTGGAAGTGATGAGAGTGTTTGACATTAGTTAAATGACATCTCTCTGTATATTTACAAGAAAATAGCAAGGTTTTCGTGATAAATGTCTCTCAGATGATGTATGTACTGTTGAAGTGTGTACATAACCCAAAAAGGAAATCAATCCCGATGAAAGACTTAAGTTGTCTTGGCGACCTACAGGCTCAGCAGTTTTCTACAACTATACATTGAGTTCTCTATGGCTAACACTACTTTATCCTTATCTCCAGATCTTATCCTTGGTCTTCTGGGAGAGTTGTCTGGGATTCTACAGGATAGAGAGTCACCTATGGTTGGCGCTTTCTATGACTTGCTGTATGCACATCCTGTAGCCAGATCTACTAGAGAAAGGTCATTGGCACCAACTGGTTCCACTGCTCCTCTGTCTACTCCTCTGCCTACTACTAGCTCTCCTCTATCTTCTGAGACTTTACCTGACTCCATGGAATCTTTGGGCATGACTGTAGATTCTCCTACTGTGGTTCAGAGCGCTACAGCAGAAGAATCCAGACTTGCTTCAGACAAACTGGCTACTGCTTTTGACCAGGATGTAGATCAGATAGATACATTAGGGATGGATGGAGAAGAGTGTAGTGAAAATGTGGGAGGGAAGAATTGCTGCAGGAATGGCTCAAAGAGGGTGACGCTGAGGAGGGGGAAGCGTGGGAATATGGGAAAGAGAGATATTCAGGATGTGGATAAGGATGAGAGCGGTATGGGAGATGGCCCTTTTAAGAGGCTCCGAAGTGCCAGGGGTACTCAGAAGAATATATTGGATGCAGGAGAGGGAGAGCATCAATACATAGAGGAGATGAAAGGAGAAAAGGGAAGGGTGGTGAAGAGCGCTTCTGTTTGGATGACAAATGGAACCCCACCTCCTATCGAAACACGCACCGGAGAACTCATTGATATGCTCTCTTGCCTTGATCTCAATGAAGGCGTCCAGTCTCTAATCATTCTTGCTCAAAGGCTTGTACTTCCTGTCCGTGACTCTGAACCTGAACATCCTGCCTACTCTCTGGTGGCTGTTGTCGCCGACTGTAAAAAACGGGAGTCTAATGTTGTTCTTGAGGATTTCCTTCACATGATTTCTCTCATGCGCCTAGCTTTTTACCTTGAGAGGTGAGTTTTGTTGTTTGGGATTATTGATTACTTGTGTGTTTATTGTGATGTTCCTGTGATTTAGAGAGATGCGCTTGGGTGCAAAAATTGTTGATATTGCAAATCGCCCAGAAATTAATATCCCTCACAAGACTTTATGGAATTGGCTTGAACATGGTACCCGTCTGATTCATCTATGCTCTGGAGGTTAGTCGTCATTTAATTGTTTCATGTACCTTGCTCATTCTTTACAGGGACATTTTACATGATTCTGGTGCTTGCATGTCTCAAACTCAAAACCGCTTTTCTTTCTCGAGATGCAACTGTGAATTACATTATTGAGGCTCTAGCTTTTGTCCTTCGAGTTCCAGAGCGTATGTATTCCTTAATCATTCATTTATTCACAAGCCTAAATATCTTGTCAACAGGGGCCAACATCTCAGAGGCTCATTTGTTCAAAGTGCAGAACATTATCATCCCTCAAATCTGCAGGATACGTAACTGTGCTCCTCTCAGATCAATTCTGTCCTTTATTATCTTTCCTGAGTCTGACACCTCCCCTGGGATGTCTCTGGACTTTTTTGATGTCAATTCCACTGACAAGATCACTGATGCCTTTCGAACAAAGTGAGATATCTCTCCTTGACTTTATTCTGTCTTATAATATTGATGTCATGGTCTTCTCAGCGTCTTCATCCTGCCTCAACGTTCTCCGCTTTGGTCTTCAGTCTTGACCTCCTCTCCCCCCATGGGTTCTATTGATTCTATTACACCACCCCATTCCATTGTTTCTAAGTATCAGAAGGCGGTTCGGATCAATCTTCCTTTTTCCTTGGCTAATCAGCCCGATTCACCTTATGTTGTTAAAACTCGGAAGGCATGGACTGAGGCTGAGCGCATCAAGGCAGGCAAAGCCTCTGTCCCAAGATCTATGGCAGAATTTAATAGAACAGTTTGTGCTTTTGTATATATTCTTCTGCATATTTCTAACATTTTTGTCTTCTAGCTTTTAAATATGCAAGAGGATGGTGTTAGAAAGCTTGGTAAATATGTCAAGTTCCCTCAAAACCTTTTGAAAGGGTTGGTCTATGCTTGTTATTATATTTTCTGAGACTGATTTTTATTTTGTATTTTAGGAAGAATCATCATGTCAGAGACCTTTCTGATGATCTTGTTGCTTTGATCATCAGTAGTGGATCTGACTTGTTACAACAACGCATCCAAAGACTATCCCAAATCCTGAAGGATATGGATTCTAGTTTTATGGAGTCATCTGACTCTAAAAAGAAGGGGTATAAATTTGACACTATTTATGCCGACACTTACAACCGATATGCACAAAAGGTAAGTGAATCCTTATTTGTAACAAGTATAGACCTCTTATATATTTGTTTTGCAGGGATATAATGCGCCTCCAGATGTTCACCCTCACTTCATATATAATAAAGGTGCCACTAAAACCAACCATGAGCAGCGTCGCCCTTATCTTGCTGCCGCACTCAAGAAGAATCCAAAAGAATTTGAAGAGATGGATAGCATCATATCTGACATCATTGAATTACTTTGCAGTGTTATGATTCAGGAAGTTCCGGGGTCTTATGAGACCTTGCAGATTTTCTGTGAACTGCTCCCTCTCAATCGCCGTCCTCACACTTTTCCTTTCCCTGGCTGGGTGCTGAACATCAATGTCTGCACTGATGGTCACAAGGACACTAATGACGCTGAAATCTGTGTTGTTATCCCTGGAGGGCCTTTTCGTGGTGGTGAGCTGGTTCTTCATGAGGCAGGTTTGGTGCTGGAGCTGGTTGAGGGGGATATTCTTGTCTTTCCTTCATGGAAGATAACTCATTTTAACTTACACTTTGAAGGGTCCCGTTTGTCTATTGTGTTGCACTCTGACAAAGAGGTGTCATCTTGGAACAAGGACAGAAATGGTTGGAGTGGTCATATAGTTGTTTGAATTTTTCTCTTTGATATTTTACTTATATCTTAGAGCTCTCAAAGCATAACTGTAAATAAATATGTCATGTTGTCATGTGGAAAATCATTTTCCATTAGGTTATCGATCCAGACAAATACCGATGGATATTCCTAGTTTGTTCAGAGGAGGTGGGTGTATTTTATTGTATTACCATGTTTCTTTTCTGTGAGGTGGTCAGTTGGTATATAATGGGTGTGTTCTACAAACTTGTAGCAAATCTGTAATATAAATGGTTAGCAATATTATGTTTCAAGAAATACAAGACACGGCCTTCTGACTCATAATGTCCTAATGCTGTGGTGAATTCCTCTGCGAAACCTGTATGTGGAATACCTTTCAGGAACTATTTGATAAAGCCAGGTTGGTTGGTTAGTAATCAAGGAGTTTGATGAGTTTTAGGTATGTTATGGGTGATCCGACTCCTATTGGCTCATTCTTGTGAGTCAGATTTCATATTAATTTGAAATTGGAATTTGATTGTTCCTATGGTCCCAATAAGGAATGTTGGTTGAAATTGTTGCCTCCGGTGTTCTTGCCTGCTGCTCATCATGGCTGCCACTACTGAGCGTATTTCTATGGATCATTGGGCTCCTAGTGTTCTGCATTCCCCACCTTCCTCGTGAGTCTTTTTCTGATCATACCCCAAGTACAACTTGGGTTGACTTGTTTCATTTCACAGAGAGTGCTCAAATACTTCTCACTCGTTGGATCTGTCTGATCCCATTCCTTCAACTGCACCATCTCTCACTCATCATGCTTCAACTTCTCCACTTGTTCCCCATCCTTCTCCCTATGGGCCAATTATCCCAATTGTTGCGTATGTTAGCAGGGCAGGACCAGATCACTATATGGTGGAGCATGTGGATGACAATCATTTTATCCGAGAGAATGTATTGGTGCAGGACTCAACATGGTTAGGTCCATTGGCAGTGGCAGCATTTGTGGCTTTTAATGGTTCACAGCTGGTGGTAAAATGCCTGGGCAGGAATGGTGCTGGAGATGTGATTGAGCGTTATTTGGTGGTCAAGAAGTTGCACTGCCTTGTACCGATATCGCAAATGCAGGAAAGTGGGAGTAATGAAGGCCTTGGGGGGAGGAAGATGTTGGTGTCAGGCCTGAGTGAACGGGAATATATGACAAGGAGTGCTTCTGGTCCAGTCCTTCCATTTCCTCATTGTCCATTACCATTTCCACTCCGATTTCCTCGCCCTTCACAAGCATTTGTATATGAATCCTTATTTTATCCTGAGGAAGATGTTGTGGAATGGTCTTCCTGCCTTTGTCTGTCTAAACTCTTTTCATCTCTTCGCTCATACTTCTAGTATTAATTATTCAACCTGAATGTTCATACATATATAACATGCTCATACTATGGAAACCATTCCATTGTCTGACATCCAATCATGACCAAAAATAAAACCACCCTCAGTTTCCTCCGGGCTCCCCACAAAAATAAAAATGTGCAATGGCAAAAAAGAATATCCAAGTGTAGTGGTCAAAAGAAGGAAAAAAAGTGTACACAAACAAATAAATATCCCACTAGGAGTACCATGTGTGAGATTGGATTCAGACTTCCGCCTGCTACATCCCTATTGTTGCATCTGGGTTTCGACGAGCCCAAATGCAGACCTGATGCCACACATCTATTCCCCCTCGATCATATATGAAACGGAGTGAATTTGGTTTTGATTCGCAAATGGTTCCACGAACAGATGCACGATAATTGGATGGGGTGATGTTGAGTAAAAGGATAGATGGATTTGGCCCATAAGATCGACCAACAAATAATTGATGATTGGGGTGAATCAATTGGAGGTAGCGAAAACCATCAGGAAATGGGCAGTCTAATTTTGTATAGATTCTGCTGGTAATTATCGCATTCTGGGTGCCAGCATATTCAAGGATCTTCCAAATATAATCCCCTCTCGCATCCTCTGTGAAATGCAACAGACCATCTGCAATAAATTCCAAAGTCCCTCTGCGGTGTGTGCGAGATGATTTAGGGATAGTGAGGAGTTGGCGGATTGTGGGAAATGGGCCAAATCGTTGGCATATTTGAGTCTGCTTACTGCGTATGATCATTGGAAGGTAGCAGTATCCTGTTGGACATCCTATGCGAGCATCAAGTGTGATGAGGTGAACTGTGTGTATGGAGGTCTGTTGTGTGTGGTGTGCATTTATAGTATCCAAAGGTGGGAGGTAAGTAATGTGAATGTATGAAATGGTGAGGATAGTAAGTAAAATGCCACCCCAGATGAGGGTACACAAAGCCAGAGTATCCAAAGTGGTGGTCATGGTAGTTGTAGCGACCGTTTGTTTGAAAACGTTGAAAAGGCGCGCTTTCATTAAGTTACTTCCAAAAATGTATTAAACTTTTGAATTTGGAATAGAAGAACCAACTTCCCGGTACTAATGACATCATGGCAATGTGCACGCTATTGTTCCACATCAGGCTTAGAGAATCCTTTTGAGCCCCCACTGTGTGGTGTCTGGGGTCCATAAGAATTTAGCCCACATGTTCTGTTATCACCCGCTCTGATTTCTATTGTTCTTCACATTGCCCGCCATGGCACTCCAACCAAATATGCAGGTCTTGAACCAAGCAGCATTGTCATTTACCAATGAACTTGCTAAGTTCTCTAATATCCCTGCTGTTGCTGAGGGTGATGCAATCTTGAATGCTATCAATGACCTTGGTAATCGTCTCGACAATTGTTTTGGTCGGCTCGTCACTCGAATCCAAGCTGCGTAAGTCCACTTGGTGATTTGGTTTGTCTGTACCCCAAGTTCTGATTAAACATGTGTAGTGATCGAAACCAAATATCACGCCTTGTTAATTCGGCATGCACTCTGCCAACTAGTCCTCTCACTCCGCTTGTGAATGCTGAGACTGGTAATCCCATTGATCAGTTCCCAGCTACTGTTGCTGTTATTAACGCTATGTCTGGTGAGTCCTCTTATTAGTTAATTATGTTTTATGCTGTTTTAAAGCATATGATATTTTTGTGAATATCAGGACCAGATGTCAACCATATGTTGGCTGAACTGGGCCAAAATATCGCTGGGATGACCCAAATTCGACGTGCACGCCTTGTTCGAGCTGTTGGTGTCCTTGTGCAGATTGCTGGTGGGAATTAGATATTACTGGGCTGTTATACTTGCTTGTCATGGACTATTTCGCGTCGCTCTCACAATACATGTAATGTTGGTGGTCTTTCAACTAGCTAGATAAACATGTCATTGTTTTCATCTCCAAAATAGTCATCATCATCATCATCATCATCATCATCAATTGAGAAATGTGTCAATCATCACTGCAAGAAATGCACCAAAAGACAGAATCAATGAGCTGGGATGTGAGAGGTTTGCAGCTGAAAATAATCAGACTCTGACATCTTTTTATTCAATAGACAGATGGAAAAATCATGATGGAGATGGCAAGAGAAGTTGTGGTTGTCCAAAGAAAAAAATTGCTTGATCTAGTATGTGATACTAATATCTTCCCTCCTGGTCTTCAAAAGATATTAGGGGAACAACCTCATGCTTCATCAGACAAACATGTACCTGGAAAACTAACACTCTGTATTGGAATGCCTGTCATGTTAAGACACAATGATGCAACTGAGTGTTGTATCACAAAGAGTGCTGAAGCCACAGTTGTCGGTTGGAAATATTCTAAGGGTCCTGAGGGTCAAAATGTTCTTGACATTCTGTTTGTTAAATTGAAAAATCCACCAAAAACTGTGAAAATAGATGGCCTGCCTGAGAATGTAGTCCCCATCACCAGACATACCACATCAACACATTGATAGAGCGACACAGGATGTGACTGGGAGTGATCACATGACATCATGTTCATTTACCGCATTTAGGATGTGAGTGTCTTCAATTCAAACCACTATGATATCTCAGAGAGCTGCTATAGTAATGTTCTGCCTGGTTGTCTTACATTTGACAACCAGTGGAACTATCATCCTATTTGGGGGATCAGACACCCCTGCTCCATCTTGGAGTTCATATGGGGACATGTGCCCTGCTCCTGAATGGAGTTTATACTGTAATCAGGACCTGAGCCCTGCTCCTATGTGGAGTTTCTATCACTATCAGGATTTGAGTCCTGCTCCAATGAGGAGTTTATATTGTTATAAAGATGTCATTCCTGCTCCAGTTAAGAGTTGTTCAGATAAAAGTTTGTTGTTTCTAAAAGTTTCAGACCGCTGGTCTGCTATAGACTTAACATATTGGCTACATCACTTCAGAGTAATTGTTTGGAACCATATATTGAAATATTACTATCAGATGTATTTTAGGTGTCTCATACATATCTCAAAACACCTTTATTTTTGGATGCCTGATGTACCTCCTCACCTTTTAACATTGGATTTTTATATGACCTTTTGTTGTTATTCTATGTTTAGGTCAGTTGCGCATAGGTGTCGTATCTTAAAGATGCTTCTGTTACGTGGTATTATGAGACGCCATGATTTTCTGATGCGATATGATAGATTGAGATTTTCTCCTTGTAATATATTTCTGATGCTTATGTTTTCATTGCGTTTACATACAAGACTATCATCAGACTTTAAGGTCTCTTTTGATACCAAAGATATTGAAGATAGTAATATGTCACATTTTGTAGGAGGGGGTAGAATTCCTACCTTTACATTAAAGGAGTTGCTTCCTCATATGAACTGTGGTACAGAACATAACCTTGATTCTAGTTTTAAGTTTATTAGTCACAGTCATCATCGTGTTGCTGAGGCACTTTATAAGGAAAATCCTGACTGTCTGTTTGGATATATTGATCTGAAGGATTTTGTACCTAAATTAACTATGAAGGATATCAAATCAATTGCAAAAATTCATAGCATACATGTTCCAGCGAAGACATGTCTCCCTGATGTTCCTTTGTTACTGAGAGGTCATCACTGTTCGTCATGTGATACACATGTGTCTGTCTTCAAACTGCATGTTGTCAAAACAGCAGCAGAGCGTTCTAAAACATGGTACAGTCAACTTGATATTGAACAAAAAGATGAAAAAATCAAAAAGGCTAGTGCTGCAAACAAGAGAGACCACACTAAACAGCAAAGAATTAAGCACCAGAAGATAAACCGTAAACAGAAAAAGATTTATGTCACTGATTTCCCTCCCCTCCCTCCTTCTGTTGGCCTGAAAGAGACTATAATAAATGGATGGTGTAATGATGCTGCTCCCAATAATTTCATGGAAGGAGGTTGTGCTGTGTGTGGGCAACTTGTACCTTTGAAGGACATGTCAGATCTGTCTGAGGTCAACTGTGACTTAAACATTTTGAACAGAGAAGGTATGGGAATAACTCGTCTAGAGAGGTTTTCTTCCTCAGAATCTATTGAAGAAATTAAAGGACCTGTGCTTGATACAAGTTGTGATAAAATATGCCATCAGTGTCATGATAGTTTGGCAGATGGGCTGACTCCTGTGTATGCTTTGGCAAATGGTCTTTGGCTTGGTGCTGTTCCTACTCAGCTACAAAACTTAACTTTTGCAGAACAGCTGTTGATAGCTCGTGTCCGACATAACAAATGTATTGTCAGAGTGTCTTCAGGAATGTCCAAGATGAAGTCCAATGCCATCATGTTTGAGAACCCAACACCAAAAATATATTCCTGTCTGCCTCCATCTATTGAGGATTTGGATGAAGTTCTAGCATTCATTTTCACAGGTCCAACCAGACCATCCCCAGAAGATCTAGAAAGGACACCATTATTAGTTCGTAGAAGGAGGGTTGCTGCTGCATTAGAATGGCTTAAATTGAATCATGCTGATTATCATGATCTAGATATTTCATATGAGAACCTTGACAAGTATCCAGAGAATGGACCTCCAGTAGTGGTTGTTTATCGTAGTGCTGATACAAATAAAGAGCCTGAGGCTACCAGTGCATTTGACAATGAAGATGAAGATGGAGTTGAAGATGGCCCATGTCCTTTTGTTGTTAATGGAGTTACAGGTGAGGAGCTTGAAATAAATAGTCCTAAGGCTCTGGTAGCTAGAGCAGCACGGCATTTAAAGGAAGAAAATGGTAAGGTGCTTGCTATTGGTCATGCTGAGAAACCACAGTCTACATATCATAACCCTCAGCTATATCCAATGATGTTCCCTTGTCTGTTCCCATATGGTCTTGGTGGAATTGGCAGTGTTGACAGAGATGTTCTAGTTATGGGGGATATGATGCACAAGAGAAAATTATTGATGTATCATGACAAGAGGTTTCAACGGGATTCATATTTTCCACTTGTTGCCTTTAATCATGAACAGATAAAAAAGGGAACCACTGGAGGTTATTTATTAACAGAGAGAAACAATTTCCAAGATATTGCAGACCGCCTTATGAATATTGACACAGCTGTTCTGGAAGATTTGTCAAAGCGATTATCAAGAGGAGACAGAATAAAACCAGAATCCCCAGAGGAGAAAGCTTGCTATGAGCTTATTTCCGATTTGGATCATGTGGCTGGACATGTTCAAGGTTCTATTACCTCCAAAAAATATATGCGTAATGAGATTTGGTCTCTGATATCATATATTGGAGCTCCTTCATGGTTTATCACTTTTGCTCCAGCTGATTGCAGACATCCAATATGTCTTTACTTTGCAGATACTAAGGAGAAGTTCTCACCTGAACTGCGCACAGGCAAAGAGTCTTACAATCTGATAGCAAAAAATCCTGTGGCTGGGGCCAGATTTTTTGATTTTATGGTTAGAATGTTTATTCAACATGTGTTGGGTGTAGACACAGACCATCCTGGACTGTATGGAGACACATCTGCTTATTATGGCACTGTTGAACAGCAAGGGCGTCTTACACTACATCTTCATCTGTTGTTATGGATATCTGGGTCTCTGACCCCTCAAGAGCTAAGGGATAAGATAATGGACCCAAACTCAGACTTTCAGAAAAAGATGGTTGAATATCTTGAAAGTTTATGTGTTGGGCAGTTTTTGACAGGTTCAAAAAGTGAAGTATCCCATAAGATTAGCGAGACCTCTGGTCATCCAGAATATAAAAATCCTACATTTACTTTACCTGAATCACCCTCTGACTTCTGCTCTGAAGTAGACAGAGTAGCTTGGTGGAAATCATTTGATAATACAGTAGATGATCTTCTTTTAAAATCAAACTTACACACTCACAAGATTGACAAAAATGGAGATGATAAATCATACTGTTTAAATGCCAAAGGTGAATGCAAGCGCCGCTTTCCACGAGATACCTTTGAACAGACTCTGGTGGACCCAAAGACTGGTGCTCTCAATTTGAAGAAAGGAGAGCCATGGATGAATACAGTGACTCCAGAATTAACTTATCTGCTTAGAAGCAATTCTGATGTTACAAGTCTTCTGTCTGGTACCGCCATCAAGGCCATTGTAGCATATGTGACAGACTATATCACAAAGCAGTCATTAAAGACTTACAGCATTTTTGATGTGGTGAGAAGTGTGTTTGACAGAAATTCAGAGATGATAGGGGGAGATCTGAACCGTAAAGAAAAGGTCAGAAAGATTTTTACTCAGGTTGTGAATTCTCTTACTGCAAAAACAGAGATTGGTGGGCCTATGGCCTCTCTATACATCCTTGGAAATCCTGATCATTATACAAGTCATGTATTTATACCTTTTTATTGGAGAAGCTATGTAAAAGATGTATGGACTGCTTGGGGTGATGAGCAAAGTTCTGATCATAATACAGAGATGCAAAATGTCTCAGACAAAGTTGTGATTAATAAAAGCAAAGGTGAATTCATCGGACTGTCTAAAGTGAATGATTACAAATTCAGACCTGAGATGTACAGTGATGTGTCCTTGTATGACTGGATCAGACTCTCTACCAAAAAACCAAAAAGAAGAACAAAGTTGAAAAAGGTCAATGATGCTGTTGATGATCCTGAATTTTATGAGAGTGATGATGAGCTAAACATCATGTCATCTTCTAAAGAACAACATCCACTTGACCTTGAATGTGGTCCAGGTCAACATCATCACAGCTTAGAAGCTGATCCAGACACATTGGAAGATGATTTGGAAGATGTTGATCTTGTAGATTTTGATGAAAAAGCTGTTGATGATGAAGAAGAACAAGAATTAGATGAACTAGACGTGATCAGTGGACCTACAGAGCAAGAACATAAAACAGACTACTCTTTTCAGCGGATGCACCCTCAGCACCAAACTCATCAAGCACGTGTGCAAAAAGATGATCCAACTATAGTTCCTAACTTTATTCCAAACACACTGCCAAGATCAGATCGTGGGGACAGAGAGTATTATTGCTGCACCATGATGACTCTGTTTAAACCATGGCGTACAGGAAATGATCTCAAATCTGAGTTGCAATCATGGGATGACAGTTTCACTGCTTATAAATTTAGCAAGAGACAGATAGAGATTATGAAATACTTCAATGTACGATATGAGTGTCTGGATGCAAGAGATGATTACTCTGCCAAGCGTGATAAGGAAGATAGTGATGGAATATGTTATCAGTGGGCAACTTCTGATGCTCTTGATCAACTTGATGATATGCATTATAGTGAGTTAGCAAATAGTGGGGCTGATTTTAATGCCAATGCATATTTAGACGGTGATGAGGAAGTATTTGGTAGTCTTGGAGTGAAGGCAAGAAATAGAAGAGATGCAATGTTATCAGCAGAGAGGATCATGAAAACAGCTGGATGGTTAGACAAATGCAAGGATGGACTTCCAGATGTTGGTTGTCTGGACCCTTTAAAGCCATCTGTCAATCAGCCTGGAAAATCATGGAGGGCAGCTGTGCTTGCAAAACGTCAAGAGATTCTTGATGAGAGAATCAAACACCTACCTACAAAGTCAGGAGCAAGTAAAGTTAAACACAGACCAAATGAAGTCAAGCTGGTAGATAAAACATATATTGATCATATGTTTAAGCCAACTGCAGCAGCCGATAATGATATTATTGAATCTTCAATCACAAAGTTTAATTTAAATACTGAACAAAAAAGGGCTTTTCATATTATTGCCAATCATGCCACTATGGACCATCCAGAGAAGTTGCATATGTATTTAGGAGGGATGGGAGGGACAGGAAAGTCACAAGTTATAAAAGCTCTGATGCATTTTTTTAATGAAAGAAAGGAAAATCATAGATTTATTGTACTTGCACCAACTGGAGCTGCAGCTGCTCTCTTGAATGGTTCAACATATCATTCTGTATTAGGCATCAATGAAAAGGGTACTGGGTCTGCTCGCTCTCTTGCACAGATCAGAGCTAAGTTAGATGGTGTGGATTATATTTTTTTAGATGAAGTATCAATGCTGTCATGCAGAGACATGTACAATGTCAGTTCACAGTGTGCAAAAGCTCGTGGGGAACATAATGAGCCATTTGGAGGTATCAATTTTATATTTGCTGGTGATTTTGCTCAGTTACCTCCTGCAGTAAGTGGTTTTCCTTTATATTCAGGTACTGTAGGCACCCAGGTAGACTCAGGTCAGAGGGTTGATGGCCAAGAATCAGCCATAGGTAAGGCTTTGTGGCATCAAGTGACAACTGTTGTTATATTGCGACAGAATATGAGACAGGATAAACAGTCACCAGAAGACACTAATATGAGAACTGCTCTAGAAAACATGAGGTACAAAGCATGCACATCAGAAGATATTGTATTTTTACGTACCAGAATTGCAGGAAAAGGTTCTGATCAGCCAAAATTAGCACAGAAAAGATTCAGAAATGTGTCAATAATCACTGCAAGAAATGCACAAAAAGACAGAATCAATGAGCTGGGATGTGAGAGGTTTGCAGCTGAAAATAATCAGACTCTGACATCTTTTTATTCAATAGACAGATGGAAAAACCATGATGGAGATGGCAAGAGAAGTCGTGGTCGTCCAAAGAAAAAATTGCTTGACCCAGTACGTGATACTAATGTCTTCCCTCCTGGTCTTCAAAAGATATTATGGGAACAACCTCATGCTTCATCAGACAAACATGTACCTGGAAAACTAACACTCTGTATTGGAATGCCTGTCATGTTAAGACACAATGATGCAACTGAGTGTTGTATCACAAAGGGTGCTGAAGCCACAGTTGTCAGTTGGCAATCTTCAAAGGGTCCTGAGGGTCAAAATGTTCTTGACACTCTGTTTGTTAAATTGAAAAATCCACCAAAAACTGTGAAAATAGATGGCCTGCCTGAGAATGTAGTCCCCATCACCAGACATACCACATCAACAATGTGTGCACTACCAAATGACGACACTGTATTCTTAAGTAGAGATCAGGTGCTGGTACTTCCAAACTTTGCCATGACAGACTATGCATCTCAGGGCAGAACAAGACCTGATAATATTGTGGATCTTAGCAGCTGTAGAAATCACCAGTCATACTATACATGTCTGTCTAGAAGTGCCACTGCTGATGGTACAATCATCATACAAGGTTTTGACCCTAAGCAAATAACTGGTGGAGCATCTGGATATCTGAGACAGGAATTTAGAGAATTGGAGATTTTGGATGAAATCACAAAGTTGAGATATGAGGGTTCTCTGTCAGATGATATCAATGGTCACAGACGAAATACTGTTATAAGACAGTTTCAGAAGTGGAAAGGAACTGCATATGTACCCAAAAATGTTCACTCAGCTATTAAATGGAGTAAAAGTGTTCCACTAGATATGCTTCCTGTGGTGACTGATTCACCCTGGCAGATAATCAAAGCAGCCAAAAAATATGATGCAAAATCCAAGTCATTGAAGTCTAATACACAAGGATATGTAGCTGCTAAAGGCACTGTGTCTGTTGTTGTAGATGTGGAATCAAACAGCAAAAAAAGAAAGTCAGAAGATGTTATACAACAAAGATCAAAAAAAATGAAGGTTGTTCATAATATTGAAAGTGAATGCCCAACAGGTATAACATGGGATGAAGATAACTACAGTTGTGCCTATGATGCTTTGTTGACCATCCTATTTTCTCTCTGGTCTGAAAATCCTTCTAAGTGGAAGAAGAGATTTCATAAAACTAACAGAACTTTAAAGCTGTTAGCTTCAGGTTTTCAGAAGGTGCATGGCAAAAGTATGTCTTTGGAGACTGCTAGAGACAAAGTCAGACACATTTTACATCAACGAGATCCAGTGAGTTTTCCTAATGGCAACACTGGCACATGTATACAAGAATTGATATATCAATTGTTCAAAACTAATGATTCTCTGGCTTCTTCATTTATGGTGTGTAATGATTGTGATCATGAAGTTGAATTGGTAAATGAAAGAACTTCAAATATAATTCATTGTCCCATTGAGTTTTCTGGAACAACTGCAGACTATTGTCATTACATCATAACACATAAAACAATTGGAAAATGTGGAAAATGCAAAGGTGAGGTAGATAAGGTCACTAGATTCCATCAGATCCCATCAATATTAGCCTTTTCACTAAATGACAAGTTGACATTAAGCAAAAAAATGAAGGTAAATATAGAGGGATCTTCTGTAGTGTTTACGCTAAGAGGTATAATTTACTTTGGAGGATATCATTTTACATCCAGAATAATGACTTCAGATGGTCAAATATGGTTTCATGATGGAATATTGACAGGATATAGATCTCAGGCCATCGGAAAGACAAGTGATTTTACAAACTCAGAACTTCTTGAGTGTAATGGAAAAGATGCAATCATTGCACTATATGCTCAGACTTAAATGCAAATATACAGATGCTAACAAGGGACGAGTACCTTGACATGCGCAGCAATGGCCCATACCCCACAAGTCCTCTGCTTCATCGTCACCGAATGCTAGT
>Ga0193727_1000499_pt1 | contig 15301 bp, 13 predicted proteins | sample H2c2metaG_FD_143051 | JGI IMG/M metagenome (GOLD analysis project Ga0193727, IMG submission 143051) | Soil microbial communities from a riparian zone of the East river system, Colorado, United States - H2c2 | ecosystem: Environmental > Terrestrial > Soil > Riparian zone | place: USA: East River...
GCTCGAGGTGGACGCGGTGCACGAGGTGCTATAGGCCGATGTCCATGCCACGGTCATGGCCTGACCGAAATTGATGGTGGCAGCCGCTGCGGGCTGCGAGAAGTTCACAGTGGGAGCGAGCGTCATTGAACCATAACCGCCACCACCCCCGCCCCCGCCACATGCGGCGAGCATGCTGATGAGCAGTCCGGATGAAACTTGACCCCATGTTGACACGCGCATCTTCATTCAAAACCTCTTTTGAGTGGGCAATTTGGATAGTGAACAGATAGAGACTCCGACGTGCGCGTCTTATTCCCTCAGATCGAAAAGATCTGAAGATAAAATGCTGCGTGTTCGGCGGCGCTGGCTGCGGACGTGCGCAGCGTGGTCGTGAAGCAGGGAAATGCAGTTAATGCCGCGAGCGCGGCCCGCGGGTCTTGAAACTAAAGTCGCGAAACTGGGAGCCTCAATCGTTCGGTGCGCCCTGAAGGCGTGATGACATCAAATTGGGTACCCTTCAGTTCAAGTTACGGCGCGGCCTTGGAGGCCTCCAGCAACTGCGCCAAATACTGCTGCCAAACGACAGCCCAGGTGTGCGTGCCGTGACCGTGAGTTTGATCAGAGGCCTGTAGCAGCACGAAGCGCCCACCCTTGATGCGCTTGATTTCCCGTTCCGCGATGCCGAGTTCGGGCGGGTTGATGAAATCATCGCCCGAATTGATTTGCAGCAGCGGCGCTTTGATCTTTTCCAGTCCCGACGATGGATCGTAGTCACGCGAGGCGTTGACCTGGTACAGAAAATCGTTGGCGTCCAGATCTTCCAATTGGCGCTGAACGTATTTTTGAACGAATTCATCGGCGGCCTCCCGGGTGGGGAGGCTGATTTGCATTTGAATCGGCGCGCTGCCGGCGATCAACAGCAGCCCGGCCGCCGTGCGCATGGCAGCGATGGGTTGGGTCACATAGTCGCCCTTCAGCCATTGCGGGTCGTTGCGAATCGCATCCATGGCCAGTTCGCGCCATACCCGATTGCGTCCGGCAATCTGCACCGGCAGGCAGGCGAGGGGCATCAAGGCGTCCATGAAATCCGGATAGGCCTCTGCCCACATGAAGGTGTGCATGCATCCCATCGACGTGCCCATGACCAGCCGCAGGTGGTTCACCTCGAGGCCCTTGGTGACCAGGGCATACTGGGCGGCCACCATGCGGAAAGTGCGCACGCAAAGCGTCGCTCGGCTTGCTGGATTTCCCGTGACCGATGCCGTCGGGGAGAATGATGAAATATTTTTCGGCATCCAGCAGCTGTCCCTTGCCGAACAGTACGCCGGAGAATCTTTCGTTGATCAGGCTGCGGCCGGAACCTCCGGTACCGTGCATGATCAGCACCGCGTTGGTGACGCGCCCTTGTGCATCTTTTTTCGGCTTGCCGAGAAACGTGTAGTGCATGCGCAGTTCGGGCAGGGTTTCTCCCGATGCAAAGTGGAAATCACGGATGACGTAGTCGCCCTCGAGCGGCCGTGCCGGCGGCGTGGCGGCGTTGCCGGCCGCGGCAAGCCCGGGGCAGAGCAACAGCGTCAGGGCCGCAGAATGGAGTTTCCTTGTGTGCATCCTTAAGAGTCCTCGAATGTTACTGCGCGTCTATGAACCGACCATCAATACCGCGGCCGCGCGCGCTCAGCAAGTACAAAAAGGGACCGCTGACCGATTCCGCCGTGGGTACCGTGTTCGGATCCTCCGCCGGATAGGCTGCCGCCCGCATGGCGGTACGCATCCGGCCGGGATTCACGCTGTTCACGCGAATGTTCGCCTCACCCTCCAATTCCTCCGACAGCATACTGCGAACCGACTCCAATCCCGTCTTCGATACCGCGTAGGCGCCCCAGAACGGCCGAGATTGCTTCACCACGCCGCTGCTGACGAAGATGATCGAGGCGTCCTCGGACTTACGCAGATTCGGCAGCAAGACCTGCGTGAGGATAAAGGGGGCGGTCAGATTCACGTGCAAAACCTTACACCAGGTCGGCACATCGTATTGCTCGAGAGGCGTGCGATCGCCCAGCAAACCCGCGGCATGGACGAGGCCGTCCAGTTTGCCGAATTCCTCGCCAATGACGCGCGCCAGCCCGTCGTAATCCACCGCCGTGGCGATCGCCAAATCCAACACCGCGATCGCAGGCCGCGGCGCGCCCATGGCCTCGATTTCATCGTACACGCGATCGAGTTTGGCGCCGTTGCGTCCCGATAGGATCACACTGGCGCCGGCACGCGCGCATTCGACGGCCAGCGCCCGCCCGAGTCCGCTGCCCGCTCCGGTAATCAGAATTGCGCGTCCCTTCAGCAGGTCGCGGTCTGGGATGAAATCACTGGGAATCATAGGGTCCTTTTATGTATCAATGGGCGCGCCGCGCCGTCGACCAGGCCAGCAGCATATCCCGCATGCCGGGCGACTCGAGCGTCGGCGCACCTCTGTTCAATTGCTTCAGTCCCAGTGCCGCCAGCACCAACAGGTGCCGCTGTTCGGCGCGGCGCGCAATTGGCAGCGCTTGCGCCGCGGTTTCGTAGTTTTGCGCCGCGCGCTCTCGAAGCCGTTGTAGGTAGCCTGCCAACTCTGCCGGCGGATGATCGGCGCATAGGCCTGCATTATCGATGCCTGCGGCCAGCAGCTCGTCCACCGCAAACGGCACGCGTCCGAAGCGCACCTCGCGCGGGTAGTCGCGTATCGACCGAGACAGATAGTCAGCGACCGCCAATGCCCGGGTGCACTCTTCCAAGTTCGTCTCATCGAGATCGCCCGTGGCGAGCCGGGATGCTACCGACAACGGGCAGGCACGCAGGGCGCAGGCGTGAGGAACGAGATCTGCGGCGCGTTCCAGCGGCGCGCCGTCGGTTTCAGTAACTACCGCATCGATCGACAGGGTCAAGGGGGTGAAATTGACGTCGCCGGCGCGCGGCAGTGAGGCGAGATAGATCCCAATGGGGTGCACTGGGGCTCCGGCGGCGAGACGGCGAATCTCCTCCTGCCACCATTCCAACTTGATGCGAGCCGCGCTGTGTTCTGTCGCAGGATCCATCAGCGCATTCCACTCGGCCAGCAGCGCATAGATCCCGAGAAGCGGCGCGCGCGCCGCTGCAGCGGCGAACAGCCAGCTCCAGTAGCGTGCCGATCCCATGGGGATGGCCCGCGCGCGGTACGTCGCATCAAGTTCTTTCAGGGCCTGGCTCATCGGCGGGATTGCGCTCCGCGACGCCGTTTTCCGCGGCGTTGCTGTCGGCGCCGTTGTTGTCGGCATCGTCGCCGGCGTCATTGTCTTCGGCGGCGTAGTCCAGTGCGCCGTTGTCCTGTACGGCATCTATGCGCGGCGTGCGCGTCAGGCTCGACACCGGTTCGATGGGTTCGATCTCGCGATTTACCCGCAGACCCAGTCCCTCGAAGCGGCGCGCGGCCGGCAACACCTGTTGTTCCAGGGAGCCCACCGCACGGTTGAACGACTCGACGCTGCCGCCGAGAGATTTTCCCAATTTGCCCAGATGCTCGCCGAAAACCGCCAACCGCTTGTAGATCTCTTCACCCAGTTGCCGCACCTCGGCGGCATTCTCTGCGAGGACCGTTTGTTTCCAGCCGTACGAGACCGCCTTCAAGAGCGCAACCAAGCTGGTAGGGGTCGCGAGCATGACGTTTTGGCGCATCGAATCATCGATCAGACCCGGATTTTCCTGCAGCGCCGCCGACAGGAATTGATCGCCCGGCAGGAACAGGACGACGAAATCCGGACTGCGCTCGAATTGCGACCAATATTGCTTCGAGGACAGCTCGCGAACCCGCGCGCCGACGATCTGTGCGTGCCGGCGCAATTGGGCGCTGCGCTCCGTATCGTCTTGAGCCTCCACCGCCGCAAGGTAGGCGTCCAGCGGAGTCTTGACATCCACGACGATGTCGCGCTGCTCGGGCATGTGCACGATCATGTCGGGCCGTATCGACCCGGTGTCGGTCTTGACATGCTTCTGCTCCGTGAAGTCCACATGCATGGTCATACCCGACAGCTCGACCAAGCGGCGCAGCGTTATCTCGCCCCATTGCCCGCGCACATCCGGGCGGCGCAGCGCGCTCACGAGATTGCGCGTTTCGCGCGACAGCAGGTTCTGGCCGCTCGCCAATACCTCCATTTGCACCTTGATGGTTGCAAAGGAATCGATGCGGTCGCGTTCGATCGCCTGTATCTGCGCCTCGGTCTTGGCCAAGGCCTCGCGAATGGGTTTGACCAACGACTCGATGGCCGACTCGCGCTCCTTCAATACCTGGGAGGCATCCAATTGTTGCCGGGCCAGCCGTTCGCGCGCGAGCTGCAAGAACACCTCGCTGTTGCTTTGCAGGCTTTCGCGCGCGAGCTCGCCGAATACGCCCTGCAGTTGGTCACGGGCGTGCACCAAGGTCTGTTCGCGTTCCGCGCTCAACATCTCTTCGGTCTTGAGCCGCGCGCGCAACAATTCCGTCTCGACGCGATGCGCTTGCTCGCGGCGCGCCCGCCACAACAGGGCGGCCAGGGCGCCCACCACGATGCCAATGATCAGCGCTGCCCACACCCGGATGTCGCTCATAGGCGGCCGCTGGCTTTCAGCCAGTCCAAAAGATCCAGCGGCCGATTCAGATAGCCGTCGCCGCCCCAGTCGCGCGAGTCCTCATCGGCGCGCAGGTAGCCATAATTCGCGACCAGTGCCGGCATCGCCGCGGCATGTGCCGCCTGTACGTCGCGCTGCGCATCGCCCACGTAAATGCATTCGTCGGCGCGTACCTCGGCGAGGACGGCCGCGTGCAGCAACGGTAGTGGATGCGGTTTGCGCTCCGCCAGGGTATCGCCGCTGACCACGCAGGCGAAGCGCCCGCGAATCCCCAGCTCTTCGAGCAAGGGATCGGTAAGCCATGCCGCCTTGTTGGTGACGATTCCGCTTTTCACGTGCCAATCAGCCAGCGTGTCCAGCACCTCGTCCATGCCGGCGAACAGCCGCGTCTCCCGGCAGAGCGCGCCGCGATAGATGTCCAGGAAGCGCTGCTGTAGCGCCGCCAGATGTTCCGCGTCCGCACTGGGAAATCCTGTCTTGACGACGCGGGCGGCGCCGTGGCTCACCGCGCTGCGCACGGCATCGAAGGGCAGGGGCGCCAGCGCGTGCTCTTCGCGCAACCGATTCAGCGCGCCAACCATATCCGGTGCGGTATCGAGCACGGTGCCGTCCAGATCGAACAACACGGCCCTTAGAGTCACCGCCATGTCAGCCGGGTCGTTTGAAGTGCGCAAGGTAGTTGATGCCGGTATTCGGCGAGAGTCGAAATGCGCGCGTCAATGGATTGTAAGTGATGCCGGTGAGGTCGATGAGGTCCAGGCCCGCCGCGCGCCCCCACCGGGCAAGCTCCGAAGGACGGATGAATTTCAAGTATTCATGGGTACCTCGCGGCAACATGCGCGCAATGTACTCAGCCCCCACGATGGCGACCGCAAACGCCATCGGCTTGCGGTTCAAGGTGGAAACGATGACATTGCCGCCGGGTTTCACCAAGGTCGCGAGGGCTGCCAGCGTCGCGGCCGGATCCGGAACATGTTCGAGCATTTCCATGCAGGTGACCAAATCGAATGAGCGCGGGCTTGCGGCCGCCAACTCTTCTGCGGCAATTGCCCGGTATTCGACCGCCAGCTGAGCCTCGAGCGCGTGCAGTTCCGCCACGTCGAGCACAGCCTGCGACAGGTCGATTCCGAGCACCCGCGCACCGCCACGCGCCATCGCTTCGCTCAATATCCCTCCGCCGCAGCCCACGTCGAGCACGTGCGCATCTCTCAAGCCCGCCGCAAGTTCGACGTATCGCAGACGCAGCGGATTGAGTTCATGCAGGGGTCTTGAAGGACCGGCAGGATCCCACCAGCTCTGTGCCAGTGAGGCGAACTTCGCCAGTTCCGCAGGATCCACATTTCGCGACGCACTCATTTTTCAACCTCTCGCATTCAATCGCATGGCCCACGCCGCCGATCGGGCGGCGACATCAGGCCAATCGAGGCGGGTAAATTCGCCGCCCGACAGCAGCTGCCGGCCTGCGACCCAGACATCGCTTACGATGTCACGGCCGCCGCCGAAAACCAATTGTGCGAGCGCATCGCCCGAGGGTTGAGTGGCCGGACCCGACAGATCGACGCAGCACAGGTCTGCCCACTTCCCGGTTTCCAGACTACCCACTTCACTCTCGAGGCCCAAGGCCGCGGCGCCGCCGCGCGTGGCGGCGTGCAGTCCATCCCAGGCGTGGGTCAAGAGCGCGAACACTTTCATGTCGCCCCACACGTCCTGGCCCACGACAGCGCCGCCGCTGCCGAGCCCGAGCCGCACGCCCGCCGCCGCAAACGCCGCGATTTGCGGCAGGGTGCCGCCAAACTTCAAGTCCCATTGAGGGCACAGCGTGATCGATATGCCGGTGCGTTGCATCAGGCTCATGTCCGCCGCCGTCAAGTGGACCATGTGCAGCGCGTTGAGCGCCGGCGTCAGCAGACCCAATTGCCATAGGCGCTCGATGGGCCGCATCCCGTGCCTTTCCATGCACTCGCTGATTTCAGGCAGCGACTGATGCAGATCAATCAAGATGCCGGCGTCGAGTTCATCGGCCAGCGTGACGAGTCGCGCAAAGGTTTCGTCGCTCAAGGTGTTTGCGGCCCGGGGCGCGAAGGCGGTGGACACCAACGGATCGCCCTTGTATTTGTCGCGCAAGCCCAAGGAGCGCGTCAATGACTGCGCCGCAGTACTCGCCCAGGGTGTCGGCATCTCGGCCACCGGCATGCCTACCACCACACGCATGCCCTGTTCATTCGCCGTGCGCAGCGTTTCTTCCGGGAAATAAGAGCGATCGCAGAAACAGGTAATCCCGGATTTCAGCATTTCGGCGACAGCCGCCAGGGTGCTGTCGCGCGCGAAATCGGGATTGACGATACGATTGATTGCGGAGGCTTGGTCCTTTGCGGCGCGCAGCAGCAGCGCGGCGGCATCGGCTTGCGCATTGACCATGCCCGGCATCAGGAGGTGCGAATTTCGCTGCAGCACCGCTGTCGCCGAATAGCGCATCGTCGCGGTTGAACTCGGCAAAATGTCGAGAATTCGACCATCACGAACCAGCAACGAATGATCTTCGAGGAGTGTATTTCGCGCGGTCATGCAGGCGATCCAACGGACATCGATGCGTAAATCGGCGGCAACAAAGGGCATACAGGAAGTATATCGGCAAAAGCCGCGCAGTAGGCTTAAGAACCAGAGTGATATGTGCTAGAATTCCACCATGTTTCAGACCTGTCTTGCCCCCCTTAAACCCCCTCAATAGAAGCCGATAACAGGCTCACCGGACTCTCGCAAATGGCCGAGATCGCACGCGAAATATTGCCCGTAAATCTCGAAGACGAGATGCGCAAGTCCTATCTGGATTACGCGATGAGCGTCATCGTCGGACGCGCTTTGCCCGACGTTCGCGACGGTTTGAAGCCGGTGCACCGGCGCGTGCTGTATGCCATGCGCGAGCTGAGCAATGACTGGAACAAGGCCTACAAAAAGTCCGCGCGAGTCGTTGGCGATGTCATCGGCAAATACCACCCGCACGGCGACGCGTCCGTTTATGACGCGATTGTGCGCATGGCGCAAGAATTCTCGATGCGCTATTTGCTGGTCGACGGGCAGGGCAATTTCGGGTCGGTGGATGGCGATCCACCGGCGGCCATGCGCTATACCGAAGTGCGCATGTCCCGGTTGGCCGGAGAACTGCTTGCGGATATCGACAAGGAAACGGTCGATTTCAATCCCAATTACGATGAGTCCGAGCACGAGCCGGCGGTACTGCCCGCGCGCATTCCGAACCTGTTGATCAACGGGTCTTCGGGAATCGCGGTGGGCATGGCCACCAATATCCCGCCGCATAACTTGACCGAGATCATCACGGCGTGCATCGCGCTCATTGAAAACCCGGAAATCACCCTCGGCCAGTTGATGCAGATCGTCCCGGGCCCGGATTTTCCGACCGCAGGATTCATCAACGGCGCCCAGGAAATCGTCCTGGCCTATAAAACGGGGCGCGGCCGCCTACACCTGCGTGCGCGCACTCATTTCGAGGACGTCGGCAAGGGCGAGCGTCAAGCCATTATCATCACCGAGCTGCCTTACCAGGTGAACAAAGCGCGCTTGATCGAGCGCATCGCTGACTTGGTGCGCGACAAGCTCATCGAAGGCATTGCCTCCGACGGCCTGCGCGACGAGTCCGACAAAGACGGCATGCGCGTCGTGATCGAATTGAAGCGCGGCGAAGTGCCCGAGATTCTGCTCAATAACCTGTACGCGCAGACCCCCATGGAACAGGTGTTCGGCATCAACATGGTGGCGCTGGTCGATGGCCAGCCGCGGCTGTTGAGCCTCAAGGAGATGCTGGATGCTTTCTTGCGGCATCGGCGGGAAGTCGTTACGCGCCGCACGGTGTTTGAGCTGCGCAAGGCGCGCGAGCGCGGACATATCTTGGAGGGGTTGGCGATTGCGCTCGCCAATATCGACGAGATCATCGCGGCCATCAAAGCATCGCCGTCGCCCGCCGAGGCCAAGGTTGCGTTGATGTCGCGGACCTGGGCCTCCGGCGCCGTGCCCGAGATGCTGGCGCGCGCGGGCGCCATCAGCACCCGGCCCGACGGTGAAATCGCCGCGTTGGGGATCGTCGAAGGCGGCTATCGGCTGACCGAAACGCAGGCGCAGGCGATTCTGGAGATGCGCCTCAACCGCCTCACGGGACTCGAGCAGGACAAGATCATTGCCGAATTCCAGGAGCTGCTGGAGCAGATCCGCGATCTGTCGGATATTCTCTCGCGCCCCGAACGGCTGCTGCAGGTCATACGGATGGAGCTGGAGTACATCAGAGACACTTTCGGCGACAAACGCCGTACTGAAATCCTCGTCAATCACGAGGATCTCACCACCGAAGATCTGATTTCGCCCGAGGATGTCGTGGTCACGCTGTCGCATGGCGGTTATGCCAAGGCGCAACCCATCTCAGACTATCAAGCCCAGCGCCGCGGCGGTCGCGGCAAGGCGGCCACCAGCGTCAAGGACGAGGATTTCGTCGACAAGCTGTTCGTGGCCAACACCCACGATACGCTGCTGTGCTTTTCGGATCGCGGCAAATTGTACTGGCTCAAGGTCTATCAGCTGCCGCAGGCCAGCCGCGGATCGCGCGGCAAGCCCATCGTCAATCTGCTGCCGCTTCAAGAAGGCGAGCGCATCAGTGCGATGCTGTCGATCAAGGAATTCGAGGAAGGCAAGTTTGTCTTCATGGCCACGAGTTTGGGGACTGTCAAAAAGACTTCCCTGGCATTGTTCTCGCGGCCGCGTGCGAGCGGCATCATCGCGGTGGCGCTGGATCCGGGCGACAAACTGGTGGGCGTCGCGATCACCGACGGCACGAAGGACATTCTGTTGTTCACCACGGCCGGCAAGGCGATTCGATTCGTCGAGGGAGAGGTGCGCGCGATGGGCCGAGAGGCCGCAGGGGTGCGCGGCGTCAAACTTTCCGACGATCAACGAGTCAATGCGTTGATCGTGGCGCAAGACGGCTTCATTCTCACCGCATCGCAGAATGGTTTCGGCAAATTGACGCCGCTCCAGGATTTCCCAAAGCACGGCCGGGGCGGCCAGGGCGTCATTGCGTTGCAGATCACCGATCGCAACGGAATCATGGTCGGCGCGCTGCAAGTCAGCCTGGACGATGAGATCATGTTGATGAGCCAAAATGGCGTGCTGGTGCGTACGCCGGTCAAGGACATTTCCATCGTCGGACGCAACACTCAAGGCGTGCGTTTGATCCGCCTCGAGGACGGCGATCAGCTCTCAGGCCTCGAGCGAATCGAGGGCTTGGCAGGGGATGGCGAGGACGCAGAGTCCGGGCCCGCCGGCCTCGAGCCCAGCGACCCCGAGCCGGCTGACCCCACGGTCGACGACGCTTAAGGACCTGCGACGTGCGCGTCTTCAATTTCTCGCCGGGGCCGGCCGTGTTGCCGCTCGAGGTTCTGGAGAAAGCGCGCGATGAATTGCTCGATTGGCAAAACAGCGGCATGTCGGTCATGGAGATCAGCCATCGCAGCAAGGCCTTCGTCGAGGTGGCGAGCCAGGCGGAGTCCGATTTGCGCGAGCTGATGTCGATACCCGCCAATTACAAAGTGCTGTTCATGCAGGGCGGGGCCTCAGCGCAATTTTCCTTGGTGCCGCTGAATCTGTCGACGCCTCAAGCGACCGCCGACTACATCAACACCGGACATTGGTCGCAAAGGGGCATCACGGAAGCGGGCCGGTATTGCCGCGTTCACATCGCCGGCGATGCCGGCGGCAACTATAGCCGCGTACCGCCGCAGCAAGAGCTGCGCTTCAGCAGTGGGGCTTGTTACGTGCATTACACGCCGAACGAAACCATCAGCGGCGTCGAGTTTGGGTATATTCCCAATACCGGCAGCGTGCCGCTGGTGGCGGACATGTCATCCAGCATTCTGTCGCGACCGGTCGATGTGTCGAAATTCGGGCTGATTTATGCGGGCGCGCAGAAGAACATCGGGCCTTCCGGACTGACGGTCGTCATTGTGCGCGAAGATCTCATCGGACACGCACGTGCCGACACGCCGCACGTGTTTGACTACAAAGCGATCGCAGGTGACCACTCCATGCTGAATACTCCACCGACATTTGCCTGGTACATGGCAGGACTGGTATTCAAGTGGCTGAAGAACGCCGGCGGCGTGCAGGGGATCGGGGAGCGCAATCGGCTCAAGGCAACGACGCTGTACGCGGCAATCGACGCTTCGCATCTGTACAAGAATTCGGTGGCGCACGATTCGCGTTCCCGGATGAACGTCACCTTCACCTTGAGCAACCCGGACCTGGATCCGGTATTCCTGGCGGACGCGGGGGCGGCCGGCCTGCAGGGTCTCAAGGGTCATCGTGTCCTGGGAGGCATGCGCGCCAGCATGTACAACGCCATGCCGATTGAGGGTGTCGAGAAATTGACGGCGTTCATGCGCGATTTCGAGGGACGGCACGCATGAGGCGCGTTAGGGCCAGGAAAAAATCTACGCCTAAGCCGCGCGCGAGGGCCACGGCGAACGCGCGCCCGGCGGCGGCGCGAGCTGCGAAGGGCGGCGGTGATGATCGGGCAGCCGCGCCGGGAGTAACGCCTGCGGGCGCAGGCCTCGGAAATATTCGCGATAGCATCGATGCCATCGACGCGCGCATTCATGGCCTGCTCAACGAACGCGCGCGATTCGCGCAATTGGTCGGCATCTCCAAATCCGCTTCGGGCAGAGCGGTCGACTACTATCGGCCCGAACGCGAGGCGGAAGTCCTGCGAATGGCCCTCAAGCGCAACCAGGGCCCCTTGCGCGACGAAGAAATCGCGCGTCTGTTTCGCGAAATCATGTCGGCATGTCTCGCTCAGCAGGAGCCTCTCAAGGTGGGTTTCTTGGGTCCGGAAGGGACTTTTACGCAAGCCGCCGTGCTCAAGCACTTTGGCTCCTCGGTCCGCGCCCTGCCGCTCGCGGCGATCGATGAGATTTTCCACGAAGTTGAAGCCGGTGTGGCGGACTTCGGCGTGGTGCCCATCGAAAATTCCAGCGAGGGCACGGTCAATCACACGCTCGACATGTTTTTGTCCTCGGGTCTCAAAATCTGCGGCGAAGTGGAACTACGCATCAGCCACTATCTGATGGGGAAGATGAGCGGCTTCGAGGCCATCAAACGGATCTGCGCCCATCCGCAAGCATTGGCACAGTGCCGCGCCTGGCTGGACGAGCAACTTCCCGAGGTGGAGCGCGTGGGCGTATCGAGCAACGCCGAGGGCGCGCGGCGCGCCCGCGATGAGCGCGGCACCGCGGCAATTGCCGGCCGTACGGCGGCGGAAATCTATTCGCTGAATCTGCTGGCCAACGAGATCGAGGATCGGCCGGATAACACCACGCGCTTCCTGGTGGTGGGCCGAAAGCTATTCAGCGCGAGCGGTGCCGATCGCACGACGCTGTTGGTATCGACCAGCGCCACCGATGATTCCGGGGCGCTGTTTCAGTTGCTCGAGCCGCTCGCGCAGCATCGGGTCAACATGACGCGGATCGAATCGCGCCCGTCGCGCAAACGCAAATGGGACTACGTGTTCTTCATCGATATCGAAGGACATGTCAGTGACCCGCCGGTGGCGAAGGCCCTGGCTGCGCTGGAATCGCGGGCCTCGTTGTTCAAGGTATTGGGCTCGTATCCGCGGGCCGTGCTCTGATGCAGATGTTCGAGGCGCATCCGGCGATGCGCGTCTTTGGCACCATGACGGTGCCCGGCGACAAATCCATTTCACACCGTGCGCTGATGCTGTCCGGAATTGCTGAGGGTGTCAGCGAAGTCACCGGGTTTCTGGCCGGCGAGGATTGCCTGGCGACCTTGAGCGCGATGCGTGCTCTCGGCGTGCGCATCGAGCAGCCGAGCGCCACCCACGTGTCGATTCACGGTGTAGGTCTGCACGGTCTGCAAGCTGCGGGCAGGCCCCTCGACATGGGAAACGCGGGCACCGCCATGCGCTTGTTCACCGGCCTGCTGTCGGCGCAAAAATTTGACTCGCAACTGATCGGGGATGCATCGCTGATGAAGCGGCCCATGGAGCGTGTGGCCAAGCCTTTGCGCGAAATGGGCGCCGATGTGCGCACCCATAACGGCACGCCGCCCGTCGATATCGGCGGCGCTCGGCGCCTGCGTGGAATTGATTACCGCATGCCGATCGCCAGTGCCCAAGTGAAATCCGCGATTCTTCTGGCATCCCTTTATGCCGGCGGGCCCACCACGATAACCGCACCGGGCGTGAGCCGCGATCACACTGAGCGCATGCTCACGAGCTGTGGCGTGCACATCAGCAGCGAGGGCTTGAGCACGACGCTGCAGCCTCCGCAGCGGTTGACCGCTCAGAATTTGAGCGTGCCGGGCGATTTTTCCTCCGCCGCTTTTTTTATCGTCGCTGGGTTATTGGCTGCGCCGGAGGAGGGCTTGCTGATTCAAAATGTGGGACTGAATCCAACCCGGACCGGATTGCTGGATATCTTGCGCAACATGGGGGGCAGAATCGATATTCTGAACGCGCGCGAGCATGGGGCGGAGCCGGTGGCCGATTTGCTCATCCGGGCCTCGTCGCTGCAGGGCGTCCGCGTCGGCCGGGACTTGGTCTCCTTGGGCATCGATGAGCTTCCGGTGTTGTTCGTCGCTGCAGCCTGTGCGCGAGGCGAAACTTGGGTGACCGGTGCCGAGGAGTTGCGGGTGAAGGAGAGTGACCGGATTGCCGCCATGAGCGCAGGCTTGACGGCACTCGGCGTGGCGCACAATCCTTTGCCCGATGGCATGAGGATCGAGGGCCGCAGTGAGGGTGAGGCATTTGCAGCGGGGGAGGTCGATAGTTTCGGCGACCACCGCATCGCCATGTCGTTCGCCATTGCCAGCCTGCGCGCCGCCGGGCCGATTACGGTTCGAGATGTCGCCAATGTAGCCACCTCCTTTCCGGGGTTCGTGGCACTGGCCCAATCGGTCGGGCTGCAGATAAGTCAGGGTGCCATTTAGGGGCTTCGATGCAGGATGTTCCCGTCATTACCATCGATGGCCCTTCCGGGTCCGGCAAGGGCACCGTCAGCCGGTCGGTCGCCAAGGCGTTGGGGTGGTCGCTTCTCGACAGCGGTGCGTTATACCGTCTGGTCGCCCTGGCGGGGCGCCGGGCCTCCATCAGCCTGGATGACGGCGCGGCGTTGGGGCAACTGGCGGGTCGATTTAACATACAGTTCGGCTCCAATGAGTCCGGCGACGAAGTGGTGTGGCTGGACGGCCAGGATGTCACCCGGGCCATTCGGACCGAGGAGGCGGGCAGTGACGCCTCCAAGGTCGCCGCCCTACCTGTGGTCCGCGCCGCGCTCTTGGACCGCCAACGGCGCTTTGCGGTGCCGCCAGGTTTGGTGGCCGACGGCCGGGACATGGGCACCGTGGTATTCCCCCACGCAAGGCCTAAGATTTTTCTCACCGCCAGCCCCGCGGAGAGGGCCCTGAGGCGCTATAAGCAGTTGAAAGAAAAGGGGGTTGCTGCTAACCTTGCCGCCCTTTCGCTGGAGATAGCGGAGCGAGATCGGCGCGATTCCACGCGCACCGCTTCGCCTCTTGTCGCGAGCGCCGACGCCACCATGTTGGATACAACGGGTATGTCTGTCGATGGCGTGATCGGGCGCGTGTTGGAGATCGCCCGCGATTTTGTTTAGGTTGCGGCTTTCATTGGATCGATCGCCGTTTTTTAGGTTAACCCCTTTGGGCACGCAGGACCTGTGCCAGGGATTTAGTAAGAGAGAACATGACAGAAAGTTTTGCGGAACTGTTCGAACAAAGTATTGCGAGCCAGCGCATCCGTCCTGGCACCATCCTCAATGGATTGATCGTCGAAGTCGGCCAGGATTATGTGATCGTCAATGTCGGATTGAAATCCGAAGCGGTTATTCCATCCGATCAATTCAAGAATGAAAAAGGTGAAATCGAGGTCTCCGTCGGCGAAACCGTCGAGGTCGCCTTGGACAGCGTCGAGGACGGCTCGGGAGAGACCCGGCTTTCACGCGAGAAGGCAAAACGCGCGCGGACCTGGACTCGGTTGGAGACAGCTTTTGAGAAGCAAGAGGTCGTCATCGGCATCATTACGGGCCGGGTCAAAGGCGGCTTCACCGTTGAGATCGACAATGTGCGGGCATTCCTGCCGGGCTCCTTGGTAGACGTACGCCCGGTTCGCGATCCGTCTTACCTGGAAAACAAACCGCTCGAATTCAAGGTCATCAAGCTCGATCAGAAGCGCAACAACGTGGTGGTCTCGCGCCGCGCAGTCGTCGAGCAGGAATACAGCGCCGAGCGATCTGCGCTGCTGGATAATTTGCAGGAGGGCGCGGCAGTCAAAGGCGTGGTCAAGAATCTCACCGACTACGGCGCGTTCGTCGATCTGGGCGGCATCGATGGCCTGCTCCACATCACCGACATGGCGTGGAAGCGCGTCAAGCATCCATCCGAAGTCGTGAAAGTGGGCGAGGAGATCGATGTCCGAATTTTGAAGTTCGACCGCGAGCGCCAGCGGGTATCGTTGGGTCTGAAGCAGCTTGGCGCCGATCCTTGGCAGAACATTGCGCGCCGCTATCCCGCCAACACACGCCTGTTCGGCAAGGTCACGAACATCGCGGACTATGGCTGCTTCGTCGAAATCGAAGAGGGCGTCGAGGGCTTGGTGCATGTCTCGGAAATG
>Ga0193727_1000500_pt1 | contig 15291 bp, 9 predicted proteins | sample H2c2metaG_FD_143051 | JGI IMG/M metagenome (GOLD analysis project Ga0193727, IMG submission 143051) | Soil microbial communities from a riparian zone of the East river system, Colorado, United States - H2c2 | ecosystem: Environmental > Terrestrial > Soil > Riparian zone | place: USA: East River...
CCCTGTGATTACGGGCGAAGGCGGCTCCATCCCCGTCGTCGGCGACTTCGAGCGCATTCTCGGCGCGCCCGTTCTGCTCGTCGGATTTGGACTGCCGGGCGAGAATGCTCACGCGCCCGACGAGTGGATGAGCGAGGAGAATTTTCGCTTGGGCATGCAGGCGATGGCGACCTTGTGGGACGAGTACGGAGCGACTGGCAGGGCTTGAAGTAGAGAATCGCATGGGAGCCTTCGGAATTCTCTGGCGTGCCGCCGTGTTGTATCTGGGCCTGGCGGCGGCGTTGCCTACGAGCACCGCCTCACTCGGGCCTCACCCGAAACCGGCGCGTGATTACGAAGCAGCTGCGCAGCTTCTACAAGTTTTTCGACGCGCCGACTCGGCGGCCGCGATTGGTGGTGAATCGATCATCCTCGTCCACGGTCATCGCACGCCGCGAGCGTTCGTGCTGTTTCACGGCTTCTCCAACTCGCCGCGTCAATATGGCGAGCTTGCCGCGACGCTCTATGCCGGCGGTGACAACGTGTTCGCGCCGAGACTTCCACAGCACGCGCTTCGAGGAGGAACTGTCGGTGACCTCAAGCGTTTAAAGGCGGAATCACTGCGGGATGTCGCGGACGCAGCGATCGATATTGCGAGCGGCCTCGGCGATACCGTCGTTGTACTCGGGTTCAGTCTTGGCGGCAACATGGCCGCCTGGACGGCGCAGCATCGGCCGGTGGCCCGGGTGGTGATCGTCTCTCCCGCACTCGGCCTTTCCAACCTGTCGACCGTTGCGCAGACGCCCGTCATGAATCTCACGCTGCGCGTGCCGAACTACTCGCAGGCAGATCCAGCCGACACTCTGCGCCTGGAACGTGCATCGGGTTGGAGCACACGCGGTGTCGGGCAGATGCTCCGATTGGGTGCAGCCGTACGGAATGCCGCCGACGAACATGCGCCCAGTGCGCACGACATTCGGGTGCTCGTGAATGCCAACGACGAAACCGTCAACCGCGATGCAATCGACGAGCTCGTAGCGCATTGGGTGGGCACCGGCGGACGCGTGTCGATGTTCGAGTTGCCGGATTCCCTTCGACTGCCGCACGACATCATTGATCCGGATGAATACGGCGGCAACACGAAAGCAGTGTATCCGGTCATCCTCTCGCTGCTCAACGGTTTAACGCCGCCGGCAGACCTCCGAGTGCGTGCTGTGCGGCCTTCGGGCGAAAGTGTAAGACGCTAGCCGAGCTCCTTCCACACGCTGGCGACGAGAAACAAACCGAAGACGCTCAAAACAAAGACGAGGGTGTTAGGAGGACGGACTGAGGCGGCGACAGCGACCAGTGGGAGGACAAGTAGCACGACCGCCAGTATTCCTCCACGCCGAGAGCGCCTGTCGAGCAGGACTCCGGTCCATATCGTTGCGATCCCGAAGAGGATTCTCAGTCCCGGGCCGAGGAAGTATCCCAACGGGTCCTCCCTCATAGCGGCCGCCAGTCCCGGGTTGACAGAAAAAGCGGAGACGAGCGCCCAGCAGATAACGAGAATCGGCCAAACGCCGGTTACGACGAAGTAGATGGAAGCAAGCCGCAGCCTTATTGAATTCGCGCCACTGGGCCGCGCAAATTTCGGCAAGCTGCTCTGATCGTGTGGAATCGTCACTGAAGTGAGTCCATCCCCCGCAACTGCACTCGGAGAAGCCGGAGAAGCGCGGAGCGAAACCGAGCTCGCTAGAGATCCAACAGCAATTCGGATGTCTTCGCGAGCTCGGAAGGCGTTACCTCCTCCAGGCAGTCCGCGGAATCATTGCGCGCATTGTTGACCAGCGTGGAGATCGGGAAGAACTCAAGCTCTTCATTATTGTGGTACGCCGATTTGTTGAGCAGCTCGAGCTGACCCTTCGTCTGCGGGTCGAGCCACTGCTCGTATGATTCCGGCGGAAGCAGCACCGCCATCCTGTCGTGGAACTGGCGGTACCAGTCGTCCGCATCTTTGACGATGACTGTGCTCGACCACAGTTCTTCACCGCCCGTCCTGTCCTGCCAGCGGCTCCACAGTCCCGCCATCGCGAATGGAGTCCGGTCTCTGCGCCTAATGAGGTGAGGAGTTTTTCGCTTCTTCTCGCCAACCCATTCGATGATGCCGTCGACCACTACGAGACAGCGTTGGCTGCGCCATGGCTGCTCGAAGGTCGGAGCCGAGGCGATTGTTTCGAGCCTGGCGTTGAACGTCGAGTACTGGGAATCGAACGCGACGACGTCGGCCCTGGTGTCGAGCTTCGACGGGATGAGATTCCAGTGCATCGTCCTCAGGGCCCTCTCCTTCAGGAAGGGGTCGTAGTAGACTGCCGGAATGTCCTCGTGGGGATTCAGATTGTAGCGCGGCTTCCAGTCGGTTGGGACGAACTTTTTCGTGAAGCCGTACAGCTTCTCGGTGATTCCGTCGGGATTGATGACTGTGGCGCGTCCGCACATGAAGACAACGGTATGTGGCTCCGCCCTGAACTGCAACAGCTTACAGCTTCCTCTTGTTCAGTTGCTGTTCGTCCGCGATCAGAGGGTTAATTTGCGAAGGTAGGGAGTTTCTCCGGCGAGAGGCAACAGACGATCCTATGTCCGAGTTCTTTCAGGATCCGCCAAGGCTCGGCAATCAGTACGACGACGACGCGCTTCTCCGCGCGTACCTGCGTTGGCGACTGCCAGCGAACATGCTCGCCGAGATCGAGCCCGATCTCCAGCGGCTTGGGGCTCGTGCGAGCACGGATATTCTGGCGCTCGGCGAATCGGCGGAGTCGTCCCCACCCCGTCACGTACCGTACGACGCGTGGGGTCATCGCGTTGACCGGATCGAGACCAGCGAGGCGTGGCGCGAGCTCGATCGGATCTCAGCAACCGAAGGCATCGTCGCGACCGCCTATGAGCGCAGGCATGGAGCGCATTCGCGCATCCACCAATTTGCGCGATTGTATCTATTTGCCCCGTCATCCGCGTTGTACAGCTGCCCGCTCGCGATGACGGACGGCGCGGCCAGGTTTCTCGAAGTCCATGGCGACGAGAGCGTGAAACCGGTGCTCGCGCGCTTGACGTCGCGCGATCCGAATGAGTTCTGGACTTCCGGCCAATGGATGACCGAGCGCACCGGCGGCTCCGATGTGGGAAGCACGTCAACGATTGCTGCGTGCGAGGAAGGTGACACTTACAGCCTCTACGGCTCGAAGTGGTTCACGTCGGCCACGACCTCGCAGGTCGCCATGACACTCGCGCGCATCGAAGGTGCGCCGCCTGGAAGCCGTGGGCTGAGCGCGTTTCTCATCCAGCTGCGTGGCAAGGACGGAATGCTTCGCAACATTCGAGTCGAGCGACTCAAGGACAAGCTGGGTACGCGTTCATTACCTACCGCCGAGCTGACGCTGGAGGGCACGCCCGCACAGCTGGTAGGTGGCGCAGGTGATGGAGTTCGCAAGATTGCCACGCTGTTCAATGTCACGCGAGTGTACAACGCCGTAGCCGCAGTGGCGGGAATGCGCCGGGCAGTCGCGCTCGCGAGCGATTACGCCCAGCGACGGCGAGCATTTGGGAAACTGCTCATTGAGCATCCACTGCACGTCGAGACGCTGGCCGAGATGCACCTGGAGCTTCGAGCCGCCTTTCTTCTTGCCTTTCGCGTCGTGGAGCTGCTCGGCAAGGAAGAGTGTGGCGAAGCAAATGAATCCGAATTACGGCTATTGAGACTGCTGATTCCGGTGGCCAAGCTCTACTCAGCCAAGCAGGCGATAACGGTCGCCAGCGAGGCGCTCGAGGCGTTCGGCGGCGCCGGCTACCTGGAGGACACCGGACTTCCCCGTCTGCTGCGAGACGCGCAGGTGCTGTCGATCTGGGAGGGCACGACCAACATTTTAAGCCTGGATGCGCTCCGCGCGATCGAACGAAGCGACGTGCTGGGCGAATGGGTGGCCGATGCGAGGCGCAGGCTTGGCGGCGTTAAGCGGCCCGGGCTGTCGCCCTGTATCGAGCGGACGCTCAGTGCGCTGCTGCGCATCGAGCAATACGCCGCGCGCGCAGGCAAGGCAGGAAGCGAATTTCAGCAGGCGGGCGCTCGTGGATTTGCATTTGCAATCGCGCGCACTGAGGCGGCGACGCTTCTCGTTGAGCACGCAGATGCGCTGAATGATGACCCTGTGGCGGTCACCTCGGCGAGCCGGTGGTGCGCTCGCGAGTTGGCGCCGCTAGTGGAGGCCGATGCCGAACATCGCGTCGGTTCCCAGTTCGTTGTTAGAACCGCCATTCCCGAATGAGGAATGCTCCAAAGGCGCTGGTAGTCGCTACGGTCTGGTCCCGCGAAAGCGTCGGCTCCCGCAGCAGGTAACGGGTATCCACGCCCGTCTCCAGCCTGTACCCGCGAAGTCCGCCAAAGCGGTGCACGATCTGGATGCCCGGCCTCACCAGCGCCTGGGGATCGAGCGGCGACTTCACCGCGACGAACGTGTGCGACTTGATGTACTTCCCGAGCTCGAATTGTGTCGCGCGCAGGAAGGTGCCGACATCCGTCTGCACGTCGGCAGGCGTGATGTTGAACACGTCGACGCCGATCGAGCGGGCCGCTTCGCCCGTGAACTGATCGGCTAGGACACCGATCGCGATGCCCGCCAGCTGGCGGCTGGCGAGAGCCGCGCCGGTACCTACGAGGTTCGAGCCGCCACTGCCGTTCGTGAGGCCCGAGCCCTCGAGCTGAACCAGCGACGACGAGGTTTGACCGAATGCCAGGTAGCTGAGGAGATCGCTCTGCGCGATCGGCGGCTGCGCGTCGCTCGTGAGCGAGATGTTGGGTGTCCGCACTGTTCCGCCCACCACGATCTGAATGCTGATTGCTTCGCGATTCGGCTGCAGCACCTGGTATTCCGCCGTTCCCTGCAGCGTCGGATTCAGCTCCGTGGAATTAATGAAGGTGGCCGACCCGCGCTTGATGTTGAAACGGCGAGTCATGAACGTGTACGTGCCTCGCTCGCTCAGGAGCACGCCGTCCAGCACCAGCGTCTCCTTCGCGCGATTGACGTGTACGCCCAGATCGCCATCGCTGTACACCTCGATGTTCGCCTCGCGCGAGCGGACGAAGACATCGCGATCGACGCGGAGATTCACATCCATCCGCAGATTCGCGAGCAGCGGTGATTGCGTGGGGAAGAGCTCGCGGTCGCTCATCACCGCCGTGTCGAGCACATTGAAAACCGCAGGGTCGGTCGCGCCAACGAGGTTCTTGTTCTGCGAGGGCGGAATGTCGAGTACGCCTTCGAGAATCCGGACATTGCCGGTGACGTGCGCATCCTTGAATGGCCCGTTCATCGCGAGATCCGCGTTGACCCGAAGCTCTCCGTGATGGTTGTTGATCACCTGCGCATTACGCGCACTGAGCTTGAGATCGAAGCTCGGCGTCGTGAGGGAGCCCAGCCCCAGGCCACCAGTGATCGAGATCGGGCCCTTGCTGTAGGCCGCGAGCGAATCGATCGCGACGGTGTCACCCAGCATCCGGATCGATGCTTCGATCCCGGTCAGATTGATCCCGGCAGGAATGACTCTCGCCTGGCCCTGATGAAGAGCGAACGTTCCGGTGAGCTGCGGACGATTGAGACTGCCACCGACCTTGAACGAGCCGCTGGCGCGTCCCTTCAGGTTCGTGACGAATTGACTGAACTGCGGCACGAGATCGAGCGGCAGGCTGTCGGCCTTGATGTTGAGCGCGATCTGCCGGTCAGTCGGGAATCGCGATCCCGTCACACCAGACAGCGCCAGATTGATCGGGATCGTTCCCTCGGCGGTCAGGAACGGCACCTGGCCCGCGCGCAGTGCTTCAGCGTGCCCAGTGAGCGTCTGATTTGCGTAGTCCACGTTGCCATGCAGCTCGGCTACGGGACTCCCGTTGTAGACAAGGTCAGTTGCGCTAAACACTCCCTTGAATTGCGGATTCTCGAGCGTGCCCGTCCCGTGGATGTTGAGCGAGAACAATCCATTCGCGTTGACGCTGCTCTGAGTGAGCGCGATCACGTCGGCGACGTTCAGGTTGTCGACCGCGATGTCCAGGTTGGCATTGCCCTCTTTCGGAATGTTCCCGTTGACGTAGATGCGTCCGTTCACGCCGTTGCGCAGCTCGAGATTCTCGACATCGATCCCGGCCTGACCCCAATGCAGCGCCGCGACGCGGGTGCTCGCCCACACGCTCGTGTCGAACTTGAGCTTGAGCGTATTGAGCGTCAGCGCGTTGCGAAGCTTATCCAGCGTGAACGCCGCATCCGCGGTGTACGTGCGCGAGTTGTCCTGGTTGACGACGAGCTGCACGGTGCCATTCGGCTTCTGGTAAGTCAGCTTCGCGCCGACGCTGTCGAGATCGAAGCCGGCGGCGCTCACCGACCTTGCCTGTGCGTTGATGCGAACCTGCGATTGTGGAGTTAGCCCGTGGATCCAGTCGTAATCCGCGGTGAAGGCGCCAATGGTGTTGCCGCGCGCGACGATGTTGGAGCCCGATGCGGTGCCCTTCGCCGTGAAGTCCCTGATGCTGCCAGTGGCCACTCCATCCGCCAGGACAGACCCGGACAGCTCGTTCTTGCGCACCGCGGCCGGCGTATCAACCACTGTGCGCGGCAGCGCCATCCCTGTGACCGCGCGCTCGACTTCCGTCGCGCGGGCGAGTCGTGAGGAATCGGCTTTCGCCTTCGCGATCCTCTGCGCCAGGATTCCCGGGCGGGGACGAACAATGGCGGTGTCCGTCGACATCAGACCGGCGAAATGTGAAAGCGAGTCTATGGCGAGGTGATACGACAGAGTTCCCGAGTGCGCCGTGGTGAGCCCGATCGTGCCCTTCGCCTCGACGAGTCCCTGAGGCAGAGTGACAGAAAGCGTGTCAAAATTTGCGATTCCGTTTGCAAGAGCGACCCTGACATTCGCGTGATCGAGCGAAACGGTATCGATGGTTGATGCGCTCACGTCCGCGACGAGCTGCGCCTGCATCGTGGCCGGATCGGTCCCGCGCCCACGCGCTGATCCTACCGCCGTGATCGAAGTCGTCGGGGCCTTCTCTATGATCGTGCTGGCGTTGAGCTGCTTCGTATTGAATTCGAGGTTGTAACCAGCGTCCTTGCTGTTGAGATCCATCGTTCCGCGCAGATCGAGAAAACCACCATCGGTGAACGTGAGCTGCGTGTTGATCGCAAGATTGTTCTCGAAGCCCTTGAGCTTGAGCGGACCGGTGCCGCTTCCGCGCAACCCGACGCTCGGCATGAACCGGCCGATTGTCGCCAGACCCAGTGGATGCATCACGGCATCGACATCGTACCAGGGTATGCCGCGCGCGCGCATCGCGAAGCGGCCCGTTGCGTTCGAGACCGCTCCGAGCTCGACGAGGGTGACATCACCCTGCGCCGTCATGATGGTCGCCGAGGAGCCGTTCAACGTGGCCGTTCCAGTCAGAGTGCCCCCGACGCGGAGCGTCGTAGCGATGGACTTGGCGAGGCCCATCTGCAACGGCAGCATGCGCACGTGCAGGTTGTCCGCGGTGAAGATGCCCTTGGACAATCCCATCACGCCAACCGCGACGAGGTGGCTTCGACCCGACAGGCGATCGTCGATGACCACGTCCCCGTTCACGTTGAGCGCGTGCTCGCCACCATTGAATTTCGCATTTCCCGTCAGCGTCAGCGGCCGCGGGAACGTCATCGTCGGGAAAATGTGCGTCAGCAGTCGCGTGTCGAGAGAAGCAAACCGGAGATCCGCATTTCGGTACGCGACCGTGTCCGTGATCGTGGCTTCGATCTGGCCGGCGATATGTGACTTCTCGAGCGTCACGTCCATGTTCTTCAGCAGATACACGCTCTTGTCGCCTGTCCAGTCGAGGCCGAAATCGAGTTTGCCCGATCCCTCTTCGGGGAGCCGCGTCATCGCCCAGCGAATGTCCGCTGGGCGCACCGGGTCGCCGTGGAGTCTCAGATGGAAGTCGCCCGATTCCATGAGATAGCGTCCATCGCCGCTCGCGCGCGTCCCGGGAAACGTCACGCGCACGCCTTTCCACCACACCGAATCGCCGGTGAACTCGACCGTTCCCGTCAGTCCACGCACGTCGGCCACGGGCGGGCGGAAAGGCTCGGCGATTGCCTTCAACGCCGTGACTTCGACGAGTCGAGACTTGTATCCGGGATCCTCGAGTCGCACGAGCGGAAAAATTCCGTTGATGCTGTGGAAGCTCGATTCCTTCTGATAACCCCCTGCGACCTGAAGAATCTTGAGCCTTCCCTCGGGCCCCAGCGCGGCTCGAACCTTGTCAGCGGGCGCGATCGGCCCCGGATCCCAGGGCGATCGCAAGGTGACATCGCCGTTGACGATCGTGACATCGCTGAATCGGATCCACGTTCCCCATCCGGTTTTCTTCACGCCGGTGCGCGTCACGGTGTCGCGCGGAAAAATCCGGTCGTAGTTCCATTTCCCGCCGGGGTGCTTGTCGATCATGATGACCGGCCGGACAAGCTTCACATCGTCGAATTCGAGCTTCTTGCCGCGCAGTGTGCCGAGGCTGTACTTGGCCCAGATCTCGTCGGCTTTGACGAACGGCGCGCGCGAGCTGTCGGTGATCACGACGTCGTGGAGCGTCACTCCGTACAGGAGATTCCCGGTGACGCCGCCGATGTGGACGATGCCGTGGCTGTTGTCCTGAATCAGCCCTTCGATATAGCGGCGGATGCGCTCACGGCCAAAGTCGGTGTTCGTAAACAGCAACGCAGCGCCGAGCAGGACCACCACCACCGCCGCCAACCCCATGAGGAGGCGGACCCACCACTTGCTAGAAAGCTTCCCCGATCGAGAGGTGGAGGACGACCCGGTTGAGGAATCCCCCGCCCTTTGTGGGCGCGTAGGTTCGCCGTTGCTGTAAAGTGACAAGCGTCTTTTGGCCATTCACCACGTTCTCGGTTACTACCGGGAGGGACTCCGTGCCCCCTGGATTGATCCCTATATCGGCACGGATCGGGCCTACAGGAGAGTGATAGCGCACCCCAAAGCCCGGAGTTATGGCCGCCCTGCGCTTGGGAAGGGTCGGATCGGTCTTCTGGCGCACCATTCCGGCGTCCACAAACCCCGCCCCCATCAGGTCCCGCCAGAGCGGAAAGCGCGCCTCGATGCTCCCCTCGACCACGAAATTGCCCCCCAAAGGGCGCGGCTGGAAATCCCTATCCAGGAGGCCACCCGCAGTGGGATTGCACGCTGTGACGTCGGTTCCGGACGTGCACGCCACGTTCAGGCTGTCGTGCGACTGAAGGGAGGCAATTGGAATCGTGAGAACCCGCGGACCCAGCTGGTTCTCGCCGAATCCCCGGACCGAATGCGATCCGCCCGCGTAAAAGCGCTTTCTGGGGTGGAGGACTCCACTGCCCAGGGCTGCGCCGATGCCGACCGCCTGGTTGGTGCTGCCCAGTGGACTTACCCAGCCGATACGGGCGTGGGCGCCGATCGCGCCCCGCGCCCTCACCTGGTAGAAGCCCGCGCCATCGAGGGTCGCACGATTGTAGCGAAAATCGGAGAGGGTGTATGCGGACGCGTGCTCGACGCTGGCGTTGCCGCGGAATCCCCTGGTGGGCGAGAACGGGTCATTGGTACGATCGATCACCGAGGTGATGGAGAATGGCGACAGCTTCTGATTTCCCCGTAGGGCTTCGAGTGTGGGCGTGTCGCAGACGCCGTAGTTGATGCAGAAATAGACGTCGCCCGCATCGACCTTGCTGATCTCGAACCTGTAGTTCAGGCTGAGCGGCGCCCGGTCCGTCACGTCCCTCGTGAAGGTGAAGCTCGTTCCATAACCGCGATCCACGTAGATGCCGGGCGCGCTGCGGCGGTGGGTGAAGACGCTGAGCGCCAGCTCGTTGTGCGGAGACAGGAACCAGGGCTGACGAAGGTCGATGCTCGCGTTGTACGTCGGAACGAAGTAGCGCGCGAGCTGGCTCGTCTGAGGGACCGATGCATTGTGGAAGATGCCACGACCGTTGAGCGAGCTCGCGAAGAGATTTCCAACCACCGCCTGCACATCGAGCCGCCGGGCACTGCCCATGAAGTTGTAATGGGTGAAGCGTCCGTCGACCTGGAAGAAATCCACGGTGTTGAATCCGGCGCTCATCCGCGCTTCCCTCGGCGGTGCTTCCTGCACGGTGACAACGATCACCTTGGCCGAGTCGGGAGTGGCGATGTCGATTGGCGGGCGCGGCTCGATGGCGGCGCGGCGAAAGAGATTCGACTCGTAGAGCGCTCTCTGGCTGCGTAGCATCTCCGAGCGCTTGAAAATGTCGCCGATGTGGAACGTCAGAGATTTCCCGATCGTGCGCTGGCTCACGCCTTCGTTGCCGTTGATGACGATGTCCTCGACCGTCGTCTTGTATTTGGGAACGAGAGTGAGCGTGACCACCGCCGTCCGCGACGTCGTGTCGACGACGACCGCCGTGTCCACCTCGGCGTCTGCGTACCCCTGGTCGAACAGGGCCGACTGCAGTGCGACTCGAGTTGAATCGAGCCTGATCAGATTGAGCGGACCGTTCTTCGCGAGGACCACGCGGCGCGAGAGCTCTCTCCTCGAGAGCAGTGGCGTCGGCTGGCTGACGATGACATCGGAGACCGTCGTCGCCGGTCCTTCCTTGATGAGGAAGGTCACGCCGACCTGGTTTTTCCCCCGTGGCACGACCACCGTATCCACCTCGGCTTCGCGGTAGCCGCGCTTCCAGTAGAACACGCGCGCGCGGAGCACATCGCGCTCGAGCTCCTTGTGATCGAGGTAGTTTTTGGTGTAGAAATACTTCGCTTTGCTGATCCAGCAGAACGGCACGAGGATGAAGCCGTTGCAGTGCGAAGACGTGGTGAAGATGCTCTGAAGGAGATCGCTCTGCCTCACCACCTTCACGCCCTTGAGCGTGAGGTTGACTACTTCGGGATGTGGATTCGCGGCGGGTTGAGCATCCTGCGCGGCGAGTACGGCTGGAACGAAGAGCAGCGCGCCAACGATCGCGGCGCGGAAGTACGATACCTGCCCTGGGCCGCTTCCCGCTTCCCGCTTCCCGCCTCCCGCCTCCCGCCTACAGCCCTTCGAGCAGCGCGTCGTTGCTTGGCGTGGCCGCGATGCGCTTGATAAGCCACTCCATCGCCGAGCTGGATGGCATCTGTTGAAGGCCGCGTCTGAGAGTGTAGACATGCTCTAATTGATCGGGACGAAAGAGCTTGTCTTCACGACGCGTGCCGCTCGTCGCGACATCGATCGCGGGGAAGATTCGCTTCTCCGAAAGGGACCGATCGAGCTTGATCTCGCAGTTGCCGGTGCCCTTGAACTCCTCGAATATGACGTCGTCCATGCGCGATCCGGTCTCGACGAGCGCGGTCGCGATGATGGTAAGGGAACCTCCCCCGTGCTCGGGCGCGACAGAGCGGGCAGAGCCGAAGAAGGCTTTGGGCTTGGCCATCGCGGAGGAGTCCAGACCCCCGGAGAGGGTGCGTCCGGTACCGCGCTCGACGGTGTTGTAAGCGCGCGCCATGCGCGTAATCGAATCAAGTACGATGACGACATCCTTGCCTAGCTCCACGAGTCGGCGTGCCCGTTCCAGCACCATTTCGGTGACATCCGTATGCCTGACCGCTGGCATGTCGAAGCTGGAGGCAACAACCTCGCCATAGCCCCAGGTGATCATCTCGCTCACTTCTTCGGGGCGCTCGTCGACGAGCAAAACCAGCAGTGCCGCCTGCGGATGGTTGATCGCCACGCCTTCGACGATCGCCTGAAGCAGCATGGTCTTGCCGGCGCGGGCCGGGGCGACGATGAGGGCGCGCTGGCCGTACCCGATTGGCGCGATGAGGTCGATGGCGCGGCGCGTCAGCTCGGGTCCGCTCTTGGCGGGTTTTCCCGTCTCGAGCTTGAGCTTCCGCTCGGGATACGACGCGATGAGAGAGCCGAAGTCAGGACGCCTTGCCGCTGCCTCGGGATCGGCTCCGTTGATCTCTTTTACGTCTACGACGACAATGCGATTGCGATGATCGTGTCCGGTGGTGGCGAGCAGCTGATCGCCGCGGCGCAGCATGTACTGCCGCATGACCTGTGTCGAGACGTACGCATCGCCGGGCTCGGCGAGGTAGCTGTTCGCGGCGCGGCGAATGAAGCCACCTTCGCGCTGTGGGTCAAACCATCCCGTTGATTCTCCATCCGGAATGACGGGAGCGACCGGTGCACGCGATGCCTGTTCCTGCGCACCGCCACCGCCGCCGCCACCACCGCCTCCACGAGGTCCGCCCTGCGGACGTTGTCTGCCGCGTCCGCGCTGATTGCGGCCGCGTCGGCCGTTGTTGCGGTTGTTGTCTCCGCGTTCGTTGGGGTGCCGCTGATTACCGTCACGCTGCTGCTGTTGCCCGCCCCTCTCTCGTTCTCCGCCCTCGCGCTGCGGATTGTACGATTGCTGCTGTTGTTGTTGGGGAGGAGCGCCGGTGTCGCCGGATCCGTTGGGCGAGGAGTCAGCGCGGGAATTGGAATCGGAATCTGGCCCCGCGTCGGACGGGTCAGATGATGGATTGGGAGTGGGAGAAGGTATGGCTGGTGATGTCATATTGTCGCGCGCGTCGGGTATCTGCGCTGCGTCTGGGGTGGGTATGGAAGGATCCATGGGCTCCAGGTACGGATCTACATCGCTGTAGGATTCGGAGAGTGGAGTTTGTGGTTGATTACCGGAAGGACGTGACCTCCGGCCGCGACGAAAAGGACGTCGACGTTCGCTCATGCAGTTGTGGTGTGGCTGAGAAGAAAAGTGCTACTCGATGGCTCTCGTGCATCGCGGTATTGAACTCACGCGAAAACCGGAACCCTATTCTGTATGGAATGGCGCGCTACTAGGCTGCGCTTTGTGCAAGAATGGTACTATCGTTCGCCGGAATTGTCCAGCAATGCTGAATGGTAGGGTGATACGCAGGGAAAGTCCAGCACGTTCTTTCTAGTAGAGATCGACCGTTACCTTTGTGTCGTAGAATACCAAAGCAGGGGACCCTTGGCTTTGCAGCTTCAAAGCCGGGAGCCTTTCCGTCGGATTCAAAAACCGCTCCCGATCGCATTGCTCATACCGCTGATTACACACGGATCGATCTCAGACGCATGACTGAATCTCGCGAATGTCACTCGCATGACTGAAGCGCAAGTATCTCCCGTAGGCGAAGAGGCGGTTGATCCGCTGCCGGCGCTCGAGCGCGCGGTGGCCGAGCGTCCGGATGACGCGAAAGCGCTCGTCGCCCTGGCGAATCACTATTGGCTGATTGGCGCGGGCCCGGAAGCGGTGGGCGATCTCGCCTCACGCGCGATCGCATCAGATCCCGAGAACCGGGCCGGCTGGCATCTGTGGGCGCTGGCGGAATCGAACCCGAGGGAGCGCGTGTCGCGCTGGCAGCAGGTGTCGGCGCGATTCCCGCAGGACCAGCTCGCGAAAGCGAATCTTGCCGACAACGCCGCGAGCCTCGCCGGTGCGGAGCACGACTATCAGGCGGTCGACCTCGCCATCGACACGTACGAAGCATTGCTCGCAACGGCCGAGCACCCCGATCAACGCGCGGCATTGGAGAAGGCGATCAAAACGCTGAAGGGCTGGAAGTTTTAGCTCGGAAGAATCCGAACAAAGCATCCGACCGCGCCCCGAGCTGAACGTTCGTCTCCTACCGCTGGTCAGCGTTGAGCATCACCGCGGTCGAGCGCAGCTCTAACATTTCGCGCGAGCGCGGTGCTCAGCTCGAGGACCTTGTCGATTTCCGCGCGCGTTTCAGCGTCGCATTTCTCATAAAAGGTCCGTTTGTCCACAGGTTCTTCGCGCTCGACCCCCACGTCATTTTCTCCGAGATCTTCGAGTCGCTCTTGGTCCGTCTCCTTGTCGGTGGATCCATCGTTATTCCGCATCTTCCCCGCGCCTTGGGTAGGTGGTTTCAGTTGGAGCTTCTCGCTCACCAGCATCGTGCTGCGTGTTTGCGTTCCTGGATCGTTGCGCACGGTCGGCGCTGGGTGTCCTCTTCGTCCGCTCGTCCTCGCCCACGCGGCTTCGCCGCGTACGGCTGCCGGCTTCGCTCGGCGCCTGGGCTGCGGAGCGTCCTACGAGGACACCCAACGCCTCCCTGGTCATGATTTGTAACTGCTCGCGCACACACAGTCTCGTGCGCTGCTCCCGCTGAACCCACACCAAAACTCCGCGCGCGTAAGCGCGCGGACGCGGCGGAGCCGCGACGCCCGCGACCGACCAAGCGCGATACGTACATCTCTGACGCAGGCGCGCACGTCGGGGCGCGAGCACCCTGAGTACTCTCGCACACGCGGCGCGAAGCGCCGCGGGCAGTTACGAACTCAGTGGGAAGGAGGGTGAGGGCGTCCTCGTAGGCCGCTCCGCAGCCCAGGCGCCGAGCGAAGCCGGCAGCCGTACGCGGCGAAGCCGCGTGGGCGAGGACGAGCGGCCGAAGAGGATGCCCTCGCCCGACTGACCGGCGACGATGTCAGTAACCGCGCGACTTACTTTTTCGCGGCGCCGACTGCGCCAGCTCCCGCGGCAGGCTTAGCGACGACGGAAGGATTGCCGTCAGAGATGTACGCGTTGCCCGATGACTCGAGCTTAGTGATCATGCGCGGGATCGCGTCACCGATCACCTGAATGCGCGGAGTCTTGCCGGGGTTGAACGCAGGATCGTACGGGCTCCGCATCGGACCGCCCGCGACCTCGAACACGACCGGCCAGTCGTAGCTCACGACCTTGCCCGTCTTGGGATTCGTCCACGATCCCTTGCTCGCGAGCGCGCGGTTCTTCGGCCACAATCCCTGGGGCAATGCCATCGAGCGGATCTTGTAGCCCGGCACCGCCGAATCGATCGCCAGTGCGTTGCGCGCGATCTGCTCCTGAACGAACGCGTCGGGATACTTGCTCAGCTGCGCGTGCCACAACGTGTGATCGCACAGCTCGAATCCGTTGTCGGCGAGCCACTTCACCTTACGGAATCTCCAGTTCGATTTCTGTCCCTGAATTCCGCGATCGCCAAAGAAATTGTGGCCGGCCGAGGCGCCGGAGAGGACGCAATACACGGCCTTGTTGTCCCAATCGGGATGCGTCTTTTTGAAATCGAGCCAGATGCCGAGGCCGCTGGTCGGATCTATCGTGAGCGTTCCGTTGTTGTCGATGTAGCGGAACTGTTCGGGAGAGGCGTCATCGAAAACAAAAACCACAGGTGACAGACCGCGCGGAAGATTCAGCTTCTTGTCGAGCACATCCGACATGTTCACCGGCCGGTAGCCGC
>Ga0193727_1000501_pt1 | contig 15262 bp, 13 predicted proteins | sample H2c2metaG_FD_143051 | JGI IMG/M metagenome (GOLD analysis project Ga0193727, IMG submission 143051) | Soil microbial communities from a riparian zone of the East river system, Colorado, United States - H2c2 | ecosystem: Environmental > Terrestrial > Soil > Riparian zone | place: USA: East River...
CGCCGTCGCCGCCGCGGTACGCGCTTTTTCCTTGCGCGCAGGAGTTGGATCGAAATCGTGATACATCCAGTCTTCAACCCACGCCAATCCGGCAAACGCAGCGGCAAAGTTGGGGTCGAGTTTCGTCGCTTTCTCAAAAAGCTGCTCAGCCTTTTCTGTATTACTGCGAAACTTGTCCATGCGTGTGAACAAATCGTGAGCTTGGAGAAACGCGAGGTACGCTTCGCTGTTTTCCGTGGGCTTACGCTCAATTTGGGCCTTCTCCATTGGTGACAGTTTCGCCTGCAATTCGCGCACGATTTGTTGTGCCAAATCAGTTTGAATGGCGAACACGTCGGTCAGGTCGCGGTCGTAATCTTCCGCCCAGAGATGCTCGTCCGTGTCAGCATTAATCAACTGCACATTCACGCGCACCCGATTTCCAATCCGGCGAACGCTGCCTTCGAGAATGGTACCAACGCCCAGCGCCTTTCCTATTTCACGAACGTTGGATGCCTTCCCTCGGTAAGGCATAACCGATGTACGTGAAATGACTTTCAAATCGCCGATCTTCGACAAATTAGTGAGCACGTCGTCCTGAATGCCATCCGCAAAATAGGCGTTCTCTTTTTCGTCGCTCAGATTTTCAAATGGCAGCACGGCAATCGACTTATCGATCTTGCGTGCCGAGACGCCAGGCAGGAGAAAGAACCCTGCAGCAGCGGAAATGATCACACCGCTGGCGACAAGCATAATCACGTTACGGCGGCGATGCCTTCCATGTGCCGCTGTCGTCGGCGTTACTTGAACACCCTGCGCCGTGATGTCGTAGGCCCACGCAAGCATGAGCGCGATCGGAAAGCCGAGGAGCAACAGAACTATCACCAGACGCAGCGCCCAGTTTGGCAATTCCCAGGCTGGAAACGAGGCCGAGGCCAACTGAATCGCGCCTCCGGCAGCGATGATATAGGCTGCCGCTACCCGGTAGACCTTGCGCCGCTTCACTTCGTCGAAGAAGCCAGTCATGGCTGCAAATTTGGGTTAGTAGGAACTACACGCTGACAATATTGACAGGCGAACGAGCCCTGGCGTTCACTTAATCCCGGTAGCCAAGACGGTTTGGAAGTGCGGGCTCTGATTTTCCCGCGATACAACACTCACTTCAATTTGCCGGAAGCCGCTTTTTTCCAAGAATTGGTGCAATTGTACTTCGCTGAATCCCAGCCAGTGGTCCGCGTAGAGCTCGCGGGCTCGTTCAAACCGGTGGCTCAAAAGATCGAGAATCACCAACCTGCCGCCGCGTTTCAACATTTGGCGTGCCGCCGCGACGGCTCGCTGCGGATGAATGGCGTGGTGTAAAGCCTGGCTCAAAATTGCGAGATCGACACTGTTTTTCGCGATTGGCGGATCTTCAATATCGCCCAACCGATATTCGAGATTTTTGAATCCGTGCTTTTTCGCTAGCTGCGATCCGAACTCGACCATTTTCGGCGAATTATCGATCGCGATGACTCTGCGGGCATTTTTGGCCAGCAACTGGGAAAGCGTTCCTTCCCCAGCGCCAAGGTCGGCAACCGTCAATGGCGGCAGGAGGGAGATAAAGGTGTGGGCCAGCGCTTTCCACGAGCGTCCGGGCGCATAACTTCGGCCAAATTTGCCAGCCAGCTCATCGAAATACTTCCGCGCTTTATCCTGACGTTTGTGCAAAACCAGCTTCAGGCTAGTGCGATCACGCGAGGTTTCCGGCAATTCACGCGCCAGCAGCTGGGTTATTTCCGCGACGCGCTCCCGCTGTGCGCTCTGTCCATCGTGATTCGCGCCGTAGTAAACATTTTTCCCAGCTCGCCGGTCGGCTACGACGCCCGCGCGCTTCAATTGCGCAAGATGACTCGAGATGCGGGACTGGCCCATGCTCAGAATTTGTTGCAACTCCGCGACGGAAAGCTCTTCTTGCTCGAGGAGCAGCAACAAGCGAAGACGAGTCGGATCTGCCAGCAATCGGAGCAAATTAATGGTTGACGCCATCGGATCGTCCAACGATATATCGACGCATCATGATTGGTCAATATGTTGTGTGACGAGGTTACATTGGCAAATGTAGATCGTTACAACTGTTGACCCATGAAATCGCACAGATAATCCGCTTCAACGTTGTAACCTTGTAAATTTTACAGAATCACCTTTTTACCATGTCGCACCGTTACATTTTTTCCTCCGAATCCGTCACCGAAGGTCATCCCGACAAAGTTTGCGATACTATCAGTGATTACATTCTCGACGCCTGCCTCGCGCAAGATCCACTGAGTCGCGTCGCTTGCGAAACCCTCGCGAAAGGCAACCTCGTCGTGCTCGCAGGCGAAATTACCAGCAACGCAAAATTTGATTTTGAGGAGCAGGTCCGCACCGCCATCCGCGACATCGGATATGTGAACGGCGATTGCATTTTTCATGCCGACACCTGCCGGGTGATCTGCGAAATGAGCGAGCAATCGCGTGACATTAAGCAAGGTGTCGATCAAGCAGCAGCCGACGGGAAAGCGACTGCGGAGCAAGGCGCGGGTGATCAAGGACTGATGTTCGGCTTTGCATGCAATGAAACTCCTGAGTTTATGCCTGCGCCCATCTCCTTCGCCCACAAACTCGGACGCGAGCTCACGCGATTGCGCAAAGCCGGCGAAATCCCCTGGCTGCGCCCGGACGCAAAGACGCAAGTCTCGATCGAATATGATGGCTACAAACCTCTCCGCGCTACGACTGTGGTCGTTTCTTCGCAGCACTCCGCTGATGTGAAACAAAAGGAGGTACGCGAAACCCTGACCGAACTTCTCATTAAGAAAATAATGCCGCCGGAATGGCTGGATGAGAAGACGACCTACCTGATTAATCCCACTGGCAGGTTCGTCATCGGAGGCCCCGAGGGAGACGCTGGTATAACAGGCCGCAAAATCATTTGCGATACCTATGGCGGAATGGGACGGCACGGCGGCGGCGCGTTTTCCGGAAAGGATCCTACCAAGGTTGATCGCAGTGCAGCTTACATGGGACGGTGGATCGCAAAGAATGTTGTCGCGGCGGGCTTGGCGGACCGATGTGAAGTCCAGTTCGCTTATGCCATCGGTCACCCCGAGCCAGTGAGCGTTAGCGTAGATACGTTCTGCACCGGCAAAGTGGATGAGGAAAAATTGGAGCGTGCAATCTGGGAAGTTTTCAATTTCAAGCCCGCGGAAATCATCAAACAACTCAACCTGCTGCGGCCGATTTATCGTAACACAACCAACTATGGGCACTTTGGTCGGATTGATGATCTCGATGCCCTCACCTGGGAACGAACCGAGAAAGCCGACGCGTTAAAGCAGGCGGTTAAATAGTGAATATGAAAACAGCGACAATTGAAGAGACAAAAACGGATTACAAGATAAAGGACATCAATCTGGCGGATTGGGGTCTAAAAGAAATTTCCATTGCGGAAAAGGAGATGCCCGGCTTGATGGCGATCCGGGAAAAGTACGCGCCGCAGAAACCTCTCGCGGGTGTCCGCATCACCGGTTCGTTGCACATGACGATCCAAACTGCGGTCTTGATTGAAACACTTGTCGATCTTGGCGCGAGCGTGCGCTGGGCGAGTTGCAATATCTTTTCCACGCAAGATCACGCCGCGGCGGCCGTTGCCAAGTCAGGCGTGTCCGTTTTTGCATGGAAAGGAGAGAGCCTCGAAGACTATTGGTGGTCCACTTATCAGGCAATCTCGCACCCTGACGGCAAAGGTCCGCAACTCATCGTTGACGATGGTGGCGACGCGACTTTGCTCATTCACAAAGGCTACGAACTCGAGGAGGGCAGCGATTGGGCCAAGACGAAATCGGCCAACAAAGAAGAGCAGGTCATCAAAGATTTGCTTCTCGAAATCCAGCGTGAGAATCCCTATCGCTGGCACGAGATCATCAAAGATTGGCGCGGGGTTTCTGAAGAGACGACAACCGGCGTTCATCGGCTCTACAAAATGCACCAGGAAGGGCGACTGCTTGTCCCTGCGATAAATGTGAACGATTCCGTGACCAAATCGAAGTTCGACAATCTCTATGGTTGCCGACATTCGCTGGTTGATGGCCTGAATCGCGCGCTGGATGTCATGCTCGGCGGCAAAGTCGCCGTCGTCTGCGGTTACGGCGACGTCGGCAAAGGCTGCGCGCAATCGTTGCGCGGCCAGGGCGCGCGCGTCGTCATTACCGAGATCGATCCCATCAACGCGTTGCAGGCTTCGATGGAAGGCTACGAAGTTACCACCATCGAAGACACGCTCGGCCGCGGCGACATTTACATCGCTGCCACCGGTAATCTCGACATCATTACGCTTGAGCATATGCAGCGCATGAAAGATCAAGCCATCGTCGCTAACATCGGCCACTTCGATAACGAAATCCAAGTCGATGCGCTCAACACAGCAAAAGGCGTGAAGAGGACCAACATCAAACCGCAGGTAGATAAATACACATTCCCCGATGGTCACGAGATTTTCCTGCTCGCGGAAGGGCGCCTCGTGAACCTGGGCTGCGCGACAGGCCATCCGAGCTTCGTCATGTCGAATTCATTCTCGAATCAGGTGCTCGCACAGCTCGATCTCTGGAACAATCGCGACACCTATAAGGTGGGCGTTTACGTTTTGCCGAAGAAACTCGACGAAGAAGTCGCGCGCCTGCATTTGGGGAAGATTGGCGTCAAACTGACCAAACTGACGCGGCCGCAAGCCGAATACCTTGGTGTCCCGATCGACGGCCCGTTCAAGTCAGAGCATTATCGGTATTGAGGAACGCGCGCAGGGGCGTTCTACCAAAACGAGCTTTTTATTTCCGCTTGCTTCACTTCAACGTAGCTGCATCCGGTTTGTTTGGTCCGTCTCCATTTTCCGCGGACATGGACGCTGCCTCGACGGTTTGCTGCCTCAGTAAGAATTCTCGTTTCTGGCATCGGCGCAGCCAGCGAGATTGTTGAGACCGATCGTTCCGCACGAAAAAGGAACATGATTTGTGACGCGCACGGTTGTCCGGGATACAAGGTGACTTTCCCGACTTGATCGAAGGGAAAACCGGCGGCGGCAGCGCTGGACGGCGCCATCAGCTTCTCTGGTTGAGCGCAGCTTGCCAGCACAACCGCAATTCCGAAGATAGAAAGCGTACGCAAGGGTCCACTCATATTCCGCTATTTTTCTTGGACAGACTCTTTACCGTTCTAGGTGAACTTACGCACGATCTTTCCAATTTTTCGTTTACGGACAAGAATTGTCCGGCCTTGTCTTGGCAACTCGAAATACCACTTGCCTTTATCGTTACTTGCATCACTAACCGGAAAGATTGGTCGCTGCGTCTTCTTCATTTTTCCATTCGCACCTATCTAAAAAAATCCAGGAACACAGAGTATTGTCCTCCAAGTCCCTCCGGGAGAGCGCCAGGAGCGAGCCCCCATTACGATAGCGAAAAAGCGAGACTTCGAGTTCAGGATACACGCCGTCGTGCCAAACATAGATGGTATTCGAATAGCGAGCGTGTTTCTCGCCGGTGCCAGCCGAAGCCGTTTCGCTCAGCCTCGTGGGTCGCGCAATCGTCCGAAAAGTTCGGCCAGAAGATTCTGAAGTGACCAATTGTCGTCGACCTGGATCCAGCGCATCCCCGCGCGGGGTTGATCGGTCGCCGTCAGAATGGCAGTGACGTGGCCACTTTCCTTTAACAGATAGATCTTCGTTCCCGGCGCGAGATCGATCCAGCCGCACGTTGGCTCGCCGTGAAATAAAGCCACAGTTATTTGGTTGCCACGCCGAGCACGAGCGAACAGCGCGCGCTTAGCCGGATCGACGTGAACGCCAGGAAAACGAAAATCGAACGGCTCATCGACGCGCGGCTCGCTATCGCCGACATACGGTAAGTTGCTCAAAGTGACGCGCGCGCCAAGAACGTGAGTCGTTGGATCAACGTGCAGTTGATGCCAAACCATCTCTCCATACGAGAATGTTCGCGCATGATCTGGACTCGTGATTATGATCTCGCTTCCAAATGCTGCCGCGACTGATCCGACAGCAACCGCCAGCAAAGTCAGCCATTTCATAGACAGCGATGAAACGTCGGCCGCCTGCATGAAAAGTCGAGAGCGATTAACGGATCAATCAGAGGTTGCTGAGCTGCGGATGGTGCAATTTGACCGGGGCGCTCTTTCGCTTCACTCGGAGATTGAGCATCTCCACGAAGACGGAAAAACCCATCGCGAAATACGTGTATCCCTTCGGAATGTGAAAGCCCGCGCCTTCCGCGATCAGGTTCATCCCAATTAACAGAAGAAAGCTCAAGGCCAGCATTTTGATCGTGGGATGCTGCTCGATGAACCGGCTGATGGCGCCGGCGAAGACCATCATCACTGCGACCGCAATCACGACCGCGGCGATCATGATCCCGATCTGATTCACCATCCCCACGGCCGTGATTACCGAATCGAGCGAGAAAACAATGTCGAGCAGCATGATTTGCAACAGGACGGAAGCGAGCGAAGGCGCGGCGCCGATTACTCCATGCTTGTCCTCTCCCTCCAATCGATCGTGAATTTCCCGCGTGCTTTTTGTGAGCAGGAATAAGCCGCCGCCGATCAAAATGAGGGCGCGGCCGGTGACGTCGATGTTCAGGACGGAAAAGAGCGGGCGGGTCAGGCCCATGATCCAGGTCAGAGAGAGAAGCAGAAGCACCCTCATAATCATCGCCAGGCCAAGACCGATGCGCCGCGCCTTCGACTGCGTAGCAACCGGCAATCGGCTGGCGAGGATCGAGATAAAGATGACGTTGTCGATCCCGAGCACAATCTCGAGCACGGTGAGCGTGAGCAGACCAATCCAGACTTGGGGATCAAATAACAATTCCATGGGTAGCTCCTTCCTGATTGACGACGTGAGAGCCGAACCCTAGCGAAACCCGTTCAAACCGCACGCTACCTTTTGTTCGCAATTTTCTTCGCGAGATATTCCGAGAAATATCCCGCATAGCGCGCTTGTAACTCCGGGCGTTGCCAATCCTTGCCGGTGAGAATTTTCCTGCAATTCGGTACGCCGCAATTGCACTCAACAAAATAATCATCGTCGTCCGTCATCGCCCAATCATGAGTAAGTTCTTCCTCAGCGCGGATGTCGCGTATGGCAACGAAGGTTATCTCACCGCGCATACCGAGGTTCGGGTCACAGGAATGATTAGTGTACAACATTGAGCCTTCCCGCTCCTCATCCGTGACCGGCGCAATGAAAAGATCATCGTCAATTTGAATTTCAACGGGTCCAAGGAGGGGCGTGACTTTCTCGCGCAATTGCTCGCGCGAAATGATGTGACCGCCTTTCACCGCCACGATCTCGTCTTTTGCGATGTCGGCCGTAGCAAACAGTCCGCGGCCATGGATTTTACTATCGCGTACCTCCGTTTTAGGCGAACGACAGGAGAGCGCTATCATCGATCAATTCATGCTCGAATTGACAACCTGGCAAATAGTTGTAGCCACGTCGCTGTGCGACGTCTGATCCGACCGGCCACAGGCCGGTTGCTACAGGAGACCTCGATCTTGCAATGAAAGCACGCAAAGCCGCAGTCGTTTTCATTTTCGTCACGGTCATGCTCGACATGCTGGCGTTGGGATTAATCGCACCGGTTCTACCGAAGCTGATTCTAGACTTTCTCGGCGGCAACGCGACGAGCGCGGCAACGTGGCTCGGCGTTTTCGGCACTGTTTTTGCGCTGATGCAGTTTTTCTTTTCGCCGGTGTTGGGCGTGTTATCGGACCGGTTCGGACGACGGCCTGTAATCTTGTTATCGAATCTTGGTCTCGGGCTCGATTACATTGTGATGGCGCTCTCGCCTACCATTGGCTGGCTGTTCGTCGGCCGCGTCATCTCCGGAATCACCGCCTCCAGCGTCCCGACGGCCATGGCCTATATCGCTGATGTCGTCCCGAAGGAAAAACGCGCCGGCGCTTTTGGGATGATCGGGGTCGCGTTCGGTCTCGGTTTTATTCTGGGGCCGGGAATTGGCGGGCCCCTTGGAGACATTAGTCCGCGTTTGCCATTCTGGGTTGCAGCCGGATTTAGCCTGGCGAACTGGCTCTACGGCTACATTTTCGTTCCCGAATCGTTGCGGCAGGAGCATCGGAAAATTTTCACGCTGCGTCGTGCCAATCCAATCGGGTCGCTCGTCCTGCTTCGCTCTCACCCCGAGCTATGGAAGCTCGCGAGCCTCCAATTTCTCGCCTACGTGTCGCACGAAGTTTTCGTCATTTGGGCGCTCTACGCGATTTATCGCTTCGCCTGGAACCAAACTACAATCGGCATCTCACTTGCGCTGGTTGGTGTGTTCACGGCCGCGATTTCCGGCGGACTCACCGGACGAATCGTCGCGTGGTTGGGAGAACGGCGCACACTTTATATCGGACAATTTTTCGGCGCGGTCGGAATGGTTATTGCTGGTCTGGCCAGAACCGGCGGGATTTATATGGCTTCAATCCCGGTGATCTCGATGTGGAACATTTCCTTCCCAGCAGCGCAGGGAATGATGACGCACCGTGTGGGCGAGAGGGAACAGGGCGAATTGCAAGGAGCAATCCAAAGCCTGCGCTCGATCGCATTCGTCATTGGGCCGTTCTTATTTTCTGGAATATTTGCCTGGTTCATCGATCCGAAACATTCACTTTATCTGCCCGGTGCGCCGTATTATCTGGCGGCCGCGTTACTGTTCACAGCGATGCTGTTGGCGACGCGGGTTGAACAACCGCAGTTTGACGAAACCAGCCAGATGCCAGCTGAGGCCGGCGAGCCTGTGGTCCCAGACCGCATTGGATCCGGTGTTGGACGGGTCGCAGAGCAAAAAGAAAACATTTGAGCGTTTGCGATGCGTAGCCGATTAAAAGCGCGGATGAAACTAACGGGGCAACGGAATTTCGTACGATGTGCGACTGTTGCGATCACGATTTTTTCGTGGCTGGCAATTTCGAATCATTGCGCGTTTGGCGCGATTGCAGATCAAGGCCGAGAAACACAAAGCGCTTGTCCGTTTCATTCTGAGCCGGTAAAGCCTCAGCCGCCGCCATCCGGGATCCAATGCTGCAAGATCTTACGCGCAGTTGTTCCTGTGGTAACCAAAAGCTGGGCGCGCGACGACGCAAAATTTTCCGGCGTCGATCTTCGCGTCGATGAATTCGCGCTTGTCGCGCATTTGCATACCACGCCGGCGCCGTTGTTCCTCGATACAGGACCGCCCAAGGCGCGGACATTCGCTGAATTGATTTTACAGCGGAGCCTTCTCGCTCACGCGCCGCCAGTTTCGGCTTAACCGCGAACAACGTTTCGGCGCGCCCGGCGGTCGCGCCCTACCACCGAATTGCTGTAGCGGCAGGCGTGTCGCCTGCATTGCGCAGACCCGCAGCCGGCACGGCTGCCACTACAGAAATTAACTGACGTTCGACATGAAAAAACGAATTCTAATTTTGAGCTGCACAATTTTATTCACCACGCGTGCAATTGCGCAGGTAGGGGCGACTGACCCAAAGCGCCCGCATCGCGAGCACGAGCACCCGCGTTCGGTCGCCGCGGCGACCTCCGGCTCGGCAGGCGAGCGAGCGCAGAAGCAGAAAGAATATACCTGCCCGATGCATCCGGAAGTCGTGATGGATCATCCGGGCAATTGTCCGAAATGCGGGATGAAACTCGTGCCGGGGGAAGAAAAGGAACGTTCAACGCCGAAGGTAGGGGCGATTGACCTCAATCGCCCAGGCCACGAGCACGCGCCTGCGGTCGCCGCGGCAACCTCCGGCGCGGTAGGAGATCACAAGCATGAGAAAGAAAAAATGGAAATGTCGATGCAATCCTCAGTAAACATTGCCGACCCAATGAGCCGGGAAAGCTCGGGCACGTCGTGGGTGCCGGATTCCACGCCGATGTATGGCAAAATGTTCATGTTCGGCGAGAGCATGTTGATGTTGCACGGCGCAATTTTCCCGCGTTACACGAATGTCAGCACACGGCGCGGCGATGACCGGATCGACGCGCCGAACTGGATCATGGGAATGTACTCCCACCCTCTCGGCCAGAACGCGCAGATCGGCGGACGATTAATGATGAGTCTCGATCCGCTGACTGAAGGGGGTCGCGGTTACCCGCTTTTGTTTCAAACTGGCGAAACGTGGGACAACCAACCGCTCCACGACCGGCAACATCCGCACGATTTGTTCGACGAGTTGTCGATCAGCTTCTCGCAAAAGTTCGATTCCGACCTAAGCGCGTATTTTTATTTTGGTTATCCGGGCGAACCGGCCCTCGGGCCACCCGCGTTCATGCACCGGCTTTCGGCAATGGATGATCCGGACGCGCCAATCAGTCATCACTGGCAGGATTCGACCCATATCACGTTCGGGGTCGCGACTCTGGGCGCGCAATGGCGCGACGTGAAGATCGAAGGCAGCGTTTTCACCGGCCGCGAGCCGGACGAGAATCGTTACGATTTCGACCGGCCGCGGTTTGATTCGTTCAGCGGCCGTATTTCATGGAATCCAACACGAAATTTGGCGCTGCAATTTTCCCACGGTTACATCAAAAGCCCTGAAGCGCTCCACCCTGAGACCAAAGTCCATCGCACGACGGCCTCGGCGATTTACAATCAACCGCTTGGCCCCGATAGAAACTGGTCGAACACATTTGTCTGGGGCCAAAACAACGCTACGGACGAGGGCAAAACGCAATCGTTCCTGATCGAATCGAATTATCAACGCGGACGCGACACCGTTTATCTGCGGTGGGAGCGCGTGGAAAAATCCGGCCACGAACTGGTTCTCGATCCCGTGGATGAATCGAGCATCTTTCCGGTAAGCGGTTACACGATTGGGTATGTCCGCGATCTGTCGCATGGTAACGGCCTCGACATCGGACTCGGCACCCAATTTACGATCAATGATCGCCCGGATAGTCTTGATCGTTATTACGGCGACGATCTCGGGTACGCCTTTCAGTTTTTTCTGCGAATCCGCCCGTCAGTGCACAGTCATGAGGCACACAGCCACTCTGACCATGCTGTGGCCGGAATGGAAAAATGAGCACCAGAATTCCACAACTAATCACTCGTCCATGCTTAGCGCTCCGCTTGTCATCGCTCGTGACTGTGTGAACCTTGTCTCCCGCCATGCCGCGATTGCAGCGACAGCATTACCAGGACATCGAGCGCATCATTGAGTTCGATTTCGTGCGCGCTACCGAGGCGGCCGCGCTCAATTCATTGCGCTGGCTTGGTCGCGGTGACAAGGAAGCGGCCGACGCGGCCGCGTGCGACGCCATGCGCGGCATGTTTGATCTGATGAACATCTGCGGTGAGGTCGTGATTGGGGAAGGAATCAAGGACGAAGCGCCGGGTATTTTTAAAGGCGAACAACTCGGCACCTGGATCCCCGGTTCACCGCCCTTCGACATCGCCATCGACCCAATCGACGGCACGACCAACATTTCCAAAGGCGCGCCGAATTCGATCAGTTGCATTGCGGCGGCGAGCCCCGAAGAAGGCGTAAAAGTCGCGCTGCGGGATGTGCCTTCGTTTTACATGATGAAGTTATCGTATGGGCCGCGTGTGATTCGATACATGCAAAAACGCGGGGATACGTTGCAGCTTGAGGCGCCCATCGCCGAGACGCTCGCCATTGTCGCACGCGGCTTGGAGAAACGGGTGCAGGACGTGGTCGTGATGATGCTGGATCGGCCGCGGCACAAAGAGATTGTCGAAGAGATTCGCGCGGCGGGGGCATCGTTGCGCATGATCGGTGATGGCGACATCGCTGCGGCCATGGCGCCGTCGTTACCCGAAAGCCATGTCGATCTTTACATGGGCATCGGCGGCTCGCCCGAGGCGGTATTGGCGGCGGCAGGGATCAAATGCCTCCGGGGAGAGATACAATGCAAAATGTGGCCGCGCGATGAGAAGGAACAAAAAAAGTTAATCAGCGATGGCTACGAAAAAGATTTGGAGCGCGTTTTCCTGGCTGACGATTTGGCCAACGGAGAAAATATTATTTTTTGCGCGACCGGAATCAGCGACAGCGCCCTTTTGCGCGGCGTAAAAGGACAGGGCACCAAGGCCACCACGCATTCGATCTTGATGCGCGCAAAAAGCAAGACCGTCCGCTTCATCCGCGCAACGCATGATTTGCACACGAAGACGATCCGACTCCGCTCCGATAGCCGGGAGCACCTCATCTAGAGGAAGCGGGGCTCCGTGACCGCCGAAAACCAACCGCGGTGATGCACCGCCCTACACTTGTATAATACGTTCGGCGGTCATAGACCGCCGCTACAAGTTGGAAAACAGCGAATCTCTCTGCTCGACAGCGCATCCTACATTTGCTCAAATCCTAAAAGAACTCCGCCGTACACGCTTATGAAAATACCCAAAACTGAATTGTCGCCGGACAACGGCTGTATCATCGACACGAAATGGACACTCGGCCCGCTGAGCTATCACGCGAGCGCTGCCGGCAAAGTCAAGGTTGAGCCGTCAAAGGAAACCATCCATCTGCCGGAGATCGTCCTTTACGATCACACCGGATTTGGGGGAGCCTACGCGCGTACCAACCTGAGTTTTCATTACATTGGCGATTTTTGGAATGACCGCATCAGTTGCCTCATCGTGGTGAGCGGCGTCTGGCGTTTTTACCGCGATGATTATTACAAAGGCCCGTATTGGGACCTCGCTCCGGGATATTACGAGAGCTTCTTCGCCGAAAAAGGCCCGGACGATGTCGTCAGCTCATTCCAAGCCATCGCGCTGACGTAAGTCGTTGTGCCCAAGATTGACAACCTCGCGGGCGCAGCCCCACGAAAGTGTGAAGCCGGCGCCGCCGTGACCGTAGTTGTGAATGACGATGCGGCCGTCGCGCAAACGATCGCGTTCGAGGCGGACGCCTGATTTGCGGAATGGGCGCAAGCCCACGCGTTCGGCGAGAACCTGCGGATTGCTGATCTTCAAGACGCGGCTGCATTCGGCCACGATGCGCGATGTAACCGCTGGATCGATCTCGCGATCGTCGCTCAATTCGTTCGTGCCGCCGAAAACGCAATCGTTCGTCCGCGGGATCGCGTACATCAGCGGCGGCTCATCGCAGACGATCGCGCAACCCAGATCGATCTTCGGTACGATCGCCACCTGGCCGCGATGAGGTTCAAGATCAACATCGTGAACCAGCTCACGCGCGCCCATGCCGGCGCAGTTGATTACAAGAGCGAATTCGTCGTCAACATCTTCGAGTTTTTCGAAGAACACATTTGAGGTGATTGATCCGCCGGCGGCTAGGAAGCGGCTCGCGAGATACTCGAGATAGATCGTCGTGTCCATCAGCGGAACGGTGAGCGCGAAGCCGCCTGAGAAGACAGAAGGAGAAATATTTAGAGATCTCTCGACTTCGCTCGAGATGACAGATGAGGCGTTCGAAATGATGGAAGCGCCTAACGAGCGCGCCCAATCGGGAATTTGAATTTCACCCGCTCGCGAAAATTGGCGCAGCACCATCATTGATACACCGGTGCGCGGCTCGCCACTCAGATCGACAAGTACTTTGTAGGTGTCCAGCGCCCAGGCGATGACGTTGTCGGCCGGTTCGGCATCGTAGGGATACCACACTGCCGCGGCGACGGCGGAGGTTGTTTGCTGCCGCGTTTCTTTGGCGAAAATAGCTGCGCGATATCCACGTTCGGCAAGGAGAACGCCGCAGGACAAACCGGAAACGCCCCCACCGATAATTGCCACGCCATGCTTCATCAGAATGATCTACGTGCAATGATTCGCTGCGTCATATAAAATGGCCGGGAATGGTTTCATTAAATCGAGATTGGCTGGCGGAAAAAGTCCTGACGGGCGAACGGATTTCGTCAGATGAGGCACTGGAGCTTTATCGCTTTCCCCTGGAGGAATTGGGCGCGCTGGCAAATGCGCGGCGCGATCTGGCTAAAGCGAAAAGCTACGACGGGCGCGGCCGCGAGATTGTGACCTACATTGTCGATCGAAACATTAATTACACGAACGTTTGCAATGTGTACTGCAAATTCTGCGCGTTTTACCGCACTGAGCGTGATGAAGATCATTACGTGCTCTCGTTCGAACAGATCGATCAGAAGCTCGATGAACTTACGGCCGCGGGCGGTGTTCAAATCCTGATGCAAGGAGGACATCACCCAAAATTGCCGTTCGGGTGGTACATCGATCTCTTGCATCACATACGAAAAAAATATCCGCACATCAATATTCATGGATTCAGCCCTCCGGAGTTTCAGCATTTTGCGGAAACGTTTCGGATGCCGCTGCGCGAAGCGATCTCCGAATTCAAAAAAGCAGGGCTCGGCTCAATCCCGGGCGGCGGTGGCGAGATACTGGTTGACCGGGTGCGGAAGAAAATTTCGCCACTGAAGATCGACAGTAACCAATGGCTGGAGGTGATGCAGGTTGCGCACGAGCTCGGATTGAAATCGAGTGCCACAATGATGTTCGGCCACGTCGAGACAATCGAGGATCGGATAGAGCATTTGCAGCGTATTCGCGAGCAGCAGGACCGCAGCCGCGGGTTCACCGCGTTCATCTGCTGGACGTTTCAGCCGCAGCATACTGTTCTAAAAGTAAAGCACCCGACCGGCGTGGCTGAATATTTGCGGACGCAAGCGCTAGCCCGGATTTTCTTGGACAATATTGACAACGTGCAAAGCTCGTGGGTGACCCAGGGCCCGGGCATCGGTCAGGTGGCGCTCAAGTATGGGGCGAATGATTTCGGATCGGTGATGATGGAGGAAAATGTTGTGAGCAGCGCCGGGACAACATTTCGGCTAGACGCCACCGAGATTGAATCGCTCATTCGCGATGCGGGCTACGAACCGCACCGGCGAAATAATTGGTACGAGCTTTTGAATTAGGCGTTGCGAACGAGTTGCTTTGTGAACAAGCCGCCCGTTTCCATAGAAATCCGCCTTGACGTTGTCCCTCTTCTTCCCGATATACCCGCCTATCCTGCGTGGGTTCGTTGCGCGGGGTAGCGCTTCTTAACTTATGAGACATTTTTCGGGATGGCTGCGTCGCCCGCCGTTTGTAATCTGGGTCGCATCCATTTGCGCGCTGCTTGGCGCCGTATCAACTCGAGCGCAGGCGCCTGAGGGGCCGCCGATCATCCGGTCGATCGAGGTGGAATACGCGGGGCCAAAGTTGGTAAGCAAGGAGCGGATTCTCGCGCAAATGCGGACCAAGGTGGGCCAGCC
>Ga0193727_1000502_pt1 | contig 15228 bp, 20 predicted proteins | sample H2c2metaG_FD_143051 | JGI IMG/M metagenome (GOLD analysis project Ga0193727, IMG submission 143051) | Soil microbial communities from a riparian zone of the East river system, Colorado, United States - H2c2 | ecosystem: Environmental > Terrestrial > Soil > Riparian zone | place: USA: East River...
CGATCTGTCAGGATTGAACTGGCTCCATGATCGTGCCGGCGCGGCAAGTCAGAACGAGTTGATGGCCAATCCGGGCATCGCCAGTTCGATTGACGTTCAGGCATGCTGCGACTGAGTGGGCGGAAGACCCCCACAGAAAGCGCTCGAATGGGCGGCGCATTTACAGGCTTTCGGTCTGTGCACTGCAGTGAGCTGAAACCTAATGATTTGCGCTTCCAGATGGATCACCGCCCTGAACTAAAACCCGGCGGCAGATTGGTCCCCATGAGTGGCCAGTGTTTACAAATCCAGTCCACCTGAACGTAAAACGTCAGGGCTCTATCTGAGCTGCTCCGCGCGTGATCAGGCTACGTAGTAGAAGGAGCGGGCGCGGAGCAGGTCGATAGGGCGGTTTGAATGAAGTCGCTGGCGCGACCGGGGCAGGAATCGCAATTCCGAGATACGCATCTCGACAGTGCTGGGCGCAAGCTTCTTCTCCTGCAGCAGGTAGCGCTGATAATGTCGCAGATGATCCGGGACCAGGTCATCCGGCGAGCGGTGGAAGTGCTCGGCAAACTTCAGGACAGCACCGGAGATGGCTGCTGATCGTGGACGGCGCGTGGTTGCGCCGCTGAAGCATGCACTGGCGAAGTGAGGTTTTAAGCTCCTCCCTATTTGACAACTCACCCTAACGCTGCATGCCTCGCTACGCGAACCGCTACTCTCATTCGGTCGCTTCAGCGACTTCGTTCAAATCGCCATCTCGGACAGGTGATTGACTCACAGGACTCGCAGAATCGTCGATCAATTTCTGCGTAGAACTTCGCCGGCACTCTGACCTTCACAAACAGGTCTCCTGCTTTCTTCTCGACAATCGAGTTTTATGTTCCCTACAACCCTTCGGGTAATACCCTAAGTCCTCGCCAAAACGCTCCGCGGACTTTTGTACGATTGAAGAAAACAAAGGTGATGTAGATCAGCTCGCGCCGCTCCGAACTGCACCTTGAATTTCGAATTGGACCAAGTTGGACACAGTTCGATGGCGATCGAAATAGGCGCCACTCTAAGTTATTCAAAATGAATTGTTTGGTGGACGCGGTAGGAATCGAACCTACAACCTGTCGGTTAAGAGTCGAATGCTTGTAACGTATCCGGCCCTGGCTCCTGAGAAGGGGACATTTAAGGCCTTTGCCGTTGGCTATCTGCTCGCCATTAGCGAAGAGCGCGCGCCTTCGGATCGTCGGAGACCGGCCCATGCCTCACTGATAGCAGGTAGTGTACTTTGTCAGGATAGCTCTTTCTGAACATTGAAAAGGTCCACGGACATTTCTGGGATAACGACGAACTAGCGGAGGATCCGTTGGTCACGATCAGCAAAAAGAATTGTCCTAGGATCCCTGCGCCGAGAATTTTGGCCTCCAATCAGCCGAAAGTAGAAACTGCTTTCATCTGCACAAAAAGGAGGCAGCATGCAAAAAGGAAGCATTATTCAGGCAGTCCGTAAGCAAGGTCCCAACGTCTGGTTGTTTCGCTGGTCTGAGAAGAACCGGTATGGCCGCCGTGTCTATCGGAAGAGGGTGATCGGAACGATTGAACAATACCCCGACGCCAACGCCGCGCGCGCGGCTGCTGGCGCCCTTTTAGCTCAGATCAATGCATCTTCTGACCACAACCATGCTTGCAGAATCACCGTTACGCAGATCTGCGAGCATTTTGAACAGAAGGAATTGAGATCCGCAGATAGCTTTCGGAGCTTCGCCACGGTCAAGACGTATCGTGGGTACATTCGCAAGTGGGTTAAGCCGCGGTGGGGTTCCATCCACTTGGACGAGATCAAGGCTGTGGAGGTAGAAGGATGGCTGCGCCGGCTCCCCATAGCTCGATCATCGCGTGCCAAGATCCGGAACATCATGTCCGTTTTGTTTAACCATGCTTGCCGCTACGAATTGTTTGATCGCAATCCAATGCGGTTTGTTCGCCAAGGTGCAAAGAGGCGCAAAGCTCCAGTTGTGCTGACCGCCGACGAGATCAGGGCACTGGTCGACCACCTCGCCCTGCGGGAACGCACCCTCGTTCTCTTGGCGGCATCGACCGGATTGAGACAGAGTGAATTGTTCGGACTCAAGTGGCGAGACGTCGATTTCCAGCATGGGGAGCTCAGCGTTGTGCGTTCGATCGTCTTTGGCGTTGTTGGTCGCTGCAAAACCGAGTCGTCGCAAAAGCCAGTTCCTCTACATCCACTACTCGGTGAGGCGCTGCTGAACTGGAGGAAGGCGTGCAAGTTCATTGGCAGTGACGATTGGATATTTGCAAGTCGATTACACAAAGGGCGCAGCCCGTATTGGGGAGCGTGCATTCTCCGCAAGTACATCAGGCCGGTTGCAGAGACGCTAGAAATTCAGAAGCGCATCGGCTGGCATACGTTCCGACACACCTATTCGACCTTGCTTCGGAGTGTGGGGGCTGAGTTCAAGGTGATGCAGGAACTGATGAGGCATTCCACTTTGCGTACGACGATGGACGTCTACACACAGGCAGTTGCCCCAGCCAAACACGCAGCACAAGCTGCTGTGCTGGCCCTGTTCTTTCCGATAACAGTGTCAGAAGATGAAGAGGTCGTTGTCGGAACGGCGTAACGGTTCTATGCGAGGGTGCAAAAGGACACCAAATTGTGGCTTTTTGCACCTTCGAATATCTAGCGAAGCTCGATGCAAACCTTTGATTCTATTTGGCGTCCCCGACGGGATTTGAACCCGTGTTATCGCCGTGAAAGCCGCAACCGTACTCATGTGGTGCGCCCGAATTGTGTGCCTCGGGCGGTACGATCGGTTGCTTCAGCCGAGGGTTAGAGTCCGGACGGCGAGACGACAAAGACAACTGAACTGAGAACTTCGCCGAGACTCGCATCTTCGTGCCGGGTTCGTCGGCGGAGCATCGGATCGGTTGTCTCAGTTCGCTTTGCATAATCCACTAAAATCTGCAATAGCACGACAGATCTGTACTCGCATAATTGTTCTCGCCACAATTGGGGTGTGACGCCAGCACTGTGAATTCCTCTACTGTCAACCCGCTTCTTGGTCAACCCCCCGAGGTGACCCCTGCTCATTGTCATTCTGTCGGAGCAACGCTCCGCGAATGAAAAGAACTGGGCATTTGGTGTCTCAGGCACAATTTTGGGTACTGCCTACGCAAATTAATTGCTTCGCCAATTATTCGCCTAAACTGCACCTTTAGGCTTGGAAGTCGTCGGCTAATCGCCAAAATCGGGGAATCCCCGATTGAATCCGCCATTATTTCTTTGGTAGGCTGACCGAAAATTTATGGCCTTTTGACCCAATTGTCGGAGATCAACAATGGCCACTAATGGCTTGCACCTGAACGCGCAAAAGAACCGACCCGAGCTTAAAGGCGGGCTAGCGATGCATATTGAGATGTACAGCGATCATACGCCGCAACAGGGCATCCTTATGCGAAGGACAAGAGGTAGCTCTACTGGGAAAAATCCCACACAAGCATGCGCGAGCTATGGACAGCGGACAAAGATCGCTAAGGAACGCTCGATTCCTCTAACACGTGCAGGTTAAGCAGCTTCAAGGACGGGGTGGCCTTCCAGGTTCTATCGAGGAACCGGTCGGTACCTCAACTTTCAGAAGGAGGACCTCGTGTCCCAAATGCACAGACAACCCCTCGTCTTTGTTGTCGATGATGAGGATGTCATCGCGTCGACCTTGGCCATGATTTTGCGCCTTCAGGGCGGCTTTCAAGCTAGATCCTTCACCAAGCCTCTCGATGTTTTGGAAGCCGCTGAGCTTGAAGCTCCCGACCTCCTCATTTCCGACGTAGTGATGCCAGAGCTCTCCGGGATCGAACTTGCAATTCAGGTGCGAAAGCATTGCCCGGACTGCCAAGTGCTGCTGTTCTCCGGCCAGGCCGCCACCGCCGCCTTGCTTGAAACCGCCCATGCCAAGGGGTATGATTTCGAGCTTCTCCTGAAGCCCGTGCACCCATCAGATCTCCTGGCAAAAATTCGAAATTTGACCGATCCTATAGCCGCTTCCGAAGAACTGCAAGCGTGACCTACGAGCATCCAACGATGGTTGTGGGTCGATGCTGAAAAGAGAATGCAATGGGGCTTAATTTTGTCGCGATGGCCCGACCGACCGGCTGTCCACACTCCAGATTCGATAACACTCGACGCCAAAATCGGCGCCTGCGTCCGTTAGGTCCCACGTTGCCTGCCAGCCTATTGGATCATTACTAGCTCCGAATCTCCGAATGGAGCGATAGAGTAGCCAATCCGAAGTCTCCACGCCCGCGATATCAGTGTTTCCAGCATTCGCCTGGAAGGTGCTTTTGGCAAGTTGGTCTGGTCTGGCCCATTTCGGCGGTCTAATCTGGCCCGCCCTTGGAACGTTGAGTTTTAGAGGGTTGTGTTCAGCTCTGCTTCCGCTTCGCCCTGGGGGCTACACTCCGGCAGAGCTGAACGTGCGAATGCGATTTCCAAGCCTGGCGTCTTTTGCCAGATGTCAATTGCAGGCCAGCTCTTCACGAGCCAGCAATGGGGGCCGATATGCTTCTCCATTTGCCGACACTGCCCATGCGATGCGAGCCAATTTATTGGCGAAGGCAATTGCCGCGACATTGCTATGAACCCTTGATGTGAGCTGAGTCAGCCACGTGCTTAAACCCGATGATTGCTTGTCTTTCATTTGCAGCACCGAGCACGCCCCGCGTACCAGGAGTTTTCGAAGATTGCGATTCCCGCGCTTGCTGACGCCTAAGAGCTCTTGCTTCCTGCCGGTGGAGTATCGCGCCGGCACCAGTCCCAGCCAGGCGGCAAAGCCGCGCGCCTTCTTAAACTCTGCTCCGTTGCCGATCGCCGAGACGATCGCAGTGGCCGTCAGAGGGCCGATGCCCAGGGATAGCCTCCATTCGCTGGCAGGTTGAGAGAGTTCAAAAGCGGCGGACCATCCCATTAGCTATGTACCCGGAAAGACTGAACAAGATGAAGAGTAACCCCTGGCGGGATTCCTTCCGAAATGACGGGCAAACTCCGTGCTGTCCCGACACGGGGAGCAATCACCGCGCCGAGCCGATCATTCAGACGACTGTGCGGAGGGCAGGCACCACGTTCTCTCGGGCGGTCCTGAGAGCCACGGCAATCGACTCTCCTGCCGCGATTGTGTGTGCGAGCGCCGATCACTTCCGTGTTCCCCGATGCTCGAACGCCACAGTCTCGATTTCACCACCGAAAGAGTGCGTGCTTCTCGTCCAACTGATCGAGAGAGAGAGTTCAGCGCCGCAACAACTGCCTCGGCCCCATCAGCGGCGACGATCAATTCGACATTGATCTTCTTGTATGGCATCAGAATGCCCTCAGCTTCTACTCTATGCCCAGCCGAGGCGCTGAGATCCGGACTCGCAAGACGTCGTTCAGGTCACTGAAAGTGCGGGCACAACAGCTGGCTTCAGCTCTCACTGCAAGGACCTTGGACCATCGGCTTTTACCCTGACATAACGAGGACAACATGAGCTGTGATGTGAGGGTCCGCCTCACGTCTGAATACGAAGAGGCCACCGCTTTGTTTTCCGCAGCCGTTACGGAACTCCGGCGGAAGATCGGAATCTCGACCCGAGAGGATTACGGACAGCTTGGCCGGATGGCAAATGACGTACGCGTGAAGTCCGAACAGGCGAGATTGGCGCTTGAGCAACACATTGCGGAGCATCGCTGCTAAGGGTATTCGCCAATGAGCATCATCGCGAACGCCATCCATATTGGGAACAAGCAATTCTCCGCGGAATTATCCGAACTGTTGCGGAGAGAATCGGGATCAAAAGAAAGATCGGTTGGCATGCGTTCCGCCCCACCTACTCCACACTTCTACGGAGTGTTGGAACGGAGTTCAAAGTCATGCAGGAGCTGATGCGGCACTCCTCGTTGCGATCCACGACCGATATCTGCAGCTAGGCAGTCACCCAGGCTATTTGGGTGGTTATGTGACCGGATAGAACGGGCAAACCAACCCCGGTCGAAGGCCGAGCGGCAGGGGCTCGGTACCCCCACTTGGATGATTCAACCCCGCCCGGTCTTTGAATCCGCGACACATGCTCGATTTGGACTTCTGGCGCTTTCGAAGACGCCGCATGTGGCTGCAAAGGGTACTGCCTATGAGTGACAAGCACAGAGTGCCGGACATCGTGAATCGCCCTCCAACAGGCACGGAATCCTGGTTAGGCGTATGCTCAAGCTAGTACCAATTAATTGCTTTCTCGCCTTCGGCACTCCTTGCTTCGCTTCGGACGAGCGACCTTCAAGTACGAAACCGAACGACTGGAGTACCCATGGCGCTCATTAAGAAGCGCGATTTGGCAGACTACTATGCTGCCCGGCGTCTGAAGGGCAATCAGATCCACATTGTTCCTCCAAGCCAGCCTGATGCGACAGGTTTTTCCGGGAACCAACCGGCCCAGGGCGACGAGAAGCCAATAGATCAGGACTTTACCTCGGATCATTCGTCATCCGAAGTCCAGGTCAAGGCGCCAGTTGATTCGAACGCTCCCAAAGTTCAGCAAGTCCGCGCGGCCCTCGGAAGAGTCCAGGAGTGAAACTCCACTCGGTGTTCCTGCGCAATGACTGTGTTCTGCCAAACCCGCTAGATCCCCTGCGGACCCCATTTGGTGAGCACTGGATGCATGTAGAAGAGATTCCAGCATCAGTGTTTGACACAATGATCCGGCAGGCCGGCTGGCATTTTATCTGGATGAGCGGATCGTGTTCGCGCAGAGGCTACGCACAAACAGAGGCCAAAGCAATCGAGCGCGCGTTGGGTCGAGCCTTGGAGGCTATTTCGACACAGTCCAATGCTGCCGACTTTGATTCCGTTCAAGTCACGAGATATCTCGGACTCCATGTCGCAAGCGTGACCGTTCAACGTCGCCGGATTCAGCAACACTCCGCACTCGAAACCGGCAAAAAGGTTCCCCCGCGGGCTCTTCACGCCAATTGACGCCGATCGTCCGCAAGATTGCCGGCTCAGAACACACTGTCAGACATCGGACCGATCATGTGCAACTTGATTGCGACTTCCGCGAACCCCACCTGAAAGCAGGACCCGCCAGTGTCATCTCCATCGACGAACGGTTCCTCAGGGCTTGCTCGAACGCCCGCTCCCTCACGATCTACCGCCACCCTCCAGAAAGAGCGCAGTCTGCCTCTGCCTACCCGTATTGCCTTTATTGGAAACTACCTGCCGCGCGAATGCGGCATTGCCACGTTTACCACTGACCTGTGCACTGCGGTCGCGGCGGAATACGGGGCCGAACGGCTTTTTGCAATTCCCGTAAACGATCCCGATTCAAAATACGACTATCCGGAGCGAGTGCGCCTGGAACTTGCGCAGGAGGACTTGGCCTCCTATGAGCGAGCCGCCGATTTCCTCAACTTCAACGGCAACGATCTGGTTTGCCTGCAACACGAGTATGGAATTTACGGCGGGCCAGCGGGCCGCCATATTCTTACGTTGCTTCGCCGATTGAAGATGCCTCTTGTGACAACACTTCATACGGTACTTCGGGAACCGGATCGAAACCAGCGCCTTGTTCTCGAAGAAATCGCACAGCTCTCCGATCGGCTGATTGCTATGAGCGAACTCGCGGCTCAACTTCTGCGCGACGTGTACGCAGTTCCGACCGGCAAAATCGATGTGATTCCACACGGCGTACCGGATCTTCCCTTTACCGATCCGAACTACTTCAAAGACATATTCGGCGCCGAGGGGAAGTCGGTGCTGCTTACATTTGGTCTGCTGTCGAAACAAGGGAATTGAGAACGTCATTCGCGCGCTGCCTGCAATTCTCGCCCGGCACCCCAACCTGGTCTACATCGTTTCAGGTGTCACACATCCGCATATCCGGCGCCGCGAAGGCGAGCGCTACCGCGATGGCCTGCAGGCTCTGGCAATTGAGCTGGGCGTTTCTTCAAATCTAATGTTGAGCAATCGCTTTGTGGATTCCGATGAGCTTGTGCAGCATGTGGGCGCCGCCGACATTTACATCACGCCTTACAGGCAGGAGGCGCAGATCGTCTCAGGCACGCTAGCCATTGCGCTTGGAGCGGGCAAGGCCATTATCTCTACACCGTATTGGCACGCCAAGGAGTTACTCGCCTGTAAGAGAGGTGTAATTGTTCCCTTTGAGAGCCCCGGGGCAATCGCGGAAGCGGTACTCGCGCTGCTTGACAACGATGCGGAACGCCACGCGATGCGCAAGCGAGCCTACCTGCACTCACGCGAAACAACATGGCCGAAGACTGCCAGGGCCTACATGGCAAGCTTCCAACGGGCGCGATTCGAGCGGTCGCTGCAACCTCGAGCCGCGCAACAGGAAGAAGATGCAAGATTCGCAGCGGAACAGATTGAGATTCTCCCCGATCTGAATATGAATCACCTTTTCTCCCTGACCGACGACACCGGCATGTTACAGCACGCCATATTCTCCGTCGCCAACACGCGTGAAGGATACACAACTGATGACAACGCACGCGCCCTGATTGTCTCTACTCTGGTGGCGGAGCGCGGCGCCGGTGGAGAAGAATCAGAAGTCCCCGATCTCTCTCATCGCTATCTCGCTTTCCTTTGGCTCGCGTTCGATACGGACCGAAAGCGGTTCAGGAATTTCCTTAGCTATGAACGCAAATGGCTTGAAGACGTCGGCTCTGAAGACAGCCACGGGCGCGCACTTTGGGCGTTGGGAACAGTGCTCGGTCACTCTCGAGACGCAGGCCTTCGCGGTGCGGCGGGCAGGCTGTTTGAGTCAGCAGTGCCGGCAGCATTAGCCTTTACGAGCCCCCGTGCCTGGGCATTCGCAATGCTTGGCGCGCAGGCTTATCTCGACTGGTTTCCCGGAGACAGAGCGGTTCAAGGCTTTCGCAACACCCTCGCCGACCGTCTACTGGCCATCTATCACCGCACCCGGTCAGAAGACTGGCATTGGTTTGAGAACAGCCTCTCCTACTCGAATGCGACCTTGTCGCACGCGCTCATTCTAGCTGGGCATCGAAGCGGCAACGCCATAATGACCGCAGCCGGCGTCGAATCATTGAAATGGCTCACAGCGGCTCAGCATCGAGGAGACAAAGGCACATTTGTCCCCATAGGCTCCAATGGCTTTTTCACGGAGGGCAAAGAGAAGGCGCGCTTCGATCAGCAGCCAATTGAAGCAAGTGTCACCATCTCGGCTTGTCTTGAGGCTTACCGGCTCACGCACGAGGAGCGGTGGCTCGATGAAGCTGAGCAGGTGTTCCGCTGGTTCCTCGGCAAGAACGACTTGCACGTTCCTCTTTACGATGCCGCAACAGGCGGCTGCAAGGACGGACTTCATCCCGATCGAGTCAATGAAAACCAGGGAGCGGAATCAACGCTTTCATTTCTTATGGCCCTGCTTGAAATGCAGTCAACCAAGGTTCTAGCCGCAGACAAACTGAGTCACGAAATGAGCATTACACTTTGACACTGACAACCTCAAACGCCCAATTGGCGGAGGCTATTTCCCGCGATGCCGCAGTTCCGCCCTCCTCCAACGATCTTCCCCTCTTCACTCGTTATGCCGGCAACCCCATTCTCAGCCGAAGAGACTGGGCTTACCCAATTAACAGCGTCTTCAACGCGGCGGCCGTGCAGCTGCCCGACGGAGATACTCTGCTCCTTTGCAGGGTCGAAGAACGGACCGGCCTGTCGCATCTTTGTGTCGCGCGCTCCGCAAACGGCCTCGACGCCTGGCGCATCGATCCGAAGCCCACCCTCATGGCGAACCCGCGCCAGTTCCCTGAAGAAGTCTGGGGCATCGAAGATCCGCGCATCACTTACGTTCCTGAACTTGAGCAGTATGCGGTCGCGTACACCTCGTTCTCCCGGGGTGGTCCCGGTGTCTCGCTGGCTCTCACCAGGGATTTTAAAACCTTTGAGCGATTCGGCGTGATCATGCAGCCGGAGGATAAGGACGCGGCGCTGCTACCACGCCGGATCAACGGCTACTGGGCAATGATCCATCGGCCAGTTACCTCGCTCGGCGCCCATATGTGGATCTCCTATTCGCCTGACCTCCACCATTGGGGAAATCACAAAATCATTCTTGAGGCGCGACGGGGCGGTTGGTGGGATGCAAACAAAATCGGACTATGCTCCCCTCCTATCGAGACGTCGAAGGGTTGGCTGATGATCTATCACGGCGTACGGAACACGGCGTCCGGATCCATCTATCGCCTGGGGCTCGCGCTCTTTGATTTGGAAAGACCGGAGGTCTGCCTGCAACGAGGTGACTCCTGGATGTTCGGCCCTGAAGCCTCATACGAGCGCGGCGGAGATGTCAGCGATGTCGTATTCCCCTGCGGCCAGACAATCGGTGCCGATGGAGACACGGTTCACCTGTATTACGGAGCCGCGGATTCATGTATGGCGCTGGCGACTGGAAGCATTCGTTGCATGCTCGCATGGTTGGACGCTCACTCTGGCCCCGGCGTATCCAACGCTGTGTAGTCCAATTGCGAAGGATGAAGAAAGGGCTCCACGAAACGAGACTGGCCAAATTGGCTGCCGCATTTTCTCTGGATACACCGCCAATGCCCGCGCTGCGCTTCCGTCAAGTTCAAACCGGCTGAAACGCGCCCCTTCGACGAACTGCTCAGTATGCTTGCCGTTCGGGCCGATTCGTTGCTTGTTCTGTCGGCGAAGGTACTACTGGTTTGCCTTTCATCCAACGTCCCCAATTGAACCTAAGGTGGAAAACAATGGCCTTCTCGACGACGCCTACATCGAACGATCTTCTTTTCCGTCTCGAGTTAGAGCATCCGCAAAGACTCCCAAACTACACAGTGATAGCGCAAAGCGCGGCGGAATTGCTTGACATTCAGAATTCTCCATCCGTGAGCATGGGGACTTATCTGATCGACTCCGAACAGACCCGACTCTTGACAACCCTAAGTATCTATAGCCTGCGAGGCGACAGCCGCGGACAGGCAAGACTGCTTTACATGAATGCAACGGCGTTGCGCATTTGGAAAGACATGGGCAAGCTGCCGACTCAGATCGGCTCGCAGCATCGTCCGCCACGCGATGCTCTCCTTTCGTTCGGTGTCCCATTCAGCGACTAGAGACTATCGAGCCGTGCACTCGAGTCTCATCACGACCTCGAAATCAATTCCCATTGACACCCGAGAACCTTTGCGGTTGAAGAAATAGCCGAATCGGTCGCTTACCGGTTTTCGCTGTTACAGCAGAGGTCGGGCTTTGTATCCATGGTCGTTTAGTCGCGAGGTATCCAAGGGCAGTCACACGTGAGCAATTTTGAACAGACAGCAGTCTTGAACTATGCACATATTCAACAATGGCCAAAAAAATAAAGATGTTGTCTGTAGAACTGGAAGGGGATGACGGCTTGCTTGTGACCTTCTCCGATGGAACGATTGCCGGGTATGTGGTGGAAGAGATGCTTAAATTGAGACCCCACCGCGAAGCGACCGAGTCATCAATCCCTGCCAATGTCGACTGGACAGGCAACTGCCCTTCAGACAAGACAAAGAAGAGAAAGCATGACAAAGAAGAGAGAGCTTGTTTGGCATAAGGAGTCGGCTTTTGAAGCATGGACCTGCAGTGTGTGCGGATGGCTCCTTCTGAATCCCTTCCTATCTAAGCCGGAGACGCTTTCACAAGAAACTCAACACGCCTTCAAGGCTCACGTCTGTACAAAACATCCGCGCCACTAGAAGCGGCACGAGCGTGCATAGACGGCCAAACTTCAATGCCGGTGCACCCTATAAGGGCGGTGTTCAGCCGCTTGGATGCACGCGATTGTGCCAACTGCCGGCGTTCCTGAGCAGAATGGAACATCTTTTTGCAATGACGGCATGCTCAGATGGTGGGAAATGGGGCTTCGCCATGGCGCGTATTCGAGAACCGTTCGAAGCAGCCCAAGATCGCAGAAGTTCAAGCCAGCGATAAAAATGAGGCTTTCAGGGCGCTTCCCTCGCGTTCATCGGCTCACCTCCACAAATTCACCTGAGGTCGCGAATTCCCGCATGCGATGGTTGATAAATTCGATCGCCGGATAAGTCTCCGTCTTCTTTAGCTGTTCGATAGCCGAAGTCGTTACAATGACGGCCGTCACCGCACTCATCAGGACTTCTTACCGCACTGCGCCAAATATGCGCGTGCCAAGTTCGCTGGTAGGCCGCCTTAGGCGGCCAGTCAAACCTTCGGTGGGTTCGCGGCGTGGCCTTAGTTTAAGGAGCTCCTCTGCCACGTATCCTGCGGTTGTTCCGTCCGTGAAATCCACGATCATGCCATCGCCGTGATCCTTTTTAACAGTAAGTATCTGAATTGGTTCAGCCATGGCAACACCCTACCTGCAACCGTGGTCAGAGGTCTGTATCGCATTGCTCAATGGTTTCCGGCTGAATTGAGATTCCCGCAGACATGCTGATTGACAACGCGCACAGTGAGCTCTGCCTGGGCGAGGCTGGAACGATGAGTCCTGACATGAAGGGGCAGCACGTGGCGCTGCTGGAGCCGGGAACGAAGGGCGGGGCGGCACCACTGGCGCATTCGCTGATCGTGTCGGCAAAGCTCAGCAACGGGATGCGGCCGGTTCGGCTGAAGCTGGATTCGGGGGCGAATGTGCCGTTCCTGTACGACCCGTCATTGTTGGATATTCCTCAGGGCGGGAAGCGGCCGGTTGCGGGAAGCCGCTATGCTGCCTTGCCAGCGCAGACGATGAAGATTGGCGGGGTCGAGGTGAATCACGTTTCGTTCATCACCCTGGCGGGCGCTCAGAAGGACAAGCGCACTTCAGATTTCGACGGGCTGCTGACGATGGGGTTGTTCAAGCGGGTGTTCATTGACCATGTCGACCATTTTGCAGTGCTCGAGGCCTGGTAGAAGCGAACAGAAGAGTCTTGGCAATTGCGGCCTAATGCGTGATACTTCGCTCGGTGCATAATGACGAAGACCCAAGTTCTTGCAATCCATAATGAGCCGATTATTGCGGTCACTATCGCGTTGATTTTGAACCAAAGCGGCTTTGAAGCGAAGGCTGCTTATAGCGGAGCGGCTGGTCTGGAACTCGCTCGGAGTCACGGCTTTCAAGTTTTAATTACTGAGATCAATATCTACCCAATCAATCAGATTGAGACCGCGATTGCAATCACTGGTGGAAGTGGCACAGTCTGAGCGTGTCGTGGCCATGGTTCTGTCCGCATCGGCGATCACTCATGATCATTTCTTTGCGAGGGTGAGGGCATAGATCTCCTGGACGCTGCGGTCGCGCATCAGGAGTAACTTGCCATCCGGGGTCAATCCGTACCAGTTGGCGAAGGGATCAACCAGCTCAGGGAAGTTCTTCAGGCTCAGGATATCTTCCAAAACCCGGTCCTTGATCCTGACGCGAACAATCTCTGCGAGCGCGCCCCCGCTTTCCCGCGCGTAGACATATTTCCCGTCGGGCGACCACTGGTTGAAGCCGAAGTTGAAGTGATCTCCTTCCGCCAACGTTGACCAGGAGTTCGTGGTCTGATCCAGAAGCGTCAGCTGTTTCGCGTCCGCAGTCAGGGCCGCGATATATCGCCCGTCGGGAGAAATCCTGGGTGAAAAGAGCCTGTTGGAACCGGGAATCAGCGCGAGATTTCCACTGCTGAGCTCTACCCGGTAGATAGCCTGCTCGGCCCGTTCCCCGGCGGTGGCCCTGGCGAAAATGATCGATTTGCCGTCGGACGTCCACGTTGGGTCTGTGTCTGTGTCGTCAAGATTGGATGGCGCGATCTGCTTTGGGCTGTCCCCTCCGGAAGCTGAGACCAAGTAGACCTTCCACGGTCGATGGAATCGCACGTCCTCAAAAGCGATTTGTGATCCGTCCGGCGACCATTGCGGCCCATAGACTCTTACCGGCGGGAATGTGAGCTGCATTTTCTCACTGAGGTCCGTTCGGCTCTTCCATAGGGTCATCTCCGGATAGGAGACGTAGGCCGCCCACCTTCCATCAGGCGAGAAAGCGACCGGACCCGCGGAAAGCCCGCCAAAATAGGAATCGAATCGTTGAGCATGCGGGTCATAGCTGAAAAGCTCCACGCGGCTCTCGTCGCCGACTGCGAATAGACTTTTCCCGTCGGAGCTGGGAGTGGGAGCGCCGAAACGCAATGGCCCCGTCGTCAGGCGTGTGGGCGCGATGTCCTGGTGGAAAATGGAGCGGTGTTCCGGCATCACCCAGATTCCCTGCGAGGGTCCGCCGCCCCCCAAAAAGAAGGAGCCTGTGAGGAAGTAGTAGTAGTTGCCGTCCGGAGACCACCTTCCGCAGCACTGGTCCAGTGACTGCTTCCAGTTCGGCAAAAGCGGGTGAGGATTTGTCCCATCCGCACGCATTTCCCAAAGGGAACTGGAATTCTCAGAACCCTGCAGAAGCGAAAAACGGATCAGCCGTCCGTCCGGCGAATAACGGAGTGAGCCTGCTGAACCGGGAATCTCCGCGATTGTATGGGGATCGCTTCCGTCTTCGTTCGCGATCGCAATCTTGTGCTGATAGGAGTAGATGATGTGAGACCCATCGGGCGTCCAGTCCATATTGAAAGCTTTAAGGTTTCCCACGCGGCGTGGCGTTCCCGCCGGCAGCGGCTGCACCCAGAATTCATATGAATCGCTGCCGCTCACGCCGGCCACCAGAAGAAGCTTCGTTTTATCGGGCGAGATGTCGTGAATTGCCAGGGCTTCCTTCATGGTTGTCTGAATCCAGGTTGTCTCTCCTCCAACAGCAGCAACTTGTGCGATTCCGCGACTTGACTCCGAGGGCATCGCTTCCATGAAGTAAAGGTGCAATCCGTCTGTCACAACACCGTTGAAGGGGATCTTGGCCTTTCGATCATTCGTAAGGCGAAGGATGTTTGCGATTTCCGGAACCTTCGGCCGCGTGAAGTACCGAACGGCGAAGTAGGTCACTATCAAGAGCGGTATGGCCGCTATTGCAGTAATCAGTACTCGACGGACTTTCTTCTTCGATGAGACTGGCCCAATGGCAGCTGCCGAAGCTACACCGTCCCCGGAGGCTCTTGCTGACTGGCCTGGGTGCTCGTGATTTGGTCCGCCCGTTGTATCCGGCGTTTCCAGGGCACCTTCTGAAACTTCAACCTTGCACAGGAACCGATAACCGACTGTGGCCACGGTTTCGATGTAGCGAGGGTTTCGCGTGTCGTCTCCGAGCACACGCCGA
>Ga0193727_1000503_pt1 | contig 15222 bp, 12 predicted proteins | sample H2c2metaG_FD_143051 | JGI IMG/M metagenome (GOLD analysis project Ga0193727, IMG submission 143051) | Soil microbial communities from a riparian zone of the East river system, Colorado, United States - H2c2 | ecosystem: Environmental > Terrestrial > Soil > Riparian zone | place: USA: East River...
GATGATCGACTCAATGGTGAAGCATTTCACCACCGAGGAGTTGAAAGCACTGGCAGATTTTTACGGTTCGCCCGTCGGGAAATCTGCGATGCAAAAGTTCGGCGCCTACATGGCGGACATCATGCCGGCGATGGAGGCCGAAATAATGAAAGCGCAGGCAAAGCTGAACCAATCGCTTCCGAATCAAACCCCGAAATAAAATAGCAAATTGCATGTTGAAGGTGGAACGCGTTCTCCGAACACCGTGCCCTTCGCCGAGGAACGCGCGCCGTGAAAGATTTTCTACAAGCTCACGGCGCAACCCCCGGCGAGCGCTAGATTTTCTTGACTGATCTGTGCTCGATCTACCCCCGAGGTCGATAGTTAATCGACCAGTTTTGCTCCTGAACATTCGGAACCTGCGTGCCGGTTGCTGCGTCATAAATGGAACGCGAAAAGAAGATCACTTGGTTACCCGTGTTCTCCGGATCAAAGAAGGGATCGCCCGGCGGCACGGGAATATCGAAAGCCTCATCGCCTGAAGTGGTGAGATCGAGATCGTGATCGATGAACTGGCCCCAGCCGTAAGTCCAATCCGAGAGATCGCGTGCATCAGGCAGGCTCTCGTCGCCTTGATCGACAACAGTGTTACTGATGAAACGCGCGCTAGGACGGGTCGCGCCCGCCGGCGAAGACAGTGAGTCGCCATAGGCGGCCGAGACGAACCGCATGAGATCCGACCCCGCTGCGCCCCAGAATCGATGGCTGTTATTGTTTCCTATCCCGTCGATTGGCGCCGGCTCGAATTGAGTGACGCGGGCGCCGATCAACGCCGGAGGAAGATATCCCGGCCGCGGTTGCAATCCTTGCAGCGTCGTATCGTCAAAGAAAAAAACGTTGTCCTGAATTTTCGTGAGGACGGTGTTGCGGCGGATGATGTCGGAAAGCCTCGTTTGCTGAAGCGCCTGCAGTTGTTCGTTGCGAAAAACTCGCTGATACCAGAAGCGGTCCCCGTCACGAATACGCTCGAATTGGTTCGCTATGATTTTTCGGAATGTTGCGCCGACGCTTGCGCCGGAAACATGATCTTCGGCAAGGCCGCCAACCCAAAGATCGATTGAATCGACATTTCCATAGAGCTGGAACAACTTCGCCTGAAGTTCGGGATCGCTCGTGATCTGACTGAAATCCGTGACCCGCGGCAGCCCAAATGCGACTCGTGTGCTGTTATAATCCGCAAGCCCATGGTCGCGGCCGCGCTGGATATTGAGGGAGGCAAGGTCAAAACCGCCGGCGCCCGGAGCTCCAAACAGAAAATTACGCAGGTCGCCGACTATTTTCGTATCAACAGACTGGGCATTGTCGGTTGCCAGGTACTTGAGAATCGGGTCCGGCCCAGTTTCCTTCAGCGGATCAGGATTAAAAAACGCGTCATCCAGGTCGAGTTCTTCGCGAATAGGATTGCCTTCGTTGTCTAGAAACTCCACATCGCCATTGATGAGCGTATGGCCAATGCGATAGGCCGCAGTCGAAAACTCAGTCGCGGTTCCGGAATTCACGTCGTCCTTGTAGCCACTGTAGGGTCGCAACGCGTTCGGTCCGAACAGCGCCGGAAGAAACTCACGGTAAGTAATCACCTGCAGTTCGCCGGCGACGATTCGTCGCGTCATTTGGAAAATCTTTTCGTCGCTTAGCGAATGATTGGCCGCGGCGATAGCGGCAGCGATTTGATTGTGTTCCCGCACAAACAGCGCGTGAATCGCGCTCAGTTCGACGTTCTCGTTCGACCGCACGTCTCCGGCCAAAAACAGTTCGTTATCGGGAACTCGATGCGCGTCGTTCGCATTTGGCAGGCCATCGACATTGAGCGGAGGCAGATTGCCAGTGCTCGTTTTCAGAGCGCCGCCTTGGAACGTGCGCAGGGCAGCAGTGCGTGCCGCATCCGAACCATAAATAACCGAACCATCGAGATACGCTGTAATCTGATTGATTTGCTGCCGTGGATTCGGCTCGCTCGCCCGCAACTGGAAGTTGTTAGCTCCCTGGCGCAGGTTCACTTGCAGACTAAAGTTTCCGGCTAAATCCAAAGGCACCGCCGACCCATTCATTGAAAAGGAAATCAGCCATGGCGCGTAAAGATCGTCGGTTACCGTGCCACGCAAAACAATTCGCTGCGAACTGACCGTGCTTCCGTTCGGCGGGTTCAGATTGGCGAACTCACGCGAATTGTTCCCGTGAGCAGGGCCCCGTATCACTTGAACGTTCGAGCTGATTCTCGGCCCAGCTGCCTGCCCGTTCCAATTGCGAATCTGCCGTTCCGCCACCCAGCCATCCGCGCCATCGTTAAACCGGACCTTCCACCACCAGATATCAGCCGAGCGCACCGGCCCTTGTGTAATCGTGCCCTGAATGCCGATCGACTCAGTCGTGACGAATTGGCCTGCAAACGGCGGCGCTAAATATATTGGGCTTTGACTAATTGTTCGCACCCGGTCGCCGATGTGAAACGGTGCAACGGCGGCAGCACCCTGGATTCGGCTGTTCATCCCAAAACAGATCAGGACTAACAGCAGGGTGCCATACGAGTGCCGGAGCCGAATGGACGTGATATTTTCAAAGAACCAAATGAGGTTGAGAGTATTGGTTTTCATGATCAGCGCTACTTATCAGCCACGCTTCCGCGACCCAAAGAACTTTGGGATAAAGCCGCAGGATTTTGGGATGAAACCACCATGATGGAACCGTTTCGGAGACCGGCTGCTGCGCGAAATCTCACTCTTGCGTCGCAACGACTGCAAACATTAATATAGATTCGTCGTACCACTTGTCCCGAAAGACTGATGGATTCGTTACAGCGACATTGTCATCAATCCAAAGAACGTAATCTTATCACCAGCATTTCTCTCAAGGCCTAACGAACAACATCGACATCTTCGTACCACTTACAATCTTATGCGCTGGCGATTGCGCGGTGGGATCAAAAGGAACGAGCGACCCGACCCGATCTGGGTTTAACAAATCGACCGAGGCAAGATCGACAATCACGACACGAGAAATCATTCCACCGATTTGCGCGAGGTTATCCAATGACGCCGACGAAATTTCTTCGCCCCATCGTTCCTCTGGTCAAAGGCTGGGCGCTCTCCTTCCTTGGATGGGGGATGGTCGGCTTCGTGCTCGGCATGAACTTCGTCCGTAATACCGGCGTTCCCTGGACGCAGGCGCTGCATGCATCGATGCGCGACCAATTACCCTGGGCCCTGCTCACGCCTTTATTGTTCCGTTTTGCAATGCGTTATCCAATAAATCGCGCAACCTGGAAACGGAGGTTCGCGGCGCACATTCTCACGTGCGCCGTCACCGTTTGGGGAATCCACCAATGGAAAATGCTTGTCGATCCCGGCCCGGGCCCTCATCGCCCTCTGACGCCGATTTCAGATAAGGATTTCGACAGGCATCGCCAGCGTCCGTTTGGGCCACCGCCGCCGGCCTGGGACTTCTTCCATTTCGCCAGCGTGGAAATTCCCATCTACATCATGATCGTGAGCGTCGCACACACGCTGCGTTTTCATCGACGCGCCGAAATCGGTGCCGCTCAACTGGCGAGCGCGCGCCTACAGGCGCTCCAGGCCCAACTTCGGCCGCACTTTCTCTTCAACACGCTCAACACCATTGCCGGCCTGACGCATAAGGCGCCGGATAAAGCTGATTCCGTTTTAATCATGCTCAGTGAGCTTCTGCGTTTGTCACTCGAAACCAGCGGCGAAACACACGTGTCTCTTCAGCGCGAGTTGGACTTCACCGAAAAATATCTCGCTATCATGCAAATCCGCTATTACGACCGCGTCTGCTATCAATTCCAAATTGCCCAGGATGCACTGAACGCGTCTGTCCCCACGCTTCTGCTACAACCCCTGGTCGAAAACGCGATCAAGCATGCAATCGAACCAAATCCTGGTGGCGGTAAGATCGACATCCGCGCATGTCGGGATGCCGATTTTCTTGGACTCAGTGTTTCCGACACGGGTCCGGGGATCTCGAAATCGGAAGCGCTTAGGGAAGGCTTCGGTTTATCGAGCACACGTGCGCGCTTGCACGAACTCTATGGTGAGCAAGGTTTTCTCGAGATCGACAACGAATCCGGTTTCACTGTCAAAATCAAAATTCCGTTCCGAACGACTGCGTGAAACTTCGCATTGCCATAGTTGACGACGAACGCATCGCGCGGCAACGACTGCGGAGATTGCTCGCCCGCGAAGCCGAAACGGAAATCGTCGCCGAGTGCGCCAGCGCCTTGGAAGCGCTCGCCGTGGTCGCGGCGGATTCACCGGACCTGCTTCTGCTCGACATTCAAATGCCGGGCGCGAACGGATTTGATGTCGTGGAAGCCCTCGGCCCGGCGCCGCGACCAGGAATTGTTTTCGTGACTGCGTTTGATCAACATGCCGTGCACGCTTTCGAAACGTGCGCGATCGATTATCTGCTCAAACCGGTCGCGCCTGAGCGCCTGTCCAAAGCGCTCGCTCGCACCCGCGCTCGTCTGCCCCAAACCCACACGCAAATCACGACGCCACGGGAAGTCATTCGGCGGGAGGAGCGCCGCTTTTTTGTGCGCAGCGGAGCGCAGACGGCTTTCATTGCGATTAATGAGATCGATTGGATCGAGGCCTGCGGCAATTACGCTATTCTTCACGTCGGCCAGCGAAACCACTTCCTGCGCGAAACCATGTCAACGCTCGAAACACTGCTTCCGTCGGACGAGTTCCTGCGCGTTAGTCGCTCAGCCATACTTCATCTCGACCGCGTCGAAGAGGTTCACATTGTGGGCGGCGGCCATCACATTGCCCTGCTTAAGGATGGCCAGCGCGTAAACTTTACCCGCAGCGTCCGCGAAGTCATATCGCGCGTCCGCGGCGTGCAGGATCGACACTCGTCGCGTTATTCCCAGCCGATCTGACGGCCTTTGTTTTGTTCTTCCAGCCAGCTCATAAGCGGCTTGAAGTAGTCCATCATCGCGCGGGTAGAGATGTTCTCACCGGTGGCTTCCTTCAAGACTTTACGCCAGTCTTCAGTGCCACCTTTTTTAAGGATGTTATTCAGCCACGCGCCGACCTCTTTATTGTCGACGTAACTACATGACTGCGGTGGTTGATGGAGAATCTTGCGTGCGATGTAATCGTGTAATTGAAACTTAAACACGGTCGCAAACGCGTAGTTGTAATAATAGGCTGGAGTATCATTGATGTGCGTCTTGGTAGCGGCGTCGCAAAATTCTTCGCCGCGTGGCGACGGCGGCTCGATGCCTTGGAATTCGGAAACGTATTTCCACCAGCGCGCGTTCCACTGATCAGGCGGAAGATTGTGCGCGTAAATATCCGCCTCCCAGTGCGGCATCGTGCCGCAGGAGAAATAAATAAACGGGACCGAGCGCGCGAGAGCGTCGTCGAGAAGAAATGCTGTCTTGTCAGCGTTGAACTCGTGCGGCAAAACACCTCGCGATTGCAGATATGGCACCTGACTTGAAGCGAGTGCGATCAATTCGCCCACGCCCTCATGAAAGCCCGGTGCCGCGCCGAGTCGTAACAAGTACGGAACTTCCGGGCGCGAATAAGCCTTGAAGTAATATCCGTGACCGAGTTCGTGGTGCGCGGTGAAAAACCAGCGCGCGTTCGGTTCGATGCTTTGCAGAGAACGAATGTCGTTCTGCAGATCAATGTGCCAGCACGAGGCGTGGGTATTCTTCTTTCGTTTCGAACCGGGCGGCAGCGGATATAAATCCGATCTTTCCCAAAAACTTTGCGGTAAAGGGGAAAAACCGAGCCCAGTGTAAAATTGTTCTGCCGTCTTGATAACCCATTCCGCCGTGCGGTCCTTGAAATACTTGTCGATGTCCGCTGCTTCGACCAGACCGGGCCATTCCTGCCCCCAACGATTATTAATCCAATGCGCTGGAATTTTCTTCGGCACTGGTTGATGAAATTTTTCGGCGAGTTTGTATTTCGCCCAGGTGTGCAGTTGCAAATAAAGCGGACGCAGTGTCGTCATCCACTCGTCCAGCATCTTGAGCATCTCATCCGTAGTCATTCCGTAGGCAGCGACCTCGAGCGAGAAGTAATCGGGATACTTCATCTCTTTGGCGACGCCGTTACGCAGATCGCGCAGCGTTACCAGATTCGGTTTCAATGCCGGACCAGACTGCTTCGATGTTTCCCAGACCGCTTTGCGCTCGTTGAGATCGACGCTCTTCTCCAATTTGTCGTCGATCTGGTTTACGGTGATTGGCTGACCGTTGAGCTTGAACTCGAACCCATTGAGCATCGACGCCTGTTTTGTTTCTGCCGCAACTCGCTTCGCCACGAGATCGGGATTTGTCATCGGACCTTCGGCCGCGTTTAACAGAAGCTGTTTTAACTGGCGAATGGTCAGTTCGTTGAGTTCGTTCTGATGCGCGAGCAGCTCACGCGCTTCACTGATAATCGTGGGATTTCCATTGAACGCCGCGTAGGCTTTGCCTGTGGCTTCGGCGGCAGCATCGTGGGCCGGGGTCACGTCGGTAACTGCGAACCATTGTGCCTCGATATTCACTCGGTACAGCGCCTGATAACCGGAATTAGCGAGCGCAAGAAACCGATTTGCGCGTTCTTGGATTGCCGATTCGGCAAAAACCGGTCGTATGAAAAGCAAGAGTAATAGAAAGCGGAAGACGAAGAATGTATTGCGACGCATGGTGCGGAATCTAGCTGAAACAAACATTGCAGGGCAACCGTTTGCTGGATGTAACGGCGCTCAGTCAGCGCCGCTTTCTCGTTGATCTATACCAGCTTGTGGTTCGCGGCTTTCAACTTTGGATTTAAGCAGCGTGAAGAAATAATTACCTATCAGAACAAATAAGAACAAATGGACTTTCGAACGGTTCATGTCGCTTAAACTAATTGTATTTGAACAGGCTTGTGAAGGCATTCGTGATTCCGGATTGGTGTGATTCCGGGCTCTGAAGGGCGTTCGTTATTGAGTGCGTTTTTTTGCTTGCGGAAAAGCCGTGATTTCCCTACTTCACATCAACCTATGGAACTGCTGGCCACCGATCCGCTGTTACCTGTCCGGATCGTTGCCGCAATCGCCTTCATCGCGATGATTTGCGCTTACGTTTACGTGCTGCGGCATCTGCGAAAAATCGAGAAGACCGTCGTTGCGGATAATCTCGTGCCGAGTGAGTTGGGACCGCGCAATAACACGGTGCTCATGGTTTGCCTGATTCCGCTCATTGCCACTGCGCTGTTACTTTATCTGATCATCAAGACGTAAGCGACGGTGCCGGCGTCCTGGTAACGATGTTATAACGCGCGGAATTCTTCACCGCGTTCGAGAGCCACTTCAGCCTTAAGGTTCTCGAGGTCGCGACCAACACTGGCGACAGCAGCAAGCTTATCCCCGGTGCGGAAAATCACTGAGGCGTGTTTTCCTTTCAAATTTCCAGACACAATCGCCTGATCTTTGCCGCTGCCATGACCAGCGTAATGAATGTGTAGATCGAAATGATTGCTCCAGAAAAATGGAGGCATGATGAATGGCTCGCGCGCTCCTAGGATATTACGCGCGGCGGCCTGGCCGTGGCGCTGCGCCACGACCCAATGTTCCACCCTGATACGTCCCGCACGCGGATCGGGCCAACACGCGATATCGCCAGCCGCAAAAATTCCAGGCACGTTCGTCTCCAAAAACTCATCGACCAATACGCCGTTGTCGGTCGCGATGCCCGCTTCTTCGGCGATGGCGATGTTCGGGCGCACGCCGATCCCAACGACCACCAAATCGCAATTTAATTTCGTCCCGTCATCGAGCTGCACATATCGATCTTGAATTGCCGCTGGCGTTCGACCGAGATGAAATTTCACGCCATTTGCCTCGTGGGTTTCGCGAGCCAGCTCGCCCAGATCGCGTCCCAGCGCTTTTTCCAGCGGCACCTCGTCTTTTCCGACAACTGCAACTTCCAGCTTGCGCTCCCTCAAGGACCATGCCACTTCCAGGCCGATAAAGCTCGCGCCGATTACGACTGCGCGCTTTGCGCTTTTCGCCTTCTCAATAATGCGACGGCTGTCGGCGAGCGTTCGCAAATAACAGACGTGCGGAAGATCGTGCCCCGGAATCGAGAGCCGAACCGGCGTTGCGCCGGTGGCAAGCAGCAGCGCGCCGTAATCTAACGCGCGGCCATCTGACAACATCACCCGCTTGGCTCCCGGGTCGATCGCGGTGACAGATGTGCTTGTTATCGCGTCGATCTTGTGTTCGCGGTAGAAATCTGCCGAGCGCAACGGAATCCACTCTTCCGGCGCCGCCCCAGCAAGATAATCTTTGGAAAGATTTGGCCGATCGTACGGCAAAAACTCATCAGCACCGATCAACGTCACCGGTCCCTGATAACCTTCGCGCCGCAACATCTCAACCGCGGCACCGCCAGCTGCGCCTGCGCCAACGATCACCACACTCGCTGGCGATGATTTGGGTTTGCGCACCGGTTTCTCATCGATCTTGCCAGTGACGAAAAACTGCTGCCCACGTTTATCGAATTTGTAACGGGTGACATTGTTCAGCGCCGGCGCAGCAATCGCTTCCCCCGTGCGCAGATCAAAACGCGCATGGTGCCATGGGCAGCGCACGGTGCAATCCACCATCAAACCTTTTGCCAGCGGGCCCCCGTAATGCGTGCATGTCGCGGCGATGGCGAAAAGCTCGTCACCTCGCCTGGCCACCAGAACCGCTTCACCAAACGCGTGCCCCAGGAGTATTCCTCCATCGGGCACTTTGTCGATGTCGCAGCCCTTTGCGAAATCCGGGCCTTCGAGGTTTTGCGATGCCTCAGCCATAAAGTTTCTGCCTTTAAAATTAGAATCGCGCTAAAACAACACAACGCGTGTTCGGATCTATTGACATCCGCAAACTTCAAAACTGCTTCCGCTATCTGTTGTTCGAAGAATTGTGCCTTCACCGGTGTCCAGCGATGCCACCCATTGTCTGAACTCTCCGTTGGCGAGTTTTTTTCCATTTATATCGCACAGTCCGGGATAGCCATGCGCGGCGCCCGCAGATTCCGTTACTTCGAACGCAAAGATCGGTGTGGCGAAGAAGCCAGCGACAAAGGCTGAGTAAAGGACTGCCAATTTTTTCGTTAGCATGCTTATCACGGGTATCGCGAACTGCGATACAGAAGGCTGCATCACCAGCTGGCTTACTTTTGCGATTTGGTAACAGGAATGTTACCCGCACGAAATCGAACTCGACATCTGCAAGATCGCCGTTATTCTGGTTGGCGATGAGCGTCGACATTCTTTATTCGACAGACACTCGAAGGCTGCTCGCCTTCGCCTTGGCGCTCGTGTGGTGGCGATAGAAAGCGACCGTTTCTCAACGGGGCGCTGATTTTCTCTTTCTCTCAAGGGAGAGATCTGGCGTTTGTACCATGAAATAACCCAAACCTTGTAAACCTATGTTGATCGTAATGAAACCCAGCGCTTCTGCGCAGGACGTCCACGCAGTTGTAAACGTGATCCAGGAAATCGGACTGCGTCCTCATCCAATGCCCGGCGCGACGCGAACAGCCATTGGCATCACCGGCAACCAAGGTGCTATCGACGGCAGGCGTTTTGAAAACCTTCCGGGCGTCGCGGACGTCATCCGAGTTACCAAACCGTACAAGTTGATCACGCTTGATCTGCGCCCGGAGAAGACAGTCGTGCGAATTGGAGATGCCACCATCGGAGGCAGTGAGTTCGCAATCATTGCCGGACCGTGCGCGATCGAAAGCCGCGAGCAGGCATTCGTCGTCGCACAAGCAGTGCAACGGAGCGGCGCACGATTTTTCCGCGGCAGCGTCTGGAAACCCCGAACGTCCCCCTACGCATTTCAAGGTCTGGGCGAGAAAGGATGGGAAATCCTCACCGAGATCCGCAAGGCGTTTGGGCTAAAGATCGTCACCGAGGCGCTCGAAGAACCTCACATCGGTCTGATCGAACAGTATGGCGACGTCATTCAAATCGGCGCTCGCAACATGCAGAACTTTTCGCTCCTTAGGCGAGCTGGACGATCGCAACTGCCGGTGCTGCTGAAGCGAGGAATGGCTGCAACACTCGAAGAATGGTTGCTCGCGGCGGAATACATCATGGCAGAGGGTAATTACAACGTAATCCTGTGCGAGCGCGGCGTTCGGACTTTCACTCAACATACACGTAACACACTGGATCTTGCTTCTGTGCCGGCTATCCGTCGGATTTCTCACTTGCCGGTGATCGTGGATCCGTCCCACGGCACAGGTAGCGCGTACATGGTTACTCCTCTCGCGCGGGCGGGCGTGGCCGTAGGAGCCGATGGGCTCATGGTGGAAGTGCACAATCGCCCCGAACTCGCGCTTTCCGACGGCGCGCAAGCGCTGACGCCATCGGAGTATGCCCAGCTGCTCAGCGAAGTCCGCGCGATTCGCGAGGTCACCGCTCCGATTGCTAACCAGAGTCGAATAGAAACCAAAGTAGCCTAACGAGTCAAAGCCGATGCTTCTCTTGATCGATAACTACGACTCCTTCACTTACAACCTTGTCCAGTACTTTGGCGAGCTTGGCTGCCAGCTCGTTGTTAAGCGAAATGACGAAATCTCGCTTGATGAAATCGCTGCGTTAGCTCCCAACCACATTTGCATCTCGCCGGGACCCTGCACGCCGCGCGAAGCGGGAATTAGCAAAGACCTCGTCCTGCGCTTTGGAGCGAAGATTCCAATCCTTGGCGTTTGCCTTGGACACCAATGCATCGCCGAAGCATACGGAGGAAAAATCGTGCGCGCTTCCAGGCTTGTGCACGGGAAGTCATCGATGATCACGCACAGCGGCAGCGGCCTTTTCACCCATCTGCCCAATCCGTTTGAAGCTGGCCGATACCACTCATTAAGCGTCGAGCGGTGCTCCTTCCCCTCGTGTCTTCAGGTCCTCGCAGAAAGCGAGGATGGGGAAATCATGGCCTTGTGCCACCGCGAGTCTCCCGTGTACGGCGTGCAATTTCATCCGGAATCAGTTCTTACGCACGAGGGCAAGAAAATCCTCGCGAGTTTTCTAGCGCCTGCAACGCAGGAGGCAATGCACTACGCTTGATGACAACTCATCTCACACCGACGCCGGACGAATTCGCCGAGCTAGCTAAGCACGGCAACGTCATCCCGGTTTTTGCAGAGTTTATCGCTGACAATGAAACGCCCGTTTCGACATTCAAGAAGTTAGATCACGGCGGTAACAGTTTTTTGTTTGAATCGACTGAGAAAAACGACGTATCCGGGCGCTTCTCCTTTGTCGGTATCGACCCGCGGATCGTCATCAAAACCTGCGGGGCCAAGCTGCAAATCGTCGAATTGGGGCTCGAGCGCCAGGTCGAAATAACAAGTGACCCATTAGATGAGGTCCGAAAGTTGATGGCGCGCTATCAGTTTGTCTCGCGTCCAGAGCTCCCGCGATTCAGCGGCGGCGCTGTTGGTTTCCTGGGTTACGAAGCAATCCATTTCTTCGAACCCAAGGTTCCGCCCGCAGAACGCGATGAACTGCAATTGCCTGAAATGATTTTCATGATTACAGGCAGCCTTCTCATTTTCGATCATCGGCTGCGGACTCTGAAAATCGTTGCGAACGCATTTCTTGATGACGGTCCGCTCGAGAAAATCTATGCGGAAGCGACTGACACGATCCATGAGATCATGCGCCAGCTTGCGAATCCTGCCGATCTTCCGCTTGTTCCACCCACGGATCCCGAGGTGCAATCTCTTGGTAGGGACGCCGTGCCAGCGCGCCAACCCTACCACAGCAATGTTCAGCCGCGCGAATTCGAGCGGGCAGTCGAGCGAGCCAAGGATTACATTCGGGCGGGCGACATCTTCCAAGTTGTATTGTCACAGCGGTTCGAATCCGATTTTAGCGGCGATCCGCTCGACTGCTATCGATGCCTTCGCTTCATCAATCCCTCGCCGTACATGTTTTGTCTCAAGATGGGGGATGACCTTGCTCTCGTTGGTAGCTCGCCGGAGATGCATGTCCGGTTGACTGGCGACGCGGTCGAGATTCGCCCGCTTGCTGGCACGCGCCCGCGCGGGGCTACCTCAGCGCAGGACGAGCAGAATGCGGCCGAACTTCTCGCCGATCCCAAGGAACGCGCCGAGCACATCATGCTGGTCGATCTCGCGCGCAACGACATCGGCCGGGTCTCGGACTTCGGCACAGTGCGTGTGACCGAATTGATGGGGATCGAGCGCTACAGCCACGTCATGCATATTGTTTCGAATGTCACTGGTCGCCTCCGCACAGGTTGCACTGGCTTCGACTTGATCAAAGCAACGTTTCCTGCAGGCACTGTTTCGGGAGCGCCGAAAATTCGCGCCATGCAAATTATCAGCGAACTGGAAAAGACCAGACGCGGCTGTTACGCGGGCGCAATCGGCTACTTTGGATTCGACGGCAATGTTGATTCCTGCATCGCGCTGCGCTGCGCTGTTTTAAAAAATGGGAAAGCGTATTTTCAAACCGGTGCGGGTATCGTCGCCGACTCAAATCCACGATCGGAATACGAGGAAACCGTTAATAAATCGCGTGCGATGGCAAAAGCGCTCGCAATGGCAAAACAGATCAGGCCACCGCGATGGGACAAACGCGGATGCAACGCACGTGAGATCGGCGATTTCGAACTGCGCGAACTAACACTGCGCCTGATGCGCGGCGAGAATCTCAGCGGTGCTGAGGCTGCAAATTTTCTAAGTTGTCTGCTCAATCCCATCGCTACAGATGAGCAGATAGCGGCCGCGCTTATTAGCTTGGCCGTAAAGGGCGAGACCTTCGAGGAGCTGGCAGGGATTGCCGAAGCAATGCGGAATCGTGCGCTGCCATTGCGATCGCGTCACAAGCGTTTCATCGACACAGCGGGCACTGGATCAAGCACCGCAAAAACTTTTAACATTTCAACAGCGGCTGCTTTTGTGATTGCAGGTGCCGATCTGCCGGTAGCGAAACATGGCTCGCGGGCGGCAACGTCGCGGTGCGGCAGCGCCGACGTGCTGCAGGCGCTCGGGGTCAACACAGTCGCTCCGGTCGAGACTGTGGAACGTTGCCTCAACGAGCATGAAATCTGTTTCATATTTGCGCCGCTTTTTCATGCTGCTGCAGCCCGCGTCGCGCAGGTGCGCCGCAAGCTCGGAGTGCATACCGTATTCAATTTGGTCGGTCCCCTAACAAATCCCGCGCGCGCACCGTTTCAGATCCTGGGCGTCTGGCAACGTTCATTACTTGAACGCGTTGCATCAGCACTTGTTCGTCTGGGCGTTGAGAAGGCGTGGGTGGTGCATGGCGCCGATGGCCTGGATGAAATAACAATTGCGGACAAAACATACGTTGCTGCGTGTTCGTCCACAGGAGAAGTGGAAACGTTTACCGTGTCACCTGAAGACTTTGGCTTGGAACGTCAGACCTTCGACGGGTTTCGTGGAAAGGGACCGGAAGAAAACGCAGAACTGATCCGCACTGTCTTGCGAGGCGTTAAAACCGGCCCAATAGCTGTTGCGCGCGATCTCGTCATCATTAATGCCGCTGCCGCGCTGCATCTCGCCGGCGTTGCCCGAGATCTGCGTCATGCGGCTGGCCTTGCTCGTGAAAGCATCGACAGCGGACGAGCCGCATCGAAACTGGATATGCTGGTCCGTGAGACAAATCGAAGCTCATGATCGAAAACATTTTCTCTCAAATCCTGGAGCGAAAACGAGAGACCATAGCGCGGCTTCGAGCAGATTCTGCCTCGCGAGACGTTCGTGAGCGCGCTTTGGAAATTCGAAAGAACGCTGAACCGCATCGATTGCGACGAGCGTTGGAGTTAGATTCACCGCGATTAAAGATCATCGCGGAGTTCAAACGCAGATCGCCTTCTGCTGGAATCATTCGCGACGATTTAACTGTCAGCGAGATTGTTCGCTGCTATGAACGCGGTGGTGCTTGCGCAATCTCAGTTCTCACCGACGAACAATATTTTGGCGGTTCCGTTGCCGACCTTTGCGCAGCTCGACTTAGCACGAACCTGCCGCTTTTGCGCAAGGACTTCATCATCGATCCAATTCAAATTCTCGAAGCTGCCGTCGCTGGCGCCGATGCCGTGTTGTTAATTGTGGCCGCACTCGACCAGGCCTCATTAAGCGAACTGCGCGCGCTTGCCGAGGACGAACTGGGACTCGATGCACTAGTCGAAACGCATACGTCCGGGGAATTGCGCCGCGCACTCAATGCAGGCGCAAGAATCATCGGTGTAAATAACCGCGATCTCAGAACGTTTCGAGTTTCATTAAAAACAAGCGAGCGTTTGATCGCCGAAGCTCCGCGCGACCGAATCCTGATTAGTGAAAGTGGACTGCAAAAGGCAGACTCGCTGCTGCGCCTTCGTACGCTCGGCTTCCGCGGATTTCTAATTGGCGAAGCATTGATGCGCGAGCACGATCCTGAAACGGCCCTCCGCGATTTAGTTGCCGCTGAGGAAGAGCGGCAATCCGCAGGAGTTTCAACCGGAGCCTGCCAGCCATGACTTCAGTACAAGTCAAGATTTGTGGCGTCACAAACGTTAAAGATGCAGGAACGTGCGCTGAAATGGGCGTGAGCATGATTGGGTTCAACTTTTACCCCCAAAGTCCCCGATATATTGAGCCCGAGATCGCCAGGCGAATTATCGAAACCATCCCGCCTGGAGTTTGCGCTGTCGGAGTTTTCGTGGACGCCAGCGTCGAAGAAATACGGCATGTTGCAGCTACAGCCGGTCTTCGATGTGTGCAATTACACGGACACACGTCACCGGCTATATGTCGCGGGTTAGCTCATGAATTTCGCGTAATCCGAGCGTTCTCGATGGATTTTCAATTTCGACCCGAAGAGGTCTCTTTGTTTGGCGATTGCGACGTGTTGGTTGACGCGCACCATCCGAACCTCCGTGGCGGAACTGGTCTGACCTGTGATTGGCCAGCTGCACGCACCGCCCGTTCCTTCGCGCGATTCCTCATTCTTTCAGGAGGATTAACCGAGCAAAATGTCGCTGAAGCCATTACAACTGTTTTACCGCACGCTGTTGATGTTTGCAGCGGAGTTGAGAGCGCGCCCGGGGTAAAGGATCATCGCGCGCTCGAAAATTTTATCGGAGCCGTGCGAATGGCGGATTCCTGCTAAGCGCTTCCTCCTGATAGTCAGTTTGAATGCA
>Ga0193727_1000504_pt1 | contig 15205 bp, 12 predicted proteins | sample H2c2metaG_FD_143051 | JGI IMG/M metagenome (GOLD analysis project Ga0193727, IMG submission 143051) | Soil microbial communities from a riparian zone of the East river system, Colorado, United States - H2c2 | ecosystem: Environmental > Terrestrial > Soil > Riparian zone | place: USA: East River...
CCGTCGCCGTTGGGCGAGACGATCGCCGGTGCGAGCTTCAGCTTCTGCAGCGCGAGCGGCACCGGCGCGCCGCCGATCGAGCCGGTCGCCGGGCGCAGCTGCGGGGCGGTGATCGACCACGCGTAGTGCTGCTCGGTGGCAGTGGTCGCATCCCAGGTCCAGTCGACCTTCGTGCCGGTGCCCGTGCCGCTCGCCACGGTCGCGCCCGCGTCGTCGCGCACCGTCACCGTCCAGGCCACAGCGTTCGAGAGGCGCGCGGTGAACCGGACCGGCCCGCCCAGCGTGCCGACCACGGCCGGCGCGTAGAGCTTCGGCAGCCCGGTCTTGGAGACCTCGGTGCGCAGCGAGGGCAGCTGCGCGTACAGGCTCGCGCCGGGACAGCTGGTCGGGTAGACGTCGCGGTGGGCGGAGATCGCGTTCAGCGTGACCGCGGTGCCCGCCGCGTAGCGCGGGTTCCCGGCCGAGACCCGCGCCACTTTCGAGAGCGGGTCGATGTGCGCCAGGTCGAGTCGCCAGGCGATCAGCGAGACGAGCGCTGCCCGCGCGGCCGGCGTGATCGACGTCGAGGAGTAGTCGCCGATCACGGAGATCCCGACCGAGCCGCTGTTGAACCCCTGGGCGTGGGCGCCGATCACCGGGCGGGTGATCCCGCCGTAGCGGCCCTCGAAGATCTGGCCGTACTTGTCGACCAAGAAGTTGTAGCCGATGTCGTTCCAGCCGTTGCCCTGGACGTGGTAGAGCTCGATCGCCCGCACGATCGAGGCCGACTGGGACTTCGAGTACGAGTTCGAGCCGGCCGTGTGGTGGACGATCGCGAGGTGGATTCCGTCCGCGTAGTAGGGCCCCGCACGGCGGATCGACTCGTCGGCGTGCCAGTCGGCGCGCGTGATGATCGGCGGCGCGCCCGCCAGCTCGTAGCGCTTGCCGCCCACCGCTAGCCGCGGGCTGGGGACGAGGAAGGCGCGCACGCGAGAGACGTGGCCGAGCGAGCGGTACTGGATCGCATTCGACGCGCCCGTCCACTGCGGCTCGCCCACGCGCCAGCCGTGCATCGCTCGCCACTCCCGGCTGCCGCGATCGGGCAGCGCGTCCTCCTCGCTCGAGAGCCGCCAGCGGCTCCAGTGGCCGGCCAGGCTGCGAGTGCGGTACTCGACGCGACCAGGCCCGCGCCAGTGCAGGCCGACCAGCTCGAAGTTCGCGGTCGCGAGCGTGCGAGCGCCGGCCTGCGGCTGGAGGTCACGCTGCTGCACGAGCCCGGCCCCGAGCGCGGTGCCGGGAAACGCGGCGGCGAGGACTGCTGCGACGGCAAGCGGCATCTTCATCGAACGGACCCGCTTCGAGAGAAGCAGACACCTTCCTCGCCCGCAAGGAAAACCGCTGCTCGTCGGTAGAATCTTTACAAGCGTGAAGCGGCCCTTCATCCGGGGGTTCCTGGCCTCAGTGGTCGTTGCCCTCGCCGTTCCCGCCCTGGCCTCCGCAGCGCACCCGCGCGTGCTCGCGATCCACTACGAGCTCGAGGTCAACCCGGTCACTTCCAGCTATCTCGACCACCAGCTCCAGCGCGCGCAGGACGACCACTACAACGCGGCCGTCGTCCTGATCGACACGCCGGGCGGTCTCTCCGAGTCGATGCGCAAGATCGTCAAGAAGGAGATCGGCCTGACGATCCCGGTGATCGTCTACGTCTCGCCGAGCGGCGCCCGCTCGGCCTCGGCCGGCGTCTGGATCACGGAGGCGGCCGACGTCGCCGCGATGGCGCCGGCAACCAACATCGGCTCCTCGACGCCGATCGACTCGAGCGGCCAAAACCTCGGCTCCGACCTGCGGCGCAAGGTGATCAACGATGCCGTGGCCTCGCTCACGAGCCTGATGAAGTTCCACCACCGCAACGCCGCCTGGGCCGCGGACGCGGTGCGCAAGGCCTCCAACCTCGACGAGGCGCAGGCGAAACAGATGAACGTCGTCGACGTGCTCGCCCCGACGCTGCCGGCGCTGCTGAACAAGATCGACGGCCACAAGACGGCCGGCAAGCACTACGTCCTGCACACCGCGGGCGCGCAGATCGACGAGGTCAGCCCCGGATTCTTCACCAGCCTGCTGAACACGCTGATCGACCCGAACCTGATCCCGCTGCTCTTCCTCGCCGGGATCGCGGGGATCGGCTTCGAGATCTTCCACCCGGGCGTGGTGCTGCCCGGCGCGCTCGGCGCGGTCTCGCTGCTGCTCGCGCTGTTCGGTTTCTCCGTCCTGCCGATCAGCTGGGCCGGATTCGCCCTGCTGATCCTCGGCGCCGCCCTGCTCGTGATCGACGCGCACGTCGTCACCCACGGCGCGCTCACCGTCGCGGGGCTGATCAGCCTCGTGGTCGGCTCGCTGCTGCTCTTCCACAACGCGCCGTCGCCGTACAACCAGGTGAACACGCCGGTGCTCGTCGCCTTCGCGCTCGGCATCGGCGCGATCTGGGTGTTCGCGCTGACGAAAGCGGTACAGGTGCGCCGCAGCCCGGTCAGCGTCGGCCCGCAGATGATGGTCGGCGAGCTCGGCGAGGCCCGCCGCGACGACCTGGTCTTCGTCCAGGGCGAGCTCTGGCGCGCGCGGCCGGCGGGCGACGAGCCGCTCCGGCCGGGCCAGCGCGTACGCGTCGCCAGCGTCGGGCCAGAGTTGACGCTCGTCGTGGAACCCGTCTCCGAGTAAGATCCTGACCGATGGCAGCGGCTTTGATCCTCGTCGCGATCCTGCTCTTCCTCGTCGTGCTGTTCCTGTTCGCGGCGATCAAGGTGGCGCGCGAATACGAGCGCGGGATCATCTTCCGCCTCGGCCGGCTGCTGGCGGAGCCGAAGGGCCCAGGTCTGTTCATCCTGATCCCGATCGTCGACCGGATGGTCAAGGTCGACCTACGGACGATCACCCTGAACATCCCGCCACAGGAGGTCATCACCAAGGACAACGTCCCGGTACGCGTCAACGCGGTCGCCTACTTCCGCATCGTCGAGCCGAAGAACGCGATCGTGCAGGTCGAGAACTTCATGGTCGCGACCTCACAGATTGCCCAGACGACGCTGCGGTCGGTGCTCGGCCAGCACCTGCTCGACGAGCTGCTCTCCGAGCGCGACAAGATCAACGCGATCCTCCAGGAGATCATCGACGAGGCGACCGCGCCCTGGGGCGTCAAGGTCTCGATCGTCGAGGTCAAGGACGTCGAGATCCCGTCGAGCATGCAGCGCGCGATGGCCCGCCAAGCGGAGGCCGAGCGCGAGCGCCGTGCCAAGGTGATCGCGGCCGAGGGCGAGTTCCAGGCCTCCGAGCGCCTGAAGGATGCGGCGCTCGTGATCGAGGACCACCCGATCGGCCTGCAGCTGCGCTACCTACAAACGCTCGTCGAGCTTGGCTCCTCGCAGTCCACCACGATCGTCTTCCCGGCGCCGATCGACCTGCTGACGCCGTTCCTCGAGCGACTCAAGGGCTCCTGAGCCCCGAGCTCCGAGTCGACCCGCTCTCGGGCCGGCTCGTCGCGGTCGCGCCGGGACGGTCGAGCCGCCCGGGCGCCGGTGCCGCACAGCTCGAGTCGGTCACGGACGAGCAGCTTGCCTCGTGCCCGTTCTGCGAGGGCCGCGAGGACCGGACGCCGCCCGAGCTGCTCGCGCTGCCGCGCGATCGCGCGCCCGACACGCCCGGTTGGCGGGTGCGCGTAGTGCCGAACAAGTACCCGGCCTTCGAGCACCAGGAGGTGGTCGTCAACGCGCCACAGCACGTGCGGTCGATCGCCGAGCTCGACCTCGAGCAGCTGGAGCTGGTCGCCGAGGCCTGGCGCCTGCGCGCCGAGGCGGCGCGGCAGGAGGGCAAGCTGCTGTTCGCGGGGATCAACGAAGGCCACGCCGCCGGGGCGAGCCTGCAGCACTCGCACTCACAGCTCGTCTGGCTCGATCAGGAGCCGCCGGTCGTACAGGCCGAGCGCCGGCCGGGCTGTCCGCTCTGCGAGCTGCTCGAGGTCGAGCTTGCCGACGGCTCGCGCGTGGTCGAGCAGCGCGACGGGCTCGTACTCCTCTGCCCTTACGCCGGCCGGGCGCCGTACGAGTGCCTGGTCGCGCCACTCGAGCACGAGGCCGACGGCTACGGGCCGCTGCTCGGGGTCGCGCTCGACCTCGCCGCCGACGTCCTCCGCCGCCTCGCCGAGGACGCGCCGAGGCCGATGAACCTTTGGCTGCACGAGTCCGGCCACTGGCACCTGGAACTGCTGCCGCGGCTGACCGTCTTCGCCGCGCTCGAACTCGGCGCCGGCTACTTCGTCAACACGATTCCGCCCGAGCAGGCCGCGGCGCAACTGCGCCGCTAGGAGACTGCGACGGCGCGGTCCGTCTCGCGGAAGCGCCGGGCGGCCTCGATCGCCGCGCCCAGGTTCAGGCCCTTGTCCTTCGCCTGCTTGATCAGCATCACGGTCTCGAGCGCGTCGATGTCGTAGATGCGCTGCTTGTTCCCCTTGGTCGGGATCTGGGCCTTGTTCGTCCAGTAGTCGAGCTGCATCTTCGAGATGCCGGCGATCTGGCACACCTGGCCCAGGTAGAGCTCGATCTTGTCGAGGTGCTCGGCCAGGTCGATCGGCTCGAGGAAGTCTGCTGCCTTGTCGTACGCCATCGTCTGCTCCTGCCGTGGTTCTCTTTTGAAAGTTATAGCGACCTGCTTCCAGTTATGGAAGAGCTGCCGGCGAACCTAGTCGTTCTTACCGGTATCCGCAGCAGGCACAGCCTCGAGCTCCGGGTCGGTTTCCTCGTCCGACTCAGCCACGAGCGCGATGCTGGAGACCTTCTCATCGCCGCGGAGGCGCATCACGATCACGCCCTGGGTCGAGCGGCCGAGCCGCTTGATCTCGTCGACCGGCATCCGGATCACGGTGCCGCCGTTCGAGATCAGCATCACCTGGTAGCCCTCGCGCACCGGCATCGCGCCGGCGAGCTGCCCGCGGGCCTCCGTCAGCTGGACGGTCTTGACGCCGAGCCCGCCGCGGCCCTTGACCGGGTAGTCGGCCATGCGCGTGCGCTTGCCGTAGCCCTGGTCGGTGACGACCAGCATGTCGAGCTCGTCGTCGGCGATCCCGGCGGAGATCACCTCGTCGCCCTTGCGCAGGCCCATGCCCTTCACGCCCGAGGTGGCCCGGCCCATCGCACGCACCTGGTTCTCGTGGAAGCGGATCGCCTGGCCCTTGCGCGAGACGAGGATGATGTCCTCGCTGCCGTTCGAGTGGAGCACGTCCACGAGCGCGTCGTCCTCGCGAAGCTTGATCGCGATGATCCCGTCGGCCTTGAGCGGGGTGTTGTACTCCTCGAAGCTCGTCTTCTTGACGATCCCCTTCTTCGTCGCGAGCACGAGGTACTCGGCCTCCTTGAAGTCGCGGGTGGCGATCACGGCCTTCACCTGCTCGCCCTGGGCGAACGGCAGCAGGTTGACGATCGCGCGGCCCTTCGACTGGCGCGTGCCCAGCGGCAGCTCGTGCACCTTCAGCCGGTAGACCTTGCCGACCGAGGTGAAGAAGAGCAGGTAGTCGTGGGTCGAGGCGACGAACAGGTGCTCGATGTAATCGTCGTCCTTCAGGTCCATACCCATCACGCCGATCCCGCCGCGGCGCTGCTCGCGGTAGGTGGTGACCGGTAGCCGCTTGACGTAGCCGGAGCGGGTGATCGCGATCACCATGTCCTCTTCCGCGATCAGGTCCTCGAGGTCGAGCTCGCCTTCGGCGGCCACGATCTCGGTGCGGCGGTCGTCGCCCTTGCCGTAGACCTGCTTGAGCTCGAGCAGCTCCTCGCGGATCAGCGCGTCGATGCGGGCCTCGTCGCCGAGGAGCCCGCGCAGCTCGGCGATCCGCTCCTGCAGGTCGGCGAACTCGTCCTCGATCCGCTTGCGCTCGAGACCGGTCAGGCGCTGGAGGCGCAGGTCGAGGATCGCCTGAGCCTGGATCTCGGAAAGGTCGAAGGTCTCCATCAGACCGGCGCGCGCGGCGTCCGGGTCGGCGGAGGCGCGGATCAGCGAGATGACCGCGTCGAGGTTGTCGAGCGCGGTCAGGTAGCCCTGCAGGACGTGCGCGCGGGCCTCGGCCTTGCGCAGCTCGAACTTCGAGCGGCGCGTGACGACCTCGCGCTGGAAGTCGAGGTAGTGCTGCAGCAGGTCGCGCAGCGGCAGCGTCCGCGGAACGCCTTCGACCAGCGCGACGGCGTTGTAGCCGAAGGTCGTCTGCAGCGACGTGTGCTTGAAGAGCTTGTTCTGGACGACCTGCGGGATCGCGTCGCGCTTGAGCTCGATCTGGATCCGCATCCCCGACCGGTCCGAGAGGTCCTTGACGTCGTGCACCTCCGGGATGACCTTGTCGTTGACGAGGTCGGCGATCTTCTTGATCACGCCCTCGTCGCCGCCCTTCTTGACGCCGTAGGGCAGCTCGTTGACGACGATCGCCGTGCGGCCGCCGCGCAGCTCCTCGATGTGCGTGCGGGCGCGCTGGACGATCCGGCCGCGGCCCGAGCGGTAGGCCTCGCGGATGCCCTCGCGCCCGAGGATGATCCCGCCGGAGGGGAAGTCCGGGCCCTTGACGTGCTTGGTCAGCCGGTCGACGTCGATCGTCGGCTCGTCGATCATCGCCACCAGCGCGTCCACGACCTCGCCCAGGTTGTGCGGCGGCATGTTGGTCGCCATCCCGACCGCGATCCCGGCCGAGCCGTTCAGCAGCAGGTTCGGCAGGCGCGCCGGCAGAACCTCGGGCTCGCGGCGCGACTCGTCGTAGTTCGGCTTGAAGTCGACGGTGTCCGCGTCGATGTCGCGCAGCATCTCGGTGGCCAGCCGCGTGAGCCGGCACTCGGTATAGCGCATCGCGGCAGCCGGGTAGCCGTCGATGTTCCCGAAGTTGCCCTGGCCGTCGACGAGCGGGTAGCGCATCGAGAACGGCTGCGCCAGCCGGACGAGCGTGTCGTAGATCGCCTGGTCGCCGTGCGGGTGGTAGGAGCCCATCACGTCGCCGACCACGCGGGCGCACTTCAACCGCGCGCGGTTCGGCTGCAGGCCGGCCTCGTGCATCGCGTAGAGCACGCGCCGGTGGACCGGCTTGAGCCCGTCGCGCACGTCCGGCAGCGCCCGCGCGACGATCACGCTCATCGCGTAGTCGAGGAAGCTCGAGCGCATCTCCTGCTCGAGCTCGCGCGGCTCGATCCGGCCTGGGCCCAGCGGTTCGACGGTCGCCATCTAGTCGCCCCTCCTAGACGTCAAGGAATCTGACGTCCTTGGCGTTCTGCTCGATGAAGAGGCGGCGCGGCTCGACCTGGTCGCCCATCAACATCGAGAAGACCTGGTCGGCGGCGGCCGCGTCGTCGACCTCGACCCGGATCAGCATCCGCCGGGCTGGGTCCATCGTCGTCTGCGCCAGCTCCTCGGGATCCATCTCGCCGAGGCCCTTGAAGCGGCGCACCTGGATTCCTTCCTTGGCGAGGTCGAGCGCCTCGTCGCGCAGCGCATCGAAGGTCTCGGCGTGCCGGGTCTTCTTGCCCAGCTCGAGCTCGAAGGGCGGCGCGCCGACGATCTCGACGAGCCGCGCATAGGTCTTGCGCAGGTTCGCGTAGACCGGTGAGGCAAGCAGCTCGGTCGGGACGACGACGTGGACCGCGGCGCTCGTCTCGCGCTCGGTCACCTTGATCTTCGCGCCCTCGGCGTCGCTCTCGACGACCGCCACCTCGTAGCCGTTCGGCTCGAGCGCGGAGAGGGCGGCGTCGATCTCGCCGGCCAGCGCCGCCTCGGTCTCGACGAGCCGGTGCTCGATCACGAAGTTCGCCGGCCCGCTGCCGAAGTCGGCGCGCAGCCGCGAGGCCCAACCCTCGAACTCGTGCAGCGCGCGGCTGAAGCGCTGGTAGCGCGCCTCGGTCAGCTTCTGCTGCGAGCCCGAGCGATCGGTCACGTCGATGTCCTTCACACGCTCGCGGACGAGCACCTCCTCGAACTGCGACTCCTTGACCACGTACTGCTCGCGTCCGCCGACCTTGACCGCGTACAGCGGCGGCACCGCGATGTAGACGAACCCGCCGTCCACGAGCTCCGGCATCTGCCGGTAGAGGAAGGTCAGGATCAGGGTGCGGATGTGCGAGCCGTCCACGTCGGCGTCGGTCATCACGATCACGCGGTGGTACCGCAGCTTCTCGAGGTCGAACTCGTCGCCGATGCCGGTGCCGATCGCCGTGATCATCGACTGGATCTCCGTGTTCGAGAGCACCTTGTTGATCCGGTTCTTCTCGGAGTTGATCACCTTGCCGCGCAGGGGCAGGATCGCCTGGAAGGTGCGGTCGCGCGCGTCGACGGCCGAGCCGCCGGCGGAGTTGCCCTCGACAAGGAAGAGCTCGGCCGAGGCCGGGTCGCTGATCTGGCAGTCGGCCAGCTTGCCTGGGAGCGAGCCGCTCTCGAGCGCGCTCTTGCGCCGGGTCAGCTCGCGCGCCTTGCGCGCCGCCTGCCGCGCCCGCGAAGCCGAGATCGCCTTGTCGATGATCCGCTTCGCGTCGCTCGGGTTCTCCTCGAAGTACTCGGCCAACCGCTGGTTGACGGTCTGCTCGACCAGGCCGCGCACCCACGGGTTGCCGAGCTTCGTCTTCGTCTGGCCCTCGAACTGCGGGTCGCGCAGCTTGACGGAGAGCACCGCGGCCAGCCCCTCCCGAACGTCCTCGCCATCGAGGTTGTCCTCCTTCTCCTTGAGCAGGCCCTTCGCGCGCGCGTAGTCGTTGAGCGTGCGCGTCAGGGCGCCCTTGAAGCCGGACAGGTGCGAGCCGCCCTCGGTGGTGTTGATGTTGTTGGCGAACGAGAAGACGGACTCCTGGTAGGAGGAGTTCCACTGCATCGCCACCTCGACCTGGCCCTCGCCGTTGTCGCCCTCGAAGTAGACGATCCCCTTGTGGACCGGGTCCTTCGACTTGTTCACGTAGGCGACGAAGTCGCGGATCCCGCCCTCGTAGTGGAACTCGTGCTTGACGTCCCCCTCGCGCTCGTCGTAGAGCACGATGCGCAGGCCCTTCGTCAGGAAGGCCGTCTCGCGCAGGCGCTGAACGAGCGTGTCGATCGACCACTCGAGCTCCTCGAAGACGTCGCCGTCGGGCAGGAAGGTGATCGTCGTGCCCGTGTCCTTGGCGACGCCGACCGTCTGCAGGTCGGTCGTGGGCTCCCCGCGCGCGAACTCCTGGCGAAAGATCTTCCCGTCCCGGTGCACCTCGACGTGCAGCCATTCGGAGAGCGCGTTCACGACCGAGACACCGACGCCGTGGAGGCCGCCGGAGACCTTGTAGCCCTCGCCGCCGAACTTGCCGCCGGCGTGCAGCTTCGTCAGCACGACGGTCAAGGCGGGCAGGCCCTGTTCGGGCATGACGTCGACGGGGATGCCGGAGCCGTTGTCGGTGACCGTCACCGAGGAGTCCGGATGGATGGTCATCTCGATCGTGTCGGCGCGTCCGGCGAGGGCCTCGTCGACCGCGTTGTCGATCACCTCGTAGGCGAGCTGATGGAGCCCGCGCGGGCCCGTCGAGCCGATGTACATGCCCGGCCGCAGGCGGACCGGATCGAGGCCCTCGAGGACGGTGATGTCTTTCGCTGAATATGTAGCCTTGGTCATGAAAAAAGCCCTGCAAGTTGCGCACTTCCGGGCTGAAGTTAGTTTAGCAGGCGGAGCGGCCGTCAGCGGCGCTTGCGAGGCTCATCCGCGCAGCTTTTTCTACCGATTTGCGGAGATCTTCGGACTCGATCGCGGCGGCCCACTCGTGCGCCTCGCGTGCCTGCTCGAGCGTCGGCTCCGGCAGGGGCCGTCTCACATCCTCCGAAGCCGGCGCGGGAAGCTCCGGCAGGGGACCGGGAGCGAAGCGCAGGCGGGCCGGCGCGGCCTCCGGGACCGCTTCGCGCAGACGACCCGCGATCTCCTCCTCGAGCTGCTGCAGCTCGAAGCCCCAGGTCGAGGAGGCGGCGTTCACGTGCAGCGTGCCGTCCCGGGCGAGGCGCGCAGGCCAGGCGTTCGCGGCCACGGTCTCCCCGACCGCCTCGGGCCAGGCGGCCACGAGCTCGGTCATCTGCGCGGCGCCGCCGAAACGTGAAAGCTCCCGCTTGACCTGCCCGCCGAGCCGCTCGATCACCGGACCTCGCTCGTGCCGTCTTCGCGCTGCGAGACCTCCAGCGTCTGGGCCGGCTCACCCGGCAGCGCGCTCCGGCTGGCGCTGGTGATTAGCGCCTGCCCCGAGGCTCGCACCCGGTCGGCGAGGATCCGCCGGCGATCGGGATCGAGCTCCGAAAGCACGTCGTCGAGCAGGAGCAGCGGGCGGGTGCCGCGGCGCTCCTCCAGCAACTCGGCTTCGCCGAGCAGCAGCGAGAGGACGGCCAGGCGCTGCTCGCCCTGCGAACCGAAGGTGCGTAGATCGCGGCCGGCCGAGAGCACGCCGAGGTCGTCGAGGTGCGGCCCGGCGCCCGTCGCTCCGCGCTCGAGATCGCGGTCGAGCCGCCGCTCGAGCTCCTCGACGCTAGGCGCCTCCCCCTCGTAGTGCAGCTCGGCTTGCTGCAGGCCCAGCTCGCCAGCCCGCTCGGCGAATCCCGGCTGCAGGGCCGCGACCGTCTCGTGCCTGCCGGCGACGAGCTCGGCGGCCAGCCCGCTCACCTGCTCGTTCCAGGGGGCAAGCGCCTCTCGCGAGGAGACGCCCTGCGCGACGCGACGCAGCGCGGCGTTCCGCTGTCCGACCGCAGCGCCGTACTCGGCCGAGAGACCGGCCCTGCTCGGCGCCAGCCGACCGAGCACGCGGTCGAAGTACGCCCTGCGCGCGGCGGGGCCGCCCTTGACCACCACCAGCCGGTCGGGCGTGAAGACCAGCGTCGTCACCTCGCCGCGCAGCTGCTCGGCCGCGCGCAACTTCGCCCCGTTCAGCGTCGCTCGCTTGCCGCTGCCGAGCTCGAGCGTCACCTCGAGCTCCAGCGGTACGCCGGCCCGCGAGCCGCGAAGGGCGACCCGCGCCGCCTCCCGCCCGAAGCGCACCAGCTGCGCGTCGGCCCGCGTCCGCGGCGAGAAGCCCTGCGTGCCGACGTGCAGCGACTCGAGCAGGTTCGTCTTGCCTGCGCCGTTCGGACCGGTCACCAGCACGAGGCCCGGCTCGAGCTGCAGGTCCAGCTTCGAGTACGAGCGGTAGTCGCGCAGAGCAACCGTAGCGACGATCAGCTCAGCCCGCGACCGAGGCACCGCTTGCGGTGCCGCTCTCAGGGCGGTCGAGCTTTGCTCGGGCGCCCGTCTGCAATGACCGGTCGATGCGCTGGATCGCGCCTACCCCGCCAAACGGATCGGCATGATCAGGTACAAGAAGTCGTCGCCTTCGCCTTGGAGCACGGCCGGCCGCAGCGGACTGATCAGCTGCAGCCGCAGCTGGTCGCCGAACACCGACTCGATCCCGTCGCGCAGGAACTCGGCGTTGAAGCCGATCTCGAGCGGCTCCCCGCTAAAGGGAACCGGCAGCGACTCGCGGGCCTCGCCCACGTCCTGCGTCTGCGCGGAGACGGTTAGCTCACCGTCGGCGAAGCGCAACCGCAGGGGTGAGTTGCGCTGGGCCATCACCGAGACGCGGCGCACGACGTCGAGCAGCTCCTCGCGCGGCAGGGCGAGCTCGTGGTCGAACGCCTCCGGTACTAGCTGCTTGTAGTTCGGGAACTGGCCGTCGATGCGGCGCGTCGTCAGGAGCGCGTCGCCGGTCGCGAAGATCACCTGGTTCTCGTGCACTGCGAGCTCGAGCTTCTCGCCTTCCTGCGCGATCCGGGCAAGCTCGCCGAGCGCGCGGGCCGGGACGATCGCCTCCAGCTCCGGCACTGTGCCTTCGACGTTCGTCTCCTTGACCGAGAGCCGGTAGGAGTCGGTCGCGGCCATCACGAGCTTGCCGGGCTCGAAGCGCATCAGCACGCCGGTCAGCACCGGCCGCGACTCGTCGCGCGAGGCCGAGCGGCTGACCCGCGCAATCGTGGTCAGCACCGTCTCGCGGTCGACCTCGTGCCGTTCCGCGGCCTCGGCCTCGGGGAGCCGCGGGAAGTCCTCCGCGTTGTAGGTGTGCAGCCGGTAGGTGGCCGAGCCCGAGCGGATCTCGACCGCGGCCTCCTCAGGCTTGTGCTCGATCACGACCTCGGCGGCCGGCAGCAGGCGCGCCAGGTCGAGCAGCAACCGGCCCGGCACGACGACCGATCCCTCCGTCGCCTCCTGAACGTCGATCGCGGTTCGCAGCGACAGCTCCATGTCCGTCGCCGCGAGCTCGAGCTTGCCGCCCGAGACGCGCAGCAGGATGCCGGCGAGGATCTGCACAGTCGTCCTCGCCGAGACTCCGCGCGAGACGATCCCGAGCGCCCGGGCCAGCTCGTCGCGAGGACAAGTGACGGTGAGGGTTCCCTGTGTGACCACAGCTTCTGCTTCCATCATTTATGAAATTCCTTTGTCGTAGTCATAGAGAGTGTGGAGCACGGGGATGACGCCTTCTTCCCGCTCCAGGAGCGGGTTTGCCCTGTGGGGCGCGACTGGGGACGAAACGGGGTTCTCAACAGCCCCCGTGCCGGCCTCACGTTGCGTCCACAGATTCACTGCACCTGTTTGATGCGTTTGGTCAACTCTTGCACCAGGTTGTACACATCCCGGTCCTCGCGGATCATGCGGGAGATCTTGGAGGTCGCGTGGATCACCGTCGTGTGGTCGCGGCCGCCGAACTGCTTGCCGATCTTCGGCAGCGACGAGTCGGTCAGCTCGCGCGAGAGGTACATCGCGACCTGGCGCGGATAGACGATGTTCTGCGAGCGCTTGTCGCTGCAGAGCTCGTCGAGCGAGAGGCCGAAGCGGTCGGAGACGAGCTCCTGGATCCGCTCGATCGTGACCTGCTGCACTTCTCCCTGGGGGAAGACGTCCTTGAGCACGTCCTGCGCCAGGTCCTCGGTCATCGGCCGGCCGGTCAGCGAGGAGAACGCGACCACACGCGTGAGCGCGCCCTCGAGCTCGCGGATGTTCGACGAGATCCGCCCGGCGACGAACTCGAGCACCTTCGGGTCGGAGATGTGGATCTGGTCGGTCTTGACCTTCTTGCGCAGGATCGCGATTCGCGTCTCCAGGTCGGGCGGCTGGATGTCGGTGATCAGCCCCCACTCGAAGCGCGAGCGCAGCCGCTCCTCGAGCGTCGAGATGTCGCGCGGCGGCCGGTCGGAGGAGATCGCGATCTGCCCGCCGGCCTCGTAAATCGTGTTGAAGGTATGGAAGAACTCCTCCTGGATCCGCTCCTTGTTCTCGAAGAACTGGATGTCGTCGATCAGGAGCAGGTCGTAGGCGCGGTAGCGCTGCTTGAAGCCCTCGATCCGTTTGTCGCGCAGCGCGTTGATGAAGTCGTTCATGAAGGTCTCGCTCGTCACGTAGCGCACCGAGAGCTCGCTCAGGTGCTCGCTGACGTACTGCGCGACCGCCTGCAACAGGTGGGTCTTGCCGAGCCCGGTGCCGCCGTAGATGAAGAGCGGGTTGTAGGCCTGCGCCGGGGCTTCGGCGACGGCCAGCGTTGCCGCGTGCGCGAAGCGGTTCGAGGAGCCGATCACGAACGAGTCGAAGGTGTACTTCGGGTTCATGTTCTGGCCGCCCGCGGGCTCGCGCCGGTGGGTCTCGACGCTCTCGGGGCGCTCTGCGCCCTCCACCTCCGTGACGGCGAGCTGGATCCGCCGCTCGCGGCCGGTCGCGTCGCCCACGCCGGCGCTGATCAGCCCGCTGAAATGGCCCTCGATCCAGTCGCGGGTGAAGTCGTTGGGGACGGCGAGCACGAACTCGTCGTCGCTCAGCTCGAGTCCCTCCACGTGGTCGAACCACGTGCGATACGTCGTCTCGTTGAGGGCGCCTCTGAGCCGACTTGCAACCTCGCTCCACAGGCTTTCCGCAGTCAGCTCAATTGAGGGCTCCACGCCGCCGGACGCACTCCTTGTCGGGGAACTGGCGAGCGGCGAGCATAGCAGCGTGACGGCGGCCTCACAACGCCCTCCTCGGACGAGCTCGCGTGGAAGAAAAAGTCGCAATTTGCAGGGAAAAGCACACCCTCCACACCGCCGTCCACAGGTGTGGACGATGCTGTCGGTCGAGGCGACGCTTGCAGCGGTCCGCCCCGCACTCGCCCCACGATTCGCCCCTCGCTTGTGCGCCCTCCAGCCTGTGGAGAACCACCCCTCACGGCCTCGCTATACTGCCTCCGCGCCGCCCGGGAATCGGGCGGTTCTTCTTCCCTCATTCGACTCGTGAAGCGGACCTACCAGCCCAATGTGCGCAGGCGGAAGCGTCGCCACGGCTTCCGTGCCCGGATGTCCACTCGGGCCGGGCGCGTGATCCTCAAGCGGCGCCGCGCGAGGGGTCGCAAGCGCCTCTCGGCCTGACGCCGCTGGGCACGCGCGTGCAACGCCGCAACCGCCTCTCGCGCTCGCGTGACTTCGACGCGGTCTATCGCCAGGGCCGCTCCGTCTCGACGCGCTTCCTCGTCCTCTACTGGTTCGCGCGCGAGGACGGTGAGGGACCTCGCCTCGGCCTCGCCGTGCCGAAGGCGGTCGGCCCGGCGGTCGTGCGCAACAAGATGAAGCGCCGCCTGCGCGAGGCCTTCCGGGCCCGCCTGGCAGGGCTGCCGCAGGACCAGGATTACGTGCTCGTCGTGCGCCCCGGCCTGGCCGAGGTCGTCGATACGCGGGGGTTCGACTGGCTCGGCGAGCGCGTCGACGAGATCCTCGCCAAGGCGGCGACATGAGGATCGCGTTGCGTGCGCCGGCTTACCTCGGGCTGGGCCTCGTCCACGCCTGGCGCTGGAGCTTCGGGCTGCTCTCGCGCGGCTCGTGCAAGTACCACCCGACCTGCTCGCAGTACGCGCTCGACGCGCTCCGCCAGCGCGGGCTCGTGCGGGGCTCGATCCTCGCCGGCTGGCGGCTGCTGCGCTGCAACCCGTGGAGCCGCGGTGGGGTCGACTACGCACACGACCAGAGGCTGTTCCGGTGATCCTCGCGCACATCCTCACGCCGCTCGAGAACCTCCTCCGCGACGTGCTCGAGTGGCTCGGCCCGCACGGGGCGATCGGGCTGCCGTGGGCGTGGTCGATCGTCGCGCTGACGGTGATCGTGCGGCTGATTCTGGTGCCGCTGACGGTCCGGCAGATCCACTCGATGCAGAACCTGCAGCGGCACGCGCCGCAGATGA
>Ga0193727_1000506_pt1 | contig 15186 bp, 8 predicted proteins | sample H2c2metaG_FD_143051 | JGI IMG/M metagenome (GOLD analysis project Ga0193727, IMG submission 143051) | Soil microbial communities from a riparian zone of the East river system, Colorado, United States - H2c2 | ecosystem: Environmental > Terrestrial > Soil > Riparian zone | place: USA: East River...
CGCCTGTCGGTACGCCGTCGCTCGCTGCATCGTGCGGTTCACGCAGGACGAGCGCGCAACCGCGATGGCGACAGACATTGAAGAACGCGCGCAATGCGCCGTCATCGCCGCGCACGACCAGAACCGATTCGCCGAGCACATCGATTTCGAGGTAGTCACCGGCCGCGGGCACCGATTCCTCGCGTGCGACCAACACCCATTCGCGCGCGAAAATGCGCTCGCGCTCGACATCGAACATCGCCGGCGACAGGTAGGCGTCGCGCGGCAGCGTCGGTTCGAGCGCGGCTGCTGCTGGTGGACAATGATCAGGCATGGAAGCGGAAATCCCCGGACGACCACATCGGCTACGTGAAGCGCGATTGGCTCACGAGCCTGAATGACTCTTTGCCCGTCATTCCGGCGCAAGCCGGACTGCGAAGGCAGGATGCCGGAGCGAACAGCGAAGCTGGCCCGAAGGGCACACCGCAGGAGCGGCGTGTAATCCAGGGTCTCCACGCAACGGCGCGGCAACTGGGTCGCGGCTTTCGTCGCGACGACAACTTTCAGACGTTGCCTAAGTCTGGTCACATGAACGGTGCAAATTCAAGTCCCTGTGCGAATCTGCGCTGATGGATCGGTGCCGCAGGCACTGGAAATCTGCAGCAATGGCGTCGTTCGAGGAACTCACGCGCTGAAACGTCATCGGCTTGGCAGGGCCCTGCCTCGGCGGCGCAGCGGGCTGGCAATGAATTTGCGCTGGCGCCGCCGGTGCCGGGCGAGATCGAAAGTTCGTTCAATTCGCTTCGACAATGCGCACACCCGGAACCTGCGCTGCATGCGAACCAATTTTTGCCGATGCAGGCACCGCCTGCCGTGGCGCGAGGTTCTTTTCGAAGAACGCGATCAACGATTCGTACCAGCGGATGCGGTTTGCTTCGAGATGGAAGCCGTGGATCTCGTTCGGGAACTCCAGGAACGTCACGTCCTTGCCGGCATCCTTCAAGGCCTTGGCCATGAGCTCGGATTGACGCACATGGACGCGTTCATCGTCAGACCCGTGTCCCAGCATCACCGGGACGCGCACGTTTGCGACGTGTCGCAACGGCGAACTCGCGCGCAACCGCTCGGTGTCGCCGCCTTCTCCGCCAATCATGATCTCGTGCCAATTGGAACCCCAGTCGTACCATTGGTCGTCGCTCAGCATCAGCTCGATGTCCGTGACGGCTGCGTAGGCGGCGCCGGCTCGATAGAGCTCCGGTGTCTTGGTGAGGCCGACCAATGCCGCGTAGCCGCCGAAGCTGCCCCCGTAGATGCCGACACGATCCGGGTCGGCAATTCCCTCGGCGACCAGCCACTTGATGCCGTCGGTGATATCGTCCTGCATCTTTTGGCCCCACTCGCGGTAGCCGGACTGCCGATATCTGGCGCCGAAGCCGCTCGAACCGCGAAAGTTCACCTGCAGCACGGCAAAACCGCGACTGGTGAACAGCTGCACTTCGGGATCCCACTGGATCATGTCCCGGGCAAACGGCCCGCCGTGCACGAGCGCGATCAGCGGCAGGCGCTTGGGTTCACGTCCGAGCGGCAGCGTGAGGTATGCCGGAATGGCGAGTCCGTCGCGGGCTGCGTAGCCGACATGTTTCGTAGGCGACAATTGTTCGCGTGCGATCCCGGCGCGCCCTTCGATGAGCGGCGACAGGTTCTTCAGGGCGCGATCGTACAGAAAATACGTCGGCGGCTGCGTGTCGGAGCTGATCTCGAGTATCTGGCGGTTACCGCTCTGCGACTGGCTTACCGGTTCGATCTGTACGGTCTGCCCGAATTGGTGTTCGAGCGCGTATTGAAGCGAGGCATGTTCGCGCCCGGCCCTGGCGTCGATGAAATGGACCTGCGGCGAGTCCGTCGTGTAGCGGACACCGATCACCTGGGCCTCGTCCGCCGAGCGCACAAGTCCGTCGATGTCCACGTCCGGGCGGGCGAACACCAGCGCGCCAAGCTTCTTGTCGCGCAGGTCGAATTCGTAAGCCGCGGCGCGTCCATCCAGATTCTTGAGCACGTAGACCTTCGACGCCTCCTCATGGAAGCCGAGAAACGTGATTTCCGGCTCGACCGCATCTGCTCGCATTGCCAGTTCGAACGCGCCGCCCGGATCGACGCGCGTCCAGAATTCGAGGATGTTGCCCTTCTTGTGGGCAATCCCGGCACGCACGTTGCCGTCCTTGTCCGCAAACCAGTCGTCAATGCCGTTTGCCGGCGGAACGGCAGGCGTCAGCGCTCCCGAATTGACGTTCATCTTCATCACGAGCGATCCGTCCTCTCGATAGGGTGGACGGATCTGGATCAGGACCGATTCGGGGTCGCTGCGCTTCCTCTGGAGGATATGGTCCTGAAAAGTTACCGGTAGCTGGTCCTGGCCATAGAGCGGCCAGCGTTTCCCCAGCCATTCGAAGTTCTTGCCGTCGACATCGACGCCGAACAGATAAGTTGCGCGACTGCGCATCGCGACGCCATTGGGGTTGCGACCTTCGACGCTCATCAGAAGCCGGTGCGAGTTGACCCACTTCAGCCATGAAACTCGTCGTTCGGGATCTGCCTGCTTTGCTATCCCCTTCAACTCGCCGGCGGTGACAGGACGCGTGACGATCAGTTGGACATCCCCCTGCGAGCCGATGACCGCCAGTGTTTCACCGTCGTCGGATATTGCCGGACTCGAATACAGCGGATTGGCGAACAGCGCGTGCACGGACAGTGGCGGCGGCGGTTGCGCGAGCCCCGATGCGCAAGCCAGAGCGAGTCCGGCGACAAGACCGAAAATGGCCAGGCATCTCATCGGAATAGTGCGCCTTGGCTGCATTCCATGCCGTTCATCCCTCGCTCCAAGCGCGGCGCCAATCAGGAACGCCTCCGGTCGGGCGGCGCCACGGACGACTGGGTCACATGGCGCCGCGGTGAGCCTTCAGTAGGCCGAGCCGCCAGGCTGGGTCGACGTGAGAACGCCGGCATTCGCGGAAACGGTGTAGTTGGTGGCGCCGGTGGCCTGCCATGTGGCGAAGTTGAATGTTCCGCTGGCGTTGATCCGTTGCACGGCGATGTTCGTGTAGGTCAATGGCGTCTTCGCGGCGCAGACCTGCGGTAATCCGGGCGCCTGCAGGAAGTACGCCGTGCTGCTGCCGACGACAGTCGCATGTCCGCTGCCGTCGATCAGCAACGCGGTCTGCTCGTCGACGGCAACGCCGCGTGGCGCGCCACTCCATCCGTTCGCGGCAACGCGGCACAGGAACGCGAGGTCACGGCCCATGCGGTCGCGCGTGACGAAGTGCGGATCACCGATGATTCCGTGCAATGTCGACACATTGGCAAAGTCGCGCACGAACGTCAGGTAGCGATTGAACGGGTCAGCCAGCGACTGGCTCGAGGTTGCCCCTTGCGGCGCGTTGGCCGAGTACACGAACTGGGTCAGCACGTTCATGCCGGCGCTGGTGCCGCCGACCGGCGAACCGCCGGCGATCTTGGCATTGAGGATCGACTGCACCGGCGTGCCGGTCCAGAAATTGGTGTAGTCGGACTGGTCGCCACCGGCGATCCAGATCGCCTCGGCCTGCTGCATGATCGCGGCGACGCCCGGATCGTTGGCGGCTGCCGCGGACGGAATGATCAGTGTCGCGACCGAATTCGCTCCGGGACAAAGTTGCTGGATGTACGGATTGTAGGCATCGGTGCCGGTCGCGCGGATGACGAGAAAATCGCCGTTGTGGGCCAGCCCGCACATCCACACGAAGGCAGCGTCGACATCGGTGCCGCCGCCCATCAGCACGGTGCCCGGCGTGACCGAGGTGGCTACGTCATTGGCGTTGCCGACGCGGAAGTAGGTATACGGGGGTTTCTTGGCGGCGAGTGCCGGCGTGCAGACGATCAATGCAACGAGCAGTACGAACAGTCGCTTCATTTTTCTTCTCCGCTTGGGAAATGAACTGGGCTGCAGTTACGGCAACGAAGATCTGAACGGTGAGGATGCTAGCACGCGATCCGACCGGCATGGAATTGCGCGATCAAGCGATCGCGCGAGTGACCCCGCAACTCTTCGGCGGACGGGCGGACTCTAGCGCAATCTGCGCGGCGACGTTCTTCCCTCTACAATCGCGCTGTCGGCCGGATCGAAGGAGAAGGTAGCGCGTGTCATCGATCAGCAAACGCCAGTTTCTCCGCACCGCGGCGGGCACGCTCGCGGCCTCGTCTCTTTCGCTGGCAACGCTGGAACGTTTGTGCGCGCAGAGCGCCGCGATGTCACCGGCAGCCATCGCGCAGGACGGAGATTTCTGGCAGTCGATCCGAAGCCAGTACGGCGTCACGCGCGATTTCATCCAGCTCGAGAACGGCTACTACTCGCTGACTGCCGATCCGGTGCTGGACGCCTACATCCGCCACGTGCGCGACGTCAATGCGATGTCGTCGTTCTACATGCGCACGCGGCAGGTCGACGACAAGCTCACGGTGCGCCACGAACTGGCGCGTCTGCTCGGATGCGCGGATCGCGAGTTGATCATCACGCGCAACGCCACCGAATCGCTCGATACGGTCATCGCCGGCTTCGACTGGAAGGCGGGCGACGAAGCGGTGATGGCCGGGCATGACTATGGCTCGATGCTCGACATGTTCAAACTGCAGGCACGCCGCCGCGGCATGGTCAACCGCATCGTCGCGGTGCCGATGCATCCGCAGTCCGACGACGACGTCGTCGCCGTCTATGAAAACGCGATCACGGCGAAAACGCGCCTGCTGATGGTCTGTCACATGATCAACATCACCGGGCAGATCCTGCCGGTGAAGAAGATCGTCGAGATGGCGCATGGCCATGGCGTGCAGGTCATGGTCGATGGCGCGCATACGTTCGGCCAGCTCGACTTCACCATCGGCGACCTCGGCGGCTGCGATTACTATGGCAGCAGCCTGCACAAGTGGCTGGGTGCGCCGCTGGGCGCCGGCATCCTGCACGTGCGCAGCGACCGCATTGCATCACTGTGGCCGCTGTACGCGGATGCCTCGTTTGCCGACGACGACATACGCAAGCTCAACCACACCGGTACGCACCCCGCAGCCACGGATCTGGCAATCCGCGACGCGATCGCGTTCCACCAGGCCATCGGCGCGGCGCGCAAGATGGCGCGCCTGCGTTATCTGCAACGCTACTGGACCGGCAAGGTGCGCAGCGCAAAGCGCATTGTCCTCAACACGCCGGAGGCAGTCGAGCGCAGTTGCGCGATCGCCAACGTCGGCGTCGACGGCGTTGCGCCGGCCGACCTGGCCAAGACGCTGTTCGACAAGTACCGAATCTTCACCGTTGCCATCGACGGCGCCGGCGTGCGCGGTGTGCGCGTTACGCCGCACCTGTTCACGACAACGGCTGAACTCGACGTGCTGGTGAAGGCGCTGGGTGAAATTGCAGCGTAGCGCTTGGTCGAAGCCATTGCCGAAGATTCGGTAGTGCCTCCAGTTTGAACTATTCCGAAGCCGTTCGTGGTGAGCCTTCGACAAGCTCAGGCCAGGGTACGCCTGCGGCGCATCGAATCACGGGCGGCCGCAACATGCGTCGCCGTTCACCCTTCGATACCTCAGAGCCTGCCCCGGACTCGATCCGGGGGCGAACGGAATTCAAATTGAGGCACTACCAAGATTTCGTCGCCGGCGCCACAGCGATTGGCCCGCGTGAGCACGATTCAGGGTTTTGTCGTACAGCCCGGCAGCATCTGTCCGGCGTAATCCCCGGCCACGTAGCGGTCGCGCAGCACGAATTTCTGGATCTTGCCCGAGCCGGTCAGCGGGAATGCGTCGAGCACGACCCAGTACGCCGGAGTCTTCGGCGCGGCGAGTTCGTTGCGCACGTGGCGCACGAGGTCCGCCGCGTCGAGCAAGGCGCCGGCGCGTGCTCGCAGGAAGCAGATCGCGATCTCGCCCAGGCGCGGATCCGGCACGCCAACGACGGCGACCTCGGCGACGCCCGGATGCGTGATCAGAACGTTTTCTATCTCGGCCGGAAAAATGTTTTCGCCGGCGCGGATGATCATGTCCTTGACCCGGCCGGTGATGCGCACGAAACCGCTTACATCCATCGTGCCGAGGTCGCCGGTGTGCAGCCAGCCGTCCGCGTCGATCGTCCCGGCGGTGGCTTCGGGGTTGTCGTTGTAGCCGATCATCACGCTGTAGGCGCGCGCGCAGATCTCGCCGACGCTGTCGACCGCAACGACCTTGTTGCTGGCCGTATCGCGGATCGACAGTTCGGTACGCGGATAAGCCTGGCCGATCGATTCGGTGCGCGCCGGCTCCGGATCGTCGAGCCGCGTCTGCGTCAGGCCCGGCGACGTCTCGGTCTGGCCGTAGATGATCGTGAAGCCGGTGCCGAATGCTTTCTCGATGCGCGCAATCAGTTCCGGCGGCACCATCGCGCCGCCACTCAGCACGCCGCGCAGCGACGAAGTATCGCGTGGCTGGCGCGCATGCGCCTCGAGCATCGCAATCAGCATGGTCGGCACGGCGATCATCAGGTTGACACGCTCGCGCTCGATCAGCGACAGCATGTTGGCCGGCTCGAACAGACGCGCCATGACCAGCCGGCAGCGCAATTGCACCGAGCCGAGCAGTCCGATCGAGCAACCCGCGGTATGGAACATCGGCATGACGTTGAGGTAGGTATCGCCGGCTTGCGCTCCGAGGCGCGTCAAGCTCATGCGCGCGTTGTTGGTCAGGTTGCGGTGCGACAGCACGGCGCCTTTCGGAAAGCCGGTCGTGCCGGACGTGTATTGTACCTGCGTTGCGTCGCTGCTCGTGACAACGGGCCGCGCGCGCGGCGTCGCCGACGTGGCGAACAGCGCCGCATGATCGTCCAGATCGACGACTTCGCGCAGCAGCGGCAAGTCGGCACGCACACTGCGCGCGATTTCCGCCAGCGGATTGCCACGGCATTCGCCGACCAGGAACAGGCCGGTGCTGCGCGACTGCTTCAGCACGTAGATGAGTTCCTTCGCCTTGTACGATGGATTGACTGTGACCAGGGTCAGGCCGGCGATGCCGCAGGCGAATTCCACGATCGCCCATTCCGGCGTGTTCGGCGACCAGATGGCGATGCGCTCGCCGGGTTCGTAGCGCGACAGCAGGGCGTCGGCCAGGCGCCCGGCGTCGCGATGCAGTTCTTGGTAGGTCCAGCGCCGACCGATCGAACCATCGGCGCGCGCTTCGACCAGTGCTTCAGCATCGGGTGCGCGCACAGCAGCATCACGCAGCACGCCGCCGACGGTCGTGTCGAGCACGACGTCGTCGTCCTGAGCCGGATACATTGCGCATCCCCCTGACGGCGGGCAGACAATGCACCTGAATTGACCACCGGGCAAGCGCTGCCGGCGTGCCTGATAGCGGTTCATCCCGAGGCGCATGCGCGCCACCGCACATTTTTCATGCGGCGCTGACGTCACGGCGCGGTAGTGCCTCAGTTTGAAATCCGTTCGCCGTGAGCGTAGGCCCGCAGGGCCGAAGTCGAAGTCACGCAAGTGCAAAGGTTGTTGCCAAAATTGCGCTGCTGATGGATGGGAACTCGCGTCCGCGCACGGTCGCCCAAGGCATCGGTTGTACGGATCGCGACATCCGGTTATTATTGAACCACAGAGTACAATTAAGGAAGAATCATGACTGCAGGCCAAGGTTCCGCGCGCAGAAGCGTGCTGACTTGGGGAGTCCTGTTCACGCTTTCCGGTTGCGCGGTTGGCCCGAATTTTCATGAGCCGTCTGCGCCGCCCGTGGATGCATATCGCAAGGATGCGTTGCCTGCGGCCACCGCCGCGGCCAGTGTTCCGACCGGTGATGCACAACGGTTTCTCGAAGGTGCAGACGTTCCGGAACGCTGGTGGACGACGTTCGCCAGTGCCGAGCTCGATCGGCGCGTCGCTCAGGCCCTTGCGCACAGCCCGACGGTGGCTTCGGCGCAGGCCGCGCTGCGTCAGGCTCAGGAGAATACCAATGCTGCGCGCGGCGGCCTGTTTCCCAGCATCGACGCAAAAGCCGCCGCCACGCGAGGCAACGCCAACGGATTCGGCGCGACGACCGGCACGACCGGGGTCGGCGAGCAATCGGCAGGCATTCCTTCGACCTTTACCCTGTACAACGCCGGCGTCAACGTCGGCTACACTTTGGACCTGTTCGGCGGTGTTCGCCGCAGCATCGAGGCGCAGTCCGCGCTGACCGACTCGCAGCGCTTCCTGCTTGAAGGCACCTACCTGAGTCTGGCGGCGAATGTCGCGACGGCGAGTTTTCGCGAAGCCTCATTGCGCGAGCAGATTGTGGCGACGCAGCAGATCATCGCCGATTACAAGACCGAGCTCGACCTTGTCGAAAAGCAGAACACCATCGGCGCCAAGTCGATGGCCGACGTTCTGGTCATCCGTACCCAGGTGGCAAGCGCTGAAGCCTTGCTGCCGCCGTTGCGCCAGACGCTGGAACAGACGCAGACGCAGCTGGCCGTCTATCTGGGCGAGTTTCCGTCGACCGCGCAACTCAACGCGGTCGATCTGGATGCACTGACTTTGCCGCACGAAATCCCGGTCAGCTTGCCGTCGGTACTGACGCGGCAGCGTCCCGACGTGCGCGCAGCCGAGGCGCAGCTGCATCACGCCACGGCCGAGGTCGGCGTGGCGACGGCCAATCTGTTTCCGCAGATCACCTTGTCCGGCAGCCTGGGTTCCGTGGCGCTGCATGCTGGCGACCTGTTCGGCGCCGGAAGCAAGTCGTGGACGATCGGCGCAGGCCTGGTGCAGCCGCTGTTCCATGGCGGCACATTGCGCGCCCAGGAACGCGCTGCGGAAGCCGGGCTCGACAAAGCCGCTGCCGACTATCAGAGCACCGTGCTGACAGCGTTCCAGAATGTCGCCGACAGCTTGCGCGCGCTCGAGCTGGATGCCGACAGCCTGCAGGCGCAGGCGAGCGCCGAAAAGTCTGCAGCGAGCAGTCTCGAACTCGTGCGCTTCCAGTATCGCAATGGTTCGGCAAGTTATCTGCAGGTACTCGACGCAACGCGGCAATATCAGCAGGCCCGGATTGCATTGATACAGGCACGCGCCGCACGCCTGTCCGACACCGCAGCCTTGTATGCCGCGCTCGGTGGTGGATGGCGCGACGAGGATGCACGCAAAGTAGCGGTCGCAACCGAGCCATAGTTCGCGAACGAGTGCGCGCATGGCCCCGCGACCGGGTTATCGCCGAAATTACCGACGGACATGGAGGTCCGACTCTGACCAGGCGAACAACGGATATCGCCACCCTACGGAGAAAGCGCATGCAGGCGCGTGTTGAAAAAAAACCAAGCACCCGAAAACGCATGTGGATCACGATCGGCCTGGTGCTGCTGCTGATTGTCGTCCTTGCCGCGATCAAGGGCCTGATGATCTACAAGATGGTGTCGGGCATGAAACCGCCGCCGCCGTCGACCGTGAGCACGATAAAGGCGGCCAATTCGGACTGGCAGCCGGCCTTGACTGCGGTTGGTTCGCTGCGTGCAGCTCGTGGCGCGGACCTTGCCCTCGACATCGCCGGGCTCGTCACGCGAGTCAACGTGCAATCCGGCGACGAGGTCAAGGAAGGACAGGTGCTGCTGCAGCTGCGCGACAGTGAAGATGTCGCCCAGTTGCATCAACTCGAAGCAGCCGCAGCGCTGGCCGAGGTGACTTTCGGCCGCGCCAAACAGCAGCTTGCGGTCAAGGCGATCAGCCAGGCCGACTACGACACGGCCGCTGCCGATCTCAAGGCGAAGCAGGCGGGCGTGCAGCAGCAGCAAGTCAACGTTTCGAAGAAGCAGTTGCGTGCCCCGTTCGCTGGCCGCGCCGGGATCGTCACGATAAATCCCGGCGCCTTCCTCGATTCCGGCAAGACGATCGTGACGCTGCAGCAGCTCGATCCGGTCTACGTCGATTTCTTCCTGCCACAGAAGAATCTCGGCGAGTTGAAGGTCGAGCAGAAAGTCACACTCGCTCTGGACGCGTTCGCGGACAAGAAATTCGAGGGCGCGCTGAGTGCGATCAGCCCCAAGGTCGACACCGATACGCGCAACGTGCAGGTCGAGGCGAAGGTACCGAACTCCGACCGCCAATTGACGCCAGGTATGTTTGCGAACGTCAGCGTCGAAGTGGGCGCGCAGCAGCGCTACCTGACGCTGCCGCAGACCGCCGTGGTCTACAACCCGTACGGCGAGACGGTTTTCGTCGTAAAGAAGAAAAGCGAGTTCGACAAGGCACAGGCCGAAGGCGCGAAGAGCGCCGGCGAAAAGAATCAGCCGGCGCCGGCGAAAGACGCCGCCAAGGACAAGAGCAAGGAATTGCCCGCCGATACGCTCGTCGTGCAGCAGACCTTCGTGACGACTGGCGCTACGCGCGGCGATCAGGTCGCCATCCTGAAGGGGCTCGATGAAGGCGCCGAAGTCGTCACCAGCGGCCAGATCAAGTTGAAGAACGGCGCAGCGGTGACGGTCGACAACAAGGTGCAGCCGGCGAACAGTCCGAATCCGATGCCACAGGAACATTGAGAGCCGAGAGGGCGCCTGCTGCGCAGGCTTGTTAGGAGTTAGGTCGCCCGCTGCGCGGGCTCGTGAGGAAGAGAACAGTATGCGAGTGTCATTGCACTTACGAGCGAACCGCTGGTTCGCGACCTCACAAGCGCCGCAGGCGCGCCCTCACTTCCTGACGAGCGGCGAAGCCGCGACCTCACTCCTGACGAGCGGCCCAACCGCGTGAACACGCAACGGGTACAACCAATGAACTTCACCGACACCTTCATCAACAAGCCGGTCCTCGCGATCGTCGTCAGCGCGCTGATTCTCGTGCTCGGCGTACGCGCGCTGACCGACCTTACGGTGCGCCAGTTTCCGAAGACCGAGAATGCCGTCGTCACGGTGACCACCGCCTACTTCGGCGCCGATGCGCAGACCATCGCCGGCTTCATCACGCAGCCGCTCGAGCAGGCGATCTCGCAGGCGCAGGGCATCGACTACCTGTCGTCGTCGAGCGTCAGCGGCGTGTCGACGATCACGGCGACGCTGCGCCTGAACTACGACGCGAACAAGGCGCTCACGCAGATCCAGACCCAGGTCAGTTCCGTGCGCAACCAGCTGCCGCCGCAGGCGCAGCAGCCGGTGCTGAACGTGCAGGTCGGCGAGACGATCGACGCGATGTACATGGGTTTTCGCAGCGATGTGCTGCCGGCCAACAGCATCACCGACTACCTGGCACGCGTCGTCAAGCCGAAGCTCGATGCGCTGCAAGGCGTGCAGACCGCGGAAATCCTCGGCGGGCGCCAGTTCGCGTTGCGCGCCTGGCTCGATCCGGCGCGGTTGGCCGCGCACGGCATCACCGCCAGCGACGTGTTCCAGGCGCTGTCGGCGAACAACTATCTCGCCGCCGTCGGCACGACCAAGGGCCAGATGGTCAGCGTCGATCTTACCGCCGGCACCGATCTGCATTCCGTCGAGGAGTTCAAGCGGCTTGCCGTCAAGCAGAAGGACGGCGCGATCGTGCGCCTCGAAGACGTTGCCAACGTCGTGCTCGGCGCCGAGGAGTACGACTCCAACGTATCCTTCAGCGGCAAGCTCGCCGTGTTCATCGGCATCAAGGTGGCACCCGATGCGAACATCCTCGATGTCGCCGGGCGCGTGCGCGATGCGATGCCGGACATCCGCTCGCAGCTGCCAGCCGGGCTGTCCGGCGAAATCGTCTACGACGGCACCGAGTTCATCACCTCGTCGATCCACGAGGTCGTCAAGACGCTGGTCGAGGCCTTGCTGATCGTCACGCTGGTGATTTTCCTGTTCCTCGGCAGCTTGCGTGCCGTGCTCATTCCGGTCATCGCCATGCCGCTGTCGCTGATCGGCACGTTCTTCGTGATGCTGGCGCTGGGCTATTCGATGAACCTGCTGACGCTGCTGGCGCTGGTGCTGGCGATCGGCCTTGTCGTCGACGACGCGATCATCATCGTCGAGAATGTCGATCGGCACATGAAGGAGGAAGGCAAGTCGCCGCTCGAAGCCGCGCTGCTCGCTGCGCGCGAGCTCGGCGGGCCGATCCTGGCGATGACCGTCGTTCTGGTCGCGGTGTACGTGCCGATCGGTTTCCAGAAGGGCCTGACGGGTGCCTTGTTTACCGAGTTTGCCTTCACGCTGGCCGGCGCGGTCACCGTATCGGCGATCGTCGCGCTGACGCTGTCGCCGATGATGTGCGCGAAATTCTTCCGCAGCGAAAAGGAAAGCGGACGTTTCGTCCAGTTCATCGACCGCCAGTTCGAGCGCGTGCGGCACGGCTACGAGCGCCTGCTGCACGGAGCGCTGGCGACGTTCAGCGTGATCGTCGTGATGGGCCTGATGCTGTTCGGCGCAACGATCCTGCTCGGCATGACCGCGCAGTCGCAGCTGGCGCCGGAGGAAGACCAGGGCTTCCTGTTCTACCAGCTCAAGGCCGCGCCGAACTCGACCTCGCAGCAGATGGTCGGCTACTCGCAGCAGATGTTCTCGATCGGCAGCGCGCTGCCCGAATACCAGATGATGTTTCAGATAATCACGCCGGGGCAGGGCCTCGGTGGCATGGTGTTCAAGCCGTGGAGCGAACGCAGCAAGGATGCGCACGAACTGCAGCAGGAACTGCAGGGCAAATGGGGCGCGATCGCGGGCGGTCAGATCTTCGTGTTCCCGTTGCCGCCGCTGCCCGGTGCGCAAGGCGCGCCGATCCAGGTGGTGATCAACACGACCGAGCCGTTCCAGAATCTCAACGAAGTCGTGCAGGCGGTGCTGAAGAAGGCTCAGGACAGCGGCAAGTTCTGGTTCGTCGACTCCGACCTGAAGATCGACAAGCCGCAGAGCACGGTGGTCGTCGACCGCGACATGATCTCGACGCTGGGCCTGACCCAGCAGGATGTCGGCAGCGCGCTCAGCGCCGCGCTCGGCGGCGGCTACGTCAACTACTTCTCGATCGCCGGGCGCTCGTACAAGGTGATCCCGCAGGTGCTGCAGGCTGACCGGCTCAATCCGGACCAGGTGCTCGACTACTACGTGCGTGCACCGGATGGTTCGCTGATCTCGGCGTCGACCGTGGCGAAGCTGAAAAACGAAGTCGTGCCGCAGTCGATCAGCCGCTTCCAGCAGCTCAACTCGGCGACGATCTCGGGCGCCAGCGGCATGTCGCAGGGCGAGGCGCTGCAGTTCTTCCGCGACGCACTGCGCGACGTCGCGCCTGCCGGCTACGCGCTCGACTTTGGCGGCCAGTCGCGCCAGTTCGTGCAGGAGTCCGGCGGCTTCGCGACGACGCTGTTGCTCGCGACGATCATCGTGTTCCTCGCGCTCGCCGCGCAGTTCAACAGCCTGCGCGATCCGATCGTGATCCTCGTGTCGGTGCCAATGGCCTTGTTCGGCGCATTGATCTTCGTCAACCTGATCGCCAGCCTGAACATCTATACAGAGGTCGGACTAGTCACCTTGATGGGTCTGATCAGCAAGCACGGCATCCTGATCGTGCAGTTCGCCAACGAGTCGCAGCGTGCCGGGATGAACAAGCGCGAAGCGATCGAGCACGCGGCCGCCGTGCGCCTGCGGCCGATCCTGATGACGACCGCGGCGATGGTGCTCGGCGTGCTGCCGTTGGTGATCGCATCCGGTGCCGGTGCAGCGGGTCGTTTCAACATGGGCCTGGTCATCGCGACGGGTCTGGCGATCGGCACGTTGTTCACGCTGTTCGTCGTGCCGGCGTTCTATATGCTGCTCGCGGCAGACCATCATGCCGAGCGCAAGGCGGACGGCGCTGAAGGAACGGACGACGAACTGGCGCCGGCCTGAGGGGTCGCGTTGAAGAGGATGCGGGCAAGAAGAAAGCGCCGACGCGAATCGGCGTGGATGAAGGCGGAACAAGAAAAAAGCTGAACGGGGATTGGCGCGGATGAACAGCGATCAACGCGGATCAAGAAAAAACGCGGATAAAGGAAAACGCTCTATCCGCGTAAATCCGCTCTGATCCGCGTCATCCGCGTACCAGGTTCTGTTCTTGTCTCCAGCGTGCCAACAAAAAAGCCGCGATCTCCCGCGGCTTTTCGTTCAATCGGTACGCTGACTCAGTGGGCCAGACCGGCCTGTTTCATGACCTCGGCGGCGAAGTCTTCTTCCTTCTTCTCGATGCCTTCGCCGACGGCGATGCGGTGCATCGAAACGACTTCGGCGCCTTCCTTCTTCAGCGCCGCTTCGACCAGGACGTTCGTGTCGAGCACGTACGGCTGGCCGGTCAGTGACATCTCGGCGAGCGTCTTGCGGATCTTGCCGCCGATCATCTTTTCCTGAATCTCGGCCGGCTTGGCGCGGTCCTTGTCGGTCATCTGCGCGAGCGCGATTTCCTTTTCCTTCGTGACGACGTCGGCCGGCACGTTGTCCGACGAGATGTACGGCGGATTCATCGCCGCAACATGCATCGCCAGGCCGCGCGCCAGTTCGTCCGAGCCGCCCTTCATCTCGATCAGCACGCCGATGCGTCCGCCATGCAGATACGCGGCGACGCGGTTGGCGCTGTCGAGGCGCACGAGGCGGCGCACCTGCACGTTCTCGCCGACCTTGGCGACCAGCCATTGGCGCGCTTCCTCGACGGTCGGGCCGTACGAGGTCTTCGCCAGCTTCAGCTCGTCGACGCTTTTCGCCCCGCTCGCGAGCGCGGTCTTCGCGACTTCGTCGGCGAACTTGACGAAATTCTCGTCCTTGGCGACGAAGTCGGTCTCGGAGTTGACTTCGACCAGCACCGCGTGCCCGCCCGCTCCGCTCGGGCTCGATTGAGCGAGCACGATGCGCCCTTCGGCTGCGATGCGGCTGGCTTTCTTGTCGGCCTTGGCCAGACCCTGCTTGCGCAGCCATTCGATGGAAGCGTCGACGTTGCCGCTGTTTTCGGTGAGTGCCTTCTTGCACTCCATCATGCCGGCACCGGAGCGTTCACGCAGCTCCTTGACCATGCTTGCGGTGATTTCCATTGCCATTGTTCCTCGATATTTGCTGACGCGGGCAGAATGAGGTCGCGTCCTGAGAATCCGGATGATCGTATCGTCAAGCGACAATCGTAAGACGCCGTGGCTCTGCGCCGCCATCCCCGCGCAAGCGGGGATCCATCGTGATCTTCGCTCAAGGGCGAAAATGGAGTCCCGCTTGCGCGGGAATGACGT
>Ga0193727_1000507_pt1 | contig 15168 bp, 11 predicted proteins | sample H2c2metaG_FD_143051 | JGI IMG/M metagenome (GOLD analysis project Ga0193727, IMG submission 143051) | Soil microbial communities from a riparian zone of the East river system, Colorado, United States - H2c2 | ecosystem: Environmental > Terrestrial > Soil > Riparian zone | place: USA: East River...
GCGATCCGTTCACGTCCAAATCGACGGCATCGGCCTGAATGTTGCTCGCCCTTCCGGAAACCAGGATTTGTGCGTCGAGCGTGGTAGCTCCGCTGACTGGTGAGATAATCTCGACGCGGCCGGAAGTCTTTGCGCCGGCCAGCAAGTAAATTACAGCGACGCCGAGTAAGCCCAATCCTATCGCCCGCGCCGGAGTCGGGCGGCGGCTGGGTCTTCTCCACTGCCGTGTATCGTCCTCGCTAAAGCCGGTGATTTGAAATTGAAGCTCGCGCATTGAAGCTTGACCTCACTTCATTATCGCCAACTAAGATAGACGGATTTCGAGATCGATTCTCTGCAATACTCACTTCAGAGTTCGATTCGGCGGCTGCGCGAATTCAAATGGTTCAAACGCTTGTTTCTCGAGTATCGGTTCTCGTAGCGGCGAGCGGCTACCTTATGAAAAGCCCATCTGTCGAAGGTCAGCTCTGGTGTTCAGGGTGAGTGCAGCCGGTGAATTCCTTCAGGTAAGTATTGCCCTTGTAGTGAAGCTCTTTGTGTATTCCGATCTCCGACGTGTAGTAGCCGTCCACGGTTGCGTACTTTATCGTACGGAAGAATTTCTCCTCAACGGTTTGAGGCGACTTCTCGTTTTTGCTGATCTCTTTCAACAGCTCGACCTGCTGATCGGCGCTCGCGTCCGCAAAGGGCTTGCCGAACTTGTCGCGGCTCATCTTGTTGACCGCCGCAAGCCCCTCGCGCCAGGTCTGCCGGGTTGGGTCGGGCGACTCGCTGACGACCAGGTCGATGTATTCGTTGACCTTCGCTGCTTTTGCGCCCGGCGAGCTGTCGTCGGCCGGGATAATACGCTCGGTCATTTCGATGACAGTGCGGTTCTCTTCTTCGGTGAAGAATCGGAGGGGTTGCGGTTGCGCTCCGGTTGCGGCTTGCACTGCGTGGTGCGCGTGATCGTGCGCCTCTTGAGCGGCCGACGTCGCGGAAAGCACCGGCAAAGCGACAATCACTCCCGCTCCGACACCGATCGTCTTGATCGCTTCTCTGCGAGTGATCTCGTCTTTTTCGTTTGCCATGAACACCTCCAACGGGAACTCAACAATTAGCCTAAGCCGCTGAGTCGCCGCTCATTGGCGGCCTTTGAGTACCGACGTGAACCAGCGTCTGCGCTCCGGGCTTTCGGGCGCTCTGACAACCCGGCACAAGACTTGAGCTCCAACCCGGTTGAGATCGTCGAGCCATCCCGATTCCGCTAGATAGTGGCCTTCGCCGTCGTCAATCAAGCTTCGATCTGGGAACTGGTCTTGCCACTCGACGTGAAACGCGCGACCCCAGAATTCGTCTTTGCCCTTGATTTCGATTCTGATCCGCCGCGCCACCGTTACATCCTCTCAAGCCGAAGCGGCTCGAATCACCCGTCAGCAATCAGGCAGCAAAGCTATATCAGAGCTAATATACTTGTCAAACTGGAGGGATAGGCGTTTTAGGTGTGTGTTTGCGGCGTGTTTCGTCACTGTCGAATGACGCTCTCAACGCTTTTCTGCTACGATTCAACTATGCTGCTGACCCGATTTGAAGCCTCAGGTTTTCGTAACCTCGAAGGCTTCGCGGAGTTCGGCTCGGGTCTCAACATCTTCTACGGCGACAACGCTCAGGGAAAGACCAACTGGCTTGAAGCCATCTACGTTCTCGGCACAACAAAATCGTTTCGCACAAGCCAGATTCGCGAATGCATCGCCTTCACCGGGCATCAGTGTCTTCTCCGGGGAGAAACCTCGCGCGGCTCGCTTGTGAAACAGATGCAACTCCTGGTTACCGAAAACTCGAAGGAGCTTTACCTCAACGGCAAGCGCGAAGCGTTAGTTCGATACCTCGGCAATCTCGATGTGTTCGTCTTCTCGCTCGAAGAGATGGATGTGATACGCGGCGATCCGGGCCAGCGACGCCGTTTCATCGACCGAGGTGTCGTCAGCGCTTCCCCGTCCTTTCTGAACACGCTCGCTCAATACAATCACATCATCAAGCAAAAGAATCGCTTGCTGAGCGAGGCCGGCTCCAGCGATGAACCGCAGCGCTTTTGCAGTCAGGTCGAAGTATGGAACGACCAGCTTGTCGAGCTTGGCGCTGAGATTCATAACGCGCGAACGAGCTACGTCGAACGGCTGAACCGCGAGCTTGAAACCAACGATCACGGACGCGCGTTGTTCGGCGCCGAACGCATAAACGTGCGCTACCGTTCCCAGCTCGAAGGTAAAGGCAACCTGGATCAATTTGCCGAGCTTTTCCGCGAGCGCCTGGCCCTTAGATTGAAGGCTGAAATGGAAGCGGGTCACTCGCTGATCGGGCCCCATCGCGACGATTTGGAGATACTGGCGGACGGCCGCGAAGTGTCCCGCTACGGGAGCGCCGGGCAACAGCGAAGTGCCTTATTACTCCTTGATTTAGCGCAGGTCTCCATATATAATCAGATTTACGACGAACGCCCCGTTTTGCTCATCGATGACATCGATGCCGAGCTGGATCGAGGACGCATTGAGGCGCTGCTTTCGGAGCTTGAAGGGCGCACTCAAACCTTCGTCAGCACGTCGCGCAGGGCCATCGCGAATCGCTATCGCGACCGCGCTTCCGTGTACTACGTGGAGCGAGGCCGGGCGATGATCGAGGCGGGCACTGCGCCGGCGGAATCGGGCATCGAACAAGCGCGGCAGGCGACGGCGGGGACTGGCAATGAAACGGATGAGCGCGGCTTCCAGCCAGATGAGCTTGTGGAGCCAGACTTCGAAGAGTCCGAGCAGACAATTGAAGCAAGTTTCGAGTAAGGAGACGGGTGTGGTTAATAGTTCACAGGATTACAGCGCGGCCTCGATCGCGGTTCTCGAGGGACGAGACGCGGTGCGCAAGCGGCCTGCGATGTACATTGGTTCGACCAGCGAACTGGGTCTTCATCATCTGGTCTACGAAGTCGTCGATAACTCTGTCGACGAAGCACTGGCCGGGTATTGCGACCGCGTTGAGGTTCTTATTCATCTGGATAATTCGATCACGGTCATCGACAACGGCCGTGGAATTCCCGTCGACATTCACAAACAGGAGAAGATTTCGGCGGCCGAGGTTGTGCTGACCAAGCTTCATGCGGGCGGCAAGTTCGACACGAACGCTTACAAAGTCTCGGGAGGACTTCACGGCGTGGGCGTGTCGGTGGTGAATTTCTTGTCCGAGAAGCTGACGCTTGAAATCTGGCGGGACGGAAACACCTACGAGCAGGAGTACGTGCGCGGCATCGCGACGGCCCGGCTTCAGCAAACCGGCAAGACCAAAAGGCGAGGCACCAAAGTAACGTTCAAACCCGACACCGAGATCTTCGAAGTAATCGACTTCAACTTCGACACGCTCTCGCAGCGGCTTCGCGAGAAGGCGTTCTTGAATTCAGGCATTCGGATAACCATCCTCGACGAGCGGACGGAGAAGTCTCACGAGTTCTTCTACAAGGGCGGTATCGCCGAGTTCGTCAAACACTTGAACAAGAGCAAGAACGTCCTGCACCCTCAACCCATTCACTTCGAGAAGGAATCGACCGACTCCGATCCGGTCGGCATCGAAGTCGCAATTCAATACAATGACAGCTACAACGAGATCGTGCACTCGTTCGCCAACAACATAAACACGGTTGATGGCGGCACGCACTTGACCGGCTTTCGCGCGGCGCTGACTCGAACGATCAACAACTACGCTAAGTCCTCTTCGCTTTTTAAGAAGGATGACGAGAAGCTCGCGCCGGAAGACGTGCGCGAGGGCTTGGTCGCCGTCATCAGCGTCAAGCTTCCGCAGCCGCAGTTCGAGGGACAGACTAAGGGCAAGCTGAACTCGGATGTCAAAGGCCAGGTCGAAGCTTTCGTGAACGAGAACCTCGGCCGCTACTTTGAAGAAAACCCGTCGGTTGGGAGGAAGATCATCGCCAAGGCGATCGACGCCGCGCGCGCACGCGAGGCTGCGCGCAAGGCTCGCGATCTGACACGCCGCAAAGGCGCGCTTGATTCGGCAGCGCTGCCCGGCAAGCTCGCCGACTGTTCCGAGAAAGACCCCGCGCTCTGCGAGTTGTTTCTGGTCGAGGGCGACTCGGCGGGCGGCAGCGCCAAGCAGGGCCGGAACCGTCAATACCAGGCGATACTCCCGCTCAAGGGAAAGATCATCAACGTCGAGAAGGCGCGCTACGATAAGATGCTCGGCCACTCTGAAATTCGAACGATGATTACCGCGCTGGGCACGGGCATCGGTACGACGGACTTCGATCTAGCGAAGCTTCGCTACCACCGGGTCATCCTGCTGTGCGACGCAGACGTTGACGGCTCGCACATTCGCACGCTGCTGCTCACATTCTTTTACAGGCAGATGCCCGAGCTGATCGACCATGGCCACATCTACATCGCGCAGCCGCCCTTGTTCAAGATCAAGAAGGGCAAGACCGAGCAGTACATGCACGACGAGAAGGACCTGTCGAAGTTTTTGATGCGCAAAGCTACAGAGAACATCACGGTCACGGTGAAGGCTACGGACAAGGAGCTGAAAGGCGCGGAGCTTCGCAAGACTCTGGAGAAGCTTGCGGAGATGAACAACTATTTCGACAAGCTCGAGCGCCGCGTTCACGATCGCAAGATCGTTGATATCGTGATCGACGCGCTCGCCGGACCTAACGGCGTGTTGAAGTCGGGGGGTGGATTGAAGATTCACGATGTGTTCCAGAAGGAGAAGCTTCTGGAGAAGGTCGCCAAAGCGCTGGAAGCCGAGAACTACGAGACCGAGATTGAAGGCGACGAAGAACACGGTAAGTACGAGATCGCAGTGGCACGTTCACGCGGCAACGGCCGGATATTAATCGACTGGGAGCTTGCCTCGCACGTCGAGTTTCAAAAAGCGGTTCAGCTCTATGGCGAGCTTCAGGATCTAAGCCGTCCGCCGTTCCTGATCAGCGAGAACGGCACGAACACGGCAATCGACTCGCGTCCGGCGCTGCTGGAACACGTGATGAGCGCCGCGAAGAAGGACCTCACTATTCAGCGATACAAGGGTCTGGGTGAGATGAACCCCGAGCAGCTTTGGGAGACTACGTTGAACCCCGAGACGCGAACGATTCTGAACGTCCAGGTGAACGACGCAGTTGAGACCGACGAGATGTTCACAATCTTAATGGGCGACGCAGTCGAGCCTCGGCGAAAGTTCATCGAAGACAACGCGCTGGACGTGAAGAATCTGGACATCTAATTGAACTCATCCGCGAATGGCGCCGATCGTCGCTGGACATTGGGCCTACTCAGGGACCCCTCTTTTTTGCTGGTGGATGTTGATCCACATCGCCTAACGGCTACTTGCGCGGGCTAAGAATGGGCTTTACAATGCGCGGGCATAGAGGTAACAACCATGCCTGAGCAGGCCCGCGACCAGGTGTTCATTAGTTACAGCCATAGGGACAAAAAATGGCTGGAGCGTCTCCAGACCACATTGATGCCCCTGGTGCGCCAAGGAACGGTCAATGTCTGGGCGGACACCCAGATTAGGACGGGCGCGAAGTGGAAGGACGAGATTAAGAATGCGCTCGCATCGTCGAAAGTAGTCGTACTTCTGGTCAGCCAGAATTTCCTTGCCTCAGACTTCATCGTCGAGCACGAGCTCCCTCAGCTTCTGGAAGCAGCCGAGCAGCAGGGTGCAATCATTATCTGGGTGGCCGTCAGCGCGAGCCTCTATGAAGAAACCGAGATTGCAAAATACCAGGCGGCTAACAACCCCAGCCGCCCGCTCGATAGCCTTAAGGGCGCGGACCTGAACAAAGAACTTGTAAGCATCGCGCGCAAAATCAAGGCCGCTGCAAACCCTTAGCCGGCCCGCCGCACGAATTTGTGCCGGGTGCGGCGGGTGATTCATCGGCAACCGAATTCGCTCCTCCGAGGAAAGCTTCACGAGCTCGTCCCGCCTCGTCAACTTTCGCTCGTGGGGGAGAGCCGAACCTGGGCCGCCTGGTTCCCAAATTGTGTGATCGCGTTCAGCAAGAGACTGACTTCTATAACTTCTTTAGAGCTAATCAAAAACTTCGGCCCGGATTTCCACAGGTATATTTTGTTCACGGAGAAGAAAGACAATGTCACGATAGCCTGGTGGAACGGCTTGCTCAAACGCGGATCAAACAATTTGCAGAAAAGACTTGGGGTGAGCATAAAGGTGTTGTCGACCTTAAGAGACTACGCTGGGTATACCAAGGCGAAGCAGCAGAGGTTCAGCGAGAGTTGAGCAGATTGCTGTTTGAGCAGTTCGAATACCCTTACATGGGAGATGATCTATCTTCATCTGCCTTACGTGAGTTGGCTTCGCGGTTGTTGAGCTCCGTGATCATAATTCAGCATAGTGTCCATGTAGCGGATTGGAGCAATCACACCAGAGAATCAATCAAATGGTATCTGTCGTTCTGGGCTGAGTTTGGTAAAACCATCTCCACCCCTCAGTTTATCGTTTTTCTGAGCATCATTTATCCTGGAGCCCCATCGGGCCCCTGGTGGAAGAATTGGCTGCAATCGAAGCGATGCGATAAAGGACGGATTCAAACGGAATTGCAAGAGGTCGTAGCGACATCAAGTGCAGGCTGCCCATGTCTGTTTCTTACGGAGCTTTTGCCGGTCGAGCAGAATGAGGTTAAAGACTGGTTCAGCATTCATAACATTCACACGGAGAAGATCCGATATGACTTACTCCACAAGATGTTCCTGACCGAGAGTGGACAAGTCGCCGACTCCAAAAGCATGGCCGATATCGAGCACGAGCTTCAAGGCATCTTCGAATCAATTGAGAGAGAGACTTTAAGAGCGCGAGGATACTTATGAACGACCGAATTGACTTTCAGCTATACAGAGGCGACGGCACAACCATTGCCGCGAGAGGGTTGCGAGTCCCTCCGTTTCAAAGGATCACCTCGCTGGACGATCCCGCACATTATCTGGCTGAACAGGGCCTGCGTGACGCGGTCAACGTCGCGCTGACTTTAGGGCAACCGTTGCTCGTGACGGGAGAGCCGGGAACCGGCAAGACGCAACTCGCCGGCAGCATCGCCTACGAGCTTGCTCTGCCCGCTCCACTACGCTTCCAGACTAAAACAACCTCAAACGCTAAGGATCTGTTTTATCGCTACGACGCCCTGGGACATTTTCACGACGCGCAGTTTCAAAAGGAGGAATCGCTTGTCCAAAACTATATCACTTATGAGGCGTTGGGGCTTGCTATCCTGCTTTCAATGAATCCTGCGGAAGCGAACTCGAGTCTACCCGCCCCCATGCGCGACAAAGGGCCCATTCGGTCAGTGGTGTTGATAGACGAGATTGATAAAGCTCCTCGCGATCTGTCGAATGATGTTCTGAACGAGATCGAAACCATGTCCTTCACCGTAACCGAGACCGGCACGACTTTTTCAGCAGATCAAAGCTACCGGCCGATTCTGGTCTTAACAAGCAACTCGGAAAAAAATCTTCCTGATGCATTCTTGCGCCGCTGCGTTTTCTATCACATCTCTTTTCCGCAAAGAGAGCGTTTAACAGAAATCGTTCAGGGCCGATTGAGGTTCAATTCTGATTTCACACCGCAGATGGTCGATCATGCGATTCGTCACTTCGAAGAGATTCGCGAGTTGGCGCTGAAGAAGAAACCAGCGACAGCGGAGTTTCTCGCCTGGATGCGGATTCTGGAAAAGATGAACATTGACGTAAACAACCTAAAGCCGGGCGAAGTCGAAGCACTGGCTTTTTCTTATTCGATACTGGCGAAGAGCAATGAAGATAAAGAAGTGCTTCATAGGACGTTTATTGAGAGACACGACGGATAGATGAGTGACGGCGCGCCAAATGACTCGATACTTGTATTCGCCGGCTTTCTTGAGCATCTAAGCCGGCAGGGATTTACGATTGGCGTAGACAATTTTCTACGGTTGCAGGAATTGCTCAACAAGATAAGCGGCGACTGTGCGCCGTCTGACTTGAAGACGCTTCTATGTCCGGTCTTCGCAACCGACAAAACTCAGCAGGATCAGTTCTATAAGGCTTTTGATTCATACTTCAATTTATTTCAATCCGCCGAACCACAGAAGGCTGCGAGCCGTACCGAATGGTACCCAACTGTGCTGGGAGGGTACGAGCCGTTAGCGGTGCGGAAATGGCCTTATGTTTTGGCAGGCGCGGCGGCCGTGATTCTCATTTTGGTATCCGGCTTGTTTATTTTGCCGAAGCAACCTGAGGAACCAGAGCGTGAGACTCTGCCTGAATTCGGAGCCGTCCAACAACCCGACAAGCCGCCCGAGACCACAGATCAGCGACGCGAATCTCTGCCTCAGGATCAAGGTGAAAAAACACCAGATGGAACCGCGGCTCAAGCGGCGGGCGAACCAACCGAGACTTCGCCCCCGCCAAGTCCGGAACCCCTGTTAGGGCTTTATCAGCGTCAGCGCAGTGCCTTTCACATCACCGCAATCGGTGTGCTGCTGGTCGTCTTGCTGTTTTACGCCTGGTACCGCTTCAATCGCCGTAAGCTTGTGCTTCAAAAACAACGCGGCAAGAAACCGCCCTATGTGTGGCCATTGCGTGCTGAAACCCGCTTGAGGCCCTTTGAGTCGGAGCAGTTCTATACTGCTGCGCGCCTGATGCGCCGGCGTCAAGTTGATGAATACTATCGACTCGACGTCGATGCGAGTATTGCTTCCACAATTGACGCGCTTGGCTATCCAAGCTTCCGCTATAAGGCTGCCAGCAAGATGCCCGACTACCTTGTGCTCATTGAGCGCGCATCGTTTCGGGACCATCAAGCTCAACTCTTCAATGAGTTGGCGAAAGCTCTCGAGCGAGAAGCCATTTTCCTGGTGCGCTATTTTTACGATGGCGATCCGCGGGTCTGTCGTAGTGGAGCAAGAGATAGCATTCATCTCGTCGAGCTGCAGAGAAAACACCCCCAACACCGGCTGCTGATCTTTGGCAACGGCGATAGGCTGATTGATCCCATTACCGGAAAACTTGAATCGTGGGCTTCGGTATTTTCAGCCTGGCGGGAGCGCGCCGTGCTCACACCTGAAATTCCTTCCCGATGGGGAGCGAGAGAAGTCGCGCTCGCCGGCCAATTCATCATCGCTCCCGCCACGCTCGATGGGCTCGCATCGGTGATTGATCAATTCGAGGCCACAGTGATGACGGACTTGCGCGTTTGGCGCCGCAACGCGTTTGAGGCGCCGCCAGACGAGCGTGAGCAGTACGGCTCGGTCCACTTCCTCCACAGCTATCTAGGAGAAGAAGCGTTTCAGTGGCTGTGCGCTTGCGCGGTCTATCCCGAACTGCATTGGGATTTGACCGTGCACCTGGGCTCTTTGGAATGTATGAAGGAGGGTCTGGTCCGGGCCGAGAATCTACAGCGTTTGGTTCACTTGCCCTGGTTTCGAAGCGGCACGATACCCGACGAGTTGCGCTGGCTCTTGATCCGTCAACTGGATAAGCACAGGGAGAAAGCGGTACGGTTGGCGCTTGTCGCTCTGTTGGAGAAGAATCCGCCACCGAAAGGAACCTTTGCATACGACGATTATCAACTGGACCTGGTGGTGCAGCAGTGGCTCTCCCGGCGTGACCGAAAGACTGCGCGCGAAGTCCTGAGGAAGATGGCAGAGCTGCCTAGTAGCCAGGTTACCAGAGATTACACAGTGTTGCGGTTTTTGGACTCGAGCCGGATTTCACCTCTGGACATGGTTTTGCCGCGGCAGTTTCGGAAGCGTCTCTATCACAACTGGGAATTGCTTTATTTGCCAATTGCGGCGGCTGTTCTCGAGTTTTCAAAAAAGCAGCTTGTGAAAGCCAGGGTATTCGTCGCGTCCGTTCATCGATACGTTGATTCGGTGACACTTCCCCTCCTCGCGACAGAACACCGCAAGCGGGTTGCGGCCTTTGCAACAGCGGCCGTGCTGTTAGTAACAGGGTGGGGGGGATTCTATCTCTTCAAATCTTCGTTGAATCGGGCACCTGTGAATTCGGTGGCGATCTTGCCGTTCGCGAATCAGACCGGCGACCAGAGGATGGACGCGATAGGCGACGAGATAGCCGAAGGGATCATCAATCATCTTTATCAGGTCAAGAATCTAAGGGTGATTTCATACGGGGACGTCGAGCAGTACAAGGGCCCGGAGCTTGACCTCCAGGCTATTGGGAAAGAGCTGGGCGTCAACGCGGTGATGATCGGACGAATCAGCATGCGTGATGGAGCCTTCACCGTGACCGCCGAACTTGTGGATGCGGGTGATAAGAGTCGCATCTGGAGTCAGCAAGAGAAGCTCAGGTTCGCAGACCTGATGTCGGCACACTCCCGGCTGGCTCGGAGCGTCCTGGACAAGCTAGGGGTGCGTCTGAGTGAAGAGGAAAGTAAGGAGCTGGACGCCGAACAGCTTTACGAGACCGGACGAAACTCCTTGAGCCAACGCACGCCCGAAGGATTTAACAAGGCCATCGAGTATTTCGATAAGGCTGTCGCGCTCAAACCGGACTATGCGCTTGCGCACGCGGGCCTGGCCGACTGCTACAACATGCTCGCGACTTACGGAGCGCTAGCTCCATCCGAAGCTTTTCCGAAAGCGAAATCAGAAGCGCAAAAGGCCCTGGAAATCGACGACACCCTCGCCGAAGCTCACGTTTCGCTCGCGTACGCATTGTTTAGAGGCGACTGGAAGTGGGCCGAATCCGAAAGGGAATTCAGACAAGCTCTTGTTCTGAATTCCAAGTTGGCACAAGCTCACCAGTGGTATGCGAACTTGCTAGTGGCGCTGGGACGCTCAGACGAAGCGATAGCTCAAACATGGCGCGCGCAAGAGTTGGATTCGACCTCGTCAATCATCCGTTCGAACGTCGCGCTTGTGTACATCTACGCGCACAGGTACGACGATTCGATTGCGGCTTGCCAGAAGTTCCTGGAGCTGGATCCGACTTACTTTGCCGCGCGGCGATATCTGGGCCAGGCTTACGCTCAGAAGGGGAAGTACGACCTGGCCATTAGTGAGCTTCAGCGAGCGGTCGCCACGAATGGCTCACCGCTGATCCGAGCCGAACTTGCGTACACGTACGCGCGGGCAGCGAAGAAAGACGAGGCCCAGAAGATACTCACGGACCTTCAGCGGTTGTCTTCGGAGCGCTACATTTCACCCTACCACATTGCATTAATCTATTCGGGTCTTGGGAACAAGGAAGAGACGTTCAACTGGCTTGAGCAGGCGTTCCAGGGCCGAACGGACTACCTCGTGTTCCTGAAGGTCGATCCACGGTTTGATTGGCTTCACGGCGACCAGAGATTCGCGAGCCTGCTGGAGCGGATTGGTTTACTGTGATTCGCGACATGTTCAGAAATTCAAGCGTTAACTTACCAGCTTTGCAACAACAACGAGGTTGACCCCCGGTTTGAAATGCTGCAAGTGATGCGCGATTCAGCACTCTGTTTGCTCGCGTCGGCCTAGCCGAATCCCAACCCTAGGAGAGCGTCCCATGGCGGATCCGAAATCATGACAATCCCGCGTTGTCCGGCGATCTGAAAGTAGAAATCCTTGACACGCAGTGTAAGATGGTAGTCGAGCAGCGTCCCCTGCTGCTCTTGAAGCCCTGCCCCGAGAGACAAAAAGAAAAACGAAGCTCACTTTCGCAAGGAATGCCCTACTCGTGCTCTACAACTAGTGGGAGGTCGATCAATGTTCGGGAATGGTCTGGTTACTTCTTCAATAAAAGAGATAACGCGAATCTATCCAAATGAATGGGTTGCTATTTCAGTCAGTGAGACAGACTCCGATGGCTTTGCGCTCGAAGGCGAAGTCCTCGTGCACGACGCGGATGAAAAGTTTGTCTGGTCGGCGGTCAGGCTGGGGGAAACAGAAGATCCGGTCTACGTTTTTCACACCGGCTCGGGGCGAATCGTCTCAGCCGTTGGTTGATTGAATACCTCCGTCGAGTCACCATTTCGTCATAACCTCTCTCGCGTCGCGATTCCGTCATAAACCTGCGTCGCGTCACGACTCTGCTATACCTCCGTCGCATCAAGATTCCGTCATAGACCTGCGCTGAAACCTGAGACGCGCGGTCCCACCTGAGCGCGCGTCCTTTACGAGCTTGCTACAATACAAGTGAAGCCTCAGAGCTGAAGACCAGCATCGCCCGAGGTAACACCGGCGTGACTTGCTGTGAGCCGCCGGATCGAGCTGAGCTAACTGCTTTGCCGGGTGCTTGCAAAAACGCCCGTGCTTTCAGCAACTGAGCAGGAGATCGCTATGACCAAAACAATTCGAGCAAGCGAAAGATACTTTTCAGACTTCGGATGGCTGAAGACCTACTGGCTCTTCTCGTTCGATCATTACCATGATCCAGCCAACATGCAGTTCGGCTCGCTGCGAGTGTTCAACGACGACGTCGTAGCGGCAAACAACGGCTTCCCCACTCACGGTCACCGCGAAATGGAGATCATCACCACCGTGCTCGCCGGCGAAGTCACTCACCAGGACAGCATGGGAAACCTCACGGTGATCAAAGCCGGCGAAGTCCAAAGAATGTCGGCCGGCACCGGCATCACCCATTCTGAATACAACCGGGGCGACACACCCGTGCACCTGTATCAGATCTGGATCATCCCGGATGAACCCAGGTTGAAGCCGAGCTACGATCAGCGAAGTTTCTCGTCGGAGGCGCGAAAGAATCGCTTGCTTCCCGTAGCTTCCGGGCAAGGACTGCCCGATGCCGTAACGGTTCACACAGACGCGACGATTTACCTGGCGGACTTCGACGCCGGGCATTCCGTGCACTTCCCGGTGAAAGACTCGCGCGGCGTGTTCGTTTACCTAACGAAGGGCGATCTGAGCGTCAACGAAGAGCGTCTGACGACGAAAGACCAGGCCCGGATCACGAATGTCGGAGCGCTCAAGCTTGAAGCTTACGACGACACGAGCTTCGTATTGATCGACGTGCCCGCTCGCGAAGAGTAGGATGCGGTTGTCGACGCCGACCGACGCGACGCACTTTCGAACGCAAGGATTCGTCTATGTTCTCAGAAAAAGAAAGAGACTACTTGAAGACTCAAAAGCTCGCGAGGATCGCGACTGCTTCCACGGATGGTCAGCCTGATGTTGCGCCGGTAGGCTTTGAATTTGACGGCGAGTTTTTCTACGTTGGCGGGCTGACCCTGGCCAAGACGATCAAGTACAAGAACGTTTTGAAGAACCCGAAGGTGTCGATCGTCTTCGACGACCTCGAGAATGCGAACCCCTGGAGGCCTCGCGGGTTGAAGGTCCACGGCACTGCGGAGATCGTAAACAGGCAAGGCCAGCTTGGGTCAGGTGAGTTCATCCGCATCAAACCGACGAAGAAATGGAGTTGGGGAATCGAAGAACCGGCGATCATCGACGGCAAGCCAGTCTTCAAGATCAGCGAGCCGTGAACGATCACTGATTCTGTGAGATTACGCGCTCGAACAACTCGATCGTGATATTGCGGCCGGTAATGATTGCAGCAGCGCGTTGGCCTTCAAGTCTTGAATCGCGGAGCGCGGCGACGCTCGCGGCAGCGGCGCCTTCGATCATCAAGTGATCCTCGCGCGCGATTCGCGCAATCGCGTTTCGTATCGCGTGTTCGCTCGCTAGAATGATCCCATCGACCAGCCGCTGCACTATCGGAAAAGTTATCGACCCCGGCTCGATGTTGCCCGCCAGTCCATCTGCAATCGTCTCATCCTCGTCGATGTCAACCAGGCGGCCGGCTCGAAGCGCCTCGCTCATGGTCGGCGAGGTCTCGGGCTCTACGCCGTAGACTTTGATGTCGGGCTTGATCGCCTTGGCGGCTATCGCAACGCCGGCGAGCAAGCCGCCACCGCCAACCGGCACCACAATCGCGTCAATATCCGGAGCGTCTTCGAGTACTTCAAGCGCGATCGTTCCCTGCCCGGCTATGACGTCTTCGTCATTGTAGGGCGAAACGAACGTTGCTCCGCTCTGGTGCTCCATCTCGCGGGCGGCTCGCTCCGCTTCATCGTAGCCGGCACCGCGCTCGATAAGAGTTACAGGGTAGCGGCGTATCGCCTCGACCTTCGCCCGCGAAGCCGACTCGGGCACTACGATAGTCGCATTGACTCCGAGAGCTTCGCAGCAATGAGCTACGGCGAGTCCGTGGTTGCCGGCAGAGACGGTCAGCACCCCGCGCGACCGTTGATCCGCCGTCAATCGAGAAAGCTTGTTCATCGCGCCCCGGAGCTTGAACGAGCCGGTGACTTGAAGGCATTCAAGCTTGAGCAGCACGTCACGGCCCAGCTCACGCGAGAGCCAGCGCGATTGTTCGAGCGGCGTACGACGCGTGAGGCCGCCGATTCGCGTTCGCGCTTGCTCGATGTCATTGAGTGTTATCTCGTTCACGGTTGAGGATATGCGAAGCGATCTAGTTGTAAGCCCAAAATGTAGGGGCGAGCCTCCGTGGCTGCCCAGAATGTAGTTCCAGCGATCTGGGGTGGCCACGGAGGGCCGCCCCTACATGATGCTGAAGTCCTTCTTACCACAAACTGAAATGCATGCAACGTCACAGAAGCCGCGCGGTTGAGCTTGGCCCCGGTCAACCCGGGTGGCCGCCCTTCTTTCGGCGCTGCTTGATTCGAATCGGCGTCGCAAAGAAAACGAACTCCTCGCGAAGCCGGTTCACAAGATATCGCTCGTAGGAAAAGTGGAGTTTCGCTCGCGGGCTTCGCGATGAAGTGAACACCACGAACGTCGGCGGCCGCGTCGCGCCTTGCGTCAGGTACAGCACGCGGAACGGGTACTTCGAAGGTGTGGTCGCGCGCGGCTGTTCCAGGTTTCGCTCGAAGAACTTGTTGAGCTCGGAAGTAGAAATGCGTTTTGCGCGCTCTTTGTAAGCGTGCCGCGCAAGCTCGAGCAGCTTTGTAACTCTCAATCCGCTCTTGGCCGAGACGAACATGACCGGCGCGTAGTCCGCGAACTTCATCATGTCACGAATGCGACGCTCGAATATCTTGGTCGTGTCCGAATTCTTCTCGACCGCATCCCACTTGTTGACCGCTATGATCAAGCTTGCGCCGGCTTCATGCGCATAGCCGCCGATCGTAGCGTCGAGTGCAGTCGGTCCTTCGATCGCGTCGATCAAAAGA
>Ga0193727_1000508_pt1 | contig 15162 bp, 10 predicted proteins | sample H2c2metaG_FD_143051 | JGI IMG/M metagenome (GOLD analysis project Ga0193727, IMG submission 143051) | Soil microbial communities from a riparian zone of the East river system, Colorado, United States - H2c2 | ecosystem: Environmental > Terrestrial > Soil > Riparian zone | place: USA: East River...
TCTAGATCCTGATTGAAAAGGGGCAGTTGCCCGATCTCGACGATTTCGAGCTTCATCGAAGATGGCGCGAGCGACATCAGCGCATTCGCCAGCATCCCGTTGAGCGACGCCTTCCGCAGGCTTCCAACCAACACGCACACATTCATCGGCTTTTCCATGGTCATTTTCCATTATGATGTTTCATGCCTATGCGGACGCTTGAGATTTGATGCTCCTCGTGAAGTCGGGCTTGCGCTTTTCCAGGAAGGCCGTAAGCGCCTCTTTTGCATCTTCAGAGCGGACTTGCGCACTGAACTCTTGGTTCTCGGCCTTCATCGCCGCCTTGATCTGCTCGCGAAATGGTTGCTTCATGAGCCTCTTGCTGGCCTGCAGCGCTGCGGCCGGCTTCGCTGCCAATTTCCGAGCCGTTTCGGTCGCTTTCGCCAGCGCGTCCTTGTCGGATGTGACTTGGGTAACGAGGCCCAATTCCGCGGCGCGCCTGGCATCAAAGGGAACTCCCAACAAGATCAGCTCCGCCGCACGGATATGACCGATCCGCGCCGGCACGGAGCAGCTCGATCCAAATTCCGGTACGAGAGCAAGATTGATGAAGGGCATCTGGAATTTAGCGCTCTCGCCCGCGTAGATGAAGTCGCAGTGCGTCAGCATGGTGGTGCCGCCACCAATCGCGGCGCCTTGGACCGCGACGACGATGGGTTTGTCGAAATTGAGCAGCGCCGCCATCAGTTTGGCTTGCGGAGATTCTCCCGGACCCGGAGGATTCTTCAGAAAATCCTCGATATCGTTGCCCGCGCAGAACGAATCTCCCGCGCCGTGCCAGAGGACGACACGCGTGTTCTCGTCATTCGCCGCCTTGTTGAAGATGCCTGCGAGCGCCACGTACATGGCTGACGTCATCGCATTCCGCTTTGTCGGGCGGTTCAATTGGACGCGCAGGATGCTTCCAGCGTGTTCGGTAACAATCTCTTCCATTGTCGAAATCCTTGTCCCTTTGGTGAATTTCACTGCAGGTCGAGCTTCAGGGCGACTCCCGCCGCCCCGACTGTGTCGTCGTGCTATACCGAATGTTCCTTTGCTTTCGGAATGGCACCGCTTTCATGCAAACCATCGATTTCGGTCGCGCTAAATCCGAGCTGCCGGAGAACCTCCTCGTTGTGTTCTCCAATCCTTGGGGCGCGCTTCGCGGGCACTTTGGCGACGCCATGCACCTGAAGCGGGCTGCTGATTGTGGACGTCAGCTTGCCGCCGGCACCATTGAGCGGAACGATGATGTCGTTGGCCTGGAGCTGGGGATCGTTGATCACCTCTTGCGGCCCACGCACCGCTCCGAACGTCACGTGAACGCCGTTGAACACCTCGTACCAATGTGCCATCGGCTCGGCACAGAAGGTCTCGTCGAGGATCGCCGTGAGTTGCGGCATATTCGCCGTCAGCTTCGCCGGATCGGAGAACCGCGGATCGGTCAGGAGATCAGGGCGGCCGATCGCTTTCGCCACCGCCTCCAACTTGTCGGGCGTGACGATGAGAACGAACCACGTGTCATCCTTGGCGCGATAGACGTTCATTGCCGCATTCGCAGGATTCTTGCGATCGTGCAGCCCAAAGAATTTCGCATCGCACAGCGCTGCCTGGATCGAGACGCTTGCGGACCAGATGCCTTCCGCGAGGAGCGAGGTCGTGACATGCGCCCCCTCCCCCGTGCGCTCGCGACGATACAAGGCAGTGACGATCGCCGAATAGAGCCCGACGGCGGTGGCATTGTCACCGCTGCCAGCCACCGGCCAGGTCGGCGGCGCGCCGGCATCGCGTGTCATTGATAGCAATCCGCTGCGTGCCCAATACGACGTGATGTCGAAGCCGGGGAGATTCGCATCCGGCCCCTTGTCGCCGAAGCCCGAGATGTCCGCGTAGATCAGTCGCGGATTCCACCGCACCACATCCTGATATTCGAGCTTTAATCGCGCGCGCGCCGGGTGCGGCGTATTGACGATGAGCACGTCAGCCCATTTGACGAGCTTTTCGAGAACTTGCTGCGCGCTCGGGGATTTCAGATCAAGAGCGATGCCGCGCTTGTTGCGATTGGCGAGGTGCCAGGGGTAGGCATCCTCGGCGACCGGCTGCGGCGGCAGGTGGTTCGCAATTCGCCATAGGTCACCGCTCGGCGGCTCCACCTTGATGACGTCGGCGCCGAAGTCGGACAGAATCACGGCAGCGCTCGGGCCGGCGATGAAGCTCGCGAGATCCACCACCTTGAGTCCGGAAAAGATGTTGTCGTTCGGCATGTTTGTCTCCTTAGTGTTGAAGTTCGAGCGCGATTGAAACGCGGCGGTCATCGTCGTTCAGTTTTTCCAGTGTCTGGGAAATCCAGCCGAGCAGGCGAGTTTGGACCTGGCGTCGGTTGATCTCGTTCAGCATCTCGTGTCGACCGCCCGGATAAAAATCGAAGGCGATGTCGCGCAGCCCGGCATCGCGGTAGCGGCCAATCAGTGTGTGGAGTCCCCGCAGTTGCTGCCCGACGGAGTCTTCGCTTCCGGAGAATAAATAGATCGGCAGATCGCCGCGGATCCTGCGGAGTGCGACCGGATCGCACAAGCGTGGCGCGGCGCCGAGGAAGGAAACAAGAGATTCGGGGTGAAGGTCTTCAAAGCAGCGGGGATCGGCCATGAACGCATCGACGATCGCCCGATCGCGGCACAGCCAGTCGAACGGCGTGCGCGCCGGCTCGAATGCGGCGTTTAAGAGGTTGCTGCCCGCGACCCCCGAAAGCGCGGCCCGGGCCAGGCCGTCAAGCGCTCCCGATCCCGAGAGGATCAAACCATCAATCTCGTGGCTGTGATCGATGACGTATCTCTGCGCCGCAAAGGATCCCATATTGTGCCCCAGGAGGAGTAGCGGCAGGTCGGGATCTTCCGCTCTGGCGATCTCGCTCCCGTGTGTTCGCCCATCCCGTGAGCGATCTGAACAACGGCGCGGGCCGGGCCGCGGCTGTCCCAGCGGGCGCACTCGATGCACAGTCCGTCGGAGCTGGTCAGTCGGAATCGCTCTGCCGGAACTGGGGTGGGAGAAGGCGTTGCCATGCAAATGTCCGGTCTTGCTTGCGCTCGAAATTCAGCGTCCGTGAAACTGCGGCGCGCGTTTTTCGAGAAAGGCGGAGGTGCCTTCCTTCTTATCTTCGGTTGCCGCGCAGATGCCGAAGTAGGACGCTTCGAGCGCAAACCCCTCGGCCTGGCTGGTGTCCATCCCCTTGTTGGCCGCTTCCAGCGAGAACTTCACAGCGATCGGCGCGTTGGCGGAGATCTGCTTCAGGATCGTCTCGGCGCGAGCGATGAGATTGGCTGCGGGGACAACTTCGTTGACGAGGCCGATGCGGTAGGCTTCCTGGGCAGAGATCGTTTCGCCGGTGAGGATCAGCTGCAGCGCACGGCCCTTGCCGACCAGGCGCGGCAGGCGTTGCGTGCCGCCACCGCCTGGCAACAGCCCGAGCTTCACCTCGGGCTGTCCGAACCTGGCATGCTCGGCCGCGATCCTGATCGTGCAAGCCATCGCCGTCTCGCAGCCGCCGCCGAGCGCAAAGCCATTGATCGCCGCAATCACCGGCTTGCCGAGATTTTCGATGAGGTCGAGCACACCTTGCCCAAACCGGCTGGACTCCTCCGCATCATAGGCGTCGACATTCGCGAGTTCACTGATGTCGGCGCCGGCGATGAACGCCTTGTCGCCCGCGCCGGTGAGGATCACGCCCTGTACGGAAGCGTCGGCCTTCGCGTCCTCGAATGCCGCCCGCAAATCCGCCCAGGTCGGCGTATTGAGCGCGTTGAGCACCTTGGGCCGATTGACCGTCGCGTAGGCGATCGAACCCTTTTTCTCGTACTGGACGTTCGCAAGCGCCAATGCCGCCCTGGGCAATGGATTGGGTGCTGTTGCAGGCATGGTCATATCTCCTGGATGGGGCGGCCGGCCTCGGAGCGCCGGCGCCGGGATGTCACAAGAAGGCGCCGTGACCGGTGATGGCTTTGCCGACGATCAGATTTTGCATCTGATAGGTACCTTCGTAGGAGTAGAGTGCCTCGGCATCGGCGAAGAAGCGCGCGACATTGTAGTCGGCGACGATGCCGTTGCCGCCCAGGACTTCGCGTCCCCATGAGACGGTCTCGCGCGATTTCGCCGTGCAGAACGCCTTCGCCAGCGCCGCATGATGGTCACCGAGCTTGCCTTCGTCGTCGAGCTGCGCGAGGCGGAGCATCAGGCATTGGCACGCGGTCAGATTGGCAAGCATCTTGGCGAGCAGATCCTGAATCATCTGGAACGAGGCGATCGGCTTGCCGAACTGCAGCCGCTCCTGGGCGTATTTCACGGTCGCTTCGAATGCACCCATCTGGATGCCGGTTGACGCCCAACCCACCATGTATCGCGTCATCCGCAGCACGCGTGCGGTATCGCGGAACGAATTGCCGCCCTGCAGGCGGTTCGCCTCAGACACGCGTACATCCTTCAGCGTGATCTGGCCGTTCTGGACCACCTTGAGCGCGATCTTGTGCTCAATCTTCTCGACGCTGAAACCCGGTGTCGACTTGTTCTCGACGATGAATCCCTTCACCTGATTGTCGCTGAGATCGCGCGCCCAGATGATGGAGACGTCGCACCATGGTGCGTTGCCGATCCACCGCTTCTGTCCATTGAGAATCCAGGTATCGCCCTCACGCTTGGCCGTCGTGGTCAGACCGCCGCTCGTTCCCGAACCGACCAGGGGCTCGGTGAGGCCGAAGCAGCCGATCTTCTCCAGGCGCGCCATCGGCGGCAGCCATTTCTGCTTCTGCTCCTCCGATCCATCGAGATAGATCGAGCCCATAGCCAGGCCGCTGTGCACGCCGAAGAACGTGCAGAACGACGCGTCGGTGCGCGCCAGCTCCATCGCGACGAAACCGAACAGCTTCTGGCTACCGCCCGCGCAGCCATAACCCTCAAAGCCGAGCCCGCCGATGCCGAGTTCCTTGAACGACGGCAGCAATTCGAACGGAAACGCGTCATCGGACCAGTACTTGTTGATGATCGGCTGGACCTTGGTCTCCATATAGGTCCGCACCTTTTTGACGACCGCTCTCTCCTCAGGGGTGAGAAGGTCGACCAGCTGATAGAAATCGCCGTTGGGTACGGGCACCGGTTTCGGCGCGGTGGTCTTGCTTGCGGCGGTTGCAGTGGGCATTTGAGACTCCTGATGCTGTGGCTTGAAAGCCGGAAAAGTTGAAGGACGTATGATCGATCTCGCCGATGGCGCCTGGCCTCAGGCGACCGGCGCCGTCGATTTCGTTTGGCTCGACTTGGCAACCTTGTTGCGTAGCTCAATCAGGCCGAGCAGGACTTCGTCGCGCTCCGCCTCCAGCTCCTCGATGGTGCGCGATCCGGCCTCAGCATGGACGCTGTCGATGAGCTTCTTTTGCACTTCCGGAGTCAGCACCGGCGAGCCAAGGGTCTTCCACCAGGCCGTCATCGGGCCGGTGAACTGCTGGAAGAAGTGCTCGATGCCGCCCGGACCGCCGCCGAGATGGTTGAGCATCATGCTGCCCATGACGCCCCAGCGCAGGCCCGGGCCCCAGCTCAGGGCGGTGTCGACGTCGGCGGCGCTCACCACACCCTCGGCGACAAGGTGATAGACCTCGCGGCTCAGCGCCGCCTGCAGACGGTTGGCGACATGCCCCGGCATTTCCTTGTTGAGGCGCACCGTCCGCTGCCCGATTGACGTATAAAATTCCGCAGCGCGCCGGATCGTCGCTTCCGAGGTCTTTGCCCCGCCGACAATCTCGACCAGCGGGATCAAGTGGGGCGGATTGAACGGATGGGCGATGACGCAGCGCTCGGGATGGGACGCGGCGCCCTTCTGGATTTCGCTCATGGTGAGCCCCGACGAGCTCGACGCGATGATCACGTCGGGCGGCAGCAGCTCGTCTAACTGCCCATAGAGCTTCTGCTTGAAATCGATCCGCTCCGGCCCGTTCTCCTGGACGATGTCGGCGCCGGCGAGTGCCTGCGCGACTTCGGCCGTGAACTTAAGGTTCGACTGCGACGCTCCGGGCGAGAGGCCCAGTCGCTTGAGCGCCGGCCAGGCGGTCTCCACGAAATTCCTCAGCGCGGCTTCTGCGTTCGGCGCGATGTCCGTCGCGACGACCTGCAATCCCTTGGCGAGAAACAGCGAGGTCCAGCTCGCGCCGATCACGCCGGTGCCGATGATGGCGATGCGGCGAATGGGCTTGGTGTCGGTCATGTCATTTCTCCAATACGTTTGTCAGACTTCGGCGTATGCGATGCCGGTGAGGTTGCCCTGGGCGAAGAGGAAATTTCGTTCACCGGATCCATCGAGCCGTGCGGAGTAAATCGAGCCGGCGAAATCAGTCACGAACATGCGGTCGTTTGGAATGTCGAGCGCGATACCGATCCCCTCCATGAGATGGGTCACCACGATCTCCGGCTCGACAGGCTTGTTGTCGATCGAGGCCCGGTTCACGGTGTTGCCGCGCGGAGGGTCGCCGCGGTCGGTCCAGTAGAGAACACGGTTCTTGTGGTCGAGCTCGAGATCGATCGGCTCCGGCAGAGCGTCGTAGAAGATCTCGATGTCGGACCTGGTCGCCGCATTTTGGCCGGCGGGAATTTCGACATTGGCGCGGAAGAGGCGGCCGAGCCCGGCATTGTCCGGGCCTTTTTGCGTCCAGTAGATATGTCCGAATTTCGGGTCGATCGTCAGCCCAACGCACCATCGCGTCTGATCCCGGCTATCGGCTTCGCCGCGCCCCGCCTCGATGAGCGTCTCCAGCCGCGAGCCGTCGAGATTGCAGCGCATGACGCGCATGCCCTCGCGGTCACACCAATAGAGCTTGCCGCCTTTCTTATCGAGGATGATCTGCTTCGGCGTGTGGGTGGCTCCCTTTGCGACGATTGTCTTGCGATTCTTGCCGTCGATGTCGGCGCGCTCGACCGAACCGTCATTCAGGCTTGGGATGCCCATGTTGGTCCAGTAGATATGGCCAGCCTCGGCATCGACGACGATGCCGTCGGGCAAATGACAATCCGACACGATGGTCTTTTTGTTGGAGCCGTCCGTATTCATGGAGTGAATACGGCCGGCGTTAATCTCGAGGACAAAAAGACGAGGGGCGACGGCGCTGGCGCCAGCGCTTCGATTGTTGTTCTTGACGGCTTCAGACATGTGGCACCCGTATTGCGATCTGACGCGAAAATGGTCAGTTGCTTGACCTCGACTGTGCCGCGAATACTTGCCACGATATTGAATGGGACGATCGTCGCTGGAATGGTTGTGCTTCTTCATCGCTGTCGTACAGCGCGGCTCGTCCCTGCTGCGCACTTACACATTTCGTACGCGAAGGATATTTTCGCACCGGTCTATGACTCGTTCACAGAGGGGCTTTGCGACTGCGGACATGCGGACCATGCGAACCCCGCTCGACTCGCTCCCGCAGCATCTTCGCTTGTTTGCTGGCGGCGGCCGTGCGCGAGAAATTCGCCCCTAGCATTGCTTTTCCGGCTCCAGCGGAATGAAAGCCCAATCCAGAATGCGCACAATTGTACAATACGAGCAGTTATCGGGCAGCCAAGCTCAGAGCGATCACGTCGAAATGCTGGGGCAGACTCTAGACACCGTAAACGGCGGTGCGCTGCGCAGGCAAGCAGTCGGCGGAAGAGATACCGTATGTTACAACTTCGGTGCATTAACGATGAGGATTCTCGCTACGCTCCCGGTGACAGGCCGAGATCTCCGACTCGACCTATTCCGAGGTGTGGCAAATTGGGGGATCTTCCTGGACCATATCCCCAACAACATCGTGAACTGGGTGACAACGCGGAACTACGGTTTCAGCGATGCGGCGGATCTCTTCATCTTCATTTCCGGCTACACTGTCGCCTTTGTCTTTGCACGGATGATGCTCGAACGTGGGTTTATCATCGGCGCGTCGAGGCTTCTGAAGCGTGTCTGGCAAATCTATGTCGCCCACGTCTTCCTTTTCGTGCTCTACCTCGCCGAAATCGGATATCTCGCGCAGAGGTATGGTAACTCCAGTTTCACCGATGACTTCAACATACGGGGCTTCCTAGCAAATCCGGCGCAGTTCTTATTCGAGGGGCTGATACTTCGCTTCAAGCCGGTGAACATGGATGTGCTGCCGCTTTACATCGTGCTGATGGGTGTTTTCCCGCCGATACTATGGCTAATGCTGCGCAGACCCAACATGACCCTGGTCGCTTCGGCGCTGCTCTATTTGATGGCCAGGCACTTCAGCTGGAACGTTCCGGCCTATCCAAGTGGCGTCTGGTATTTCAATCCATTCGCATGGCAATTTCTATTCACGTTCGGGGCTTGGTTTGCGCTTGGTGGATCGGCACAGGCGATGCCATTCATTCGATCGCGTACCGCGTTGGTGCTTGGCACCGCCTATCTTCTGTTTGCTCTGATGATGACAATGGCGGCCCGGTTTGACGAATTGCGGTCACTGATCCCACCGGAGATCTACGGCGCCTTCAATCCGAACGACAAAACCAACCTCGCGCCTTATCGCTTACTACACTTTGTTGTGTTCGCTTTCTTTGTCGTTCGTCTGCTGCCACGCAATTGGCCGGGGCTAGAATGGCGGATCTCTCGGCCCGCAATCAAATGCGGTCAGCAGTCGCTCGAAGTCTTTTGCGCCGGCATATTCCTATCCTTTGCTGCACATTTCGTGTTGGTCGAGATTTCCGGTGCTATCTGGATGCAGATCGTGGTCAGCATTGTCGGTATCTTGATGATGACCGCGCTGGCGTACTACCGGTCTTGGTCGAAGAACGCTGACAAAGCACCGACGAAGATTAAGCCGATTGTCGCAGCGTCTGGTTGAGAGGTGCCTGGGCGGCAGCTTTGGACAGACCAGATTCGGCCGGCGGCCTCAGCGCTGCGACCAAGACCATGGTAAATAGGCAGCGATGCAAAATCGTATAGGAAGCTTTCATGAGGTTTTCTCCGCGACATTTGTTGCGCGGTCGGCGGCGGGTAGCATGCCGACATGTACGGTGAGCACTTCGTCCGACGCCAAGCGACGGTGATCCTGCGACCAGCGTGGTACAGAGCGAGATCAGAGGCGATTACGTCAAATCACTCTGATTCCACCTAAAATTACGAACGCTCATTCGGGAAGCCCGAATAGGCACGGCGATCGGCGCCTCGCTGGAGTGGCGGACGTACTTCAGGCGATCTTGCTCATTCCCGATCTATTTTGGTTATGGCTGCGCAATTTCATACGCGGCAATTATTTCTGTTCCAATTCCCGACGTGCGCAGGTCAATCCATAGGCCATGTTACGAAAGCAGCAGCTTTCACCAAACAAAGTATCAAATGTCCAAGCTCCAGCAATCGATAGGCGAGATGTTTGGAGCTGTGCTGCATAAGCTGGATTGCCTGTTATGTCCCTGCACCGAGATGGATAGCGACGGGGCGCTCCTACCAATAGTTTGTCTTCCTGGTCGAGGAATTCACCGACCAGAACAGCCAATCGAGATTGGATGCGACGTCACTTGTGCCGGTCATGGGGTAATTGGAGGCGCGCATGGACATGACTCCTGGTAAGGAAACTCAAAATGTGTCCGACGCACCAAGTGACGGACAAGAGAAGAACACGCGCACCGCGACGCGTGCTCCTTCCATTATCGTCGGTATCGTTGCAGCTGCCGTTGTGGCGTTATCCGTCTTCTATCTCTTGCGACCGGAACCACTGCTCGTACAGGGCGAGGTCGATGCAACGCGCCTCGACATAGCCGCGCGTGTCGACGGACGGGTCAAGGAAATCCCCGTCAACCGCGGCCAGAACGTGATTGCGGGAGCGGTGCTCGTACAGATCGATAATCCCGAAACTCTGGCCAAACACGAGCAAATGCGAGCGGCGATGGCCGTGGCCGAGGCACAGCTTGCCAATGTACTGGTCGGAACGCGAGCGGAAGTCATCGCCGCGCGGAAGGCGGAGCTGGAGCGTGCGCAAGCAGCGCTGATGCTGGCGCAGAAGACTTTTGACCGCACTCACACATTGACCGAGCAGGGCAACGCTCCGCAAGCCCGCCTCGACCAGGTGACCGATTCGCTGCATGAAAGCGAACGCGCGGTCGATCAGGCCAAATCGGCCTACGACCAGGCCGTCAACGGCTACACAAAGGAAGAGCGGGCTATTGCCAGGACCAACGTCGAGAAGGCCAATGCCGATATCCAGAGCGTTCAATCGATCATCGATCAGCTCCAAGTCTATGCTCCCGTAGCCTCGCAGGTCTATCAGCGCAATGTGGAGCCGGGCGAGTACGTATCGCCAGGCGTACCGCTCGTTACCTTGATCGATTTGGCCGACGTCTGGATTCATTTCGATCTTCGCGAGGATCTCGTCAAGGGTTTGAAAGTCGGCGATCGGTTCGATGTCCATATTCCGGCCCTCGCTGACCGCCGTGTCACGGTCGAGCTCAAGCTGGTTGCGACCAAGGGCGAGTATGCGAGCTGGCGGGCCACGCGTGCTTCGGGCGATTTCGACTTGCGGACGTTTTCGATCCGCGCCTACCCGGTCCAGCCGGTGCCCGAGCTGCGACCGGGAATGAGCGCCTATCTCGACTGGCGATCACGGCAATGAGGCCGGAGTCGAAGCCCGGATTTCTGCGGGTCGCCCGGCGCGAGTGCCACTGGCTGTTTCACGATCGTGTGGCGCTGCTTTTGATCTTCGGCGTGCCTCTCTTTGCGTTCGTGGTTCTCACAACCGTCTTCAGCCATCCGGTCATACGAGGACTCGGGATGACGGTCGTCGACGAGGACAAGTCGGACGCTTCGCGTGCCCTGGTGGAATACGTCGCGGCCTCGCCGAGCCTGAAAATCGTCGACCGATCCGGTACGCTGTCGACGGCCGTGCAGGACATACGCTCCGGCAAGGCGATCTCGGCAATCCATATCCCACCGGATTTCGAGCGCGACCTGAAGGCCCAGCGCCGCCCGCAGGTCGTCGGGTTCTATAACCAGCAGTTCCTGACGGCAGCCGGCATTGCGTCCTCGGCATTGAGTGATGCGCTTTCCGCCGCAGCGGCCGTGGCCGCCCCCGCCAAGCGCGCTGCGCCTGCGCCGACGTCCATGGGAACGCTGACCGGTGAGACCATCGCGCTTGTCAATCCGCAAAAGAACTATGCGCAGTTCCTGCTGCGTGCGCTGCTGCCGACGATCATCCATGTGGTGATCACGCTCGCCGCAGGCTATTCCGTCGGCTCCGAATTCCGCCGTCGCGACGCGCGGGCCTGGCTCGAAAGTGCCGGTGGCGATCCGGTCGTCGCGCTGGCCGGCAAGCTCGCGCCGCTGTTCGGCATCTTCTTCCTCATCATGTTGGCCGAGCCGCTCTTCCTGGAGGGCGTGCTGCAAATCCCCTTCAGGGGAGACGTGCTGTTGATGGTCGCCGCGGCCTCCCTCCTGATTATTGCCTATTTGTCGGTGGGCGCCTTGCTGCAGCTCCTCGCGGGCGATTTGGCGACCGGGCTGGGGCTTGCGGGCCTCTTTGCCTCGCCTGCATTCGGCTACGCCGGCGTCGGCTTTCCCACGGTCGGCATGAATGCCTTTGCGCAAGTCTGGAGCGCGATCCTGCCGCTGCGCTGGTACATGGCCGTCCTGCTTGGACAAGCGGCGCGGGGATTGCCGGTATCTGAATCAGCCGTTCCCTTCGCCGCGCTCGCAGGCTTGGCGGTGCTCTTTGCCGGCCTTGCATTGCTGCGCATGGCGAGCCTCAAGCGCAGCGGCAGGTTTGAGATGGCGCGGCCTGCCGAGCAACCAGAGAGCTACGACACGCCGCGAGGCATCGGCGGCGCCTTCATGGCTGAGTGGCGGCGCGTGCTCGGAACGCGGAGCGCCTTCAGCGTGCTGTTCCTGGCTCCCCTGGTTTACGGCATTTATTATCCGCAACCTTACCTGAACCAGATCCTTCGCAAGCTTCCCATCGCGGTCGTCGATAACGATCTGAGCGATCTCAGCCGCCAGATCGTCGAGACGCTCGATGCGAGTGGAGCATTGAGCGTTGCGGTTCGCGTTCGCACACTTGCCGAGGCGCGCACCGCAATCGATCGAGGGAAGGCTTTTGCGGCTGTCGAAATCCCGGCAGGCACCGAGCGCGATGTGCTCAAGGGCATCACCGCTCACGTCCCGGTCTACGCGGATGCCACCTATTTGTTCATGTTCAGGTCGACCGCAAGCGGGGTCGCCACGGCCCTCGGAGCATTGACGTCCGAGCTGGTTTCGCGAGGCGCGCGCTCGAACGGCAGCCTCGTCAAGGCGAAATTGGCGGGCTCGAACCCGGCCGACGTCCTGTTGCAACCGATCTTCAACCCGGTGGGCGGCTATGCGAGCTACGTCGTTCCGGCGGCGTTTGTGCTGATCCTGCAACAAACTCTATTGATCGGGGCGGCGATGCTGACCGGCACTGCGCTGACGAGCGGAAGCGGGGCGTTCGCCGGCGTGCTCGGCCGCGGCATCGCCCATCTGACCATCTACCTTCCAGCGCTCGCGCTTTATCTCATCGTGCTGCCGCGTTTCTACGGTTTTTCGACACTCGGGCATCTTCCACAAATCTTCGCGCTCGCGGCCGTCTTTTTGCTGGCGACGAGCTTCATGGGACAGGCCATCGGGGCCTGGTTCACACGGCCGGAAAACGCGACACTCCTCCTCCTTGCAACCAGCCTGCCTCAGTTTTTCACCGCCGGTTTCGCATGGCCGCGCGAAGCGATCCCCGACGCGGCAATCGCACTGGGTCGGATGTTCCCGGCCGACTCCCGATTTGACGGCCTCGTGCGCATCAACCAGCTGGGTGCCGGCATCTGGGAGGTCGCGCATGATTGGTTCGGACTGTGGTGTCTGGCGCTGGGCTATTTCGCGCTCGCGGTGATCTCGGCACTTGCCATCAAGAAAGGACAGGCACATGCATAGAGCCATGCGTGCAGCCATCGTTGCGATCGCACTCGTGCTCGTCGCGGGCGGCCTGATCTATTCCGTGCGTCATTCCGGATCGCCGGCTACAGTCGTTGGCATCGTGCGGGCGACCGAAGTCAGGGTGGAGCCGGAGGTGAACGGCCAACTCGTGTCGATTGCAGTCGAGAAAGGCGCTCACGTGCACGCGGGCGATGTCCTGGCGCGGCTCGCCGCGGTGGAACTGACGGCACAGGCGGACCAGGCGCGTGCCGCGCTCGCATCGGCAAGCGCGAACCGCAACAACGTCTATGCCGGGGTCCGTCGTGAACAGATCGACTCTCTGAAGGCTGCAATCGCCAAGGCAGGCGCCCGTTTCGACTACGTGCAGGCCCAGCTCACAAGGACCAGCACTCTGGCACGCCAGAGCTTCGAGTCGCAGCAGTCGCTCGACCAGGCCGAAAACAACGTTGCAAGCGCGCGTGCCGACGTGGCGGTGGCCCAGGCGAATTACGATGCGGCCGCAGCAGGCCCGACCCGGGAGGAGCGCTCAATCCCCGACGCGCAGGTGCAGGCTGCGGCCGCCGCGGTCACCGTGCTCGAGCGCCGTCTTGACAAGATGGTCTTGCGTGCTCCGGCCGACGGTGTGGTCAGCGTCATCGCCGCAGAGGTGGGCGAGAATGTTCGCGCGGGTCAACCGATCCTGATGGTCGAGGCGGCGGGCAAGCAATGGCTCTCGTTCAATGTGCGCGAAGACCATCTTAATCGTCTGTCGATGGGAGAAACGGCGAGCGTGATGCGGAACGGCACCGATGGCGCGACCAAAGCCGTCATCACCGAACTGCGGCCGCTCGGAACATTCGCCACTTGGCAGGCCGAGCGGGTAATTGGGGATCATGACCGCAACACGCTTCGCTTGCGCCTCAACCCGGAGGGAGAGCCGGGAAACCTCAAGCCGGGCATGACTGTTTGGATCGAGAACTAGCGAGGACGCGAGCGCCGAAGAATCGCTTCGGAAGCTGAAGTGTCAATCGGCTTCCAAATTTGATCGCTCATCGGCGTCCAGATTTTCACTCCTTTGAGCGGCGGGTTTGCTGTTTGCGAATGAACGTCAGCTTTGCGCGGCGGCCATTCGATGGTGAATAAGATTGGTGATGATCTTCGTCATGCTAGTCTGCGCGCAGAGATCGGGACTTCAAAGTCCTACCATCCCATCTTGATAGTGAAGTAGCCTACGACAATCTACGGCAGCAATCCGTGCTTGCTCCTGAATTGCGCTGGACTTTCCTAAGGCCATAGAGCTGCCGATTCGTGCGAAGAGGTCAGTTGCGTAGATTGGCGCAATACGCTGCGCTACGAGGCAGCCACCGAATGAAAGCGGCAACGCGAAATTGCGCGCCAACTGGCTATTTGAAAATGGTCAGCACCGCATTTGGTACAGCATGGCTAACGGCGACCATGCTTAAGTTCTGATTGTGCTTTGCTTTTTCGCGCGGTCGGTCCAGTCCATCATGGGTGCCATGGAAAAGCGATGGTTTAACATGCTGTTTTCATTTCGCTTTGCAGTTTGTGTCGGTCCAATCGATTTCGGTCCGACAATGATCAGAGCGATAAAGCTAACGCGTTCTCCTTTCTTTTCAACTGGTTGAATCAATTCTGGCTTCTCGATGTAACTCGCCTTCGTTGATTTTGCTCGATCCAGTACTGCATTGCCGTACCGTCTGAGCCCCTGCAGTACCGCATTGCTGCGCACTACCGTGTGATACTCTCACTATGACTTCGCCGGCTTCGATAGGGTCGAACAAGCGATTAGCAGGCCGATCAAGGTCAGAGGCAAAGTAGCGCCGCGCTTTGCCCGCGCCTGGGTTCGCAGTGGTCCGGTCGTAGTTTCGGCGACAGCAGAGCGAGAGAACTGCGCACGGCGGGATGACGCCGCGATCCATCTACCGTCGTGACGAAGATAGAGCCCTCAGACCCAACCACCGTCGATGACGTATTGCTGGTTGGTGCAGGCGCAGGCTTCGTCGGAAGCGAAGAACAGCGTGGCCCGCGCGATTTCGTCGGGCATCAGGCGGCGCTTCAGGCATTGCCGCTGCATCAACTCCTTCTCGCTTTCCGGATTGAGCCAGAGATCAAGCTGCCGCTGCGTCATGATCCAGCCCGGTGCGATGGCGTTGACCCGGATGTTGTAGGGCCCGAAATCGCGCGCCAGCGACCGG
>Ga0193727_1000510_pt1 | contig 15138 bp, 12 predicted proteins | sample H2c2metaG_FD_143051 | JGI IMG/M metagenome (GOLD analysis project Ga0193727, IMG submission 143051) | Soil microbial communities from a riparian zone of the East river system, Colorado, United States - H2c2 | ecosystem: Environmental > Terrestrial > Soil > Riparian zone | place: USA: East River...
ATCGTCTGCAAGTCGGTCCTATGGCCGAGTGCGCTGATTGCAAATTCGAGGAGTTCTTCCTCAGCTCGTGGGCGGTTGGCGACCCGGCGATGATCGTCGATGTGCCTGCCAACGTCCCCGTAGGATCGCCTGACTTGAATGGCATCGATCAGGGTAAGGTTTCTTCGAAAACCATTCCAAGCTCGACCAATCAAATGATAAAGCAGGCGTACATTGAGCCGCCGCCGGCGATCAACGGTCCTTGCAGCAAAGCCTCCAATCCCGCTTGCAACAAACAAGCGACCAAGGCTTTCTACCCGGATGATCCTTCGAACGTCTATCACAGCTATATAGGCGATCATACAAAATTCCGGATACTTCATGGCGGAACCGGCGTGACTCACGTGCATCACCTGCACGCGCATCAGTGGCTTCACACTCCCAACGATGATAACAGCACCTACATGGACAGCCAGATGATAAATCCGGGTGCTGCCTACACGCTGGAGATCGACTACGACGGCAGCGGCAATCGCAACCAGACGGTTGGAGATGCGATCTTTCATTGCCATTTCTATCCGCATTTTGCGGCAGGCATGTGGGCACTCTGGAGGGTTCACGATGTCTTCGAAGCCGGAACCGAGTTAGGTGGTCAAGGGCGTCCGCTGCAAGGCGCGAGGGCGTTGCCGGACGGTGAAATCCCCAAGGGCACGCCAATCCCAGCCATCGTTCCTGTTCCGGTAAACGCAATGGCTCCGCTGCCGGCTAAGATCAACATAGTTCCGGTGTGCGACATCGGCGTTTCTGATGCAGATTGCGCAGCCTCCGCGGCCACGCCAGGCCGCAAGCTGGTGATCGCTTACAGGGCTGACGTGGTGGATAAGGACAAGAATCCAGGCTACCCCTTCTTCATACCGGGAATTGGCGGCGGGCGCGCACCTCATCCGCCGTTAGACTTCGCTAAGGTTGGGAATACGCTGCTCGATGGCGGATTGCCGCGACACCTTGTCGTTGCAAGCCCTAGGGAAACCGTCGCTGGAAAGGCCCCCAGCGGCGAGGTAGAAAATGAGCAGCACACGCAGTGGGACTACACCAAAGACCTGCATCGCCTGGCCGCGTTTGAGCTTCCGGAAGATGGAACTGCCATCGAGAAAGTCGCGATGGATTTTCATAAGGCATGCAACCACCCGAGCTTTACTCCCCTCGGCGTCGCCAAGAATTTCAGGACAAACGGATTGCCGCCTCAGCACGGTGCTCCATTTGCGGACCCCGCCACGGATGGCGACTGCGTCTCGATCGTCAAGGCCGATAAATCAAATTTTCGCACCTACAAAGCGGCGAATGTCCAGATGGACGTTGTCTTCAACAAAGAAGGATGGCACTTCCCGCAGACACGCATGCTGACGTTGTGGGAGGATGTGGCTCCGACCGTCCAGGGCACGCGGCCGCCCGAGCCGTTCTTTATCCGAGCCAACTCGGGAGACGTTGTCGAGTACTGGCATACCAACCTGGTGCCGAACTATTACGAGCTGGATGATTTCCAGGTGCGGACTCCGACCGACATTCTCGGGCAGCACATCCACCTTGTGAAATTCGATGTGACGTCATCGGACGGGTCGGGCAACGGGTTCAACTACGAGGACGGGACGTTCAGCCCGAACGAGGTTCAGGATCTGATAAAATGGATTAACCAAACTAACCAGATCACAAATGGCAAGGGCTTGTTCAAGTTCGACCCGGCGACTCAGTGGGCGAACAAGAATGCCCAGACTCTACTCACGGCGACGAATCCGCCAACAGAGATAACCAACGGTCTGTTTCCGGGCGGTCTTGCACACTATACCTGTCCGACGGGGATATGGTGCGGGGCGCAAACGACCGTTCAGCGGTGGTACGCAGACCCACTGCTGAATCTTTCGAACAACGTCGCACAGGCCGGCAAAGATCGCACGATCAGGACGGTATTCACTCACGATCACTTTGGCCCTTCGACGCATCAACAAGCGGGCCTGTACGCCGCCCTTGTAGTCGAGCCAAGAGACTCGAAATGGACGGAGCCTCAGACAGGCGCCTTAATGGGCGGTCGCCCGGATGGAGGTCCCACAAGCTGGCAGGCCAACATTGAAACGAAAGCCAAGGTCGATAGCTATCGTGAATTCGTGTTTGGGATACAGGACATGGCGCTTGCTTACGCTTCGTGGAGCATAGACCAGAGCAAGTTCAAGCCGTATCCATGTATAGGAAAGACCACAGCACAGTGTAATCCGACAGAGCGGTGGGGTTGGACGGATACTGAAAATGCGATCAACTATCTCCCGCCGAGCAACACCCCTCCCGAATTGTTCCCGGTCTCAATCATCTCGGGCAACATAATGGGAACGCAGTCGGTAAACTACCGCAACGAGCCGCTCCCCAATCGCGTCATTGAATCGGCGGGCCCGAACAAGAACAAACTCGCAACAGGGGATGCGGGCAGCCTATCCCACGTGTTCAGGTCGATTCCGCGTGCCGATCCCGCTCTAAACATTCAGCCGTCGCCGTGCAGTGGTCTGAACTGCACGCCGACCCAAAACAGAAAGATCAATGCCACCTGCGTGCCTACCGGTCAGCCCTGGGATCCTAACTGGCCTTGCTTCACATATCCGGTAAATCCCCTTACTAAGGGAATGGGAAATGAGGATCCCTTCACACCTCTGTTGCGCACTTACGAAGGCGATAAGGTCCAGGTGCGTGTTGTGGTGGGTGCGCATATGACGCCGCACTACTTCACCTTCAACGGAGTGAACTGGCTGTTCGAGCCCGGCACGCCCAATGACCCGACTGCGAAGACTCAGAATAACTCCGGCTTCCGGGCGACTCAGCCGATGGGTATCTCAGAGCACTGGGAGATGCTTTTTACCACGCCAGTCGCGGCGGCAACGACCAACTCCAAGCAGGCTGATTATCTCTACATGGCCAATTCGCTGACCGGCGGTTTGCAGAATGGCATGTGGGGACTCATGCGCGCTTACAAAGATAAGCAGCAGGATCTGGTTGCGCTGCCCAACAATTCGCCCGGGGGCAATAAGCCGGCCCTGAGCGCAGGCTGCCCGGCCTACGCCACCGGAACAAGGAAATATGATGTAACGGCTATAACATCGCAGCAGGCCCTGGCCGGCGGGGCGCTTGTTTACAACAGTCGCAAAACCGGGGCGGGCGCGACTACGCTCTCAGATCCTCTGGCGGTCGTGTATGTGATTACCGAAGACATACCGAATCTCAAAAAAATGAAGATTGAACCGCTCGTCTTGCGCGCTGCGGCCGGAGAATGCATTCAGGTGACGCTAAGGAATGGAATTACTTCCACTGATAACGTGCTCACTCAACGCCTTGCGTCACAGCCGAAACCGTTTGGTAGTTGTATTAACTGTCCGACCTTCCAGGGCTGGAACCTAAATGTACCCGGAACTGTCGGCCTGCATCCACAACTTCTGTCTGGGAACGTCACCGTAAACGATGGGATGAATGTTGGGCTCAACCCGGTTCAAACGATCAAAGCAAAACTACCAGCCCAGCCTGCCAATACCATCACTTACCACTGGTATGCGGGGAACCCGCCGACGGCGGACAACCCAACTGCAACTCCGATTGAGTTCGGGGCGGTTGGCCTGTTCCCGGCTGATCCGCTAATGCAGCATTCCACGGGCTTGCTTGGAGCGCTGGTCGTCGAGCCCAAAGGCTCTAGCTGGATTTGCGATGGCGGAGTGAATTGCGACGGGACACCTAACAACGGGAAGGTGCCTGTCTCTTACACCTCTGCGGTTGTGACCAAATCCGACAAGACCACATTCCGTGAGTTCGTAGTGCTTATGCAGGACGATGCATTTGGCCCCCGTAAGGCTTCCGGAGTGAACTACCGATCTGAGCCGATGTATTTTCGGTATACAAAACCACCCGGCATTGCGTCACAGACACAATGCCCCGTAATCGGAAACGACGGCTTGGATGTGAATAACTGTCCCGATGTCTGGCTCTCTTTTTCGGACAAGCTGGTTGGGGAGGATCCGCAAACGCCGGTCTTCACCCAAAACGCGGGGCAGCCCGTGCGATTCCGGTTAGTGCAACCGGGGGGCTCCGCCAATGGCCAGGTCTTCACGCTCCACGGCCACGTGTGGCAAGAAGAGCCTTACAAGAACAACTCGACGGAGATCGGTGACAACCCGCTCTCGCAGTATCTTGGTTCTCGCGATAGTTATGGCGCGGCTAGTCACTATGACATCGTGATAGACAAGGCTGGCGGCGAAGGCGCGGTTCCCGGCGACTACCTGTATCGCACCTATATTGGTGACCAAATCCTGCGGGGCTTATGGGGCATCTTCAGAGTGGCGGATGCTTGTGGCAATCCCAATGCGCTGAATTGCCCCGACACTGTGACGATCTCCGGTTATAAGCGGCTCCCGAAGATCAGTGTTACCGGGGCCAACACGGTTGATCCCAAGACAGGCGTGTTCGCAAAAAATGTCAATATCTGTGCCGGCAAGGTTGCTACCTGCACTCAGGGCGGTCCGGGTTTTCTCCACAAGCAGCCGGTTGACTCCATAAGCGGACTGTGGCAATACAACGGCGCCGGCCCGGGTCCGGCTCAAGTGACCGCGATTTCGGAATTCGGAGGAAAGTACACCGCCGAGGAATTCAAGAAGCCGCCGACCGAAGTAAAACCGCCTGCTAAGGCTTATCCTGAAAACAAGAACAGCAACACGGACAGGTTCCAGCAAAAGCCGCTGGGCGAGCCAAAGCAACAGCAATAACTGGGAATCTTAATTTGACCAAACGTGCAGGAGACGTGCCCTCTCCTGCACGTTTGGTCGTGCTGGTTGAAACTAGGTACGTGGAACAATCGCGGCCTTGTCCGTTGGCTTCTTTTCTTGACGCGAGGTAAGAAACTACCTCGATCGATATGACGAGGCTTGGGCAAACCAGAGCACCTGCTGAGGTCAGCAAACTAACCTACCAATTGCTCGACACGCTTCCTGACGTAGAGGCAATCGCCGCTGAATGGGATTTGTTATTAGATCGCTCTCCTTGCAATCGAGCATTCAGTTGTTCGAGTTGGTTTCTCGTTTCGTGCGGCCTTAATCAGTCCATCTCTCCCCAAGTTATTGTGGCCCGACGCGGTGCGGCCATCGTGGGTGTCTTGCCACTTGTGCTTATCAATGACAGTCGCGTAGCTACACTTGCAAGCGAATCAAGCGACTACAACGACATCGTCTCAATCGAAGATGATTATTCTGTTCTTGTCGGATTATTGGAGTACGCCATAACGCTCTGCGGCAGCTACAAGCGAGTCGTCCTCTCTCGCGTTCGCCGCGATTCTAATTGTTTTCGCGCGGCTGAAATCCTGGAGCGTGAGGGCAGCATTCAGCCGATCTTTCAGTCTACAACGATGTACCCATATGTTGACCTCTCGTTAAGCTATGAGGAGTATTTGAGAACAAGGAGTAAGAGCTTTCGGAAAAGTCTCAGACGCGCGCAACGAAACGCTGAAAGCAGCAACATTGCCGTGAGAGAGTTGGACCCTACGCACTTTTCTCCCAGGCGATTGCCCGAAACATTCCTTTCACTTAACCTGGACCGTTGGGGCGCGAAGAGTTATTACAGATCCAGCTTGGTTGAATCCTTTGTTCTGAAGCTTCTGCCCGATCTTTTCTCTCAGAGAAGAGTGCGAGCCTTCGCGCTTATGAAGGAAGAACGACTGCTCGGTCTGGACCTTTGCATGGTTGGCGCAAACAGTCTTTGCTCGTGGAACGGCGGCTTTCTCTCTGAGGCTGCCCGATGGTCACCGGGCAAACTTCTTATTGATGCTGGGATCAGACAGGCTTACGCCGGGAAGTTTGAAGAGTATGACTTGATGCGAGGCGATGAGGCCTATAAGAAGAGCTGGGCTAACAACACTCGTGAAATCGGCTCGCTGTTGATCGGCTAGTACGGATTGAATCCGTGCAAATCCGCCGAATCAGCGTCATCCGCGGTCTATACGGAATAGACCACCAATGACACTGATTTGACGGATTCGCACGGATTTTTGTCTATCTAACTGGTACCATGTCGGCTCAATCCGCGCGCGGTCCTAATGCTGCTGCGGCTCAGCCGGGAGTTAGCGCGATCAGGGCTGTTCGGCTTACAATCCGAGCAAGATCATGCTGGCGAGTCGAACCATCAACGACGGAGCGTTTAAACGATGACCGTTTCATTTCCCGAGCGATTCAACATGGCTGGCTACTACCTCGACGATCGAATCGAGGAAGGGCTCGGCGAGCGAGTCGCGGTTTACTACGAAGACCAGCAGTACACCTATCGCGACATTCAGAAGATGGCCAACCGCGTCGGCAACGCGCTGCTCGGGCTCGGCGTCGAGATGGAAGACCGAGTGTTGATAGTACTGCCCGATTCTATCGAATTCGTTGCAACGTGGTTCGGAGTCGCCAAGATCGGCGCGGTCACCACGATGGTTAACACGATACTGCCGGCCTCGGACTACGAATACTATCTTGAATACACGCGCGCGAAAGTCGCAGTCGTTCACGCGAGCGTGATGCAGCAATTCGCGCCGGCAGCTTCGCAATCGAGGTACTTGAAGTACACCGTCGTTCCGAAGACCGAGGCGTCCGGGAGACTTGAGGGCCTGGAGCAGCGGTCATCGCTTGTGCCGTATGAGAGGATAGTTTCAACTGCTTCGGATGAGCTAGTGAATGCGCCGACATCGGCGGATGACATAGCGATATGGCTGTTCACATCGGGCTCGACCGGCCATCCCAAAGCCGCCGTTCATTTGCAACACGACCTGCCCTACAACACCGAGTGCTACGCTAAGAAAGTTCTTGGAATCAACAAAGACGACATAACGCTTTCGGTTCCAAAGCTCTTCTTCGGCTACGCCACCGGCACGAACCTGCTGTTTCCATTCGCGGTGGGCGGCGCGACCGCCCTCTTTGCCGGGAGATCGACCGCCGAGACGATGTTCGAGATGATCACTCGTTACAAGCCGACGATTCTCACCAGCGTGCCGACTATGATCAACGCGATGCTTCAGGTTGAAGGCGCGCGTGAACGCTACGATCTGTCCTCATTGCGATTCTGCCTGTCGGCGGGCGAGGCGCTTCCGCCCGAGCTTTACGATCGCTGGATGGAGACCTTCGGCGTGGAGATACTCGACGGTATAGGCTCCGCCGAGATGTTTCACATCTACATCACGAACTCTCCGGGAGACGTGAAGCCGGGCAGTCTTGGCAAGATCGTCCCCGGTTACGAAGCAACGATCGTCGACGCTGAAGGGCGCAAGCTTCCGCCCGGCGAGATGGGCACTCTCAAGATAAAGGGCGACTCGGCGGCGCTTTGTTATTGGAACGCGCACGAGAAATCCAAAGCGACGTTTTCCGGTGACTGGTGCACGACCGGCGATCAGTTTCGCGTCGATGAGCACGGTTATTATTGGTATTGCGGGCGGACCGACGAGATGCTCAAAGTCGGTGGGATCTTCGTCTCGCCAACCGAGATCGAAAACTGCCTGGTCGAGCATGATGCAGTCCTCGAGTGCGCGGTGATCGGAGCGAACGACGAACAGAAGCTCATCAAGCCGAAAGCATTCATAGTGTTGAACGCGGGCTTCGTCGCGACCGTCGAGCTCGAGCAGGAATTGAAAGACTACGTGAAACGCAGGTTGGCGGTTTACAAGTATCCGCGATGGATCGAGTTCAAGAGTGAGCTTCCAAAGAACGACCGCGGCAAGATTGATAGAAGAGTGTTGAAGGAAGACCAATGACGACTGCGGCGAACTTTGATCGCCTCTCAAGATACTTACCTCTATGGTAATATCCGACTGCGAGGTCTCCGTATGAGCACCATAACGCAAGCAATCACTGCTGCAGATCTGCTGAGGATGCCTGACGACGGCTTTCGATATGAACTGGTTAAGGGGGAATTGATCAAAATGCCTCCGGCTGGAAACATACATGGCAATCGCGCGATGAGACTGGGCTGGCGGTTAGCACGTCATGTCGAAGCGAACGATCTCGGCATCGTTTTCGCTGCTGAGACAGGGTTCCGGCTGGCTTCCGATCCAGATACCGTGCGCGGCGCTGACATTGCGTTCGTCAGCAAGAAACGGGTTGAGCAAGTCGGTGAGTTTGAGGGCTACTGGCCTGGCGCGCCTGATCTTGCGGTCGAAGTCATCAGCCCGGGCGACTCTTATACCGAAGTCGAGGAGAAAGTTCAGGACTACCTGCGCGCAGGCGCGCGAGCAGTGTGGGTTGTGGATCCTCGCAGGCGAACAATAACTGTCTACAGATCGTTAACCGATATCACCATTCTCACAGAGCAGGACGAGCTTAATGGCGGGGATATTGTCCCGGGATTCACCTGCCGGGTCGCCGAAATCTTCGCGTAGTTCATTAACCGGCCGACTGTGTCATGCCATTGGATGGATCGAATCCACGAGGATGCACATCGATGGACCTACGATACCCGATCGGACCTTTCAAGCTGGATGGCGCTCCAACCGATGACCAGATCAAGCGCGCGATAGACGACATAGCGGAAGCGCCGGCGAAGCTTCGAGCATCTGTCGGGGGTTTGTCTGCTGAGCAGCTTGAGACTCCGTATCGGCCCGATGGCTGGACGGCTCGACAAGTCGTGCATCACATTCCCGATAGTCACTTGAATGCTTACATCCGGCTTCGGCTGGCCCTGACTGAAGATACGCCAACGATCAAGCCTTACGACGAAGGCCGATGGGCGGAGCTTGAAGATGCGCGCACCGCGCCCATCGACGTTTCCCTCGCGTTGCTCGAATCATTGCACAAGAGATGGGTGATGCTGCTTCGTTCGCTGGGACCGGCGGACCTTGCGCGAGTCTTCAATCATCCGGACATTGGTATGCTCACTGTTGGGAAGAACATTTGCCTGTATGGCTGGCACAGCAAGCATCACGTCGCGCACATAACGTCGCTTCGCGAGCGGATGGGATGGGATTAAGCCAGGCCGTTATTTGTGGTATGCTGGCGCGAGGAGAAGCAGATGAGCAGGACAGTTGAGGCGGTATTCGACGGTGAGGTCTTACGTCCCGAAGAGCCGCTCGAGTTGGAACCAAACACACGAGTCCGGATAACGATTGAGGAGAAATCTGCGCCCAACCCGAAGCGCCGGTCCTTTTTGAGGACTGCTCGATCACTCAATTTGGAGGGGCCTCCGGATTGGTCCGAACGAATTGAAGACTACTTGTATGGAAGCCCAAACGACTCACATGACTGAAGTCTTCCTCGATACCGCGTTTGCTATCGCGCTTTCATCACCCAAAGATTCGCACCACGAACAAGCCGTACAAATCTCTAAACAATTAGAATCAGACGCGACGCGCCTTGTAAGGACGCGGGCTGTAATTATTGAGATCGGCAATGCACTCGCTAAGCAGCCTTTCCGAACGGCTGCGACCGATTTGATCGAATCCCTCGAACAGGACCCTGACGCGGAGATCATTCCAGTCTCAGAAGAGTTATGTAACCGTGCCTTTGACCTCTATCGCAAACGAAGAGACAAGGAATGGGGATTGACGGACTGCATATCGTTCGTCGTTATGCACGACAAGGGCTTAAGCGCGGCGCTCACTACAGATCGACACTTCCAGCAAGCCGGCTTTCAAGCACTGATGCGCAGTGATACATGACTGCACTTCACAACCTCACCTGGAAAGAAGCGAGCGAAACGCTCAAGCGCGGCGTGGTCGTAATCCTTCCCATCGGTTCGACCGAAGCTCACGGGCCACACCTCCCGCTTTCGACTGACGTGATAATCTCCGAAGAGATGTCTCGGCGCGCGGCCGCCCAGCTCAACGCCCGAGGTATCGAAGCGCTGGTGCTGCCGCCGCTCGCCTACAGCGTGACTGATTTCAGCTCGGACTTCGCCGGAACCATTTCGATCAAACGAGAAACCGCTGCGGCATTAATTCGCGACATTTGTATTTCGCTATACTCGCAAGGCGCGCGGCTCGTCGCTATAGCCAACTCGCACCTCGAACCCGAACATATCGCCTCGATCAACCAGGCGATCGATGCGGTGAAGAAGGAAACGGGACGCACTGTTGCCTTCCCCGACAAGCGCCGCCGGCGATGGGCTGAGACTCTGACCGAGGAGTTCCGGCGCGGAGATTGTCACGCCGGGTCGTACGAGACTTCGCTTGTGATGGCTGCTCGGCCCGAGCTTGTGCGCGAACAGTTACGCCGCAAGCTTGAACCAGTCCCGATCTCGATCGCCGAGAGAATCCGCGAAGGCGCGCGCAGCTTCACCGAAGCGGGCGGAACCCAAGCTTTCTTCGGCGATCCGCGCGCAGCCTCACGCGAGGAAGGCGAAGCGAGTTACGATGCGTTATCGAATATGATCGTTATCGCCGTCGAAGAGGCCCTTGCAGCAATGGAGCGCAACCCCATCTGAGGGCATTGCTCCAACCACGCTTGGATATGAAAGAAGAGTGGACGCGAGGCGAGTATACAATCTGCACCGACCCGGAGCGGCTGGATGTCGTCGTCATCCACGAATTTCTGACCGAGTCCTATTGGGCGTCGGGCGTTCCCTTCAATGTCGTGAAACGCTCGATTGAGCAGTCTCTTGCGTTCGGACTCTACAAAGGTCATCGCCAAATCGGATTCGCCCGCGTCATCACCGACTCTGCGACGTTTGCTTACCTGGCAGACGTATTCGTGCTCGACGCGTTCCACGGTGAAGGCCTGGGCAAATGGCTGATCGAAGTCGTGATGTCGCATCCCGACCTGGCTGGTCTTCGAAGGTGGATGCTTGCGACGCGCGACGCTCACGGCCTCTATAGAAAATCTGGTTTCACTGAGTTGCGACAACCCGAGCGCTGGATGGAAAAGCACGATCCGAACGTCTATGCCGGTCCGGATACGCCCGGCGAATGAGCTTGATTGGCGGGCTGGTCCAGGAGTTTCTAATTCCACCCAAGTCAGAGTGCTATGTCATCACGAGCTGTTAAAGAAATAGAGGCCGAACCCGAGAGCTACTCTTCCGTAGTTCTCGATCGCGACGAGGTCGTTCGCCTTCTCGGTGAGGCCGACGTTGCAAGTGACTTCGCCTCCCTGAAAGCGAGAGTCGCTGAGATCAAAGGGATGATTAGCCATTCGAAAATTAACGGCCACACGATCGAAGCCGGCGAGAACGGGAGCGAAATCCACTTGCGAATCGACGTGCTTGTATCAGAGCTTGACCAGATACTCGAAGCTCAAACCATCGAGCGAGCCAAATACTATGTGAAGCGCCTCGAGCGCGGCGTGAAGAAAATCAAAACGAACGCGGTTAACGACGTCAATCTGCACCGCTGGAAAGAGTACGGCGAGATCATCACCGACAGCCTATGGGTCGTGCCAAAACGCGACACGGCGGGGGCGCACCTCGCGTGGTACTGGGGCAATTTCATTCCGCAAATCCCGCATCAACTGATGCTGCGCTACACGAAGAAAGGCGATTGGGTGTTAGACCCGTTTCTTGGAAGCGGGACCACTTTGATCGAATGCAGGAGACTAGGCCGAAACGGCATAGGCATCGAGTTGAACGATCAAGTCGCGAGTGAGGCGGAAAGACTAATCGGCGAGGAGCCGAATCGGAACCTGGCCGACACGCGAGTGTTAAGAGGTGACTCGCGAGCTCTCGATTTGCGCCCGACGCTCCGGGAGATCGGAGCCCGGCAAGTCCAGCTCTTGATAATGCACCCGCCTTATCACGACATCATTAGCTTTTCTGATGACGCCGATGACCTTTCGAAAGCGGCAACCACTGAAGCGTTCTTGAAGATGTTTGGTGAAGTCGTCGACAACATGACGCCGGTGCTCGAGAAGGGCAGGTACCTTGCCGTGGTGATCGGAGACAAGTACGAAAAAGGCGAATGGGTGCCGCTGGGCTTCTACTGTATGAACGAGGTCTTGGAGCGAGACTACTCGTTGAAGAGCATCGTCGTGAAGAACTTTGACGAGACGCGAGCGAAGCGGGATCAGAAGCAGTTATGGCGGTACCGCGCGCTGGTTGGAGGCTTTTACATCTTCAAGCACGAGTACATCTTGGTGTTCAGGAAGCGGTGAGGGGGTCCGGTCACATAGCATTTCGATCATAAAGACCTTCAAACCAACATGGTTCTGTGTCCGGGTGTCTTGACCATCAGTTCCTTCGATTGGCCCGGACATCCTCGCCTGTCTTGCTGTCCCCGCCAACGCGCATATAAACTTTCGTCGATTCAATCTGGTCTTCTCGAGAAAGGATACAAACCTGTGCGCAAGCGTATTCTTCTGATCGTCATCCTCACGCTCGCTGTTCCTCTGATAGCCGCACCTCAAACCAGGAGCAAACGTCCGGCGTCACGCAATCAAACCAAACAACAAACGCCAAGCGCCGATCAAGCCTTGAAAGATGCTGAAACCCAATGGGCCGAAGCCTTCAAGAATCAGGACAAAGTTGCGCTGGCTCGCATGCTCGCGGATGACTTTATCTTTACCGACGATGAGGGCAGGGTTCACGACAAGGCCGAATACATCAAGGGCGCGACGGAGCTGGTCAAGGTTGAGTCTTACAAACTGGATGACCTTGCGGCGAGAGCGATCGGCGCCGCCGGTGTCGTGACCGGCCGATGGACCGGAAAGGTCACGATTGGCGGCAAGGATGCGAGCGGTGAGTTTCGATTCACCGACACTTTTGTAAGACGCCAGGGGCGATGGCAGGTCCTGGCTTCTCAAGACACGCGAATCCAACAACAAGGAGCCAGGTCCATGAATGGTGAAGTCACCACCCCGTCTGGTTTGAAGTACGTCGATCTAGTCGAAGGCACGGGCGCGAGCCCGACGCGCGGCCAAATGGTCACCGTTCATTACACCGGCACGCTCGAAGACGGAAAGAAGTTCGACAGCTCCGTCGATAGAGGACAGCCGTTTGTTTTTCAGATCGGTATGGGACAAGTGATCAAGGGTTGGGATGAAGGCGTGATGACGATGAAGATCGGCGGCAAGCGCAAGCTGATCATTCCGCCGCACCTCGGCTACGGAGCGAGAGGGGCGGGCGGCGCGATCCCTCCGAACGCCACTCTGATCTTCGAGGTCGAGTTGCTGGGGGTGAAATGAACGGTAGTCCGTAGTCCGTAGTCAGTAGTCAGTAGTCCGTAGTCAGTAGTCAGGGGCGAGTCAAAAAAACGAGAACCACGGACTTGGCCGGCGTCTGGCCATTGGCAACTGACCACTGGCCACGGAAAACAGACCACTGACTACGGACTACTGACTACTGACTACGGACTACGGACTACTGACTACGGACTACGGACTACTGACTACGGACTACGGACTACGGACTACGGACTACTGACTACTGACTACGGACTACGGACTACTGACTACTGACTCCTGACTACGGACGACTGACTACGGACTACTGACTTGTCTCGCGAGCACGACTACAAACACGACCATTCTCGCGCGCACGGCTCGAACCGGCGGCGGCTCACGGTGGTGCTTGCGCTGACGGTCACCTATATGCTCGCCGAAGTCATCGGCGGATTCCTGACTAACTCGCTGGCGCTTCTCTCCGATGCGGGTCACATGCTCGCCGATGTAGCCGCCCTGCTGCTCGCGATGCTTGCGTTGTGGTTCGCCGCACGCCCGATCACCCCGCGGAAGACCTACGGGTATTACCGCCTTGAGATCCTTGCTGCGCTCGCTAATGGTGTCGCGCTGGTTGTGATCTCCTTGCTGATTTCCTACGAAGCTTTTCAACGCATACGGCAGCCCCAGGAAGTTCAGGGTTTGGAGTTGACGTTGATCGCCGCGGGCGGGCTTGTGATCAACGCCATAAGCGCGTGGCTTCTGCATTCGGCTTCCGAAGACAACCTGAACATGCGCGCCGCGTTTCTTCACGTCGTGGGAGATATGCTCGGCTCAATCGGAGCGATCGCGGCGGGCGTGTTGATCTGGCAGTGGGGCTGGACAATCGCCGACCCGATCATCAGCGTGTTGATGTGTCTGCTGATCGTTTACAGCTCCTGGCAGTTGATCCGCGAGTCGGTGAACATTCTTCTCGAGGGAACGCCTTCGCACATCAACATCCGTGCGCTTGTCGAAGCGATGCACGGCGTCGAAGGGGTAACTGACGTGCACGATCTTCATGTGTGGACCATCACCTCCGGCAAAGAAGCGCTGTCCGCACACGTGACAATCGAGCCGGGCGCCTCGCATCCGGATACGCTCGAGGCGCTACAAGAACGACTGCGCTCGATGTTCAACATCGGACATCTCACGCTTCAGCTCGAGCCCGCCGACGAAGAAGAAGCAAGCAAGCTCTATCAGATCACGCGAAAAGCCGGAACAGACCGCGATTGACGAATTGGAACCCAGGCGCAAGCATGAGACGAACGTCTTATAGCCGCTCTGGCTGCGCGTCTCTCGCGTTGATGGTAAGCTCAGCCCTGCATGATCCGGACCCGGACACCGCCAAACATAGAAGATCGCCCAACCTCGCGTACGCTCCCGGCAGCCGTGTCGCCTGCTGTTCTGATTGCACTCGGACTCGCAAGCGCGGGGCTATACTGGTGGGGCCGAGACCTTCATCGATTCACACAGTGGCTCGCTGCGTATTCGTGGTTGTTCATCGGTCAGCTCGCGTTGTACTTGACCGCCTGCTACGTAGTAATGCGTGGCGACTCGCGGTCGAGACGTACCATCAAGCTGCTGACCACCGGCGCAGTGCTGGTCTTCGCTGCGGCTTTTCGAGTAGAACTCGTAGCTCAGCAGCCTTTCTTGTCATCGGACGTGTATCGCTATGTGTGGGACGGTCGCGTTCAAGCCGCCGGCGTGAACCCTTACCGCTACGCGCCCGACGCCGAAGAGCTGCGAGAGCTTCGAGACGACAGAATCTTTCCCAACATCACCGAGGAGGACCGGGGCTGGCTCTCGCCTTACCCACCCGTTGCGCAAGCCGTCTTCCTTGCGGTCTACAAGCTTCTCCCGAGCGTCACCGGATTCAAGCTCGCGATGTCGATATTCGACTTGATCGCATTGCTTCTGATCATGTCGACGCTCGACTCTGCCGGTCTGGATCCCGCGCGAGCGATCCTGTTTGCGTGGCATCCGCTCGTGATTTTCG
>Ga0193727_1000511_pt1 | contig 15136 bp, 12 predicted proteins | sample H2c2metaG_FD_143051 | JGI IMG/M metagenome (GOLD analysis project Ga0193727, IMG submission 143051) | Soil microbial communities from a riparian zone of the East river system, Colorado, United States - H2c2 | ecosystem: Environmental > Terrestrial > Soil > Riparian zone | place: USA: East River...
TGAGAATTCCAAAAGGGATGTTCGAGCTCGCTGAAGAAATTGGCCACTGTGGTAGCAGGCGTGTCGCCTGCAACGGCTTTACTTAGGCGGCGGCGGAAGCCAGACCATTCCCGCACAATCATCGACATAGCGGCAAGCCGGCGTTGGGGATGATTCAATGGTCGCGTGCTGCTCATGCGCCAAACCTTGGCTGGCAAAGTGATTCTCTGCATGGCATCGCGATGCGGCCACCAGCGGTCCCACAATTTTCTCACATATTCTCTTGTCGATCTTTTGAAGATGCCGAGATCGGGCGCCTCGAGAAAACCGGCCAAACCAAACAGCATTGCTTCGCTGTCCTCGGGATTTTCGCGCAGCAGCTTCAGTGGTAATCGTTGCGCGATCAGCGTGAAGGGGAGCTTGTTTTCCTTATATCCAAGCGCAGCTGCCAGTTCCTGAAAGAGCGCTTCGTCGCGACCGTGATTCTCGATCTTGTTGCGAATCCGGATGGCTTTTTGCTGCAATCGAAACTGAGCCGCAGCATCGAGCACGCTGTTTACTCGTTTTTCCGGTAAATCTTTGAGCGGTGACTGACAACGGCCGGGTCGTGCCAACGGGATATTCGCGCTAAACGCATCCGGCAGAGCTGTGGGATCGATGCAAATTTGCGGAACATTGCGGTTCGATTTTGTTCGCGTGAAAAATTCGCGGTCGCTTTTCTCGACAAACACGTGCAGCACCGTCTCCTCAAATGCCGGATTTGTCGCATGACCATGGGCTTCCCAACTGCGATCGCTAACGTCGATCTCGATGCAGCCGCGAATCGGGTCGCTGCCATTTATCCGAATCGCCGCGTCACGAAAGTCGGGGCCGGATTCGCGATTCCAGGTGCCGAATTGGACGACGTCGATTTTCTCTCCGGAAGTAGCAACAAAATGTTTGCCGAAATCTCCGGCGAACCAGCGCGCTTGTAGTTCCAGCTCATTCGGGATGCGCGGTGAGACAAACAGTGGACGTTCACGGATGCGCGCGGTTGCGCGTAATTGTTCGTAACGATCTGCGAGAGTCCTCACGCGGAGATTATCAGAAGAGCATCCGCAAATGTCACGCGTTGGGTCATCCGCGCATTCCGGGTAGCGCACGCGTCTCGCGTGCTACGCCAGTCCGGCTCGGACTTTCGGCGTCGCGCCGAAACGGACTTGGCATCTCACCACGTCATGTCGCTGCGCACTTTTCGTCTTAACCCGCGCTCAGAAAGTCCGCGAACCCGAGACGGCTTCGCCAGCTCGCCGCGGGACGAGTCCGTCCGACTGGCGGACACGCGAGACGCGTGCACTACACAAATCCAATCACGCGACACGCGACGGCACGAGACGCGACTTAAACCGCCGCTCCTTCTTTATCCACCAAATCGGCGTGTGACGGCACTGCGCTGAGGCGCTCCCGCAAGTCATGGACTATTTGCTCGACCACGCCCGCGTGCGGACGCGGGAAAATGAACAGATACTTCGGACCTTTCCCGACAGCTGGGAAAATAATGAGGTTCTCAGAAAGAAATCTCGGCTCGCGGGCAACGATGGAGCCCTCCAGATCGATTGTCCCGGCAAACGGACGTCCGCCTTTTCGCGCCACGAACAAGAGTTTGCGCGGCTCTTCATTCGTGGCGATGAGCGCGCCGAAGAGATTTGGTGGAATGCGGCGGCCCCGTCCGCTGATGCACGGTGCAGCCCATGCAATTGTTTCCGCCAGAACATTTTCCCGGCTGAAGACGGACGCAAGCCGCGCTGGCAACGTGACCGGTAGTTTTACCGGCGTGCTGAGATCGGCCGGACCGTTCAATTTCTTAAAGACGAGCCAGATCTTTGCCTTCATGGCGCGCAAAATTCTGGGCGCAAAGTAGAAGAACGCAGCGATGCCGAGAATGAAGATCCACAACGCGAGCAGGGGATTGAAATGAACGAGAGCGAGTCCGCCGAGGACCGCAGCATCTTCACCGAGGCTCAATCCGATATTCGTAAACGGCTCTGGCGATGTGTTGGTGGCAAGACGCGTCGCTGCCTTCGCCGTATGAGCGACGAGGCTCGTCCCACCTGCAAGCAGTGCAACGATGACGGTGAACGCAGGACTTGGATGGCCGAGCACTTGAATGGCGAGCAAGGCGCCGCCGATCGGGCGTATGACCGTGTGGACAGCATCCCAAGCGGAGTCGATCCACGGAATTTTGTCCGCGAAGAACTCGAGGAAATAGAGGATGCCCGCAATCGTAACGATCACCGGATTCCCAAGCACTTCGAGCGATTGATACGCTGGCGCGAGCGTAATCCAGTGGAAATGGATGGCGAGGCCGGTGGCGAAAACCGTGAGATAAAGGTTGATGCCGGCGAGGCAGGCCAGGCCGAGTGCAACAGCAAGCAAGTCCAATCTCTCCACGTGAAAAGTATGCGCCGCACAGCCGCGAATGTCACGCGCCGATGCAGCCAGGACGACAATGACGAAATCCGAATGACGAAGCTCGAAAGAATGAGTAATGGCGAATGACGAAATCTGAATGACGAACAGCTACGCGCGCTTTCATTTCGTCACTGCGGCTTCGTTATTCGAGCTTTGTGATTTTCCTGCTTCGTCATTCCTCCGGCATTCGTCATTCGAGTTCTTGCTGTAGCCACGGCCCTGTGGGCCGTTTTTAACGATCCACCAGAGGCACGCGGGTAGAGTTGCCGCCGGCGACACCGACCTCTACACTCCGCATCATGCTCGATATTCGATTGATTCGAGAGAAACCGGATTTTATTCGTGAGCGGCTTGCGACCCGGGACGGCCGCGATGAAACGAAAATCGACGACATCCTCCGCTTCGATTCCGAACGGCGGAAACTTGAGACCGTCTTGCAACAGTTAAACGCCGATCGCAAGCGGTTGAGCAAAGAGATCGGAGCGAAACGCGGCAGTAGCGACGCAACCGCAGAACTCGAAGCGCGCGTCCGAGAAATAGGGGAGGAAATTGTCGATCTTAACAAACGAACGACGGCCGCCGAGGCCGAACAAAATAATCTGCTTCTACAGATTGCGAATTTGCCACACAAAAGCGTTCCAATCGGCAAGGATCCCAGCGCCAACCGGGTCGTGCGCAGTTGGGGCGAAAAGCCGGAACTGAGCGATGAGACGCTCGATCATGTCGCGCTTGGAGAGAAGCTGAAGCTCTTCGATCTGGAACGGGCTGCGAAATTAAGCGGCAGTGGATTCATTTGCTTCACGGGCGCAGGCGCAAAGCTGGAACGCGCCTTGATCAATTTTATGATCGATCTGCATACGCGTGAGCATGGCTATTTCGAGGTCAGCCCGCCGTTTCTAGTTCGACGCGATTGCATGATTGGCACGACGCAACTGCCAAAATTCGAAGCTGACATGTACGGGCTGGAAGAGAACCAGCTTTTCCTTGCGCCGACTGCGGAAGTGCCGCTGACGAATCTTCATCGCGACGAGATTTTGAACGTTGTCGATCTCCCAAAAAAGTTCGTTGCCTACACTCCATGCTTCCGGCGCGAGGCTGGCGCAGGGGGACGGGAAACGCGTGGGATCATCCGGGTGCATCAATTCGACAAAGTCGAGTTGGTGAAGATCACAACGCCGGAAAAATCGTACGATGAACTGGAATCGCTTGCGGCTGATGCTGAACGCGTCTTGCAATTACTCGGCTTGCCTTATCGCATCGTCGAACTGTGCACCGGCGATCTGGGTTTTGGATCGGCCAAGACTTACGACATCGAAGTCTGGTCGCCGGGTCAGAACACATTCCTCGAAGTTTCGAGCTGTTCCAATTTTGAAGAGTTTCAGGCGCGCCGGATGCATCTTCGCTACAAAGACGCCGATGGGAAAAACCGGTTTTGCCATACGTTGAATGGTTCAGGATTGGCGTTGCCAAGATTATTCGCAGCGCTCATCGAGAACGGGCAACAGAGCGACGGCTCAATCCGCATTCCGGAAAAATTGCAATCGTACTTCGGGGCGGCGGAGATTCGTTAGCCAAAATTTGTAGCGACGGCGCTGTGCGCCGTTGCGGAAACCGCCCACAGGGCGGTGGCTACAGGGTGGGCGAAATTCGTTAGGCTGCAGCCGTGGTCGCTGACCACGGCTCGAGGACACCGTCCTCGGCTACAACTGAAGATCGAGCTGCGATCGCTCCTGGTCGGACAATACTCTCTCGGTTTCGGAAGGCAGCGGCAAATTGAAACCAAGGCGCTGGGCGAGCCGCTGGCAGGTTTCAGGCGCAAATCCTTCGAAGTGGTTGCTCACGAATGTCCAGACGTTGCGCACTTCGGAGAGATGGCGCTCGATTTTTAACGACCAGCTTTCGAGGGCGGCTTCTCGTTTCCACAGGAGTTTTTCATAACGATGCAAATGCCCTCCATCGACGCTGTATTTCGTGGCATAGTCGCCGAGCAGACGCAGGTAAATAAAATCGGTGGTGCGAGGGAGGAATTCGAAAGGCGCAAGATTCCGTTCGTTGAGAGGGCTGGTATCGGCCCAGACCCAACAAGTGCGATGTTTTTCCAGAAGGCGGATAATCTGGGGTCGATGCCAGCCGACATGACGAAATTCAACCGCGAAACGAAAATCGCGCGGCAATTGTGCGAGAAATTTGCGAAGCGCTGGCTTTCCCTCCTTCGGTGCGAACGATGGGGGAAGTTGGATCAGGATGACCTGGAGCTTTGGCGCGAGCGGCTCGATCGCGCGGAGGAATGAATTCAACTCGGCGCTGCAATCGCGGAGCCGGCAGGCATCCGTGATCTCGCGGGGAAGTTTACAAGCGAAACGAAAAACGGCTGGAGTCATCTCGACCCAACGACGCACCGTGTTTTCCGCGGGAGCGCCGTAAAAGGTTGAATCCACTTCCACGGCCGGCAAGTAGCGTGCGTAAAATTCGAGCCAGTGAGAGTCCGGCAAATCCGCCGGATAGAAAGCGCCGCACCAGTCTTCAAAACTCCATGCGCATGCACCAATGCGTATTTTCTGCTGATCGGTTAGATTCAAATGAAATGAGAAGCTTAATCGATTTTGTGCCATCGAACAGACGTCGATCCAGCGAGAATGTCGATCAATATTGGACGATGGCGTGCTCAGAAAGGCGGCTCCTTAACTTGACGAAATGGATAACTTAAATACCCTGCCCCCACCCGAATGCATTTCCGAATTCGCATCCTTGTTGTCCTCATTGTCGCCGCCCTTGCTTTGCCCGAACTGGGCGTGGCTTCTATCATCTTCCAGCCAGGCAAAAAGGCCAAGTTTGTGGCACCGGGCGACGAGGAAATAAGCGGGGATGCAGCGGAAATCTTTCAGATCGGGCAGACTGCAGAAAGAGAGGGCAACACGAAACGAGCCATCCGCGCCTACAAGACCCTTGTGAAGCGCCATCCCAAAGATACTCTAGCTGCCGGCGCGCTTTTTCGGGCGGCCGAACTACAGGAACAACGGCGTGATTATCCGGAAGCGGCACGGTCGTTTAGTCAGTTGGTGTTGAGATATCCGACCAGCCCGCACTTTGATGAAGCAATTGAGGCGCAATTTCGCATCGGCGAAATCTATTTGGCGGGTAAAAAGTTGAAATTCCTGGGCATCCCGGTTGCATCGTCATTGGACCGCGCAGTGACTATTTTCGCGGACGTTGTTCGGACAGCGCCGTACGGGAAGTACACGGCACGTGCCCAGTTTGACATTGGCCTCGCGCGTGAAAAACAGGGTGCGAACGACGCGGCCCTTCAGGCTTACCAGGCCGTAGTCGACAAGTTTCCGAACGAGCCGATCGCGGTGGATGCGCAATATCAGATCGGCTACATCTGGTTTCACGCCGCGCGAACAGGAACAAAGGATATGGCTGCCGCGAGCAACGCCAAGACTGCCTTCGAGGACTTTATTTTTCACTATCCAAATAGCGAGAAAGCGGCGCAAGCGCGCGCGAATCTGCAATTACTTGAGCACAAGCAAACGACAAGCTCCTTCGCAGTCGCGAAATTTTACGACAAACAGAAGTATTATCGCGCCGCCGTAATCTACTACAATGAGGTGATTCGTCAGCAACCAGGCTCGACTGAAAGTGATCGGGCCAAGAAGAGGATCGATGAGTTGCGCGCGAAGGTCGGTGAAGCAGCGCTTCAGCCTGCCTTTGCTGCGGCAGACGCTGCGAAGAAAAAGCAGAGTCCACATGGAGGTCAAATGGCCAAAGGCGGATCGACGATGCGCGGCTCGACAAACGACGATGCACCGTTGCCATCGCCGGAGACTGATGGTTCGCTGCCGCCGCCGGCTTCACTTGCGCCGGATACTACGACTGCTCCCGAGCCATTGCCGGCACCGCCAACGTCAGGCGCGTCTCCGGCACCCGAAGCATCGCCGTCTCCCGAAGCGTCCGCCTCACCGGCGCCGTGAAAGCTTTATTCACGGCAGCACTTGCCTGCCTCTCTTTAACTGGTTGTCTCGGCTATCACATCGGGCCCGTAAAACCGTATTACCTTCGCGACGTGCACACGATCGCGGTTCCCACCTTCAAAAATAAGACACTTGTCCCTCACATTGAAGTGTTGGTGACGGATACAGTGATCAAGCAATTACAACAAGACGGGACATTTAAGATTGCAGGTGACGGAAATGCGGATGCCACTTTGACGGCCGACATCACCCGCATCGACCGCCTTCCGGCGCGCTCCGTACGCGGGAACGTGCTCCAAACGACCGAGTTTAATCTGTCTATGCACTTAAAGTATACTCTCGTGGGGTCGAACGGAGTGGCGCTCGTCCCCTCTGGTGAAGCTGTCGGAGCGACCAGTTTCTTCGTTGGCTCGGACGTTACCACTGACGAACGGCAAGCGCTGCCGCTTGCCACGGAGGACCTCGCCACGCGAGTTGTTAGGCAACTGAGCGAGGGTTGGTGATGATCGATGAAAGGTGAAGAAAAGCTTTGGTCGATTCTCAACGACAAACTCGACACTCTGCGGGCCGGCAATCGCCTGCCTGAGGCAATCCGTATTGCCGAAACAGCTCTCGAGGTTGCCAAGCGTGCCTTTCCCGGAGCCGAGACCCCCTTGGCGACAAGCTTCGAAAAATTAGGGCAACTTTTCGATCAACAGGGAAATCATGCCGCCGCCAAAGGATATCTTCTGAAGGCGCATGCAATACTGGAAAAAATAGAACCGGCCGATCAGCGCGCCATATTTCGGTCCGCGCGGCGGCTAGCGTTCTTATGTGATAATCTCGGTCAAACCGAGGAAGCGATCCGCTTCTACGAAAAAGCCTTCGCCGCGGGCGGCCAACTCGAAGACCTGCCCTACTCGGACCTTGGCGCTATGCTAAACAATGTTGCGCTTATTTTCCGCAAGTCAGGACGGCAAAAGGCGGCGGAGCCATATTATTTGCACGCTTTGGAGATCTACGAAAAGCAACTTGGACCCGATCATGCCGATGTCGCCTCTGTGCTCAATAATCTGGCCGTCTTTTACACGAATGAGCGCCGTTACACGGAGGCGGAGAAAATACACGTTCGGGCACTCGGCATCCGCGAGAAGGTGCATTCCCCCGCGCATCCGGATATCGCGCAATCGAAATCCAACCTGGCGGTGGTGTATCATTCGCGGGGGGATTACGCGAAGGCGGCTGAACTCTATCGCGCTTCGCTCAAAAGCTGGGAGGAGTCGACCGAAAAACCGCCCAAAGACTACGAGATTGTCGCGTCAAATTACGCCGATCTTTTGCGTTCGCTGGGCCAGGTGCGTAAAGCACATCAGTTAGAAGTTCGCGCACGTAAGAGACGCTCGGGCTAATCTAACACAACATCGGCGGCTTCGTTTCCATCATAGGATCGACATCGTTGGTTTGGCCTTGCAGCGCCCTGGTGGCTGCGCATTTTAGGGATCGCTGCCTCTGGCTCGCGTGGCGGAATTGGCAGACGCGTACGGCTCAGGACCGTATGGGGCAACCCGTGGAGGTTCGAGTCCTCTCGCGAGCACTAACTAGGTCTTCTGTCTCACATCTTCGCTGAATATTCTCGTTCAGCGAAGCGCAAACAAAGTTTCCGCGGCCAATACGCCGCGCGGATCGACTAATCTATTTCCTTCCCCCAGCTTTCCTTCTTGCCGCCCATCGGGCCTTCATCAGTTGAGAAAGTCTCTTTCGCCCGGCAGCGGTGATTCCACCTTTTTTCTTAGCTGGAGCTGTTTTCATGCCTGCCTTTTGCCTTGCCCAACGAGCTCTGGCCGCTACTGCAAGTTTGGCTCGAGTCGCGGCCGACATCCGGCGGCGACCGCCGCGAGCTACGGAGCCCGCAGTTGCAGCTCCCACTCCGATGATTGAGGAGAGCCGTTTTTCCAGAGTATCGATTTGCCGGCGAATCGAGATGGCTTCTTGTAAAGCTTTAAAAGATGTATCCATAAGTCGTCACATAACCGGAGTTAGCTGAGATGGCAATCAACTTTTACTATAAAAATTAGACCTTCAATACGCGCGTTAATAACTTCTAGAGGTAGTTGAACGGTGGCATAGCATCAATTTCTGCATGAATCGACCGACATGGCATGGGGTAACCCGAAAAGAGCGAACGGTCCTAAGATTGCGAATTAATGTTGGTTGTTCAATTTTGAGACGTTGAATAAATCCAGTATCGCGACACAGCCCGAGCGGGTCCGAAAAATGTTCGGATCTATCGCTCGACGCTACGACCTAGCCAATCATTCACTGAGTTGCGGCGCCGATTTTTATTGGCGGAATCGCGCCGCGCAAATCGTCGCAAGTTGGAAGCCGAAGAACATTCTCGATCTTGCTACTGGCACAGGAGATCTCGCGCTGGTGCTCCAAGAGAAATTACCAAATGCAGAAATCATAGGCGCTGATTTCTTGGCTGAAATGCTGGAACTCGCGAAAAGAAAAGGTGTGCGCCAAACCGTCGTGGCTGATGCAATGAGACTGCCGTTTGCCGATTCTGCGTTCGATTGCGTTACGGTTTCCTTCGGTTTGCGCAACATGGAAAACTGGGGCGCTGCGCTGCGCGAAATGTCGCGCGTCCTCAAAAATGACAGCCACTTGCTGGTTCTGGAGTTTTCGCTGCCGCGTTGGTCAATCTTGCGCGCGGCCTATCGCTTCTACTTACATCGATGTCTGCCCTTTCTCGGCTCCTTCCTCACGAGGCAAAAGAACGCCTATGATTACCTTGGCGAGTCGATTGAAGAATTTCCCAGTGGCGAGGCCATGCTTCGATTGATCGAAACGAATGGCTTCCGTAATGCTGACGCCGAACCGCTAACCGGAGGTATTGTCACGATCTACACGGCGAGAAAAGTTGTAGCCCAGACTCTGTAACCGCTTCGCTCGGCGAAGAGCGGCACGTGTTTGGAACGCGCGTTGCGCCGCCCAATGGGACGGCGGCTAGGATCATTGTTTCGTACGTGGTGATGCGCTTGCCGCGGGACTTGGCGACGTAGATGGTTGGGCGACGAGCGACAACTTCAGGGTGTTAAAATCGGAATTACTGATGACAAAAATGCCTTCTCGCTCATCGACGCGCGCGAACCACATTCCATCGCCGGCCGCGCTGCCAACAAACAATCTGTGGGAGCTCTTGTCGTCGGGCGAAGTGGTAAACGTGATCGCGAGCTGTGGTTTTTCGAAGCCATGCTGTGGCAGCGTTGCGCCAATCCAGCGCACGGCGTGCAAACTGGACAACGTGCTAAGCAATGACTGCAGATTCGCCTGATTGATTTCGCCGGTCTCTTTCACCCAATTCCACTGATTGTTTCCATCGCGGACCAGCGACAGCTCTTGATCGGCTACGACGCTCAAGCGGTGAATTTGTTCTGGCTTGAATTTGAAGATCGACAATTCCTGCCACAGGAAAGGGTCAATGAAAACGTTATCGAGTAAACCGCGACGCACCGCCACGATAAAGGGTTCATCGCCGAGCCGCGCGTAAACATTATCGCCGTCCACTTTCCCGAACGCGATTGTCGCAAAAGGTTGCTCGCCCGCTTTGCTTTCAGCGGTGTTCTCCGAGGCGAATGAGCTGAAGGTCAATCGCAGCTGCGGCTTATCGAGCCCGTACTTCGGTAAATCGGAAGCGATGTTCTCAACAAATTTCGTGACTTGCTCATTTTGGAGTGTGTCCAGCATGCGTCGGATTTGACTCGAATTTGCCGGCGCATTATTGCGGCTGACGATTGTCCAATTCTCACCTTTGCGCGCGAGAACAGTTTTACCCTTGTCGCGCGCCTCGATCGTGATGCGGTCAAGAATATTGGTGTCGATTCGAACCAAGTGCCGGTCGCGCAAATCGTCCGGTTTGGTGTTGAGAATTTCTTCAATTTTCTTCGGCAGTGTGTAAACGAACCCGCGGGGTGCAGACCGCACATAAACCTGGTCCTTTTCTTTTTCCGGCACGCTACCGATCTGCAGCATCTGCCCTTGTTTGTCGTCCGGTCCGAATAACGTAATCAATCCACGCGGCTCGGCCAAGCCATAGGGATGCAGATCGCCGTGATCGTCGGTCACAAATTGTTGAATACGCGCGGTGGTAACCTGCGCGATCAAATCCCCGATCTTTTGATCGTCGCCACGCGCGCGGAGTGGTTTTAGAATTTCCCAGTGATCGCCCTTTTTCTGCAGCTCCATTTCTCCAGCAGGCGTCTTTAACACGACGCGCGAGACTTGCGCGGTGACCAGGTCGGTCAATTTCTTGTCGCGAAACTCCTCGGGCTTTTTCTCGATGTCTTTTTTGATGGTTTGGGCAGCGAGAAACGTTTCCTTTGAATTCTCGAAGCGCACATACATCTTGCCTTCGAGGGCTGCGTCTTTCCCAAATAAAATTTCCGCTGGCCGATCCTGCCCGATCAATTTGAGCTTCAGCTTCGGCTTGTTCAGGCCATATTCATTGAGTTTGCTCTTGTCGGCCTCAATTTCTTTTGCCGAAATCGTCGCGTCCTTCTGCCAGCTCTCCAAATCCATTAGTAATTTCTCGATCAAAGAATTGTCTGCTTGGTCTTTGATCGGCGTTTCGAGGCGCCATTTACTGTCGTGGCGCCGCATCTCGATCTTATCGTCACCATTCTGGATCACGATTTGGTCGATTTTGTCTCGATCGAAGTTGACTACATTTTGCGCCTGGCGTGTCGCTTCTTCCGTGCTCGGCTGTTTGAGCTCAAAAAATCTGAAGTATGCGAAAATGGCGAGAGCAATCGCAGCTAAAGCGAGGGTGGTCTTCCAATTCATAAATCGAATCGAAGAATCAAACGCGTCGCTGCCACCAGACCACGCTGCCGATTATGGCTGGAATCAACGGCATTAACACCAAGATCATCCAGCGCAAGCTGCGCAACCCATTTTCATCGAGACTGAAGGTGAGAGGTTTGGGGATTTTTGGCGCGATGCCAATAAGCTGCTCGCGGCTGAGCAGCCAATTCACACTCCCGGAGATAAAATCGAGGGACTGTTGATCTTGGGTGAGCGCCTTGTCTTGAATAAACGTCGCGTTGCTGACCACGACTAAACGCGACGAATTCACCTGCACCCGTTCGTCCGCGCTACCGCCTTTTTCGATCGCCGCGCCGATCGTTAGCACAGCGTTGCTATTTCGGTTCGCGTCGGCCTGAAGCTTTGCCTGATCGTCCGAGTTGTAATCGGTCTCGGCAAAATAACCTTTCTCCGCCTGAATCAGCGGCTCGAGCCGAATATTGGCAGCACGAACACGATCGGGCTCAAGCGTAATCGAAGATGTGCCGCCAAAAAACAGCGCACGCACGTCAGCCAATCGTTTTGTGATCGGGCTGTCGCCCAGAAAATGCGCCTGCACATCGCGAGTTAATGCGAGCTCCTGAATCCCAGTGCGCAGGAAAACCATCAGCCGGTCGTCGTTCACCTTTACCCCGAGCTCGTTAAGAAACGCATCTAGCTTGGGCGTCTTCGCCGCCGGATCGAGAAGCGCCAGAATCCGTCCCTGTTTGTTCCAGAAATCGCGCAACAATTGCATTTCACGATCAGAGAAATCGTACTGTGGTCCGATAATCATGACCGTCTTCAACTCCGCCGGAATTGCGCCAACATCGAAGAGATTCAACTCCTGAAACTTGATGTTTTCGTTCTCGATGAATGTCTTGAGCACGGAAACGGTGCTGTTTCCGGAAAGTGGCGGTTCCTTGTGACCAAGGACGTAACCAAGAATATTTTTCTTCCCCTCGACGAGATCCATCATTGCGCTCGTAATTGCCTGCTCGCCTTTGAATGCGACGACCCTTGGGCCTTCGCCGATGGCCATTCCACTTTGATCGACTTCGGCCATTTCGGACGCCTTCACTGCCTTGTTGCGTCCTTCGTAATCAATCACCAACAGACTCTCGTCGCTGACGATCTTGTATTTGTCGAACATCTCTTTGGCGCGGGAAAGATTGCGCTCAGGATCGATGTGCTCAATGTCGATCTTTCCTTTCCCCGCATACTGATATTCCGTCAGCAAATTCTGCACGTCCGCGCTGATGGGTGTGTTCGGGGAAAAGAAAATGGTAATGTGCATCTTGCCTTTGATGGTGCGGAGGAAACGCTTCGTCTTGTCCGAGAGCGCATATTTTTGTTCGCGGGAAAAATCCCAGCGTTTGTAATGTCTGAAGGCAATGGAATTCACCATCGCGGCGAGAAACAGAACGAGGATGATTTGCGCCAGAACGTTAAAACTGATCTGGACGCGGCGGATTTTTTTCGGACGAGCGCGCCGGGTGGTCTCTTCAGCCATTCGTCACAGCCTCCATTTGCGGGTTTGGAATGCCTGATAGGTGAGCGTCAGTAGCACAATGGTCATGCTCACGTAGAGAACGATTGGCCGCGTATCGATTACGCCCCGCGAAAATGTTGCCATATGCTCGATCGCGGAGAAGTAGCCAAGCAAGTCGCGTGTTGCAGAGCTAACATCGAGAAGAATGAATTGAACCAATCCCAGAAAGAACAGCAGCGTAATTGCACAGAAGGAAATGATTGCGGCGACGATCTGGTTTTTCGTCAGAACGGAGGCGAGGCAACCGATGGAAAGATAAAACATCCCAAGCATCAAAAGCATTAGATACGAACCCCAGTACGCAGCGGCGGAGTTTGCCGCGAGGTGCCCGGTGATGATTTGAAAAATCACGAAGTAACAAATTGTTGGAATCCAGAGGATGAGATAAAAAACCAGCGCGCCGAAAAACTTTGAGAGCACCACCTGCCAGTCACGCACCGGTGCGGTCATAAGCGGCTCAATCGTGCCGAGCTTAAATTCTTCCGCGAACAGGCGCATCGTGATGAGGGGAAAAATCAAGACGAAGGCGAACCAAAAGAAGATTGAGTTAAAAAAAGCCTCCTGCACCGAATATTGCACCTGGCGCTGGTTCATGAAGGAAACCTGAAAATAAAAATCGACGCCGCTGATGAGCAGGAAAAAGATCAGGACGATGTATGCGATCGGCGAGTAAAAATAGCTGCGTACCTCGCGCGAGAGAAGAGTATAAAACTTACGCATAATGGTTAGATCGACATCTGCTTCGCATCAGCCTCAGACTACGTCGGGATGCGTGAGTTCGACGAACACGTCCTCGAGGGTCGCTCGGCGCTGCGTTAGTTCGCGTACGGTCCATCGCCGGTCGGTGGCAAGCCGAAAGATTTCCTCACGCACGTCAGCGCCTGACTCGACGCGCAACGAGAATATTTTCCAATCGCCGTCCACGTCCACAGTTACATCGCGAACACCTGAAACCTTCTTTAGCTCTTCGGCGCCATCGTCGGCTGCCACTTTTGCCTCAAGCACCACCCCACCGGCTTGCCTTATTTTTCCGAGCAAATTTTCCGGCGTATCGCATGCCTCAATTCGGCCTTTGTGAATAATAATGACCCGGCTGCATGTCATTTCGACCTCCGGCAGAATGTGAGTCGAGAGCAAAATCGTGTGCTGTTCGCCAAGACTCTTGATGAGCTGGCGTACCTGCCGGATTTGATTTGGATCGAGACCGATGGTCGGCTCATCGAGAATGAGAAGGTCGGGCTCGTGGAGGAGCGCGTCGGCCAGGCCAACCCGTTGCCGGTAACCTTTGGAAAGAGTACCGATTAACTTCTTCTCCACTTCCTTGAGGCCACAAAGTTCCCTTACATCGCCGACGCGTTCCGCGACGCGGCGGTGTGGCACCCCTTTAAGCGCCGCGCGATAATCGAGGTATTCCGTCACGCGCATATCGTTGTAGAGCGGCACATTTTCTGGCATGTACCCGAGGTGCGCCCGAGCCTGAAGCGATTGCTCAAAAATATCGAAACCGGCAACGGTGGCCCGACCCGACGTTGGCGGCATGAAGCTGGCCAAAATGCGCATCGTGGTGGTCTTGCCCGCACCGTTTGGTCCTAGAAATCCCATGATTTCGCCTCGGCCGACTTCGAAATTCAAATCCTGGATTGCAGGCTGGCCGGCATAACGCTTAGTGAGATTTTCAACCTTTATCATTTTGCGATATTTCCATCAGACAATCGAACCTCGATTCCGTTGCCAATTTCTTTATCAACGCGCCGCCATCGTCAAAGTCTCAACCTGCTGACCTTGCCCACTGACGCGAATGACGCCGATGGCAAAATCCACGCCTGTACCACTTTGTACCCGACCAAGCAGATCCTCGATTTGTTTGACAGAGTTCACTTCGTCTTTGCCGACGCGATAAATCACCAGGCCGCGCTCAATGCCCGCTTGATCTGCCGGACTGCCCGGTTCAACTGCGGTAATCAAAACGCCGTGGGCTCGCGCATAACCGAGCGCGTCAGTTAATTCCTCGCTCAAATCCTGCAGTTGCATTCCGAACGAGCGCTCCGCGTTCGATGCTGATGCTTCGCTGGTTGACGGCTGTTTCTTGGGCTCGGGCCGGTTCTGCGCGGTTTTTTTGAATCGGGCAATGCTATCGCGCACCACGTCCGCCGGAATAGCGAAACCAAGTCCCTGGGTCGGCACGCCCTGCGGTGTGAACGCCATCTTTGCTGAGCTGATCCCGACCAGTCGCCCAGAAATATCAATCACTGGTCCGCCGCTGTTCCCCGGATTGATTGCCGCATCCGTCTGGACCAAGCCTTTGTATTGGATGTCATCGATTGTGATATCGCGCTTGACCGCGCTAAGAACTCCCCGACTA
>Ga0193727_1000512_pt1 | contig 15108 bp, 11 predicted proteins | sample H2c2metaG_FD_143051 | JGI IMG/M metagenome (GOLD analysis project Ga0193727, IMG submission 143051) | Soil microbial communities from a riparian zone of the East river system, Colorado, United States - H2c2 | ecosystem: Environmental > Terrestrial > Soil > Riparian zone | place: USA: East River...
CCGGTCCAGTCCGGCTTGAACTTGTCCTTGTAGCGCCGTACACCTTGGTAATTGTATAAACTGCTGCCATAGCGGAACGCGAGCGACGCGAGGCGCTCGTTGAAGCGCGCATATTGGTTGTCGCCGACGCGCGATAGCGGCGCCATACCGAGGCTGAACGTCTTGTAGCCTTCCTGTTGCGCCCATTGCATGACCTTGGCGAACAGGAAGTCCATCGTGCTGCGCGGCGCGTCGCCGACGTGGCGCATCATGTCGAGGCTCGCCGCATCGTGCGGTCCGTACGGCGGCACCAGATTGGCGAATGCGATCAGTTCGCCGGCGCGGCGCACCAGCCCAAGCGGACTGGCCGCGAGGTATTCGGCATCGAAGCGGCCGAGCGAGAAGCCTTTCTCGGCCGATCCCTTGTAATTGAGCCAGGTGTCGGAAACGCGCGCGACTTCGGCCAGCACGACCGAATCGTGCGGCGCATTGGAGATCTCGAAGGTGATCTGTTCCTTGGTCGAGCGGTTGACGGCCTGACGCAGGTCTTCCCAGCGTTTGCCCGCGAGCGAGAATTCGTCGAGGCGGATGATCGCCAGTTCGCCGAGCTTGAACAGGTCGAAGCCGTGATCGTGGTAATGCGAAAGGTCAGGCTCGAACACCTCGTAAAACACCGGCACGCGATCCTGCGCATCGGCGAAGCGGCGAAAGTCGAGAATGGCACGGTCGATCGCGGCTTCCGGGCCACTGGGCGAACCCAGCGCAACCAGGCGATTGCGTATCGTGCCGTAGGCGACGACCGCTTGGTGGTCGGCCGCCCAGAACAGGTGTTTGTCGCGCATGAAGGTCAGGTGGGCGAACTCACCACCGCCGTGAGTACGGTACAACTCGCGCGCCTGTTCGAGTTCGCTGCGCGCCGGCAGCGTGAGCTGCGGCCGCCGTACCGAAAATACCTGCCAGATCAGATACAGGATCAGGCCGAGCAGGGCAGCGGCGAGGCCACGCCCGATGCGTGACGTGTGCTCGCCGAAACCGACGTAGAACAGGTCGAACGAATCGTCGCCCAGCACCTGCGCGACGCCGATCGCGAAGAACACCAGTACGCAGATCAACAAGCCTGCATACCAGCCGAACGTGGTCGCCGATGTCAGCGTCGTTGCCTGGCGCGTGAACGCGTTCTTGCGCGTGCGCAGCAGCGCGGCCACCGCGAGCAGGAACAGCGCCTCGCCGAAATGCAGGCCCTTGGTAATGGCCAGGATCGCGCTGATCAGCAGCAGCCATTGCACCATGCGATAGGCAACCGTCAGGCGACCGTCGATGCCGCGTGCCAGCCCGAGCAGCAGCACGCCGGACAGGATGCTGAACCAGTTCGAGCCTTCGACGGCGAGGATCGGCACGTTGGCACGCACGACCTCGACGTGTTCGATGATCGACGGAATCGCAGCCGAGGCAAGCTGCATCGCGCCGGCGCCGAACGTGAGGATCGCCAGTACGCGCATGCCCAGGTCGCCGAGCATCGCGAACGGCAGACCGAGCAGGCCGAACAGCGGATGGCCGGCCAGGCGCGCGCGCAGCCGGTTCAGCAGCGGCAGGCGCTGGGTCAGCATTTCCGAACCCAGGTACACGCCGCCGAACAGCGGCAGCAGGTAGTAGGTGATGCGGAACAACATCAGGCCGGACAGTATCGAAGCCTTCTCGTAACCGGCTTCGCTCAGCGCCAGGAGGATCAAGCCGTCGACGACACCGAGTCCGGCGGGTACCTGACTGACCAGGCCAAGCACCGATGCCCCGGCAAATGCGCCGAGCAACAATCCCGGCTTGACATGTTCGCCGGACAGGTAGATGCAGGCGTACAACGTGGCGGCTGCCAGCAGCCAGTCGATCAGCGATACCAGGGTCAGCTCGATCTTCAGGCGCAGCGGCGGTACGCCGACATCGACCGGCAGCCAGCGCATCAGCGGGCGCCGCGTCGTCAGGAAAAAGTATAAAGGTAGATAAAGTGCGGAAAGGATGAGTACCGCGCCGGCGATCCAGTGCTGCGGCGTGCCGCTGGACATCGGCAGCGAACTGGTCACCAGTGTGACGATGACCAGCAGCGACAGGCCCGACATCAGCGACAGCGCCTGCATGCCGATCAGTGCCGCGGCACGCGACAGCGGCACCTTGTGCGAGGAAAGGCCCATCAGGCGGATACTCGCGCCCATCGCGCCGGAAAGGTTGAGCGTGTTGGCCATGCCGTTGGCGACGAAGGCCAGGCGCAACAATTCGCGGGCCGGCAGTTCGAGGCGCAGCCAGCGACCGATGCGCCAGTCGACCAGGCCGGTGAACGCCACGGCGAACAGGGCGAGCGCGCCGACGCCGAGCATCGGCAGCGTCGGCACGTCGAGCAATGTCTTCTGGATGTCGGGCAGCGGAAATTCGTCGAGCTCGCGCCACAGCAGCCACGCGACCAGCGCGAGGAACGCGGTCGGGACGACCCAGCGCAGTCGCGCCAGCGCGCCGCGCCGGGCCGATTCGCCGGCCTCGCCGGCAGCGGTCGTCTCGCTCATGCTCGCGTCCTTGTGCGGCTGCCGTTCAGTGCTGTACGCCGGCGACATGCGTCGCCTGCGCCGCACCGAGCAGATCGATCAGTCCTTGCCGGTACTGCGGCATCCAGTTGCGCGGCACCGAATAACCGTGGCCGACTTTCTGCAGCATGACCACCCGGCCGCCCTTGACCTGGCTGACGAAAGCTTCGGTTGCCGGCGGATTGCACACCTGATCGATATCGCCTTGCAACACGATCCATGGTGCGCTTACTGCAGGCACCGTGTTGAACACGATGCCGTACGGCGGCTTGGTCTGCTTGTCGGCGGTCAAACCGGCGCCTTCGCAGAACGGCTTGTGGATGATGAGGTCGGGACAGAAGCCCAACGTCATCGCGCCACCGAAGCGCGTATCGCCGGACTGCACGAGCGCTGCGTACATGACCGTGGCGCCGGACGAATAGCCGATCAGCACCGGCCGCCAATCGGCCGGAAGCTTGAATTCCGCCTTGATCTTGCCGGCGATACGATCGAGCAGGCCCGACGCGTCGCTGCATTCGCCGTCGTCGTGCTCGAGCGTCCTGAGCAGTGCCGGCGTGCCGAATCCTGCGACCCAGTAACCGACATCGGCTGCGCTGTGCGCCATGTCCCAGACACCCAGATTCCAGTTGCCGTCGCCGGACGCGAACAGCGCCAGGCCTTTGCCTTCGCCGTTCGGCGCGTAGACGGTCACTTCGCCGAGGCCGGCCAGGTCGAGAATGCGCACAGCCTTCGGATCGTGCGTCGGCGGTTTCGGCTTGGTCGAAGCCGATTTCGCCGGCTTGCGTGCGGCGGATTTCTTCGAAGCGGCAGCGGCCGACCCGAGCGCGCGCGGCGCAGCGGCGCCGGCCGCCACGTTGGATTTATCCACTTGTACAGTTTGCGCACTCGCCGACGCGGATGCAGCGCCGGCGTCGCCCGCAACCGCATCGGCTGCGGCGGCCTGCTCGCCACATGCGCCGGCGAGGCAGGCGAAGCCTGCAACGATCCCTAGACGGAATGCCAACCCGTTGTATCTGCTGTGATGTTCTGACACTTTCGATATGCCGGACGCGCCGGTTCCTGGCTGCCGCTCCGCGGCGAATGCGCGGATCGCGGCACGGATTATCGCATGAGCGCTGCGGCCCGGTGCCGCAGCAGCGTGACGCGGTTCAGCGCCGCTTCGGCTGGCGTCAGCGCGGTGGATTTTCCGAATCGCCCGGCAGCCGCGCCATCTCGTCGGCGTGCAGCTCGTACCACATCGCGTTGAGGATCGCGAACGCACACGCCAGGCCGATGCCGAGGATCCAGGTGAAGTACCACATGCAACGCTCCTCAATAGTGACCGGGCATCGAGCGAATGTGCTCGAGCGTGACGCGGCCGCGCAGCACCCGATAGACCCAGGTCGTGTAGCCGATCACGCATGGCAGGATGATCACGGTTGCCAGCAGCATCAAGCCGAGCGTATGTCGGCTCGACGATGCGTCCCATACGGTCAGGCTGCTGACCGGATCCAGGCTGGACGGCATCAGGAACGGAAACAGCGCAAGGCCCGCCGACAGAATCGTGCCCACGCAGACGAGCGCGGTGGCGATGAACGTCGCCAAGTCACGCCGTGCGGCCGAAAACACGATCGCCGCGACGGCGGCCGCCAGCGCCAGCGCCGGCGCCAGCCAGAAAGCCGGATGATCGGCATACACGGCAAACCAGTGGCCCTGGATCGCAACCTGCTTGAGCATCGGATTTGACGGGCCGTCGGGCGCCGGCGCCGAAAGCAGCGCAAATCCAGGCAGTCCGATTGCCAGCCAGGCACCGGCGGCGGCATAGAGCGCCGCAAACGCGACCGCCGCGATACGAATCACGCGCCGTGCGCGGGCCGCGATCGACGGGTCGGTCTTCTGCGCCGCATAAGCAGCGCCATGCAGCAGGATCATCGCGATGCTGGTCAGGCCGGTCAGCAGTGCGAATGGCCTGAGCAAGCCGAAGAAACCGCCCTGGTAGCTCATGCGCATGTCGTCGTCGAAGCGAAACGGCAGGCCGAGAAACAGATTGCCGAACGCCACGCCGAAGATCAGCGCCGGCACCAGTCCCGACATCGTGAGCACCCAGTCCCACGCGTTGCGCCAACGCAAGTCGGCAATCTTGTTGCGATAACCGAAGCCGACCGGGCGCACGATGAAGGAGAGCAGCAACAGGAACATGGCGACATACATACCGGAAAACGCCGCTGCGTATACCAGCGGCCAGGCGGCGAACACCGCGCCACCGCCGAGAATGAACCAGACCTGGTTCCCCTCCCACACCGGTTCGATCGTCTCGAGCAACACGCGACGCTCGTCGTCGTCGTGCCCGAGCACGCGCAGCAGCATCGCCACGCCCAGATCGAACCCGTCCATGACGGCGAAGCCGATCAGCAACGTGCCGAGCAACGCCCACCAGACGATTCGCAGGGTTTCGTAATCAATCACTACTGGCTCCGCATTGGGTTCTGTCGTCGCCTCTCTTGCCCGTCATTCCGGCGAACGGCGGAATCCAGCTTGATCGCGTCTCGCGCTGTTTCTTGAAATGCAGAGCTTCCACTCGCCCCCTGGGCGAGCGGGTTACTTTCTTTGCTTGTGCAAAGAAAGGTAACCAAAGAAACACACCCCCGGCGGCGCGGTCTCCAGGCATCCTGCCTTCCGACTTCGCGAGGGCGCTACGGGGTTCGCTGGATGTACGTCCATGTACATTCAGCGAACGGGCGCACATCGTGTGCGCCCTCCTTCGGACTTTTCCTACGCACCCTCGCCGCGCCTCAGGGGGCCCCGTTTGGGCGGCATCCTGCCGCAGAAACCGAGACTCGCTTCGACGAGGCGTATCCGCATTCTTCGACGTAGTGCAGGGATGCACGGTTTCGTGGATCAACGGCGCCGTTCGCGGTGCCGAGCATCGCAGCCCGCGCCGGAAAATGCCCGCAGGGGCGCGGCGATGGATCGCCGCGCTTGCGAAGCAGTACAGGGACGTACTGTCTGAGCAACCCGGCGCGGGCGAGAAGCGCAGGGGATTCCGATTCGCACGATGCGAATCGGAACACCGCGTCCGGTGCCTAGCCTTTTTGGTTACTTTTTGGGCAATGCCAAAAAGTAACCGGCTCGCCGTAGGCGAGACGAAGCCCTGCACTTCAATCAGAAACAACGGCGAGACGCTGGATTCCGGCTTTCGCCGGAATGACGAACCTGGAACAAGGCGCGCGAACATATCAGGTGCCAACGCCATATTCGCGCTCATCAACAGGAGGCGGAGGCACGGACGTCATCGGCCAAAGGCCGAGCCCGTCCGGCCCGCGCCGCACATACTTCGTCATCAGCATCGCGTCGATCACTGCGAGCGCGGTATAGAAAAGTACAAATCCCGAAATGGAGAAAAGTACCTGTCCGGCGGAGACGGAAGAAACCCCCAGGGCGGTCGGTAGCACGCCTTCGATGGCCCAGGGTTGACGCCCATATTCGGCGACGATCCAGCCGAGCTCTATCGCGAGCCAGGGCAGCGGCAGGCTGTACAGGACGATCTTCAGGTAGCGGCGGCTGGTGGCGAGGCGTCGTTGCGAGGCGAGCCAGAACGACCAGGCGAACAGCGCGATGAAGTACATGCCGCAGCCGACCATGATGCGGAATGACCAGAACAGGACCGGTACGTTCGGGATGGTGCTGGCGGCGGCGCGCTGGACATCGGCGGCACTGGCCTGGGCCGGATCGGTCATCTCGCGCTTGAGCAGCAGCGCGTAGCCGAGGTCCTGTTTGTTGGCGTCGAAGGCCGCGCGCGCCTGCGCATCGTCGGGCTGCTTGCGCAGGCGCTGCATCGCCGCGTACGCGATACGTCCGCGTTCGATGCGCTGCGCCGCCTCGTCAACCAGCTGGTTGATGCCGGGCAGGACGCCGTCGAGTGAGCGCGTGCCGATGATGCCCATGACCCAGGGAATGTGCACGGCAAAGTGCGTCGTGCGCTCGGCGACATCGGGAAAGCCGAATAGCGCGAACGATGCCGGCGCCGGCTCGGTGTCCCACATCGCCTCGATTGCGGCCAGCTTCATCTTCTGGTTTTCCGACACGGTGTAGCCGGATTCGTCGCCGAGCACGACCACGCTCAGTGCCGAAGCCAGGCCGAAGCTTGCCGCAACTGTCATCGAGCGCTTGGCGAAATCGATGTTGCGTCCGCGCAGCAGGTACCACGCGCTGATCGACAGCACGAACATCGAGCCGAGCACATAGCCGGCGCTCACGGTGTGCACGAATTTCGACTGCGCGACCGGATTGAACATGACCTGCGTGAACGAGGTCACTTCCATGCGCATCGTCTCGAAATTGAATTCGGCGCCGACCGGATTCTGCATCCACGCGTTGGCGATCAGGATCCACAGCGCCGACAGGTTCGCGCCGAGCGCGAGCAGCGTCGTGACGGCCAGATGCTGCACGCGACCGAGCCGGTCCCAGCCGAAGAAGAACAGGCCGACGAACGTGGCTTCGAGGAAGAATGCCATCAGCCCTTCGATCGCCAAAGGCGTGCCGAACACGTCGCCGACGTAGTGCGCGTAGTAGGCCCAGTTGGTGCCGAACTGGAACTCCATGGTCACGCCGGTTGCCACGCCCATCGCGAAGTTGATGCCGAACAGCACGCCCCAGAACTGGGTCATGCGTTTCCACACCTCGCGCCCGGTCATGACGTAGACCGCTTCCATGATCGCCAGCATCCACGACAGGCCGAGCGTGAGCGGCACGAACAGGAAGTGGTAGAGCGCCGTCAGCGCAAATTGCAGGCGGGAGAGGGTGACGACGTCGCCATCGATCATCATGGTGTCGCCGACTCCGCGCTCACGTTGCCGGGGGCGCCGGGCAACACGTGCGCGCGCATTGCGGCCGGCGACGTGTCGGCGTGCGGCTGCGGCGCGACGAAAATGAAATAGAGCAGCACCAGGACGACGAGTTTCGCCAGCACGATCACGGCAATCTCGACACCGAAACGAAGCCCCGCGGCAGTGCGGAACCAGGAGCGCTCGGCTGGGTGGACCACGGCGTTCATCGCGGGCGCAAGTATACGCCGCCGTCCGGCGAACGTGCAGCGCGGCTTTCTCAGCCGGCGGCGGCGAACGCGTCGCGGGTCAGGTTTTCCGGTTCGCGATCGGTGCAGGCGACATCGTCCTCGATGCGGATGCCGCCGTACTGGCGGAAGCGCTCGACGCGATTCCAGTCGACATCGGCCGACTGCGGCTTTCCCTTCAGTTCGGCCAGCAGCATGTCGATGAAGTAAATGCCCGGCTCGATCGTCGTGACCATGCGCGGTTCGAGTGCGCGCGTCAGACGCAGATATGGATGTCCGGCGGGCTTGTCGATGTTGCCGCCGCTGTCATCGCGCTGGAAACCGGCCACGTCGTGCACCTGCAACCCGATCAGATGGCCCAGGCCGTGCGGGAAGAACACGCTCGACACGCCCGATTCGACCGCGCCTTCCGCACTCATGCGCAGGAAACCGTGCTCGTGCAGGATCGCTGCGAGCAGCAGATGCGCTTGCAGGTGAAGATCCGGGTACGACTGTCCCGCGCAGACCTTGCCGGCAAGCACGCTTTGCGCAGCGTCGACCGCGTCGATCAGCGCCTGGAACTCGTCGGCACCGGCGCCGGCATAGGTGCGCGTGATGTCGCTGGCGTAACCGTGGAAACTGGCGCCGGCGTCGATCAGGAACGAATGCGCGTGTGCCGGCGGTGAACGATTCAGATCGGTGTAATGCAACACGGCACCGTGCTGGTTCAAGGCGATGATGTTGCTGTAGGGCAATTCGCTTTCGGTTTCGTGCACGGCACCCAGGTAGGCCATATTGATGCCGTACTCGGACAGGCCGGCGCGAAACGCGGCCTGTGCTGCCCGGTGCCCGCGCGCGCCGAGCTTGCTGGCGACGCGCATCATCGCCAGTTCGTAGTCGGTCTTGTAGGCGCGGTGATAGTGCAGGTAGTTCAGGACCGGTGACGGGTTGTTCGGCACAACGTCGCCGACTGTCGCGTTTTCCTCGCCGAGGATTGCGCAGCGCGCACTGTCCTGCGGCAGATGCGCGCGCGCCTGCTGCACTTCGCGAATGATGCTGATGTCGAAGTGTTCGACCCAGTAACCGGCCGGTGCCTCCGGCACGACATGCCAGTAGTCGTGCGGCTGCAGGTAGATCAGTTTCGGTCTTTCGCCCGGGGTGTAGACCAGCCATGAACCTGGTGCGCGCGTCACCGGCAGCCAGTGCTTGAAATGCGGATTGACCGCGAACGGATAGGGACGATCGTCGAGGAATTCGTAATGCGCCGCGCCGCAGGCGATGACCAGATGATCGAAACCGCCGCGCGCCAGCGCCGCATCGGCGCGCCGGCGCAACGTCATCAGGTGATCGGGATACAGCCGGGCGAGGAGGTCGGACATGGACAAAGCACTCGACAACGCAATGTCGCTATTGTGCAGCAAATTGCCGAATCGGGCGCGCGCCGCGTGCCTGCGTGCGGAGCGAATTTCCGCTTGATGCGGGCGACCGGCGCGGCCCGCGCCAAGCAAGACAACACCGGGCTGGCGATGCGCGGTCGATCGCGGCCGGTGCAGCGGGCATCGTTCAATAGGCGCCCGATTCCTCGTGCGCGTCGATCCACGCGGCCAGCGCCGTGCGATCAGCGGGGGCGATGTCGATGATGCGGAACCCCGCCCAGTATTGACCGGGAATGCTGGCCGGTTCGCTCCACTGTTCGTGCACGCCGATCTCGACCTGGCGTGACGGCGCCACGGCATGGCCCGGCAGCTCGAAAGTGAACTGGAACAGAGCGTTTTCCGGAAGCGCGCGGTTCGCTATCAGCAACATGCCGTCGATCGACAGGTTACCGATGTGGCCGATGGCTTCGGCGGTGATCGAGTTGGTCACCTGGATCGCTTCTTGCGTCTGTTTGCGCCGGGATTTGCGATGTTCGAGCATGCGTTACCTCGACGCAGCAGACGCTGCGAGGGAATCCATCATGGTCTGCAGACTGCTGTCGACCTGTGAGCCGCGTTCCGGCGGCGCCAGTCGCGCGCGTCCGGCGACCATGTCACGTGCCAGCTGCTCCAGACCGCGTTCGTCGACGCGGACGCCGCGCTGGTTGATCAACATGCAGCGCCCGGTCAGCGGCGAGAACCAGCTCAGCTTCAGGCGGCCAGGTTCGTCGGCGCCGGACATCTCAAACCAGGTTCCATACGGCAGCGCGCGCAGGCGCTCGAGGGTTTGCGCTTCCTCGTCTGACAGCGGGCGTGACGTCGACGCGTTTCGCACCGGCAGTTCTTCCGCTGCGGTCTCGCCCAGGCGCATCTTGCTTTTCAGGCGCATGGCCAGGTCGGTTTGCGAGATCGCGCTGTCGTCGGTCGGCGCCTGTTCCGGAGCGAACAAGCGGTTGACGACGGCTTGTATCTCGTCCTCGTGGTAGCCCACCTGAGCCAGCCCGGTTTCGATCTCCTCGCGCCAGGTGGCGGCGAGCGGCTTGTCGAGCATCGTCTGCATCGCGCCGCCGACGGCGATGAGCTGGTCGGCCACGGCCAGCTGCTTGCGGTAGGTATCGCTCTTCTCTCCCTGGCGCAGTACGGTCAGGGCGAGCACGTCGGTCCACGCCTGTTCCAGCAGCGTGCGCAACAGCCGGCTCGCCTTGTTCGTCGCCAGCCGGATCGTGATGGCGCGCGCGGCCGTGTCGCGCGCCATGGCGAGTTTCTCGCGGCCGCGACAAGCCTCGACCAGGCGTCGCTCGGCCACGTCGGCCTTGCGCGCCAGCGAGCCCACGTGCGTGAGCAGTTCCTCGTTGACCTGATCGAAAACGCGCAAGTCGGTGTCGAATTCGGCATTGATGCGTTCGATGGCACGTTGCATGCGCTCGATCAGCAGGTGGTCGGACTCGCCGCCGTCATCGAGCCAGTAGGTTCCGGTATCGACGATCGAATTGAGCAGGCGCCGCGCAGAGTGCTCGGCACTGAAGAAAAAGCGCTTGTCGCGCAACGCCACACGCAGCACCGGTACCTGCAACCGCGTCAGCATCGACTGGGTGCGGCCGTTGGCCCGCGTCACGAGCATCAGCTGCTCGTACAGGAGTCCGACCAGGTCGATCGTGTCGGCGTCCTCGTCGTCGAGCCGCGGCGTCTGCCCGGGCGGCGTCGCATGGCGCAGCTGGTTGAGCAGATCCTGGCGCAATTGCGCGATCGTGCGCTGCACGACCCGGCCGCCGAGCATGATCGTCGGCGGTGAGCGTACCTGAAGCACGCTGAGCGCCGACTGCAGATCGCGCGCGCCCGGCTCGAATGCGTCGGCAGTCCGCGGTGTCGGCATCACGCCCTGGCTGCGGCGTCGCGCCTGCAACTGCTCGCGCAACGCAGCGAATTGCTCGCCCTCACGGGTGTCGTTTGGCATGCGCTGCGGTCTCTGTTCGCGAACCGGTGCGCTTGGCGATGCCGGTGCCTGCCGTCGGGCGCCAGCGACTTCGAAGGCGGCAAGTCCGAACCCGCCGACATCGATGTCGGCTGCGCCGCCGCCAGGGCGCGGGCGCGGTGCCCCGAAGCTCTCGCGAGCAGCCGACGGGGCAGGATGTACGTCGCCGCCGCCCGCGCCGGATGCGCGGCTCTTCGTCGTTGGCAGTTGCAGGTATTTGAGAATTCGCTGATCGGCCAGATAGGTGTTGGTCGAGGCATACAGCGCGCCGATGCCGCTCATCGCCATGCGGTCGAAGGTCTGGAAGAACAGTATCCGGTGATCGAGTGGCAGGTCGAGCGCGGCGACGGCGTAACGCAGCGCCGCCGTTATCCGGCCCGGCCCCAGTGGCAGCGACTCGACGTCGAAGGACGGACGCGCGGCCAGCACGCCGTAGCGGTAACCCAGTTCGTACAGCGAGACCGAATGGCGGACTTCGACGCGCGCGGCCATTTCGCGCAAGACCAGCGACTCGTCCAGTTCGCTCGATCCGACCAGCGACAGTTCCTGCCAGTCCGTCACGGCCAGCTCGACTTTCCGGGCGGACGCCGCCGACGCGGCGCGCTGGTCGAAATGTGCCAGGTCGTGCTCGAGCGAAAGCATGAAGCGTGGTGCCAGGTCGACACGCATCGGCTTGATGCGCCGCACCGATTCCAGACAGCGCCCCCCGGCTTCGCCGACGCGCGGTCTGTTCGCCTGCTGGATCAGGTTGCGTTCGAATTCGTCCAGCGTCGTCGCCAGCGATGGCTCCAGCGTGCCCCAGAACAAGCCGAGCACACCTTCCAGCAACTGGCGCACGCGCACAGGCAAATCCTGGCGGCTGGCCAGGCTGGTCATCGCCAGCACGTCGCCCGATGCCGAATGCTGGGTACCCGTGCCGCCCTGCATCATGCGTTCCCTTCCAATTGACCTCACCGGCGGCTGCGATTCTATGCCGCGACCCCGCCGCGGCCAATACTGCAACCGGATGCGGGGTGAAGCAAGCGTCACGCCCCGGCGATGCTCGGCCGGGGCTAACGGGGCTCCCATGACACGGTCAGGTAGCCCGAGCGCCCGGCCGTATTGTAGCCATGCACCAGTTCGTAGTTGCGACGGCCCAGGACCTGCCAACGGCATAGGTTGCACGCAGGTTGGCCAGGGCGTAGCCGCCGAGCGTCTGGCCGCCGACATCGTCCCGCTTGCCGCTGGCAACGAACTCGATACCGGCGTTGGCGCGCTCGCCGATGGCGGTGCCGAGCACAGTCGACAGCTTCTGTTTCGGGCGGCGCAGCAACTGCGCGCCGCTGTCGCTGTTGCGCGGATTCTGCAGGGTCAGTTCATTGTCGAGCGACCAGCTGCCGGAGCGCCAATGATGGCTGAGCTCGACGCCGTCGATTGCGGCGTGGTCGATGTTGATCGCCTGGAACGTGCTACCGCCGGAAAAGTCGATCAGGTCGTGCACGCGCGTGGAAAAGGCGCGCAGGTCGAGCCGGTTGGCCGCGGTCAGCTGCCAGTCGAGGCCGGCATCGGCAGTATGCGAGCGTTCCGGATCGAGCAGCGGATTGCCGGCGAAATAGCCGCCGTAGCCCGGCGAATACAATTCGTTGAGATTAGGCGCACGAAACGCCGTGCCGTAGCTCATGGTCAGGCGCAGCGTATCGGCGGGTCTCCAGCCGACCGCGGCCGAGCCGGACCAGGCGCCGCCGAAATCGCTGTTGTGATCGTAGCGGCCCGACACTTCGCCGTCGACGGCGCCGGTATTTGCGTGCCAACCGGCGAATACCCCGGCGTTGTCGCGTGCAACGTCGTAGGGTGCGCCGAAACCGGTCGTGTCGATGGTCACGGCGCGTTCGTGCACGAGGTCGGTGCCCGCCACGACATGTTGCATTGTGGACAATGCGATATCGTTGGTCCAGCCCAGCTGCTCGCGCGTCGAGCGATAGCTGCTGCCGAACGCCGGTGTATCGAGGTCTTCGCGCGACGTGCCGGCCGAGAGGCGCTGGTTCCAGCCCTGCGCCAGCGGCCCTTCGAGGTTGACGCCGATCGCCTGGTCCAGCGTGCTCGAGTAGCCGACTCCAGGGTTGCCGTTGTCGAAACTCTCGCCGCCCTGGCTGCGCAGCAAGCTTGCCGACAGTGTTTGCGTGCCGAGCCGATAAGCGCCCTGGACGACGGCATTGCGGTTGTGGAAACCGTTGTCGTCCGGATTGAAGATGCAGAACGGGTCGTCCGGGCCGTTGCAGATGCCGGCGTTGGTCGCCGAAAAGCCGCCGACATGGCGCGCGCCGAACTGGGCGCTGAAGCCGCCCGCGTCCGACCAGCGGCCGAAGCCGGCGCTGCCGTCGGCATCGCGGTAGCTGCCGTAACTGGCGGCGAGGTGCGCGCCGTCGAGCTTGCGCGTGAACACCTGGATCACGCCGCCGATCGCGTCGGATCCCCAATAGCTCGCGCGCGGGCCGCGCACGATCTCGATGCGTTCGATCGCGTCGAGCGGCAGGTTCTCGAACGCGAACGCGCCGGTGTTCGCCGACGCCACACGCACGCCGTCGATCAGCACCAGCACGTGGTTGGCATTCGTGCCGCGCAGGAACACGCTGGTCTGTTCACCCGGCCCGCCGCTGCGCGATACGTCGACACCGGCCTCAAGGCGCAGCAGATCGATCAGGTCGTTGCTCGCGCTCGCAACGATGTCGCTGCGCGTGATGATGGTGACATCGGCAAGGCTGGCATCGACCGTTTCGGCGACGCGTGTCGCGGTTACTTCGACCGGTTCGATGGTGACCACCGGGTCGTGGCTATCGGCATGTGCCGACGTCGCCAGGGCACTGCCCAGGGCAAGAAGCAAAATACGCTTTGTATACATATAGACTCCGAACGCTCACCCGCGGTTGATGGCAAGGCGAGGGAGGAGCGGTCGGAGCGCGGCTGGAAACGGATTCGGCCGGCATGCCCGACCGTTGCCCGCCGCAACGCCTTGAGCTGGTGCGGCTTCGCTCACGCGAACCGCATGTCGCAGGCCGGTCTCCGGGCTTGCAAGCGACATCTTGCGATGTCGGTCCGATCGCCTTCCCGCGCTCGCGCGCAGTGGCACAAAGATCGACCTTGACTTGCTTACCGTTGCGGGGGCAGCGCCGGAATTGCCCCACCTACTGATCGATCCTGTATTGCTCGCAAGATCGGCAACGCAAGAAGGATCAGTAGGTGAGGTCGCACCGGCTTCCCGTTTCACCTCACCCCGAAAGCGCTGTGAACCGATCGCCATGGCAAGGCGATCAACGAAACACGCTTACGAGGCAAGACACCTGCGACGGCGCGAAGTCTAGGCGCCGCCAGGAGGCGGCGCAAGTGCGCGACGATCAGTCGTTGTCGGTGTTCGTGCCGACGTCGATCAACTCGCCGTCGTCGCCGACCTGCAGCGCGATCTCGATCGGCCGGCAGCAGACCGCGCAATCCTCGACATAGCGTTGCGATCCCGCCGAGAGGTCGACGACGGTTTCGTAGCTTTCGCCGCAGTAAGGGCACTGGATGGTGATCGTTTCAATCATGAGGGCGAGCCGGGATGTGACGCGAGCTGCGTTGAAGCGCAGCTCGCGCCGGCGAGCGCCTCGACAGGATGTCGAGGCCGGTGGCGCGCACCAAGGATGGTTCGCGTTATGAGACGGATCACTCATCGTGCGGACCGTTGTGTACCAGTGGCGCGCGCCCGGGCAGGAACGCGCCGACCACATCGTTGAGAAAACGCCGGCCGAATTCAGTCGCGCGCACATCGCCGCCCGCAACTTCGAGCCAGTCGCGCGCGACGGCGGCCCGCAGCTGCGCATCGATCGCATCCGCAGGCAGCCCGGTCGTCGCGGCGAAGGCGTCGAGCGAAAAGCCGCGATTCAGGCGCAGCGCGTTGAGCATGAATTCGAATGGCACCTGGTCCGCCGCGATGACATCGTCGCCGCCGATGCGGCGCGGCGACGCGGCATGCTCGAGGTAACCGCGCGGCGCGCGCACTTTCCAGCGCCGCCGAATCCGCAAGGACTCGCCCGGCCCGGATTGTGCGAAATCTCCGCCCCCGAGTCCCGAGTCCCGAGTCCCGAGTTCCGAATACTTCCCGTGCGCGCCCGCTCCGATGCCCAGATAGTC
>Ga0193727_1000513_pt1 | contig 15106 bp, 14 predicted proteins | sample H2c2metaG_FD_143051 | JGI IMG/M metagenome (GOLD analysis project Ga0193727, IMG submission 143051) | Soil microbial communities from a riparian zone of the East river system, Colorado, United States - H2c2 | ecosystem: Environmental > Terrestrial > Soil > Riparian zone | place: USA: East River...
CGAGGAAGCAGGCCGGAGAATAGGGACTATTCGTTAGCTCTGGAACCCCGGGGCGTTCCGTTGCGATTGCCCTTTTCGAGTGAGTGCGAGATCAATCGAGTAGGCTCCGCTCCCCCCGATCATGATTGCGATCGCGATGCCGATCGCCAGAATGAAGAACTCGATCCCCTCGCCCTTCTGCTGTCCGCTCCAGTTCATGAAGAAGCCGTTCGGGAGATGGACCAGGAATACGGCGACGGCCAGGTTTACCGCGATTCCGAACGCGGCGATCCTGCCCAGGAAGCCGACCAGGAGTCCAATCGACCCAAGGAACTCGGCGGCGAATACGAGGATGGCGAGCGGCGCGGGGATGTGCATCTGCTGGGTCAGAAAGCCGTACGTCCCAGCGAAGCCGAACCCACCGAACCAGCCGAGCACTTTCTGAGCGCCGTGGGGGAAGATGACGATGCCTAGAACGACCCTCAACAGTGTGAGGATTTTGTCGTCACTCGTGCTGATGATCTTGCGGAACATGAAGGCTCCTCGCTCGGGTACGTGGAGATGGTCTGTTGACTAGTCAACTATCGCTGAACTTTGCTAGATAGGGTGCGCTCGGTCAATAGTGTCTCTTTATTACGTGAAACCCGGCCGCGGTTGTGACTGGCTAGTAGTTCGACGCGCGCACGCGGTCGAGCAGATCGATCAGCGAATCCAAGTCCGAGGGTGGGAGCACTGACACGGCGCGCGAATCCCAGCGGGTTACGGGTTCATCCAGCTCCTTCAAAAGATCGAGGCCCTTGGTGGTGATTCGGCAGAATACTCTCCTCCTGTCCTTGGCGCAGGGAGCGCGGGCGACGAGCCCTTTTTTTTCGAGCCGGTCGACGAGGCGGGTCACTCCGGGAGTCTGCTCGATCATGCGCTCACCGATTGTGAGCGTCGGCAATCCGTCGGATCCGGCGCCGCGAAGAATGCGCAGCACGTTGAACTGCTGGAGCGTAATGCCGTGGGGCTCGATCATCTGCGAGAAGCTTCGCTTCACGACATCTGCGGTACGAAGTAGCCCAATGGCGGCCTGTTGCTCGCGCGAGCGAAAGTTCTCGGGAGGCTTCTCGTCAGTCGCCATGGTTCAGTCTATGGGTCGCCGCGACGTTGAGCAAGCAATTAGTGCCGCTCGCGCTCTAATGTCTGCAAAACGCCACTTCTTGCCGCTCTTGGGCGCGGTTTTGGCTTTAGATTGTTGGACCGCGAGCCAGGCCCTTTTCGGGCCTCGCGGGTATTAAGCCGGACTGTACTCTGAACCCTGCCTTAGGAGTCTCGCGTGAATAAGAGATTTGTCCCTCTAGTGTTGGTTCTGGCTCTCGCATGCGGAGGCGGTGGCGGCGACATAACGCCACCCAATGGTACGCCGAGCGACATCAGCTCCATGAATGTCGGGGACGTGAGGGTTCTGCTTCCCGTGGACATACAGAACGGTATCGATCTCCCGGCTGGTTCGGGGGCGCGTGACTATATCATCGTCGTTGGAAACACGAGCGCCGCGCACGACGTACCGGCGACCTTCGTCGTCAAGGCTGACAAATCGACCACGGGTGTGTTCGGAATCGAGGCCGCGGGCAATCTATCGGCCCAGTCCGGCGTTCAGCTGAAGCAGGTTCCGCTGCCGCGGACGCGACAGGAAGCGGTCGAGAACAAGGTCCGCACATTCGAGCGCACGAAGCTGAAGCTGCGCTCGCGTTCCGCTCCGTTCGGGCTTTCGGGACCCCAGGCGAGACGGAGCGTGCTGGCCACTCAACTAGCCGTGCCGAATGTCGGTGACACCGTCAATATCAACGTTCCGAACGCAAACCCAGGTCCCAATCTGACTCTGTGCACCGACTTCTTCCGGACTCGGGCAGTTGTCGCGTCGGTGAGCCAGAAGGCGATCCTTATGGTGGATACACTCGACGGGCCGCCGTCGTCGCTGTTCACGCAGGCGCAGTTGGATTCCATCACTCAGGAATTCGACGATACCACCTATCCCACTGACGTCGCCTATTTCAATACGCCCACCGATGTTGACGGGAACGGTCGCATCATCATGCTGTTCACTGGCGAGATCAACAAGCTGACCCCACCGGGGAACGACGGCGGATTCGTCGGAGGATTCTTCTTTGCGGGCGACTTCTTCCCGCCGACCGGCGATACTGAGGGTGACCACTGTGAAGAAACCAACGAGGCCGAGATCTTCTATCTGCTTTCGCCGGATCCGGACGGTACGAAGTTTGGGAACGTCCGAACGGCAAGCTCGGTGCGTCAAGGAACCCGTGGTACAATCGCGCACGAGTTTCAGCACATGATCAACGCGGGGAATCGCTTCCAGAACCCGCAGGTGAGCCACTTCGAGTCGACCTGGCTCGACGAAGCGCTCGCGCACTTTGCCGAGGACGCCGTTGGTCGCGCTGCACGGGGCTTCGGCGATCTGCAGCCATTTACCTTCGCCCAGGTCCTGCCGTGTAACACTCCCTGCTCGCAGGCCAACGACTTCAACGCATTTTTCTTCCAGAACCTCGCGCGTCTCTCGAGCTGGATGGACAAACCCGACTCGTTCTCGCCGATTAGCGATGAGGCGGACACAAGCTTGGCTGTGAGGGGCGCCGCCTGGGCCTTCCTCCGCTACGCTGCCGACAATTTTTCCAACGGGCTGCCGCGGACCTTCACGCACGCACTCTCGATTGGGCCGGATACGGGGGTCAAGAACTTCAATGCCGCCACCAAGGCTCCCCTCGATACGCTCGTCAAAGGATGGCTCGTGTCGATGTACGCGGACGACCTCGGAATCTCCGGGCTCAACCCCAAGTATCAGTACTCGTCGTACAGTTTCCGCAGCGTGATGCCGCCGGTGGCGAAAGTCATCCTCGACCAGACGGTCGCATCGTATCCCCTGCGCATTCAACCCATTGGCACCGGCAGCGACAACATCTCAGCGAAAAACCTTTCAGGTACCGGGTCCTATTTCCGGCTCACCGTGGCCGCGGGCGCCGGGGCGAAGAAGGTAAAGATTCTGGATGGTTCCGGAAACGTCGCCACCTTCAGCGGCGAGCACATCTACGTCCTTCGCGTACAGTAGTTGAAATAGAACGCGCTTTGCTCCATCCCAAAACACGAAAGCGGGGAAGGCCCCTAGCCGGGCTGCTGCCAGGCTATCAGCCCCCCGCTTTTGTATTCTCGTGAACAGTCTCGCGCACCAATTCCTACTGGGAATCAGGCATCGCGGAGCGCTGCAATCGGCGTTTCCCGAAACACGTCCCGCCCCGCAAGCAAGCCGATTAAAAGCGTAAGCCCCACGATGACCACCGCGATGCCTGCAACCGGCAGAATCGCCGGCGCGAACGGCGTCTTGAACATGTAGCGCACCACCGCCCACCCGCCGGCGATCGACAACAACATTCCGGTGAGGCCTCCCATCAGGCCGAGCAGGGAATACTCCGCCAGCAGAATCCGCGCGATCTGCCCGCGCGTGGCGCCCAGCGTCTTGAGCAGCACGCCTTCGCGGACGCGCTCCCGCCGCGTCGCCGAGACCGCGCTGAACAGAACCGGTATCGCAACCGCGAGACTGAAGAGCGCCATGAATCGAATCGCGAGCGACACCTTCCCGACGATCCTGTCAACGGTACGCTTGATCGCAGTGAGGTCGATGCTCGACACGTTCGGGAAGCGGTTCACCACCGCCCGTTGAAGCAGCGCCACGGCCGCGGGATCCTTCGCCTGACCGAGCAGCACGTACGTGTTGGGCGCTCCCTTCAGCGCGGGCGGCGCGAACACCACGAAAAAATTGGGCTCGAACCGGGTCCACACGACTTTTCTGAGACTCGTGATGCGAGTGGGGATCTGCACGCCCTGGACGTTCCACGTGATCTTGTCGCCGAGCTTGACGTTGAGCTCCTTCGCGATCCCTTCCTCGAGCGAGATCTCGCCGGTGTCGCGTGCGACCTTGATCGCGCTGCCGCTGAACCACTTGCCGGCTACGATCGTCTCGCTGGCCGCGGGCTTGTCTCGATAAGTCGACCTGAACTCGCGCCTCAGCGCCCATGACGCGCGTCCACGCTGTCCCGGTGCAACAGGAGTCATGTCGGCGACGGTTTTTCCGTTGATCGCAGATATGCGCATCGTCACGACGGGTGCCAGTTGGACCACGTCGTCGCCCCGCCCCCTGACGATCGAATCGAGTCCCGCCGCCTGGTCCTGCTGCACGTCGAAGAAGACGACATTCCCCCGGGACTCGGCCGCCGCCGTCGTGAAGCGGCGCAGAAGATTGTTCTGCACGAGGAAGAGAGTGCTCACCAGGAACGCGCCGAACCCGAGAGCGAGCGTTACCGCCCGGGTCTGATTCCCCGGGCGATAGAGATTCGCGACGCCCTGCCGGATTACGTACGGCCACCGCGTTCGCAGTCCCTTGCGCGCGGCCCACGAAAGAAAGGCAGCGCTCGCGGCCAGAGCGAGTATCGCGGCGCCTGTCGCCGCGCTCATGGCAAATGCCTGCCTGGTCGTTTGCGCGCGCGAGAGTGCGATGCCGAGCACGCTCAGAACCATTGCCGCATTCACGACTATTCTCGGCGCGTCCGTCCACCGCATGCGAAGAACGTCGGCGTCGGTGTCGCGGCGGAGGGTCTGCAGCGGCGACACATTGCGAAGCGCGAGCAGGGGTCGCAACGCGAAGATGAGCGCTATCCATCCTCCTACGGCGAGCCCTGTGAGCACCGCCGACGGCACCAGCGTCACCTTTACATCGATGGGAAGGAAATCGGTGAGCGCATACGGAAGAAGAAACTGGACGGCCACGCCGAGCGCTGCGCCGACTGCGGCTCCAATCAATCCCATCGCTGCCGCTTGCACGACATAGATCGTCAGGACCTGGCCACTCGATGCACCGAGGCAGCGGAGCACGGCAACCGTGTCGATCTTGCGCGCGACGAACGCGCGAACGCCGCTCGCCACCCCGATTCCGCCAAGCAGGAGTGCAACGAGCCCGACGATGCCGATAAAATCCGAGAGATTCTCGATTGCATCTTCGGTCGCCATCTCGGTCTGGGTGACCGTGCGAAGTCGCACCTGCTGATCCTGCACCTTCTTCTTGAACGGCTTGACGAACTTGTCCGGATCCACCCCCGGCGGGAGTTTTCCGAGCACCGTCCTCTCGGCGGTGCTGCCGAACACGAGCAGCTGCGTCTCCGCTACGTACCGAGCGGGAATGAAGACACGCGGACCGAGCATCTCGGCGATTCCGACCGCTCCGGGGACATCCTTGATCGTCGCGACAATTGTGAAGGTGCCGAAGCCAAGCTTCAGAGTGTCGCCGATCCTGGCATTGAGGGACGTGAGAAGAGCTGGATCGACGATCGCGTTCGCGCCCTGCTTCAATAGCGGCCAACGTCCGGCCGGCTCTGTAACGACTCCGCCGTAGAACGGATAGTTGTCGGTGACGCCCCGCACCTGCGCGAAACGAGTGCCGCTGGTGCGGGGAACAACCGCCATCGACGGGAATGTCGTCACTCGCGCGAACGAGATTCCCTTGCGGGCGAGCGAGTCGAACAGGGAATCGATCGCAGGTGGAATCGGCTTGGAGGAATTGAATTGAATGTCGCCACCCATGAGCGTGCGCGACTGATCCTTCACTGACTGGATGATGTTCGCCGAGAACGAGTCGATGGCGACGAGGGCGGCGACGCCGAGCGAGATGGACGACATGTAGAGCAGCAGTCGCCGGCGGGCGGTGCGGCTCTCGCGCCAGGCGAGACTCCAGATGCTTCGCGACATGCCGATCACAGACCGACCCGTGCGCCAGCGATTCTCGCGCGCCCGTCGCCCCTCACACGTCCGACTCTCACGCGGGGATCGCGGCTCGCGCGCCGGTGTCTTCGACGACTGCGCCGTCCAATAGCCTGATCATGCGCGACGCTTTCGACGCGAGCGTCAGCTCGTGCGTGACGAGCACGATCGTGGAGCCACCATCGGTGTTGAGCGACTGGAGGAGCTCGAAGATCCGCTGTCCGGTTGCGTTGTCGAGATTACCAGTCGGCTCGTCGGCGAAGAGGATCCTGGGCGAATTTGCAAAAGCCCGTGCGACCGCGACCCGCTGCTGTTCCCCGCCCGAGAGCTGGGTCGGGAAATGGTGGCCTCTGCCCGAGAGCCCGACGCGGTCGATCAGATCGCGGGCGCGCTCAACGGCGCCCGGCGTTCCACGCAGCTCGAGGGGAACCTGAACGTTCTCGAGCGCGGTGAGCGTCGGGATCAGCTGAAAGCTCTGGAAGACGAACCCGACCTTTTCACCCCTTAACCTCGCGCGCTCGTTCTCCGATAGCTTTCCCAGGTCGGTGTCGTCGAGGAGCACGGTGCCGCGCGTCGGTGTATCAAGACCCGCGAGCAATCCAAGCAGGGTCGTCTTGCCGCTGCCGGAGGGTCCGACGATTGCGACGAAGGCCCCCTGTGGTATCGTGAACGACACATCGCGCAGCACGGCGATCTTCTGCTCGCCGCTCAGGTATTCTTTGGTTACTTCACGGGCAATCAGCATGAATGAAGTCGTGTTTTGGACGAGGCGTCATAGGCGGCGGATAGTTCTCGCCGCCGTGGTCGCGTGCATCGCGGCGTGCGGCTCGGGCGGAAATGGAGACGGTGCAAAGAATCCACGGGAGACGAAGAATAACACGAGTGTCGCAACGGGAGCGGTTTCAGCCACGGCAGTAAAGACCGGCCCCGATACCGGCCGTGCACCGGTGGTGCTCTTCTTCGGGACGAGTCTCACGGCCGGTCTCGGACTGGATCCGGAGCAGGCGTACCCGATGCTGATCGAGAAAATGGCGCAGGCGGAGGGGGTCCCGATCAAGGTGGTGAACGCCGGTCTATCGGGTGAGACGACGGCGGGCGCGGTGCGGAGGATCGATTGGGTTCTGCGCGCACCGGTTGATCTGATAGTGATCGAGGCCGGCGCCAACGACGCGCTCCGGGGTCTTGGGCCAGAAGACGCGCGCGGGAATCTCGAGCAGCTGATCGCGGCCGTCCGAGCCAAGCAGCCACAGGCGAAGATCGCCTTGATACAGATGGAAGCGCCGCCGAACTACGGTGTCACCTATACGCAGAGCTTCCATGCAGTCTATCCCGAAGTCGCGAAGAGGGAGAACGTTGTTCTGCTTCCATTTCTGCTCGACGGGGTGGCCGGGATTCCGCGGCTCAATCAGCCCGATGGCGTTCATCCAAACCTCACCGGCGAGCGAATCGTCGCGAACAACGTATGGAAAGCTCTCAAGCCGGTCGTCGTGAAGCTTGACCGAGGTTCGAACGGCGGCTAAGTTTCGAGGCTGTTTGCGTTTACGCTTCTTTTCGATCGACGCCAGCCGGAAGCTGACCGGCGTCGATCTTCAGTTTTCAGACCTCAGTATCGGAAAAAGATTATGGCAATGCCTGCGACACAGATTCGGCGCGGAATGGTCCTCGTAATGTCGGGGGATCCGTGCCGCGTAGTCGAGTTTCGCCACCACACGCCGGGCAACCTCCGCGCGATGGTGCAGGCGAAGCTCAAGAATCTTCGCACTGGCAACAACTTCGAGCACCGTTTCCGGGCGGCCGACACCATCGAGAAGGCGTCGATGGAGACGCACGATCTCGAATTCATGTACCAGGGCGGCGCCACGTATCACTTCATGAATACCGAGAACTACGACCAGCTCGAGATCGAGGACGAAGTTCTCGGTGACAACGCGCAGTGGATGCAGGCAGGGATGAAGATCCAGGCCGAGTACTACAACGGAAAGGTGATCGGGATCACTCTCCCGAACTCGCTGATCCTCCAGGTAGTGGATACTGCTCCGGTGATGAAGACGGCAACGAAGACTGCGTCGACAAAGCCGGCAAAGCTGGAGAACGGCGTCACTGTCAACGTTCCGGAGTTCGTAAACACGGGCGAGAAAGTGCGCGTGAATCCAAATACGGGCGAGTACATGGATCGCGCGAAGTAAGTTGATTCGACTGTAGAACGCGGTTAAGATGCAGCTTCGCCGTTTGACTGCGTTGTCTGTGGAATTTGGAGTAAAGGCGAAGCTTTATGGTGGCTGTAGCTCAATTGGTTAGAGCACCGGTCTGTGGCACCGGGGGTTGCGGGTTCAATTCCCGTCAGCCACCCCTCTAGTACGACGCTTGAGTTGTAGCGGAGCCCAGTTGTCCGCAGTCCGCAGTGTCCGCAGTTCGTAGTGTCCGCAGTTCGTAGTAGTTGATTGAGAGGCCGCAGAGCGGTTTGTAGGTCCGTAGCTCAATTGGTAGAGCACCGGTCTCCAAAACCGGGGGTTGCAGGTTCGATTCCTGCCGGGCCTGTGGTGCCTGGGAAGAACCGATCGAACGTCGGTTTCACTGGGCGAGAGTCGAGATTTCGTTGTTGCGGCGCTATCGTCTAGGGGACTAGGACGGGGCCCTCTCAAGGCCCAAACACGGGTTCGAATCCCGTTAGCGCTATAGAAGTATGGAGGACGTTTGGGCCTCCGATCGGCCTCATCGTCTATCGGTTAGGACGGCACCCTTTCACGGTGCAGAGAGGGGTTCGATTCCCCTTGGGGCTATTGGGCGGATTGGCTGACAACCAGTTCGGTTTTACAAGGCAGGTGAGCAGTGAGGAAGGGGTTTCCGACCCTGACTCCAGTAGTTGGGGCCGTAGCTCAGCTTGGTTAGAGCACTCGACTGTCACTCGAGAGGTCGCGGGTTCGAGCCCCGTCGGCCCCGTAGTTTTGTTGGGTTCGGTTGATGGATGTGGCTCGCGGTGATGCTGTCGCGAGTGAAGTGATGCTGCCCTGGTGGTGAAATTGGTAGACACGCCATCTTGAGGGGGTGGTGCCGTAAGGCATAGCGGTTCGAGTCCGCTCCAGGGCATTCGCAACAACTTGCCACAGTAGCTCAGTGGTAGAGCACCCGATTCGTAATCGGGCGGTCATGAGTTCAAATCTCATCTGTGGCTCTTAGGCAAGTAAATCAAAATTGAAAACGGACGGCGCCAGAAAGGCGCCGTTTTTTGTTGTCCGGTACTTGATGCACGCAAGTTGCAAGGATTCTCGTCCACCACACACAGGAGACATCGGTGAGTCCGATTCGTATTTCATGCGTCGCGGTGATCGCGACCATGCTCGTGGGTTGCGCGAAGAAGGACGGTAGTGCCGACACGACAGCCGCGGGCACTGCGATCGATACGTCCGGGGCGGCCGCACGAATGGCCCCTGACTCAGCAGCCGCTGCCGCCCCGGCGGTTGCGCTCGGAACGGATTCCGCTGGCGGTGTGGGCAAGTACATCACCGACGCGAGTGGAAGGACCGTCTACGTGTTCCTGAAGGACACGAAGAACGTCAGCACGTGCGTCGATGCTTGCGCGGCGGCGTGGCCACCGCTCGGTGCGAGCACCGCGGCGAGCACGGACGCGTCGGTGAAACCAGCGATGGTGAGCGTGATCACCCGAAGCGACAACAAGAATCAGACGACCTACAACGGAATGCCGGTTTACTACTACGAGGACGACAAACAGCCCGGCGACATCAAGGGTCAGGGCAAGAACGAGTTCGGCGGTTTGTGGTACGTCGTGTCGCCGAGCGGTCAAACCGTGAAGCGCGCTGTGAAGTGAGGTTAACGGCAAGGCGAACAGCGTGACCTGACCGCAACAGGGCTTCTCAGCAACCCGCGGCAACGGTAAGTTGTGTCCTTGCCGCGGGCGTAATTCAGTTGGTAGAATGCCAGCTTCCCAAGCTGGACGTCGCCGGTTCGAGTCCGGTCGCCCGCTCTTTCGAAGTCGTTGTTTTCAACGAGTTAGAAGCGTCTGGCGACCAACGGTCCCCAGGCGCTTTTTTCTTGGGGACCGTTGTGCGTAGGGACGTTTGGTGAAGACGTCGACCTGGCTGTACTCCAGGTGCATCGCGTGGTTCCTCAGATCTCGGAATTGAGCCGCTTGACGAGCCGTTGAATGGCCTTCTCGTCGCGGCGATAGAAGGTCCATCCTTTTTTTCGTGTCGCGATCAGCAGCTCCGCGTCGGTGAGCAACTTGAGATGACGGGATGCCGTAGCGGGTGCGATGCCGAGCTTCTCACAGATGAAACCCGAGCAGACGCCATCGCGCACGAGATCGCCATCGACCTGGGCGGGGAAGTGGCTCCTCGGGTCCCTGAGGTAGTGCAGAATATCGAGCCGAACCGTGCTCGCCACCGCTTTCAGCGGACCGACACAGGCATGCTTCGGCGCCTTGGTAGCACGCCGTGCCGCAGTGCTCGCGCGTCTCGTGCGCGGCGATCGTTTGTCTTTTCGCATAACAACGAAATACAACCTCGCTCGTCTGATGTCACGACTTGACAGATCGCAATGTGCTATGCTATTTAGCAAAACAGCGAAATAGTGACACAAGACAGCCAAACAATGGCGTCGGGCATGGTGTCGACGCCCACACCGCGGCAATCCCCAAGGGAGACGACGCATTGACGACGGAAACTCTGCGTGCATTGGCAGCCGCAACCGACGCGGCGCTCGACTATGCGGCGACGATCAGGAACCGTCGAGTCGCGCCCGACGCGCACGCCGTGGCCGGACTGCTGGCCTTACGCGTACCGCTTGCGGACGAGCCGACCGACGCCGAGGTGGTCGTCCGTGCCCTCCATGCACATGGGTCGCCCGCGACGGTCGCCTCGACGGGGGGGCGCTTCTTTGGGCTCGTCGTCGGAGCAACGGTGCCCGCCGCCCTCGGCGCGCGCGTGCTCGCGAGCGCATGGGATCAGGTCGTGTTTAACGACGCAACCTCCCCCGCAGGATATGCCCTCGAACGATGTGCAGGCGAGTGGGTCAAGGACCTCATCGGCCTGCCGTCCGAGAGCCATGTGTCGTTCGTCACCGGCGCCACGATGGCAAGCTTCACCTGCCTGGCGGCGGCGCGCCAGCAACTACTCCGTCGCGCGGGACACGATGTCTCCGAGCATGGGCTCTGGACGGCACCGCGAATTCGCGTCGTCGCCTCGGACGAGGCGCACGTCACCGTGATCAAGGCCCTGACCCTGCTCGGGTGGGGGAAGGCCGACATCGAGCGCGTGCCCACCGATGACCAGGGCCGCATCATCGCCGATCGCCTCCCACCACTCGACGATCGGACCATCGTGTGTGTACAGGCGGGGAACGTCAACTCCGGATCGTTTGACCCATTCGAGGCCATCTGCGAGCAGGCCAGACGCGCGGGAGCCTGGGTGCACGTCGACGGCGCCTTCGGTTTGTGGGCGGCGGCGTCGCCTGCGTATCGGCATCTGACCCGCGGCGTGTCCGCTGCGGACTCATGGGTCCTCGACGGCCACAAGTGGCTGAACACGCCGTACGATTGCGGGATGGCAATCGTGCGCGACCCGGAGCCGCTGTTCGGGGCGATGTCGACGCAGGCATCCTATCTCAAGGTGGGCACGCTGTTGGCCCCCAAGGACATGGGTCCGGAGTTTTCCCGATCGACACGCGGCGTCGAAGTGTGGGCCGCTCTGCGCTCGCTCGGGCGTCGCGGCGTGGCCGACCTGATCGACCGATGCTGCGCGCGGGCCACCCAGTTGGCCGACGGCCTTCGCGCCGGCGGATTCACGATCGCGAACGAGGTGGTCTTGAATCAGGTGGTCGCGCGGATCGGGACGGCGGAGGATCACGATCGTATCGTCCAACGTACCCGTGACTCAGGCGAATGTTGGCTCGGGCCGACGATCTGGCGCGGGCAGAGTGCCGTTCGACTGTCCGTCTCGAGCTGGAACACCGACGCGGACGACGTGCGGCGAGCCGTTGCAGCAATCTGCCGCGCGGCGACACCAACAGGAGACTGACGCTCTGTTCGGATCGGCGCAGTCTCATTCGGTCGTCCGCGCCGTCGCCGTCGTCATATGCGGCGACGCCACGGTCAGCGAGGGACCGTCCGGAAGCTGTTGCTGCCGTCCGTGACTGTGGCTGAGCTACCGGCGTTCAATACAACGGCGCTGCACGTCGATGCGATCGTCAAGCGGCTTCGGACTGAAGCATTTTAATCCACGCGCTGCCTGAATTGCGCGGGAAGTTTCCCTAACAGCAACCCCGTGATGACCGTACGGCTCAGGCCAACTACCGAGGAAGATCTCGATTTCGTCGTGAACGCGGAATTAGATCATGAAACCGCTCCCTTCATCATTCCGTGGTCGCGCGACCGGCACGCCGCTGTGCTTGGCGATCCGGACATCGCGCATCGCGTCGCAGAGGACGACGCTCAGAATCCCGTCGGCTTCGTCATTCTGGCAGGGCTGGTCAATGAGAGCTCAAGCATCGAGTTCCGGAGAATTGTCGTCGTCCGAAAGGGGAGGGGATTCGGCCGGTCGATAGTGCGAGCGGTAAAAGAACTGTGCTTCAATGAACTCCAAGCCCACCGGCTGTGGCTCGATGTCAAGGCGCACAACGGCCGCGCGCGCAGCCTCTACAAGAGCGAGAACTTCTCCGAGGAGGGCCTCCTCCGCGAGTGCATTCGTGGGCCTCTCGGCTTCGAATCCTTGGTCGTCATGGCACTGTTACATCATGAACTCGAGTGAGCGGAAGATATCCGGTTGTGTCTCGTGAGCGCGGCGTATACGACGAGAATCCGCAATTGCGTTTCATTCGTGGAGTGCGGGGGCCGTTGGGGCTTGAATTCGCGCTAATTCGTTAGCGCATACAGGAACAGGCTGGCCGTATATCGTTGATTATTGGCGAGTTACGAAGTGATCCCGTTAGTTTCGCTCAGCTTCCCAAGCTCGACGTCGCCGGTTCGAGTCCGGTCGCCCGCTCTTTCGATTTCGTTGTTTTCGACAAATTTGGAAGCGCTGATGGGCTGATGGCCGCCACGCGGTTAGTGACTACACCGCGGGCGGTGTCCAGCGACGCAACGGCGTCTCCTTCTCGTACGCGCCCGGCGACGGATGGCTGATCAGCTCGATGACCGTCCCCCACGGTGTTTTCGCGTAGCAGTACGCGTTTCCCGGCCCCGCCTCTACTCCGATTGTAGGCGCAGGCGCCGCCACGAGCTTGCCTCCTGCCGCGACGAATCGTTTGGCGGCGGCGTCGATGTCGTCGACGTACACGCCAAAATGCTGAAGGCCAAGGTCGCTCGGTCGCGCGGGCGACTGCTGATGCGGACTCTGCACCTCCATGAGCTCGATTCCTGGACCGTTGGCGAGCCGCAGCATTCGCATCGCGACGAGGCTGGTGCCGGCGGCGAAATCGAGATTTCGTTCGACCAGGGCCCCCTTCATCGGCGTCTGATCGCGCTTCACGTCATCGTAGATCGGCTGCGCGCCCAACGCTTCTTCGAGGAAGCGCGATGCATCGTCGAGGTTCGGCACCGTCATGGCGACATGATCAAGTCCGCGCGCAGGTGATGTCATGTGGAGCGTCCGCTGCAACCTCCGTGCTCCGGCGACCCTGGCGGTGAGTCCGGTAGCGGGTGAGAGGCCTCGACCGCCGGACCGAATCGTCTCACTCCACTGTTGGATTTTGGAGGTTCCCAAGCTGGACGTCGGCGGTTCGAGGCCGGTCGCCCGCTCTGTTTCCTACGCCGAGCTCTTCACCACCCGGTAGCGCAGGTGCGTCACCCCGGGCGCCTGGACCACCCGCACCTGCTCGAGCCGCTGATCTGGTCCGACGACATTGTCGAACAAGCGGGCGCCGCCGCCGAGAAAGATCGGCACGAGCGACACGTTGACCTCGTCGACTAGGCCGGCCGCGAGGTACTGCTGAACGACGTTTGCGCCGCCGCCGATTAGAACATCCTTATCGCTGGCGACTCGCTTGGCTTGTTGGAGAGCGGACTGGATTCCGTCAGGTGACGAAATGGAAGGTCGTCCCGCCCTTCATTGGCAGCGGCTCGCGAGGATGGTGCGTCACGACGAACACGGGCATGTGATACGGAGGGTCGTCGCCCCACCACCCCTTCCACTCGTTGTGCCAGGCGCGGTCCCTCCGCCGAACATGTGCCGGCCCATGATCACGGCGCCGACGTTCTGGAACATCTCCTCGATAATCGCCGAGCTCGGGTTGGCTTCGCCTCCGCTCTTATCGTGCGCCTTGCGCCAGGCAGCAAGCTTGATCGCCCACTCGTGCAACTGTTCGCCGCCTACCCCGAGAGGATTCTCGAGACTCTGATTGGGGCCGGCAACATATCCGTCGAGAGAGGTGGTGATGCTGAATCGAAGTTTGCTCATCGTTTTGTGGGTGGATGGGCCGTCGCCGAGCAAGGATACGCGTCGCCTCCCATGTAGATCAAGGATCCGCGTCGTTTGCAGTCACCGCACGCGCGCGGACAGCCGCGCGCAAGCACGCCGTCGCGTCGGCTTACGAATGACGGAGCGTGGTTTTCCATCAAGATGGAAACGGCGGGTGCCGCGTTGCGGCTGCCCGCCGAAATCCTCCTGAATTGGCGCGAGATCACTATCGCGCAGACGTCTCGCGCGTGCCGAACTGTGTTCGACCCTTCGTGGTCGACGACCGAGCGTTCCGGCTGCTCTCATCGGCGGCGACTGATCGGCTCACCTCGCGATCACGCCGTGCGTTCGCGAACGCCGTCGACTCGTCGGACTTTGCGTCGCCGATCGCCGCGTCGGTGTTGATCCACGACTCGGCGAGCTGCGTGAGGAGCTTGTTGGCGTTGCCTTCCTCGTCCAGGGTTTGCTGCAGCAGCTTCGCATGACGCGTCTCACCCAGAATCTCGGCGTACGTGCGGACGGTGCCGTAGCCGGCCATCTCGTAGTGCTCAACGTGCTGCGCCTTGGAGATGAGGCCGGCGTCGAGCACGTCTTCCTGGGCGTCCTCCTCGATCAGCTCCTTTGCCTCTTTGATCACGCCCTCCATGCCAACGCACTTCTTCCCGCGCGGGCTGGCCTCCAGCGAGCCGAAGATCTCTTCAAGGCGCTGGACGTGCCCCTCGGTCTGCGCGAGGTGGTCGGTGAACGCCTGCTTGAGCTGAGGATTCGTCGCGTTCTTTGCCATCTTGGGAAGGGCTTTGAGAATTTGCTTCTCGGCGCTGTAGAGATCTTTCAACTCGTCGATATAGAGCGCCCGCAGGTTATTGAGTTCCATGGATCATTCTCCGAAAAAAAAAGGTCAGCGGCAATTGGCT
>Ga0193727_1000515_pt1 | contig 15078 bp, 12 predicted proteins | sample H2c2metaG_FD_143051 | JGI IMG/M metagenome (GOLD analysis project Ga0193727, IMG submission 143051) | Soil microbial communities from a riparian zone of the East river system, Colorado, United States - H2c2 | ecosystem: Environmental > Terrestrial > Soil > Riparian zone | place: USA: East River...
CTTCAGCCCGGGAATTCAAACTGCCGCAACTCAACCTCCTTCTCCGTCACCACCGCGTACCGTCCCCCATCGAGAAACGCACCCGGATTGAGATACACGCGGCCGTCGGGCAGCCGGTCGATCACCGGCCGGTGCGTGTGGGCCATGATGACGAGCGAGAGATCGGTGCGGAGCGCCAGGAAGTCGGCGGCCCACTGGCGCTGCGCCAGAGAGGCGCGGTCGAGCACGGCGCGGTCGCGCGTGTTGTCGGCGAGGTGGCGGGAGAACAGATCGGCGATCCAGAAGCCGATCGTGGGATGCAGCATCCCGAACGTCCAGATCGTGAGCGGGTGCCGCGTCACGCGGTGCATCAGCTGCGCGCTCCAGTGTTGCTCCGTCAGGCCGTCTCCGTGCACGACCAACAGGCGGCGCCCGGCGAGCTCCAGCTCAGCCTCGCCGGCGTAGAACGCGATGCCGAGATCCTTGCGCAGGAAGTCGCCGCCCCAGCGGTCGTGATTTCCACCGACGAAGGTGATCGGGATGCCGCGCGCACGGACCTCCTGGAGCTTTACGACGCTCGCGAAATGCTTGCGGGGGATGACCGTGCGATACTCGAACCAAAAGTCGAAAAGGTCGCCGTTGATGAGCAGGTGATCGCCCGGCTGGGGCACCTGCTCGAGAAACGCGTGAAACGCGGCCTCGGTCGCCTGGGGAACCTGGCCGAGGTGCGCGTCGGCGACGACGATCACACGGGACTGAGGAGAAGGCACGGGCACAAGTGTAGAACGGCTGACCCCGGGCGCAAGCCCGGGGAAGACCAAAACCAAACCCTGGGGTTCAACCCACCCCGGGCTGTCGCCCGGGGTCAGTCCGACACATAGATTGTCCCAAGTTATGACGGCTACCCGTCACCCGACCCCGACCCGGCCCCCCGCCGCGGCGCCGGCCTATCCGGCTCCGCGACCGTCGGGGGACGAGCGCAATCCCGGGACTCCGCTCGATCTCGACGCGGTGCTCGCGTTGCGGGTGAATCGCAGCGCCGTCGAGCGTCGCGCCGCGACGATCCCCACGCGCCGTACGGTCAAGAAGGAATGGCAGGCGGCGTGGCTGCTGCGCGCGATCACCTGCATGGACCTGACCACGCTGCAGGGCGACGACACACCCGGAAACGTCACCCGTCTCTGCGCGAAGGCGCGGCGCCCGATCCGCCCCGACCTGATCGACGCCCTCGGCGTCGCGCAGCTCGACATCAAGGTGGGGGCCGTCTGCGTCTACCACACACTCGTCCCCACGGCCGTGAAGGCCCTCGCCGGCTCGGACATCCCCGTGGCCGCGGTCTCGACCGGGTTCCCGGCGGGCCTGAACCCGATCTCGCAGCGTCTGGAAGAAATCCGCGCGTCCGTGGCGGCGGGAGCGCAGGAGATCGACATCGTCATCACGCGCGCGCACGTCCTCACGGGCCGGTGGGACGCTCTGTACGAGGAAGTCCGCGCTTTCCGCGAGGCGTGCGGCCCCGCGCACATGAAGGCGATCCTCGCGACCGGCGAGCTCGCCACGCTGACCAACGTCGCGCGCGCCAGCATGGTCGCGATGATGGCGGGCGCCGATTTCATCAAGACGTCGACCGGCAAGGAGCCTGTCAACGCGGTGCTTCCCGTGGGCGTCGTCATGACCCGCATGATTCGCGAGTACGAGGCCCGAACCGGCGCTGCCGTCGGCTTCAAGCCGGCCGGGGGCATCCGCACCGCCAAGCAGGCCCTCGACTGGCTCATCCTGATGAAGGAAGAGCTGGGAGATCGCTGGCTCCGGCCCGCCTTGTTCCGGCTCGGCGCCAGCGCCCTGCTCACCGACATCGAGCGCCAGCTCGAGCACTTCGTGACGGGGCGCTACTCGGCGGCCTACCGTCACCCGATGGTGTGAGATGACGACCGTCGCGAAGCTGTTCGAGACGATGGACTACGGGCCGGCGCCCGAGAGCGCCGCGCCGGCGCTCGAGTGGCTCAAAGCGCACAACAACGCGCAGCTCGGCCACTACATCGGTGGCCAGTGGATGGCGCCGGCCGAGGGCCAGTACTTCGAGACGATCAACCCCGCGACCACCGCGGTGCTCGCGCGCGTGGCGCAGGGCGGCAACGCTGACGTCGACGCGGCCGTCACGGCCGCACGCGCCGCCGCTCCGGGGTGGGCAGCCCTCACCCCGCATGCCCGCGCTCGCTACCTCTACGCGATTGCTCGTGAGATCCAGCGCAACGCGCGGCTCCTCGCCGTGCTCGAGAGTCTCGACAACGGCAAGCCGATCCGCGAGACGCGCGATCTCGATATTCCGCTCGTCGCCCGCCACTTCTACCATCACGCCGGGTGGGCACAGTTGTTGGCGACGGAGTTCGCCGGCTATCAACCGATTGGCGTCGTGGGTCAGATCGTCCCCTGGAACTTCCCGCTGCTGATGGTGGCGTGGAAAGTCGCGCCCGCGCTCGCTGCGGGGAACACGATCGTGATGAAGCCCGCCGAGTTCACACCCCTCACCGCGCTCTGTTTTGCCGAGTTGACGCGCGAAATCGGGCTGCCGCCAGGCGTCTTCAACGTCGTGACGGGAGACGGCGCGACCGGGAAGCATCTGGTCGAGCACCCCGACGTGAACAAGATCGCCTTCACCGGGTCGACCGAAGTGGGCCGGATCATTCGCAAGGCGACGGCGGGGACGGGCAAGAAACTCACGCTCGAGCTGGGGGGGAAGAGCCCGTTCATCGTGTTCGACGACGCCGATCTCGACAGTGTGGTCGAAGGGGTCGTGGACGCGATCTGGTTCAATCAGGGGCAGGTCTGCTGCGCCGGCTCGCGGCTCCTCGTACACGAAGGGATTGCCGACCGGCTCACGCAGAAGCTGCGGGCGCGCATGGAGAAGCTCCGCGTCGGCTCGCCGCTCGACAAAGCCGTCGACATGGGCGCGATCGTGGCGCCGGTGCAGCTCGAGCGGATCCGCGTCCTCGTCGAAAAAGGCGTCGAAGAAGGCGCCAAGATGTGGCAACCATCCTGGGCCTGCCCGACGGAAGGCTACTTCTATCCGCCCACGTTGTTCACCGACGTTTCGCCTGCTGCGACCATCGCGCAGGTCGAGATCTTCGGGCCGGTGCTCGTCTCGATGACGTTCCGCACGCCCAAGGAGGCCGTCGAGCTCGCCAACAATACGCCCTACGGTCTCGCCGCCAGCGTCTGGACGGAAAACATCAACCTCGCGCTCGACGTCGCGCCGAAACTCAAGGCGGGCGTGGTGTGGGTGAATTGCACCAACATGTTCGACGCGGCGTCGGGGTTCGGGGGGTATCGGGAGTCGGGGTTCGGGAGAGAGGGCGGGCGCGAGGGGATGTTCGAGTATCTCAAGGCGGAGTGGGACGGGATGCGAGATGCGGGAAGCGGGATGCGTGCACCCGCGCCCGAAGCGACGCATCCCCCATCCCGCATCTCGCCTCCCGAGGCGCCGCTACCTCCAGTTGACCGGACATACAAGTTGTTCATCGGCGGCAAACAGGCCCGTCCCGACCAGGGCTACTCCCGCAAGATCGTCGGCGCCGACGGTCGGGTGCTCGGGGAAGTTGGGGAGGGGAACCGCAAGGACCTCCGCAATGCCGTCGAGGCGGCGCACGCGGCCGAGGGCTGGGGGGGGGGGCGCGCGAGCGGGCACACGCGCGCGCAGATTCTCTATTACATCGCCGAGAATCTGGCCACCCGGGCCGACGAATACGCGGGCCGGATCGCCGCGCTCACCGGCGGCGGAGCCGACGCCGGGGCCCGGGAGGTCGCCGCCGCCATCGCGCGTCTGTTCACCTACGCCGCCTGGGCCGACAAGTGGGACGGCGCCGTGCACCACACGCCGATCCGCGGCGTGACGCTGGCGATGCAGGAGCCCGTCGGCGTGCTCGGACTCGTCGCGCCACAGGAATACCCGCTGCTCGGCTTCGTCTCCCTGGTGGCGCCGGCGATCGCGATCGGGAACACCGTCGTCGCCATCCCCTCCGAGGCGCATCCGATCGCGGCGACCGAGTTCTACACGGTGCTCGAGACCTCCGACCTGCCGGACGGCGTCGTGAACGTCGTCACCGGCGACAAGGACGCCCTGGCCAAGGTCCTGGCCGAGCACGACGACGTGGACGGCATCTGGTACTGCGGCGGCGCCGGCGGCGCCCAGGCGGTGGAGTTCGCGTCCGCCGCCAACATGAAACGCACGTGGGTCATGACCCGGCCGCGCGACTGGCTCGATCCTCGCCAGGGCGAAGGCCGCGAGTTCCTGCGCCATGCCTCCGAAGTGAAGAACATCTGGATCCCCTACGGGGAGTAGGCGTGATCAGCGCGGTCCACACCCGCGTCAACTATTCCGAGACCGACCAGATGGGGTTCGTTTATCACGCGAACTATCTCATCTGGATGGACATGGCGCGCACGGAACACCTGCGCGAGCGAGGGGTGTCCTACAAGGAGTTGGAACAGCAGGGCATTTTCCTCGCGGTCACCGACGTGCACGTGCGCTACCGTCTGGCGGCACGCTACGACGACATGATACGGGTGCGGTGCTGGGTGCGGGACGTGGCCACGCGCCGGGTCATCTTCGGATACGCGGTCGAGCGGGCGGAGACGGGCGAGCTCCTCGCCACCGCGGAGACGTCACTCATCGCCCTCAACCATCAGCACGGCCTCTCTCGTATTCCGGAGCACGTGTGTGACCTGCTCGAGCCGACCCCCGATCCGGTACGTCTGTAGCGCGCTCCTTCCTTTACTATTGCTCGGCGCGGGGCTCCGGGCGGCCGCCGCCCAGCAGCCCACGCCGTCGAATGACGAAACGCTCGTCGGACAGTTGGCGGGCCTGCTGGCGGCCGCCGATGCGCGACGCTTCGACGCCGCCGTGATCCGCGACGCGCTCGCCAACCCGAATCCCGCTGTGCGCCGCCAGGCGGCGCTCGCGGCGGGACGCATCGGCGACGCCGCCGCCGTCGACTTGCTGCTCCCCGCGCTCAACGACACCAGCCCCCCGGTTCAAGCCGCGGCCGCGTTCGCGCTCGGTCTGCTGAAAGATGCGCGCGCCCTCCCGGCGCTGTTGCAGCTGGTGCGGGCGGCGCCGGTCGCGGCTCAGGGACTCGCCGAGCTCGAGGCGGTCACGGCGATTGCCAAGACCGGGGGGGAGGAGGGGGCCCGCGCCCTTACCGAGATCATCGCGACCGGCTCCCCGGGTGCTCCGACGACACCGCTCGTCGTGGCGGCGGCGCTGCTCGAGGCCTGGCGACTGGGCACGCGGGCGCCCGTGACCGAGTTGATCGCCTTCGCCGACGCGCCCGATGTCGACGCGCGCCGCCGAGCGCTGTACTCGCTCGGGCGGCTGCGGGCGCATCGCGGCGCGGCCCGGCTCGTGGCGGCGTTGGCAGACCGCGAAACCGACATTCGCGCCGTCGCCGCGCGCGGTGTGACCAAAGCGTTACTCGACAGCGCGCACATCGAGGCCCGCGGCGCGCTGGACCGGCTGCGGCCGTTGCTCGAGGACCAGAGCGCTCAGGTGCGGATCAACGCTCTTCGCGCGATCGGATCCTTCCGCGACTCCGCCCTCGCCGCCGCGGTGGCGCCGCTCGTCAACGACCAGAACGTCGGCGTGGCCGTCCAGGCCGAGACCACCCTCGGCGTCCTGCGCGGCGGCGCCGCGCTACAGGCGCTGCGTTCCCGACTGACGAGCAGCGTCTTCACGCTGCGGCGCCAGGCCCTGATCGCGTTGGCCCAGGCCGACAGCGGGGCCGGCTCGGCGGCCGCGGCGCAGGTGGCGGGTGATGCGGACTGGCGCTGGCGCAGTGTGGCAGCCGAGGCGTTCGGCGCGGCGGGTGCGCGGGCCAGGCTCGAAGCCTTGCTGACGGATGCGGATGGCCGGGTCGTCGCGCAGGCCTTGCAGGCGCTCCAACGCATCGTCCCCGCGTCCGACACCCTGCTCACGACGCGCGCGCGCGCGCTCATCACGCACGCCGACCCCGCCGTCCGCAGCGTCGCCGCAGATCTGCTGGGTCGCCGGCCCGACGCCGGGGACGTGGACCTGCTCGTCCAGGCCTATCGGCGCGCCGAGAACGATCCCTTCAACGACGCGCGCCTCTCGGCCGTGAGCGCCCTGGGCGCGATCGCGAGCGCCAGTCCGACGGGACGGCTGCGGGTGGCGCAGCGCTTCGTGGGCGCGGTGCCGCGGCCCGACGACTACCTGGTTCGTCGCCTCGCCGCCGACACGCTGCCCGACGCGCGCGATGCGTGGGGGCCGGCCTTGCCCATCGTGACGGGCCGGAGCGCCGCCGAATACCGCGACGTCGCGCGCCGCTGGCTCGCGCCGGTCCTCACGGGCCAGCCCAACCCACGCGTCACGATCGAAACCGATCGCGGCACCCTCGAAATCGAGCTCTTGCCCGCCGACGCGCCGCTCACGGTGGCCGCGTTCCTCGGGCTCGTGGAGCGCCGCTATTTCGACGGCACTCGCTGGCACCGGGTCGTGCCGAACTTCGTCGTGCAGGACGGTGATCCGCGCGGCGACGGGTGGGGGGGGCCGGGGTTCGTGTTGCGCGACGAGGTCAACCCCACGCGCTACGGCATCGGCACGGTGGGGATGGCGCTCTCGGGCCCGGACACCGGGGGCAGCCAGTACTTCATCACGCACGCGCCGCAGCCGCACCTCGACGGCATCTATCCCGTGTTCGGTCGCGTGGCCGCCGGGGCCGCCGTACTCGATGCCATCGCGATGGGGGATCGTATTCGGAGTATCCATCGGTGAGAATCATGGCCGGCTTGCTGCTGGCGTTAGCCCTGGCGTCGCCGCTCTCGGCCCAGTTCGGCTACTTCGGCCAGAACAAGATTCAGTATCGCCGGTTCGACTGGCGCGTGCTCCGCGGCGAGCACGTCGACCTCTACTACTATCCCGAAGAAGAAGAGCTGGGCCGCGTGGCACTCGCCTACGCGGAAGCGAGCTACGATTCACTTGAACGTCGTTTCAACCACGCCGTCACTCGACGTATTCCTCTAATTGTCTACGCCTCCCACTCGGACTTCGAGCAGACGAACATCCTCCCCTTCATCCCTCCGGAGGGGCTGCTCGGCGTCACGGAGTTCCTGAAGCGCCGCGTCGCGATGCCGTTCCGCGGCAGCTACAGCGAGTTCCGCCACACGCTGCGGCACGAGCTGGTGCACGTGTTCCAGTTGAGCCTGTCCACGGAAGTCTTCGCCCGGTATCCCCGGCTGCGGCAGGCGGCCCTGCCCCTGTGGTGGACCGAAGGACTGGCGGAGTTCTTCTCGAGCGGGGAAGACTCGCGCGACGAGATGGTGCTGCGCGATATGACCGTGTCAGGCCAGCTGCCGGTGCTGCGCGATCTCACGTACGCGTACGGCGGCCTCGTGTATCCGGTGGGGGGGAGCCTGCATCGTTTTCTGGCAGAGCGGTACGGTGAGTGGCGCATCCTGCAGGTGTACGGCGACCTCTGGAAGTACGGGACATTTGAGGAAGTGATGGCCGGCGTGTACGGCCGCAGCGTGGAGCAGCTCTCCGACGAGTGGCAGTACTGGATGCGGCAGCACTACTTCCCGGCCGTCGCGCAGCAGCGCCCCCTCGCCATCACGTCGCGGCGGCTGACCGAACTCGCCATCAAGCCCGCGGCGTACCGGCTCCCCGGTGATAGCGCGCCGTCGTACCTCTTCTTCTCGCCGTCCAACGGGTACACGACGATCTACTCCCAGGACTTCCACGGCGGCCGGAAGCGCGCGGTGGTGAAGGGGGAGCGCAGCGAGCAGTTCGAGTCCTTCCACTTCTTCGAGTCGCGCCTCGATGTGAACCCGGAGGGCGTCGTCGCCTTCAGCAGCAAATACGCCGAGCGGGATGCGCTGTTCTTGTGGAGTCTGGTGCGACAGACGGTGGTAGGCCGGTATCAGTTCCCGGAGCTCGTGTCGATCTTGTCACCCGCGTGGGTCCCCGACGGGCAGAGTGTCGTCTTCAGCGGACTCTCGGTCTCCGGGTATTCCGATCTCTACCGGCTCTGGCTCAAGGACGGCCGGCTCGAGCGCCTGACCTCGGACCGTTACGAAGACGTCGAACCGACCGTCAGCCCCGACGGGCGCACCGTCGTCTTTTCCTCCGACCGCACGCCGTTCGGGCCGCGCGGCGCGCGCAATCTCTTCGCGCTCGACCTGCCATCGGGCGTGATCCGTTACCTCACATACGGCGCGTGGCGCGACGAAGGCCCGCGCTATGGCGGCGGTCGCGTCTACTTCGCGAGCGACCGGGATGGCACGTTCCAGATCTACTCGATCGATGCGACCGGCGCCGGACGCCGCGAAACCGCGACGCTGAATGGCGCCTTTGATCCTCAGTGGGTCCCCGCGTCCGACAGCGGAGGTCGGGGCGGCTTGCTCTTCGGCGGCTTTGCGGACCTGAGCTTCAACATCTATTACGGCGATCCGCTGGCGGACACATCGACGACGGGCACCTTCGCCCTTGCGTCGGATCTACCCGCGCCCGAATGGACGTGGGGCGAGCTCACCCATCCGCAGTACGCGCGCGCCGACGCCGCGCCCTACGAAAAGAAGTTCACGCTCGACTTCGCCGCGGGCGATGCCATCGTCGCTCCGGGTCTCGGCGCGGCGCAGGGCGCCGTGTTCCTGTTCAGCGACCTGCTCTCGGATCACGTCGTGTTCGTCGCGCTGTCGTCGTTCCAGGGAACGGGGCTCGGCAACCTGGTGGACAACGTCAATGGGACGGTGTTCTACCTGAATCAGGCGCGCCGCATCAATTGGGGCGTCGGCGCATTCCGCCAGCGCGGCCTGTTCTACGAGGGGGACTTCAGCTCGCTGTTCGAAGAGACGTCCTACGGGTTCATGGCGCAGGTCCGGTATCCGTTCACGCGTTTCCGGCGACTCGTGGCGGAGTACCGGATCGAGCGGTCTGACCGCTTCGACCTGTTGACGGAGGGCGTCGACGAGTTCCGCCGCGTCGGGTGGCTCGCGTCCAATTACTTGAGCTACGTGAAGGACAACACGCTGTGGCTCGCCACGGGACCGATCGACGGCACGCGCTACAACTTCACCGCCGGGCTCGTGAACGACTTGAGTCACGGACGTTTTGACTCGTGGCTCCTCTCGGGCGACGTCCGCACCTACCTGCGCACGTCACTGCGCAGCGCGCTGGCGCTGCGACTCCAGGGATATGCGTCCGGAGGGGAGCGGCCGCGCCGCGTCAACATCGGCGGGTCATGGGGCCTGCGAGGGTACCCGCGCTACGGCTACGTCGCGGGGACGCGCGCCTGGCTGTTCAACGCAGAGCTGCGGTTCCCGATCACCGATTTTCTCACGATCGGGTTCCCGTTCGGCGCGGCGCGCTTTCCCGGCGTCCAGGGCGCGCTGTTCCTCGATTACGGACGCGCGTGGACCGAAACCACGACGAAGCGCGGATTCCTCGGCGCGAGCGGCCTCGGACTCCGAATGCCGATCGGACCGCCGCTCGTGCTGCGTCTCGACCTCGGCTACCGGTTCCACTCGGGCGATCTGGGGTTCTACGGACTGCCCCAGAGCAGCCGCGGCACCAGGTTCGTAGACTTCTTCTTCGGGTTCAACTACTGAGGCGGCAACGCTTTTCGCTTGACCGGCTCCGCGCCCTTTCCTACATTGGCGCGTGTGCGTTGTTGGCCGCGTGTCCGCGGCCGCCCGCGCCGTTGGTGCCGGTCGCACTCGCGCCCGCGAATCGTGACAGCGCCGTAGCGTGGACGCGCGCGACGTTGCCCGGGGCGAGCTTGGTCATTCGCTTTCGTTGGCGGTACCAGGATGCGCGCGTGCGGTACGCGGGGCGGGGCAGCGCTCGGATCGCGCCGCCCGATTCGATGCGGTTCGATTATGCGGGGCCGCTCGGCTTTGGGGCGGGCGCGGCCGTGGTGATCGGCGACGGCGTCGCCTGGGCCGATCCGGCGGCGAACTTCCGCTCGCTCGTCCCGGCGATCCCAATGCTCTGGGCATCGCTCGGCATGGTCCAGGCGCCCGCCGCGGACGCGTTGGTATTCAGCCTCGCGGAGCCGCAGCGGGCGATCTGGCGCTTCGCGGGATCGGACGGCGACACGTTGGACGTCGTGGCGACGCTCACCCCCGAGCGCGTGCTCGAAGCCGAGTGGCGACGCGGGGGCAAGGTAGTGGCACGGAGCCACACACGGCTCGATCCACAGGCGCGCCCCATCAGCGCGCGCATCGACTTCCCGGAGGCACCGGCCCGGTTTGAGCTCACAGTCGTGGCGATGGATACGGCGGTCGTCTTTCCGCCGGCGTTGTGGCGCAGTCGCCGCTAGCGCGGCGGCGTTCTGGCTGGCCGGCTGCCTCTACGGTTTTGCCGGCGGCGGACTCCCCGACGTCAAGACGGTGGCGATCGTGCCGTTCGAGAACGACACGCCCGAGCCGGCGCTGACCCAGGAGGTCAACGACGCCGTCCGCGAGGCGATCGAGCGGCGGTTGGGACTGCGCCTGGCGGGCGAAGCGACCGCCGACGCGATCGTGCGCGGGCGCGTGGTGCGCTATGATCCCGACATGCCGGTGGCCTTCCAGGCGGGACAGGGTCAGGCCACTGTGACGCGTCGCAAGGTGCTCCTGACCGTCGACGTCGAAATCGTGAATCAGCGCGAAGGCAAAACCGTATGGAAGCGGCAGGGCCTTTCCGTCGAAGGAGAGTACGATCCGCCGCAAGAGGCGCAGGGCCGCAAGCTGGCTCTGCAAAAGCTCGTCAACGACATCGTGGATGGAGCGCAGTCTCAGTGGTAAATCGTCGCGGCGCCAGCTCGACCGGATGCCTCGTCTCGCTGCTGCTCTTCGTCGCGGTCCTGTACTACGGGGTCAACATCGGGGAGGTCTATTTCCGTTATTACCGGCTCCTCGACGAAATGCAGTCGCAGTCGCGCATCGCCGCCGGGCTCGACGACGGCACCATCCGCCGCCGCATTCAGGCCGCCATGCAGGAAATCGGCATCCCCGACTCCGCCGGCAACCGGTTGACCATTCGCCGCACCGTCATGCCGCGGGAATTTTCGATCGAGACGAGCTACGGTGAGACGGTGCACCTCCCCCTGTTCACGCACACGTTCAGCTTCTCGCCCAAGGCCACGCAGCCGCTCTGAACACCGCCACGAAGATCCTCGCGCCTGACGCCGCGGCCGCCTGGCGCCGGGCCCAGCCTGGGCGCGTCGTGTTCACGAACGGCGTCTTCGATCTGCTGCACACCGGGCACGTCGTGCTGCTCGAAGCCGCGCGCGCCGAGGGGGCCGCGCTCGTCGTCGGCGTCAACACCGACGCGTCGGTCCGTCGTCTCGGCAAAGGCGCCGGTCGGCCCCTGGTCCCGGAGGGCGAGCGCGCGCGACTCCTGGCGGCGCTGACCGCGGTCGACTGCGTCGTGCTCTTCGACGAGGACACGCCGCTCGCGCTGATCGACCACCTGCGGCCGGACGTACTCGTGAAGGGCGCCGACTACGCCCGCGAGGCGATCGTCGGAGCGGCGGAAGTGGAGGGGTGGGGGGGGCGCGTCGTCCGGGTGCCGCTGGTCGCCGGAAAATCGACGACGGACCTGGTGCGAAAGCTGCGGACGTGAAGCTCCTCGTCGCGACGCGCAGTCCCGGCAAGGCGCGCGAGATTCGCGAGCTCTTTGCCGGACTCCCCTTCGAGATCGCATTCCCCGCCGATCGGTTCCTGGAGCACCTCCCTGAGGAGGGCGATCTCGAGGCCAGTGCGGGCTATGTCGAGAACGCGGTGGCGAAGGCGCGCTACTTCGCGACGCGCAGCGGTCTCGCCACCGTCGCCGATGACTCGGGAATCGAAGTGGATGCGCTGGACGGTGCGCCCGGAGCGCGATCGCGGCGCTTCTCCGGGACCACGGGTCCCGGGAGCGACGCGGCGAACAACGCGCTCTTGCTGGAGAAGCTCGCGGGCGTCCCCGAGCCACAGCGCAGCGCGCGCTACCGTTGCGTCGTCGCGTACCTGGCGGCGCCGAGCGCGGTGCCGCAGATGGTCGAGGCGACGTGCGAGGGCTTCATTCTGACCGAGCCGCGCGGGCAGGGCGGCTTCGGCTACGACCCGCTCTTTTTTTCCCCTGAGTTGCAGATGACCTTCGGGGAGGCGGCCCCTGCCGCCAAGCACCGCGTCTCCCACCGCGGACGCGCGTTTCGAGCGTTGATCGAGGTTCTCTTGCGGCGGGCCTAGCGTCTCCCGGTTATGACCTTTAGGGCGCTTCGCCTTGCTAGGGGCTGGTGCGCCGTCACATTACCGCCGTGCTCTCCCGCGCTTCCGGTCCAGCCGTTGTTGTCGTAGTGCTCACCGCAGCGGCCTCGCTGACTTGTGGCGGTGAGCCCGCCGGTCCCGACCCCACTGCCGTCGCAAGCGTGGTGATCACGCCCGGCACCGGTAGCGTCGACACCGGTGATTCGCTGCACCTCTCCGCGGTCGCGCGCAACTCCGCCGGCACCGACCTGAGCGGCAAGACCATCACGTGGAGCACCCTGGACGCGACGCTGGTCACCGTGAGTGGTACGGGCGTGGTCCGCGGCCGCTGGCCGGGCATGGCCCGAGTAGTCGCGACCAGTGAAGGGAGGGCCGACACCGCGGCCGTCCAGGTCACGGCCAAGATCAGCCACGTCGTGATTCTGCCCGGCGTCGACACCGTCACATCGTTATTCGACCAGTTGCCGTTGCGAGTCCGTGCGTTCATCGACACTCAGACTTACCGCGGGGGGTCGTACGCCTGGAGTGTCAGTGATCCGACGATCGGGACGCTCTTCCCCGGTGCAACGGATTCGCTTCGGACGTTCCAGTCGCTGGCCAACGGGACGACGTTCGTACGCGCCGTCGAAGCCCGAGGTGCCCGGGACTCCGCCCTCATCGTGGTGCGGCAACGCGTGGCGTCCATTCTCGCGGGGCAGTCCAACCGAGCGTTCCGCGGCTGTCCGGTTCAGCTCCACGCCTTCCCCGTTGATGCACGCAACAACACCGTCCCGGGAGCCGTCCTGGCGTGGATGTCGACCGATACCACACTGGCGCGTGTCGATGCCGCGGGTCTCGTGACGCCACGCGTGGCCGGCGTCGATACGATCGTGATTTCGTCGGAAGGCGTGAGTCGGCGGGTGGCGCTCATCATCGACGTCGCAGCGACTCCCACCCTCCAGGCCTCCGGCGCATATGCCTCGGTGACCAGCGTCGGCGTCGGGCAATACGGTCTGGGCTTCGGGAACGTGGACCCGTCCTTCCCCTATTATCTCGCGCCGGCGCGCTTCCGGGTGGTCAGCTCCGACACGACAATCCTGCAGTCTGTCCCGGCGGATACCATCGGTTACCTGGTTTCAACGACGCTTCTGGCAGGCCCGGTGCGCCTGGTGGGCCGGGCCGCGGGGAGCGTCACGCTGACGCCGTACCTTTGCGATGTGGCCGGCCCATCGGTGTCGTTCCCCGTCACCCGGGCGAAGTTGAAACTGTTCTCCACGCTCGACAGCACCGTGCGCACCGACGATCCGCCCGTGAATCTCAACGTTCGGACCCAGGACTCGACAGGCGCCGTTCAGTTTACCGCCGTACCGCTCACCGTTCGCAACACGGCGACTGATACCACCGTGATCAGGCCGGACTCCACCTACCGCCATCTGCCGGTCGGGACGGACCAGGCACACATGGGTTTTACGTTCGCCGATTCGGGCAGGGCTCGCATCGTCTTGCTCGATTCGAGCGGCATCTTCCTTCCCGAGTCCAGCTCAGTCATCCATGTCCGATATCCGCCGCTCTACATCTTCTCGGATGGCGGAGGCCGGGCTGACACACTGCATCTCGGCATGCGGCAGAAACCGTACTACGACGTGTATCGCGCCAGGGTGGGACTCGACCGGTTCGTCACGGGAGCGCCGTTGGGCGTCCATGTGTCGATCAGCGACAGCGCGATCGTGCGCGTGGGACCGGACTCCTCGGAGGTTCCCGTCGGCCAATCGGCGACCGTCGGCCGCTTCGATATCGCGGCACGCGATATCCGCGGCACCGCCATCTTCACGGCGCAGGCCCATCGCCACGAGAACGACCAGATCGTCATTGTGGTCGGCCGGCCGGCGGCCCAGGTACATGCGCCGAATCCCGACTTTGCGATGTATCCCGGCGGTTTGGGCCAAGTGCAGGTCTTCGCGGTTGATTCCGCGACCGGTGCCGTTGGGTTCCCGACGGAGAGCGTGACACTTGCGTTGACGGTGAGCGATACGGCGGTCATCTCGCTCGACTCGGCGACTCTAACTGTGCCCAGCGGAGACTACCTGTCGACGCTCTCCTTCATCACCTTCAAGAAGCCGGGGACTGTGACGATCACCGCAACCGATCCCCGTATCGCACCGTACTCGTACGCCCCCGGCACCAGCACGGCATTCACCATCCTCGAACCATATCTGATTGCCGATTCCGCGCTCTCGCTCGGCATTGAGCAAACGTGGGGTTATGGCGTGTACGTGAACGGCAATCTGGGGCAGGGCGATGTCGTGCACCTCGCTCATCGCAGTCCGGCGGTGGCCACGCTCAGGGACACGATCCGGACCAGCTCCGGGATCGTTTTCGCGACGGGTGTCGCGGCGGGCGTCGACACGGTGATTGCGACTGCGCCCGGGTTCCGCCCAGATACGGGTACGATCGTCGTTGGGATGGGCACTATCGGGTTGGAATACTGGCCGCCCAACGGACTGACGGTGGGTCAGTCGTGGTCTCTGCAGCTCTACACCCTTGCGCCGAACGGGGAGTACCGGAGCAGCACAGTCACCAAGCAGTTTACGCTGACAGCGAACGGCAACATCGAATTCATTCAGGATGGCCTGCCCATTACCTCCGTTACCGTCGAGCCCGATCAGTCGTCGTTGCCGTTTTTTGTCAGAGGAAAGGCTGCTGGGACCGGGACGGTGACGATCAGCGCCCCGAACTACACCCCCCTCACTAAGTCCGTCACGGTTGCGCCGTAACCCGACAAGTCTTTAGCTTCTCCTCGGCGTCTAGACGTCTCGGCGTCTAGACGTCTGTTCGTATCGGGGTGTGGCGCAGTCCGGTAGCGCGCCTGGTTTGGGACCA
>Ga0193727_1000517_pt1 | contig 15043 bp, 17 predicted proteins | sample H2c2metaG_FD_143051 | JGI IMG/M metagenome (GOLD analysis project Ga0193727, IMG submission 143051) | Soil microbial communities from a riparian zone of the East river system, Colorado, United States - H2c2 | ecosystem: Environmental > Terrestrial > Soil > Riparian zone | place: USA: East River...
GCGCTCGAGCGCGCGGCATCGCCCTCGCAGAACACGGTATCCGCAGGCCTAAGAGCTCGGTTTTTGCTCACTTCCGGACTTATGGCCGCAGGATTAGTCTTCCGCGTTCACGCCCTTGCTGCCGTTTTCCGACTTCCACGCGCATCTCGAGTGATAATCTGCGAAGCACGACGCGCTCTTTAAAGTCGTACGATGCGCCGTTCGCTAGTATTATGGTCATGATGTCGTTTCTACCTCCCGTCTCCGCATTGTTGAGTTCTTTTGCACGTGTCCCTCGTGGTGCCTCATTTGCGCTGCCGTTGCTGGTCATCTCGATTTGCTCGGGATGTATCTCCTCCGGGGGCCGAATCGAGCCAGTGGACGACCCACCGATGGTCTCAGATCCCGCTCCAGCACCCCTGTTGCAGGCTGTTCCGATGGCTGCGAGCGAGGCAAAGAGCGAGGGTGACAGTGAAGTTCCGGTGGCCGTTGCCGAGTCGGAACAGCACGAGGCGCCGCCTAAGCCTGGAGACTTGCTTGAGTTGATCGTCAAGGGGCGCACGCGCGACCTCGTCATCCGCGACTTGGTTGCCGAGGGCCAGGCGCAGCTGCGCGATGTGCAACTTCAGTACGTCTTTGCCGGTAAGGCTGGACATGAGGTGCTGCGCGGCCGGCCGGTCGCCTTCGCGTTGTGGAGCGAGGCGCAGAAGAATTGGACCATTGCCCACCTGGAGATCCCCCGCCCACCCGTGAAATGGAAGCCTGGCCGCGGGGAACTGCCCTTCACCGTGCGTACTCCCGGAATTGAGGCGCGGCACGTCAAGGGAACCGGGGCCGAGCGGCTCATGTTCAAATTTTCGCACGATGGCGAGGAGCTGAAGGTGTACGGCCGCAAGTTCCCGGTGTTCGACAACACCCTGATCAAAAAGAAGCGCTGGCGCCAGGCGACGGCGACGGCACGATCCATTGTCTACTTGCCCTATACCTCCGATACCCTTGACCCGCACTTCACTAGCGGCGGCAGGGACTTTCTGCTCGCCACCGCACGGGGCGCCATCGACGAACTTCGTGACGCAAGCGTGCCCAGCGAGGCCTTTCCGGGCGAGCTGCTCGCGGACGTGATACCTGCGGAGGTCATTGCGACGCTCGCGGTTATAGAACAGACCGACGACGAGGACTTCCTCGAGAAGGGCACAGATGCATTCGACGAAGTGCTCAGCCAGTACGGACTGAAGCGCGAAGAAGCCTATCGCTATAGCGTCTCGAGCGCGAAGGCGCTGGGCCCGATGCAGTTCACCGATCGGCGCGGCCATGGCACCTATTCGTTCGTCGTACGCAGCTGTCGCGGCGCGCAGCTGGACCCAAACTTCGAGCGCGGCTCGACCCGTCTGCGCAATGCCATGAAGGCCGCCGTTTGCCTGCTAGATATTGAGCTGTCACGGATGAACAGCGAAATCCGCGCCGCCTATCGCGCTAAACCCGATGTGCTCGGCATCTTTCCAGTCGCTGCCTACAATGGCGGCCCGCGCAACGTCGCCAAGCTTTATCGGGCGCTCAACCGCATGGGTGTCCAACTTGCTGAACTGCGACGCGCCGGCAAGCTGCCACCGGGATCCGCAGTCGTCTGCCCCTGTGTCTGGCGCGAGGATGGCTCTTTGGTGCAAGCGGTCAGCATTCCACGTTACAACAGCGAAAATAGCGGCTACATAGAAAAGTATCAAAGCATTCTCAGTCTGTTCGACTGAGCGCGTATGGGCAGCGATGCGGCATTGCTCGGGCCTAATGCTTTGCGACTGTAGTTTAACCAACGAAGATGCTTGGCGCCGACCCGTCAATCTCCGACATCGCGTTCTCCCAGTTCAAAGCAATTCGTTAACATTCGGTAGCAGTTGCGCGCGCACTAGCTCTGCCACCTGTTCCCTGGTAATGCTCCGGCTCTTGCAACAAGCCGAGTCGAGCCACAGCGCTAGCGGCCTATTGCCCTTGCTTGAATTGCAGCTCAAGCGTTCAATTAGTGCTGCGGCGCAAATGTGTTGGCGAGGCCAGCGGATGGGATCTGATATATTTCATTGCCAACCAGTCAAGCGTGACTCTCGCTCGGTTGCGGACTGTATATATCCTTTGCGAAGAAGATGAGCTTGGTGAATGCCAGCGTCATGATCACGAACAATATAAACTGTCACCAATCGCAACCTCGACGCCGCCATCTCGAGGTGATATAAGCAAACGATCTACAAAAATATCATCGTCAAATCTTGACGGATCATTTCGAGCTGGTTTCATGAACGCCCCGGAAGCGGCGGCTCAATTGGCATTCAGGAGGGATCCTATCAATGGCCACGAAGCGCAACACAGTCAAGGGGAAGACGGGGAAACATTCGTCTCGTTTGCTCAATGCTCGTCCAGACACTCTCGATTTTCGAGATCGAATGTATGAACCAACGCTAGTTGAGGTGCCCACTCGGATAGACCTCGCGCGGTACCGGGCCTTTAAAGTGCCGATCTTGGACCAGGGAAGCGAAGGCGCTTGCACTGGATTCGGATTGGCAACGGTTGCCAACTATTTGTTGACGTCGCGAAGGGTTCTGGCAGATAGGACGCCGGTGAGTCCTCGAATGCTTTACGTGATGGCGAGGCGGTACGATGAGTGGCCGGGCGAGGACTACGACGGATCCAGCGCCAGGGGAGCCATGAAAGGCTGGAATAAACACGGCGTCACCACCGAACTCGTCTGGCCCTATCTAACGGGTAAGAAGGCCAAAGCGCACGATTCGTTTACGGTAGGTAGGGCATCTGACGCGCGCTTGCGACCCCTCGGATCCTATTTTCGGGTGAACCATAAGGACCTCGTTGCCATGCATTCGGCTATTGCCGAGGTCGGCATTTTGTATGCGACATCTAGTGTGCACGATGGGTGGGACACACCAAGGAAAGACGGGGCTATTCCTTACTCATCGTCACGAACGGGTGGACATGCATTTGCGATAGTGGCGTTCGATGAACGTGGGTTTTGGATCCAAAATTCATGGGGAAACGATTGGGGATTCCACGGCTTCGGTTTGGTCTCGTATGACGACTGGCTGGAGAATGCGACGGACGTGTGGGTCGCGCGATTGGGTGCTCCAGTTGTCCTTAAACACCTAGAAAGTGCCGCCACAACCCACTCTGCCGCGGCCGGACAGTCTCGAGCCTACTCTTATCCCGATCTTCGCCCGCATATCATCAGTCTTGGCAATAACGGCGAGCCCAGGGCAGGGGGAAACTACGGCACCTCCGCCTCCGACATTCAGGGGCTGTTCGCAAACGAGATTCCTGCCGGCCTCGATACTCTCGAATGCAAACATATCCTACTCTATGCTCATGGAGGACTGACTCCTGAGGAATCGGCAGTTCAAAGACTTGCGGATTACCGCCCTGCGATGCTGTCCGCGGGTGTCTATCCCCTGTCGTTTATCTGGCACACCGATTACTGGACCACCATTAAGAATATTCTCAATGATGCATTCAATCGTCGGAAGCCCGAAGGAGCGCTGGATTCAGTCAAAGATTTTATGCTCGATCGGTTGGACGATGCGTTAGAGCCACTCGCCCGAGCCCTGACGGGCAAGAGCGTATGGGACGAGATGAAGGAAAATGCCATCAAGGCATCAGAGAGTGCAGCGGGCGGAGCACGTTTGGTTGCGGGACTGTTGGCTACGTTATGCAAGAAACGACCGAATTTGCAGGTGCATGTCGTTGGTCATAGTGCGGGCGCCATTTTTCATGGGCCCTTAGTCGCGGCCCTCACAAAGGCCGGCGTTACAATCGAGACATGTACCCTTTGGGCGCCTGCCTGCAATATTGCGATGTTTAAGCAGTACTATCTCCCGGTAATCGCCGCAGGCGGCATAAGGAAACAGGCCATCTACGCGCTAACCGACAAAGCCGAACAGGACGACAACTGCGCCAACATTTATCACAAGTCGCTTCTTTACTTGGTGGCCGATGCATTCGAGGAGAAACCCAGGATTCCTGTCTTTCGGGATGGCGTGCCGATCTTGGGGATGCAAAGGTTCCTTGAGAAGGATGCCGAAATTCAGGTAAGGGTCAAACGTGGCCAGATCGAAATTGTTTATTCACCAAACGACGCGACACTGGGATCTATTGGAGCCAGCAAGTCTCAACATCATGGCGACTTTGACGACGATGAGGCAACGGTGAAGGCCACGTTAGCAAGAGTTTTGGGGGTGTCTACTGCCACCGCCACTCTACAGTTCCACCACTCTGCATCGTCTATGCGGGAAAGAAGGGACCGTGCCGAGGCGGGCGCGGGGTGAGGTAGAGCTCGGAGATGGTGACGCGCAGAGAATTCTTTGCGGCGAGTCGGGCTCGCCGCAAAGCTTCGCGTCCTGCTTCGCTGCGGCCCAGCCCGCACTTCCCTGTGCGGTCGTTCGAGCGGGTCGCTCTCACCCTGACTCGCCGTGGTCGAGCGAGGGCACGACGCCCGAACGGCTCGACCAGACGAAGAATACCCGGAAAACGGAGAATTCGCCTTGAACTCTCGCATCGCTGCAGTAATGAAATGGGTGGGAATAATTACCGCCTTGATCTCGTTCGGCGGCGCTCTGTACGGGCTGATCCACTCGGCCAGTGGGCTGCGTGACCATAAGCGCGTATTTCAGGAGCAACTCAAAAGCGGCCAAGCGCAGGAGGCGGCGGGGGACTTCGCCGGCGCCTGGGACAGCTTGACGCATGCGGAGGCCACCGTTGCAGATGAGGGGGTTTTCGCGAAATTGTTGGGTGGGTTGAGCGCGGAACAGCGGGAGGTTCGTACGGCCGAGCAGGACCTAGCGATGGAGTGGTTGCGAAGCAGCCGTGTGCCGGAGGGAACTCAATTCTCGACGATCGCCGATAAGCTGGTCAGCGTTTTGTCGATTGGCGCCAACACTTCAAGTGGCGCGCGCAAGGCAGACCTGTTGGCGCACCTCGGTTGGGCGTATTTTTTGAAGCGACGCGACGGGGACGAAAGCCTTCGCCCGGAAACCGAATACAAAGAGGCAGTCGCGGTAGATCCGAAAAACCCTTACGCAAACGTTTTTTGGGGGCACTGGATCTTATGGAAGCATGGCTCATTAAATGACGCCAATGAGCGGTTTGCCGCTGCGCTGAGCTCGGATAGGGCGCGCGCTGTGGTACACCACTTTCAATTATCCGCGTTAGCTAATGTGCGTTCCGATGACACGGATGCTGCATGGTTGCGCGTGGTCAGCGACATGCAGGCCGGAGGCGAGAAAGCCGACTCATTGCTGCGCGACGAGGTTTGCAATCGGTACGCTCAGGCCCTTCAGGACGAGGCGCTCAAACAGCGAATACTCGCTCAAGTACCTGCCACGCGACAAGTCGAACTGTTGCAGTCAGCGCTGCAATCGGAGGGAATTTCCGTGGTACAGAAGACCACGCTAAGTGTGGCCCTGGCCGAATCACTGGAAGCTGCGGGCCGTTCGGCAAACGCGTTGGAGGCTTGGAAGATGGTCGCGGCCGAATTGAAATCTCAGCCGCATTCAATCTGGTCTGATCGGGCTGATGCAGCCGTCAAAAGGCTGTCTCGCAAGCGATAACTAAGTGAATGCGTTTGAAATCAAGATAGTCGAAGAAGGCAGCATCCTTCGTTTTGCCCCAAAGTGGCCTAGCGAAAGCCTGTGAAAACCGCATTTCATCTGGCGTTGGTCCTATGGATGGCGATTCCGTTTCCGTACTTCATGACTGCTGGCGCAAATATCTTCACGATCCCCAAGCTTCGCGACAATGGCGCGATGCTCGGCCAGATCTCCTTCATCTCGGGGATGGTGTGCGTGCTCGTCATGGGGCTGTTTTACGGTTTACTGGTGCCTGCGGCAGTATGTGGCGCCGTTCTGGCGCTGAGCGCGGTTGTGCTTTATGAATGGACCCGTCGCATCGTCATCGATCGGAACTTCTTTGTTGGATTGGCCGGCGAAGTCCCGCCAGCGGTGTGCGAGGTCGGCCCGTACCGCTATGTGCGACATCCCTTTTATTTGAGCTATATGGTGGCGTTTGTCGCGGTAGCCGTGGCCTTCCCGTCGCTGATTGTCGCCGGCGTCTGTTTGCTCAATATCGGATTGTTTGTGTATATGGCGGTAGATGATGAGCGGGTGTTGTTAGGAAGCGCATTGGGCGCGGACTATAAAAGCTATAAAATGCGGGTCGGAATGTTTACGCCTCGACTAGCCAGCAAGAGATGAACACAGGGAATGCACAATAATGAATATTCACATTGCGACGACGCGCGGCGCGATTCTTGTCGCGCTCGTGTCAAAACGCCTGCTTCATCTCGTCGCTCTTCTCGCACTTACCTATCATGCGCACGGTTTGGCCATCAGATACCCCTGATATGTTCAGGTTCCCAGTGATGCGATCGATGGTGTATTGAAACTCGCTGTGAGACTCATGTCCGCCGGCACTTCTGCCGACATTTCGCGAGAACTTGAGTTCCGTATCTGAGAGGCCAACGTTGTTCGCAAATGATTGGTGGTTTTGGAGCATTATTGAGCCGCTGAACTGATCTACCCACCACGTCATGTCTTCCGCGTCGCGCTCCTTACCGAACATCTGAACTTTTATGCTGCTGCATCGCAAAGCGAACATGGGGGTCAGTAGTTTTGCACTCGCAATCGGCTCAAAAAATAATTGAATACTTGCCGCGTGGGCCGCGTCCGGACTGGGCCCCTTGACGCAATTGGCAGTTACGCGAGTCGTCCCGATGTCCCATTGCGCCCTGTTCGCGGTGAAGGTAGATGCGTAGTCCGGTGTAACCTTGATTGCGAATTCCATGTTACTTGTGCGCGCTACTCCGTATAAATCTGAGAGCTTCGGCAGTACTTCGCGACAGTCGCTTGCATCCGTGTGCATTACGCTGAAGTGCTGTTGAGAGTCAGCTCCGCTCCCGTGGCCGATCGTAGCCGTGAAACGGATGCCTGCCATTTCTACCGACGCGTCGCTGACCTCCACGCGCTTATCGTAGTCCTGCTCCCCGGTGTGTGCCAACCACCCGTTGGCGGTCCAAACCTGACTTTGCTCAGCGTCGTTCCAGTCCATTCGCTTCCAAGTCGAACTGGATGCGTAAAGCTGGGAAATTGACATTCTCGGGTCCGAAGCTCCCACAGCTACCAAGGTCCACAGACCCATGACAGCCGCCACAATCATCCTCGTCATCTCCAAACCTCCTAACGTCATTCGCTCAAATAGGCCGCCGCGCAGGCGGGGCGGCGCGCTACTACAATTATTTTGCTTGCGCGTCAGACCAAAAGCCGTGACCGGTTTATCGTCTCCAGCGAAGGAATTCTGGTCGATGAAGCGTGATTCGAGCGCCATTTGCGATAGGGAAGTCGCAACGGATCGATGGGCGTCCTCGACCGAGATCCGGAAGGTGAGTTAGAGTCACGCCTCTAACTCACCGTGTCGAGCGAGGGCAAGGATGCCCGAACGGCTCGACCAGACGGAGAAGATCCCGGCCAGACGGAGAAAAGCGATGACCTTAGCCAACACCGGTGGTGTTAAAGGCATACTGACCGCATTCATTGAGGAGGTGTGGAACGGAGGCAACGTCGATGCATCCGACAAGTACATCGCTCCGAAGTACACGATCCACCACGATCCAGGCGACCCGTGGGACAAGCGGGAGCTTGATCTCCACGGTTACAAGGAACGTTTGCGCATATCACGCGCGCCGTTTCCAGATCAGCGCTTCATCATTCAAGACCTCGTCGTCGAGGGCAGTACTGCGATCATGACTTGGTTGTGGAGCGCTACACACAAGGGCGATATTCCAGGATTCCCCGCCACTGGCAACAACATCCACATGTCTGGTGCAACTGTGTACTACTTCGACGGCGGTCGCCTAACGGGACACTGGCAAATAGCTGACCGCCTTGGCGTCTATATGCAGCTGCGTCAGGGCTCGGCTACAACAGCAGATCGCTGAGTGCCTTTGCCTTCCTCCGAATCCCTTTTCCTCTCTGCCCTTACGCCTTTTTGCAGGAGCCGAAGCGTAGCGGTCTGGCTCGCGCCTCTGACTCGCCGGTGCCGGGCGAGGGCAGGGTGAGCCGCATGTCGGCGAACGCCAGCGCATGGGCGAGCAACACAGTGGCGAGCGACGGACATGGATGTCCGGACCGGCCCGTGAACGAAGCATGGACGCGCAGTGAGACGGCACTGACTGGACCGCAGCGAAGCAGGGACAACGAAGCGTTAGCGGACGAACGGCCCGGCCGACGAAGAATTCCAGACTGAGAACACACTATGAAGAAAACATCCGCGCCGACTCGACTACGAGAGACTAGGTTTGCTTTAGTTGTAAACGCCTTTGCCGACGACCGCCAAGTTTCCCCTCCGGGGACCGGTAAAGAGTTCGGGTCCGGCGCCCTCAAGGTAAACGGGAAGATATTCGCCATGATGTCATCGAAGGGGGAGTTCGTTCTCAAGCTGTCAGAGGAGCGCGTCAATGAACTCGTCGCCGCCGGCAAAGGTTCCCGCTTCGATCCTGGCCGCGGTCGGGTAATGAAAGAATGGCTGGTAGTGACCGCTGACCATACGTTGTGGATACCTCTCGCCAAGGAGGCGCGGAAACTCCTTGGAAAAGTAGTCAATTCCGCGGCCCTTCAAAATCAGGCGCCTCGCGGTCGAGGCGCCCGAAAGTTACCTAGGTGACGATGCGTCCGTGCTGGCGCGCCTCGGCCGCATACGCGGACAGCGTTTTGTCGGCGTCGAAATGTTGATCGCGCTCGACGGGAAGCCCGAGTGGGCCGCGCAGGTCCCGCAGTTCGTGCATACAGACGAAGCCAAGTTCTGGGCATCCCATGCCAAGATCGCAGAGGCCGAAGGCGATGTCATCGAGCCCGAGCTCGGTGAGGAGCCAGGTGCATTGCGCGTCAGGAGTGAAGAGTTTCACGACGGGGGTGAAGTCGATGTCGGGTTGTTTGCTGTCCATGCGGGCGATTTGCGCTTGGCAATTGGCGATGAGTTGTTCGGTTTGTGTTTTGGTGAAGAGTGTCATTTGAGAGGTTCCTTGTGTTAGCGGACGCCTTTTTGGTCCGGTCACAAGGACCCCGGACCACAAAGGACGGCGCAAGGAACGAGCGACGCTCATCACCATTCGAACGCTACTGTCGTGCAAAAAGAGCAACGGACGTGACAGCGGCTTTGCGCTGGCGCGGCCGGTGCTGGAGTCGAGAATGTCGCGCGTTCTGGCTTGCTACATGGGTGGGCCGGACGCCGGCGAACGCCACTACAGGGATGTAGTGGCCGGTCCGCTAGCGGAGCAGGAATGCGCAGCGAAGCGGTAGCAACGGATCGATGGGCGGCCGCGACCGAGATCGGAGAGGCGGACCGGAGTCGCGCCTCTGGGACGACGTGGTCGAGCGAGCGCAGGGAGCGCGAACGGCTCGACTCGACGAAGAATAACTCGCGCGCCTGACTCGCCGGTGCCGGGCGAGGGTGAGGGCGGATGTCTTTTCGACGAGATACAAAATCTCGTCGAACCGACCGAACGATCAGCCAGGGATGGCTGAGCTGGGTTGACTAGCCATGGACGGCGTGATGTTGCCCGAACAGCCCCGCCAGACTGAGAATATCCGGTCACAAAGAATCCGGACCGCGCAGGGTCCGCGACGGAATCGATCAAGCGGCACTTGCCACGCACAACCTGGCTAAATCTCAAGGCGACAAGCAACGGACGTGACAGCGGCTTTGGGCTGGCGCGGCCGATGCTGGAGAGGAGGCTGGCGCGCGCTAAGCATCGCTACACGGGTGTATCAACGGATTATTACTCGACCTTCGGTCTCGCCTTTCAGGCCGCCGTGCGCGATTCCCGTCCGCGTTAGTCGGCGATGCGCCTCATTGCACTGCGCAGTCCGTGCTGCGCGCAAGCCCGGGGCGTACATTGAGCTACGCAATCCGTGCTGTGCTCAAGCCCAAGGTGTCCTTCCATGGTCACCCGTCCAACGCATGCGTTGGACCCATGTACGCCCGTTCGACGCATGCGACCCCTACGGGGCCACCCTAAAGCGTACATGGACGAGTAATATGTGAGTGCTATCACTCCAGGCGCCCGCTATTAATAGAAAAATGATTCGGTCCACAAGGACGTAACGCCGTCGCAACGGCATACAGGAGTTTTTATGAGGCTTCCGCTTCTTGCGCTCATCGGCGTTGCTGTGGTTTTGCAAACAGGCTGTGTGACGGGGCGACGAACGCTCTCGCTCCCTATTTCGACGCAAGAATCGCATGCGACCACCAAGGGTAGCGTGTACATCGCAACGGTTACAGATAATCGGCATTTCGAAAACAAGCCTTCCGACCCCTCGGTCCCCTCAATCGACGGTGATGTCACCAAATTGTCGGTCCAGGCGAAAGATAGAATGATCGGGCGTCAGCGGAATACCTTCGGAAAAGCGATGGGGGACATTGGACTGGCAGAGAACGATTCGGTAACAAAGAGAGCGCGGCTGCTGGTAGGGGAGGGACTGCGACGAAAAGGGTATGAGGTCACAGACGACCCGAAGGCACCCACCACCGTGGGGGTTTCGATTGATGAATTCTGGGCGTGGGGCACCCCGGGGTTTTGGGCCCTTACTTTCGAGGCAAAGCTTCAGTGCACGATTTCGGTTACCAATGCTGCTGGCGCTCAAACGGCGATTGTCAGGGGACACGGCATCAATCACGGGCAAGTTGCTAAAGATGTTAATTGGCAAGAGGCATACGATCCTGCTTTTGAAGACTTCATGACTAACCTCGGTGCGCAATGGGACAGCCTGTATGCGCGGACTGTAAGCTCTCCCTCAAGTGCGAAAATTGACGGAGACCTTTACGAGCAGCTCAATAAACTTGACGCGCTGAGGAAGTCGGGAGTCCTTACGGAACAAGAGTTCGATTCTCAGAAAAGGAAGTTGCTGAGCCAATAATGCTAGTGATTTTGATTAATTCTCGCCGGCACCGCGAGTCGTCGAGCGGTGACGATATTCTTAGCGGGGTTCCTTTTCAAACAGGTAATGCAGATTGCCGCCTTTCTGGTGGGGGCCTAGGAAGGTGATCGTCACTTTGCGGCTGGAGCAGATCTGGCACTTCAGGCGTTCGCGGATTTTTATCAAGGGGAAGTTGCCGCCCAAATGCGCGCGCAATCTGGACAAGCTTAAACGCGCTGTATGCAGACAGGATGGGCAGGAACAGCCGTAGTAGTAGTCATCGGTGACGTCGCTTAATGTCCCGGTTTCGAGTCGCGCGTATTCCATGCGTCAAATGTACAGCCGAGCACTTGTGCATTGCTCGTGGATAAGTCGTACAGTATCCGGACGACGTGAATACTGTATGGGGCCCGAGGGCGTATGGATCGAGTCTTCTTGCTTGCGTTGATGGTGCTGATCCCGATCGGCGCCAGAGCCGTCGAGATCTACGATCAATTTCCGGACAGTATCCACACCACTGAGCGGTACGTTATCTATTCGCATGGCCTGATCGTCGAGGGGAGTGACCCAAAGCCGGTTTCTCCAAAGTATGGGCCGTATGATTTTCCGGCGATCAAACAGTCGCTTTTTAGCAAAGGTGGCTTCAATCTGATCGCTTATCAACGCCCGAAGAGCTCCGATGACAGCTATGCAGACACCCTTAAATCGTGGGTTCACCGCCTGATCGATGCTGGTGTAGCCCCGAGCCGGATTACGCTGGTCGGGTTTTCTCGAGGCGGCCAGTTGACCGCGCTGGCATCGAGCGGTCTTGCTTCCGCCGGGATCAATACGGCGCTGATGGCCATTTGCGAAAACGGAGAGGTCTCTCACGCTCCCGGGTTGAACCTCGGTGGCAATTTATTGTCGATCTATGAGACGTCTGACGAACTGGGATCGTGCGGCAAGCTGGCTGCGAGAAGCCACCTTAAGTCCTTTAAAGAAGTATCCATCTCGACAGGTAAGAAGCATGGCGCCTTTTTTCAGCCGCTACCGGAGTGGATAGCGCCATTGAAACAGTGGATCGCGAAGACTAACCACTGAGGCCAATCGGCAATAAGATGAATGCCGCGGTTACGGGTCGTGGATTGTAAAACAGGAGTTGCCATGCGTTTAAGTGTCAGTTTCGTCGCGCTTGCCTTCCTTGGACTCTTCTCCTCATCACAAGCTAGCATCGTCGCCGGTCATGACTATGAAGTGCTGAGCACGCCGCAGCGACAAGAGAGCAACGGGAAGTTCGAGGTGGTGGAATTCTTCTCGTGGGGTTGTCCGCATTGCTATGAGTTCTACCCTAAGCTTTCGCGCTGGCTGGCGACGCTGCCGAAAGATGCCAGTTTCAAACGTGTTCCGGTGGGTTTGGGTCATCCGGAATGGGAGGCGTTGGCGAGGGCCTATTATGCCCTGCAGTCGACGGGTGATGTGGATCGCTTGGATTCGCAAATATTCGAGGATATCCATAAGAATCATGTGTGGCTCTACGATGAAGCGAGCATCACTGCCTGGGTCGGGAAGCACGGGGTGAACGTAGCGAGGTTTACTGAGGCGTTTCGTTCCTTCAATGTAAATATGAACGCAGGGCAGGCGGAGCAGAAGGCGGAGGATTATCGAGTACCGGGTGTGCCGGCCCTGACGATAGCGGGAAAGTACATGGTTGAAGGTGGCGACCACGCGAAGATGCTCTCGACGTCGGATCAGCTGATCGCGATGGAGCGGGCGGAGGATAAGAAAGCCCGGAATTAGGTTCGCGAATTTAACGCCGGGAGGCATTGACCTTCTTTACCTAGACCGACTCATTGAAGGCTGCATGATAGGAAACGGTGCCTCGGGCGCTGGAGGCGCCGAATGAGAGAGCCTGGAAGTATTCAAGTGGGGCACCGGGAAGCTTGAGGTTGGGATCGACTCGGAATCCGAAGCGGTTGTAGTACTTGGGTTCTCCTAGCAATACGCAGCCGGAGGCTCCTTGCTCTCGAAGTGCACGTAATGCCTCTTGCATCAGGCGTGAGCCGATGCCGCGACTTTGGTACTCGGGCGCTACCGATATGGGACCCAGTCCAAACCAACCGGTCGCACCATCTGATATGGACACAGGGGAGATCGCAACATGGCCAACTACCGTGCCATCGACCTTGGCAACGAGCGACACGGTGAGTTGTCCGGCCTTGCGCAGCGCATTGACAATGAATTGCTCTGTGTGGCTCGTATGTGGGGCGCGAAGAAACGCCGAAGTCGTTACGGCTTGGATTGCTGCGACGTCGGCGGCCGTCTCATCGGCAATTTCGATTTTCACCGGAAGGGATGAAGCAACTCACGGCTTCTCGGCGACTACCTTGCCGTTCTTCCAAAAATAGACGGGAGTGCCGTGCATGCGCGCGACTTTTCGAGCGGTTTTTGCGGCTCGCCGCAAACCACGACCGACGCCAGCCGCGAAACTCTCGGGGTTTTTTCGCGCTTTACGCCTCTTGGTCATGGGCCGCGCTCAAGTAATTTCGGTGACGCTTCGGAGTTGTCATAGATCGCCCAATCATCCGCCAAGAGTCGATAGACTTCAAGGAAGTTGGTCCAGCCGCGCTTGTATCGACGTAGGACGTCGGATCGCGCAACGTTATGACCGCCTTGCTTCACGCGGGCGGCGACGCGACTCAGCGCCAATTGAGGAGAGGCGAGTCGAAGGTAAGCAACCTCGACTGAGTAGCCCTGCGTCTTCCAGTCCCGCATTCGCTTTGCGTATCGCAGACCGCTCAAGGTACTTTCGAAGGCAAAGTCGGCTTTTGCCTCCACTAAGCGGTCGAGTTCGCGCAGTACCAGCCGACCCGCGGTGACGGCTGCCAGTTCCGGACGCAGTGGTGAAATGCCTCCGGCGATGAGGTCGACGTTGACGAAGTGGATGAGCCCAGCAATTGCCGGTAAGTAGTCGCGCGCAAACGTCGTTTTGCCGGCGCCGTTGGGACCGGCAATCACGATGCAGCGCGGTTTTGAGCGCTTTCTAGCCATCATGGGAGTGTAGCAACTAAACGGGAGAGACGAGCGGCACGGTTCTTCTCCGAGTTGAATGCGGAACGAGATTGATTGCGCCGGCGCTCATAGGAGACCCTATCTAGTATGTGGAGTGCGGATGGTGGCGCTGCTGCGTAGCGCCATCATCCGCCCTTGGCATAGTGCGACCGGAGCAGTGCACCCTCGTGCCTGATGGGCCTGATGCCCTTTACCTCTGAGGAAGGCTGGAAGTTCGGTGCGGCCGAACTGGCGTCAGTCAAACACGCAGTCTTCACTGCGAAGCAATGCGGGTCCCGCGTCATCTTGTTCGTTGATCCCAATCCGGACGTGGTTTCTTCCGTAGCCACTACCGGGGCGGATGGCATCGAGATATATACGGGCTCCTATGCTGCCGCCATGCGCGCTGGCGAGTACCAGGCGCAGCTGAATGACATTGCTGAAACAACCCGGCGTGGCTCGGCATCAAGGTTGGCAATCAACATCGGTCATGATTTGAATCTCAGCAATCTGCCGCCTCTCATGGCGGCCATGCCGGCCGTGACGGAGGCGTCAATCGGTCATGAACTGACAGCCGACGCGCTCGTGATGGGATTCAAAGCCGCCGTCACGGCATACAAGGCGGCGCTGACGAAGCGCGATATTGGCGATCTTTAGCTGACTTCAATGCCGGAAACCGGACGCTACTCGTTGACCGATTGGGGTCGAGGCTTGCCCGATGGCGACGTTTGCTGAAAATTGGACCGCGAATAGGCGCTGTCGGCCATAGCGGTAATTCGCTGTCCCAAACTGCCTTCCGGTTTGCAGTCATTCGCAAAGCGAGCTATCGGTCACGTTTCTCTGCCGATTTCCCCATCGCCAATGTTGGTGTAATGGCGGATGTAGAGAATACCGAATACCACGACTTGCTTGTGCGCGGACTCCCCGCGACGGCGAGGTGGCGGTGTGGGTAGACGTGTATTATTGGACAGGTACCTACAAGCCGCTTCATTGAATATCTGGTTCGAATGGCGAACACACCCTGACCTCGGAGGCCTGATCATGAATACCAATATGGATCGTCCGTCTCCTCAACCCAGGCA
>Ga0193727_1000518_pt1 | contig 15030 bp, 12 predicted proteins | sample H2c2metaG_FD_143051 | JGI IMG/M metagenome (GOLD analysis project Ga0193727, IMG submission 143051) | Soil microbial communities from a riparian zone of the East river system, Colorado, United States - H2c2 | ecosystem: Environmental > Terrestrial > Soil > Riparian zone | place: USA: East River...
GATCAGGCCGAGAATGACGAACAGCACGAACATGCCCAGGCACAGCGGACGCGACAGCCGCAGGTAGAACACCAGCGCGGCGAACATCGCCATGCCGGCCCAGAAGCCGGGACGCCCGAGGATCGCCGGCACCGGCACGACCCAGAGCAGTGCGATTCCGGTCCAGACGATCAACGGCACGCAGATCCAGTGGATCAGCACGTTGGTCGCGTTGCGGTGGTCTTCGCTGTAGTGGCCGAGCCAGCGGTCGACGTCGCGGCGTGTAACAGCAGAATCGGCATTTTCAGGAGTCGTGTTCATGCGAGTGCCTATGTTGCTTGATTCGGGCGCCGGTCGTCGACTCCCTCTCCCCCGACAGCGTCGGGGGAGAGGGCTGGGGTGAGGGGGAAGCGCGCCCCACACTCGCAACGATTCCGAAGTGCGCAGCGTTGCCCCTCACCCAACCATCTCCCCTATCTTGCGATGGGGGAGAGGGCTTTGCATCGCACCGATCGATCATTTTCGTCGGAGATTGATTTCGTCGAACCATGATCGTTCGTTGCTATTGATCGGTCGATCTGTACCTCGCCAGCGCATCAATCGATCGTAATCCCGGCCAGCCGCTTCAGCGCCTCGGCATACTTCGCCGCGGTGCCTTCGATTACCGCGCTCGGCAGTTTCGGCCCGGGCGCCTGCTTGTTCCAGTCGAGCGTCTCGAGGTAGTCGCGCACATACTGCTTGTCGTAGCTCGGAGGGCTGCTGCCCGGGCGATACAGGTCGGCTGGCCAGAAGCGCGACGAATCCGGCGTCAGCATCTCGTCCATGACGTAGAGCTTGCCGTTTTCGTCGGTACCGAATTCGAATTTCGTGTCGGCGATGATGATGCCGCGCTCGGCCGCATAGGCCGACGCGAATGAGTATATTTGCAGGGTCGCCGCGCGCACCTGCTCGCCCAGGTCGCCGCCCACCAGTGCGACCACGCGGTCGAAGCCGATGTTTTCGTCGTGCGCGCCGGCGGCAGCCTTGGTCGACGGCGTGAAGATCGGCTGCGGCAGTTTTTCCGCCTGGCTCAGTCCCGGCGGCAGCCGGATTCCGCACAGCGCACCGCTCGCCTTGTAATCCTTCCAGCCCGAGCCAATCAGGTAGCCGCGTGCAATCGCCTCGACCGGCACGGCTTTGAGGCGCCGCGCGATCACGCTACGCTTGACGTAGAGCGCGGCATCGGTGCCGGCCGGCAGCACGTCGGCGACGGACTTGCCGGTCAGGTGATTCGGCATCAGGTGCGCGGTGCGGCCAAACCAGAAATTCGAGATCTGGCACAACATCTCGCCCTTGCCGGGTATCGGATCGGGCAGCACCACGTCGAAGGCGCTGAGCCGGTCGCTGGCGACGATCAGCAGTTCGCGCTCGGACAGCGCATAGACATCGCGCACCTTGCCACGGTGGATCAGGTTCAGGCCGGGCAGATTCGACTGATGCAGGACGGAAGGCACGGGCTTTGGTTTCCCACTGCTGGTACGCCGATTGTAACGGTTCCTGCTGCGCGTTCCGGCGCGGTTTTCGCACGCGCTGCTAGAATTCGCGCCCATGAGTCCGGCCTGTCCCTGCTTCCATTTCCTCTGCATGCTTCGGCGCACTGTAGCGATCGATGCCGGCGGCGCGCGATGAACATCATTGGCAAACTGATTGGCGCCTTGCTCGGCCTGGTCCTGTTCCGGCACCCGTTCGGCATCGTGCTGGGCGGCTTCTTTGGACACCTGTGGGATATCGGCGCACTGCGCCCGCAGCCGGAGCGCGGTGCGTCGAACTCGTTCATTCTGCCGTTGTTCGCGTTGGCCGGAGCAATCGCAAAATCCGACGGCCGCGTGTCCGAGCAGGAAATTGCCGCGACCGAGAACCTGATGGTTCGCATGCAGCTGAGCCCCGGTCAGCGTGCCAGCGCGATCGAACGCTTCGCCGCCGGCAAGCAGCCCGGCTTCGCCGTACACCTGACGATCGCCGACCTGAAGGCTTGGGCCGGTGGGCGCCGCGACCTGGCCTTCCTGCTGCTCGACATGCTGCTCGACATCGTCTATGCCGAAGGCCCGCTGGCGCCGAACAAGTTCGTGCTGGTACGCAAGCTGTGCTGGTCGCTCGGCGTGCACGAGCGCGAACTGGCCGCGCTCGCCGCCATGCGCGGCTACGCGTATGCCGCGCACGGAGCCGGTGCGGGCGCCAGCGGCTATGCCGGGCCACGCTATGGCAGCAGCCGTCCGGGTGGCGGCCCCTACGAGCAGGCATCGCGCGAAACGCCGCGCCGGCCGGCGGGGAAAGATCCTTATGCAGTGCTCGGCCTGGAAGCCAACGCCAACGAGCGCGAGATCAAGCGTGCCTACCGCAAGCTGATCAGCCAGCACCATCCAGACAAGCTCGGCGACGTGCCCGACGAACTCAAGCGCCGCGCCGAAGAACGCGCACGCGAGATCAACGCCGCCTACGAAAGGCTACGCGTGGAGCGGGGAATAAAATAATATGCTGGTGAGGAAGTGAGGAAGTGAGGAAGTGAGGAAGTGAGGAAGTGAGGAAGTGAGGAGTGAGCGCCAGGCGTGAGACGTGAGACGTGAGACGCCAGTCGCGAGGCGAGAGACGAAGCTATTCTTTCCCTTCCCCCGCGTGCGGGGGAAGGTGCCCCACCTCCATGCGCTGCCAGGCAGCTTGTGATTGCGCTGTCACATGGGGCGCATAGAGGTGGGGCGGAAGGGGGTTTTCCCTTCGCTCAGTTGATTCAGCACCGGGTACAGCCAATGAAGCAAGCCAGTGTCATCGCGCCCTCGATCCTTTCCGCGAACTTCGCCAGACTCGGTGAAGAGGTCGACAACGTCTTGTCTGCGGGCGCCGACTGGATCCATTTCGACGTCATGGACAATCATTACGTACCGAATCTGACGATCGGACCGCTGGTCTGCGAGGCGCTGCGCAAGCACGGCGTCAGCGCGCCGATCGACGTGCACCTGATGGTCAAGCCGGTCGATCGCATCGTTCCGGATTTCGCCAAGGCCGGCGCCAGCTTGATCAGTTTTCATCCGGAAGCAAGCGAGCACGTCGACCGCACGCTCGGCCTGATCCGCGAGAGCGGTTGCAAGGCCGGCCTGGTATTCAACCCGGCCACGCCGCTGAGCTGGCTCGACTACGTGCTCGACAAAGTCGATCTGGTCTTGATCATGTCGGTCAATCCCGGTTTCGGCGGGCAGAGCTTCATCCCCGCCGCGCTGGATAAGCTGCGCCGTGCGCGCGAGATCATCGATCGCAGCGGCAGGCCGATCCGGCTCGAGGTCGACGGCGGTGTAAAAGTGGAGAATGCAGCAGAGGTCGCGCGCGCCGGAGCCGACACGTTCGTTGCCGGTTCGGCGATCTTCGGTCACAAGGACTATCGCGCGGTGATCGCGGCAATGCGCGCGGCGATCGAATAAAGACCGCGCCGGAGAACCATCTGGGGGAGGGAGATGGCGGGTTCTCGCGGCGCGGGGAGGTAACCGGTCAGGTCGGCTAGAACACGCGCCAGAACGGATCGGCGCAGCCGTTGAATGCATCGGATGGTCGATCGCCGCGCACAAGGTCGCGTGCCGCCTTGCGCTCGCCGTCGAGCGTGCTCGAGGTCGAAAGATCGCGCCAGTCCTCGGCAACCGCGTCATGCAGTTCGTGGAAGTCGGCAGGCAGATAGATGTCCATGATCGTTGCCTCACGGGATCAGAAGTGCATCGCGGTAATCAGGCCGAGCAGCAGCGCGAGCACGGCGAACGTCGTGCGCAGCGGTTCGAAGGATTCGTGCAGTTCGGCGTTGGCTTCGGGGCGGTCGATATTCATTTTGGGTCTCTCGCTTCAACGTTCTTTTAACGCTTTCCTACTGAATGGACGCTTGCTGGGTTACAAGCGTGTCTGGCGGCAGGATTAGATTCGGCCTGCAGTCGGCGCCGCCGCGGCCGCAAATGCGGCGCGCGAACGATGGTTTGTGGCGAAGTTGTGGCAATGTCGCCGGCGCCGTTGCCGCCCGGGCGTGCGAACCGTAAGCTGCGCCATCAGTCATCCTTTCGGGAATCCTCATGGGCCGCAGCGTTGCCATCGTCGAAGACGAACCCGCGATCCGCGCCAACTACGTCGAGGCCTTGAACCGCGTCGGCTACGCGACACAAGGCTACGCGTCGCGTCCGGAAGCCAGCCGCGCATTCGCCCAGCGACTGCCGGAATTGGTCATCATCGACGTCGGCCTCGGCGACGAACCCGAAGGCGGCTTCGAGTTGTGCCGCGAACTGCGCGCGAAATCGGCAACACTGCCGATCATTTTCCTGACCGCACGCGACTCGGACTTCGACGTGATTTCCGGCCTGCGCCTCGGCGCCGACGATTACCTGACCAAGGACGTCAGCCTGCATCATCTGGCCGCGCGCATCAGCGCGTTGTTCCGGCGTCTGGATGCGTTGAGCCGGCCGGTGTCGAAGGAGACCGTGGTCGAACACGGGTCGCTGAAACTCGAGGCCGAACGCATGCGCGTCACGTGGAACGGCGCCGAAGTGCCGCTGACCGTGACCGAGTTCTGGATGGTGCACGTGCTCGTGCGCTTTCCCGGCCACGTCAAGAATCGCGACCAGCTGATGCGCGAGGCGCAGGTCGTCGTCGACGACGCCACGATCACCTCGCACATCAAGCGCATCCGCAAGAAATTCATCGCGCTCGATGCGCAGTTCGACGCGATCGAGACGGTCCATGGGGTGGGCTATCGGTGGAAACCGTGATTTCGGGACTCCGGACTCGGGACTAGGGACTGGGGAAGAGCGCAAGTGTTCCCAGCTCTGTTAAGGGTCGCTGCAGCGTCGCACTCAATCTTGCGCGGATTCCCCAGTCCCCAGTCCCCAGTCCCCAGTCCCGCGCTCTAGCGATGTCTCTCCGCTCCAAACTCCTCCTCATCGCCCTGTCGACGCTGGCGCTGCCGCTCGTCGGCTGGCTGTTCGTGCGGCAGATGGAGGAATTGCTGCGTCACGGCCAGGAGCAGACACTGATCGCGTCGGCGCGGGCGATCGCGCGCAGCCTCAGTGCAATCGAGTCGGACCTGCCGCCGCCCGGCGCGGCCTTGTACGTGCATCCGGCGCCGGGTCGCATCGCCCTCGATGGGTTCGGCGACGACTGGACCGGCCTGCTGCCGTACGTGCAGAGCGTCGGCGTGCCGAGCGATGCGCAAAAGTTGAAATTGCTGCTTTGTACAGACCGTGACTGGCTGTACCTGCTGGCGCAGGTCCACGACGCCTCGCGCGATCGCGTCGACGCGCGCGATCCGAACGCGGTCCTGCGCGACCATCTGACGCTGACCCTCGAGCGCGGCGGCGTCGTGCGCAGCTACCTGCTTGCCAGCGCCGCGCCCGGCAGCTTCGACGGACGCACGCTGACCGGCAGCGATGACGACACGCTGCCGGCCGTGCTGGCGGGCGCTTGGCAGGAAGACAGTGCCGGCTACCGCGTCGAGCTGCGTCTGCCGGTCGCACAGATGCCGGACCGCCTCGCACTCACTGCATACGACAGTGCTGCCCCCGCGCCCGAATTTGCCGAGCCGCGGCGTTTGCTGAAACATTCCGATGCGCTATCCGCGCAACTTGCGCAATTCGCGCCGGAAGACATGCGCGTGCGCCTGCTCAGCGGCGAGGGTTGGGTGGTGGCTGACGCCGGGAAGCTCGCCGCGTCCAGGGCCGGTGACGCAGCAGCCAACTCGTGGCGGCGTTGGCTGGAAAATCTGGTCTACCGCAGCCTGATCGCACCGGGACTGACCCAGGCACAGGCATTCGACACGACCTTGCCGCGTGTCGCCGCACCGGAGATCTGGCAGGCCCTGTCCGGCATCGCCGCGACGGCCTGGCATCCGGCGGCAAGCGAGGAGCAGGTCGTGCTGGCCGCGGCGGTGCCGCTGCAGGTGAACGGTGAAGTACGCGGTGCGTTGCTGCTCGAACAGGCCGGCGATGCGCTGCCGTTGCTGACCAATCGCGCTTTGCTGCTGCTGATCGGCGCGAGCCTGTTCACGCTGCTGCTGGCCGGCACGGTCCTGTTTGCATTCGCCAGCGCGCTGGGCCTGCGCATCCGCCGCCTGCGCAACGCGGCCGAGCGCGCGATCCGCTCCGGCGGACAGCTGGATGCCGGCGTGCTGCCGCTGCTCGGTGCACGCGACGAGATCGGCGATCTGGCACGCAGTTTCGCGCGCCTGCTCGATGAGGTGAACGCCTACACCGACTACCTGCGTACGCTGGCGAGCAAGTTGTCGCACGAGTTGCAGACGCCGCTGGCGATCGTCAAGTCCTCGCTCGACAACCTCGATCACCAGGCCATGCCGCCCGGCGCGATCACCTATCTTGCACGGGCGCGCGATGGCGCCGAGCGGCTCGGTGCGATCGTGCGCGCGATGAGCGAGGCGAGCCGATTGGAGCGTGCCATCGCCGGCGTCGAAGGCGAGGACTTCGACCTCGTCGCCGTGCTGCGCGGCTGCATCGAGGCTTATGCGCCGCTCGCAGCACCGCGCTGCGTCGAAGGTGAATTGCCGCCGGCGCCGATGATCCTGCATGGCGCGCCGGAGCTGATCGCGCAGGCGCTCGACAAGTTGTTCGACAACGCACGCAGCTTCACGCCGGAGGTCGGCTGGATCCGGCTGTCGCTGCGCAGTGAAGGCGAAGCGGCGGAAGTACGCGTCGCCAACAGTGGGCCACTGCTGCCGCCGGCGATGCAGGAACGGCTGTTCGATTCGCTGGTCAGCGTGCGGCCGTCGTCGGCGAGCCGCAGCACCGACCCGGCGGCGTTGCGCGCCGACGCGCCACACCTCGGCCTCGGCCTCTATGTCGTGCGCATGATTGCCGAGCTGCATCGTGGCGAGGCACACGCGCGCAATCTCGCCGACGGCAGCGGCGTCGAATTCGTCATCACGCTGCGCGGCATGCCGCGGCGACCGCTGTCGCCGGCCTGACTTTCTCCGGCGCGAGGTAAAGTTTTGCAACCCGACTGGACGGCCGCGGCGGAGTATTCTTGAGAAGAAGCACTGCAGGAGGCATTGCGATGAACGCTTGGCGTGCAGTCGTGACATTTCCGCCACTCGGCAAGTTCGTCCGCGTTTGCGCAGCGGCGCTGCTGGTGGGGACTGCGCTCTGCGCGCACGGCGCAAGTTTCGGCGAGCGCGGCTTCGTCATGAACAACAACGATCCGCCGGCCCGCAATTTCCCGGGCAAGTATTTCGAATGGAAGGCGCAGTTCTACCTGAGAAAGAAGGATTACGCAGAAGCACTGCGCCTGTTCGAGCTGTCGGGTTACTGGGCCGACAAGGTGGCGCAGTACAACGTCGGCATCATGTATTACAACGGTGTCGGCATCCCGACCGACAGGACGCGCGGTGCCGCGTGGCTTGGCATCGCCGCCGAGTCGCACGAGAGTCTTGCCGATGCGGCATTGCAAGCGGCTTACGCCAGCCTGACGCCGGAGCAGCATCAGGAAGCCGACGCGATCTTCCGCCAGCTCGACGCGAAGTACGGCGATGCCGTCACGCTGCCGCGCGCGGTGCATCGCTTCCGCCAGGACGCTGCCATCAGCCTGTTCGGGTTCGGTGTCCCTGGCCCCGGCTCGGTGACGACGTTTGCAGGAACCGACAGTGTCGAGGAAACCAGTGCCAGTTTCGCCCACCGCATGGATGCGCAACGCGACGCGTTGATCGCACGCATCACCGGTCGCGTGAGGGTCAGTGCGGTAACGACTCTGGACGTACCGGAAAGCGACAAGCACGATCCGTCGCATACCGTGCTGCAGCAGCCTTGAAGCGCACGCGCCCTGGGATTTGGTGACGCGCTCGAGCGTCCATCAAAACCAGTCGCCACGCGCGGCGTAATCTCGCCGGCCCGCATGGCGCGAATCGGCGCGGCTTGCTATCGTGCGCGTCCGTCTTGGGCTGGAATCCGGGCACGTGATCACGGAACGCGAATTCGCCGCACTCGCCGCGCAGGGCTACAACCGCATCCCGGTTGCGCGTGAGATCCTGTCCGATCTCGACACGCCGCTGTCGGTGTACCTGAAGCTGGCCGATGGCCCGTACACCTACCTGCTCGAATCGGTGGCTGGCGGCGAGAACTGGGGTCGGCATTCGATCATCGGCCTGCCCAGCCGAAGAGTATACAAATTACACGGCCACCGGCTCACCGTCGAGGAGCACGGCGTCGCCGTCGAGGAACGCGAGCTGGCCGATCCGCTCGCCGAAATCGAAGTGATCCGCAGCGCCTTCAAGGTGCCGCAACTGGCGCAGATGCCGGATTTCAGCGGCGGCCTGGTCGGTTACTTCGGCTTCGAGACGATCGGCTATATCGAGCCGAAACTGGCGCGCTGGGACCGGTCCGACCAGCTCGGCATCCCGGACGTGCTGCTGATGCTGAGCGACGAAGTCGCCGTGTTCGACAACCTCAAGGGGCGCCTCTACCTGATCGTGCACGCCGACCCGGCTCAGCCGCAGGCTTATGCGCGCGCACTGCGCCGACTCGACGAACTGGCGTTTCGCCTGCGCCGCTCCGGCCCCAGCTATCCGGAGGTACTCGATCCGAAAGCACTCGAGGAAACCGACTTCAAGTCGAGTTTCACGCGCGAGCAGTACGAGGCGCTGGTCGAGACGGCGAAGGAATACATCCGCGCCGGCGACATATTTCAAGTGGTCCCGTCGCAGCGCCTGTCGGTGCCGTTTCGCGCGCGGCCGGTCGATGTGTATCGCGCGCTGCGCGCGCTGAATCCGTCGCCGTACATGTATTTTCTCGACCTCGGCGCCACGCAGATCGTCGGTTCGTCGCCGGAAATCCTCGCGCGTCTGCAGCGCGGCAAGGTCGTCGTGCGGCCGATCGCCGGCACGCGTCCGCGCGGCAAGACGCGCGAGGAGGACCTGCAGAACGAAGCCGAACTGCTCGCCGATCCGAAGGAACGCGCCGAGCACCTGATGCTGATCGACCTCGGCCGCAACGACGTCGGCCGTGTCGCCAAGACCGGCAGTGTCAAGCTGACCGAGAGCTTCGTCATCGAACGTTACTCGCACGTCATGCACATCGTCAGCGAAGTGCAGGGCGACTTGCGCGAAGGATTGAGCTACATGGACGTGCTCAAGGCGACGTTCCCTGCCGGCACCGTTTCCGGCGCGCCGAAGATCCGAGCGCTCGAAATCATCCAGGACCTCGAACCACACAAGCGCAACATCTACGCTGGCGCGATCGGCTACATCGGCTGGTGGGGCGACGCCGACACCGCGATCGCGATCCGCACCGCGGTGATCCAGGACGGCCGCCTGCACGTGCAGGCCGGCGGCGGCATCGTCTACGACTCCGATCCGGCAACCGAGTGGGAAGAGACGATGAACAAGGGCCGCGCGCTATTCCGCGCGGTGGCGCAGGCAGCCGGGGGGCTCTGACGTTTTGATCCCTCCCGTTCAAGGGATGGTTGGGTGCCTCGCTCTGAAAGTCTTTTTTGCTCGTCATTCCGGCGACTGCGCGCGCCGGAGCGCGCGCGAACACCGAAGCTGGCCCGAAGGGCGAGCGCCAGGATGGCGCGAGTCAAGCCGGAATCCATCTTGACCTTGTTCTGTCTTTAAGTGCAAAGCTTCCACTCGCCCTTTGGGCGAGCGGGTTTACTTTCTTTGCTTGTGCAAAGAAAGGTAACCAAAGAAACACACCCCCGGCGGCGCGCTCTCCGGGCATCCTGCCCTGCGAGTGCGCGAGGGTGCTGCGGGGTTCGCTGGATGTACGTCCCTGTACATTCAGCGAACGGCCGCGCATCGTGCGCGGCCTCCTACGGACTGTTCCTACGCACCCTCGCCGCGCCTCAGGGGACCTCGTTTGGGCGGCATCCTGCCGCAGAAGCCGAGGCAAAAAGCGCCGCATGGCTTCAGCGTGCATCAAGGTAGTGCAGGGACGCACGGATTCGCGGATCAACGGCGCCGTTCGCGGTGCCGAGCATCGCAGGCGTGGCGGGAAAATGCCCGCAGGGGCGCGGCGATGGATCGCCGCGATTGCGAAGCAGTACAGGATGTACTGTCTGAGCAACCCCGCCGCGCCGAGAAGCGCAGGGGATTTTGCCGCGCACGAAGCGCGGCAAAACACCGCGTCCGGTGCTTAGCCTTTTGCCTACTTTTGGGCAATGCCAAAAGTAGGCCGCTCGCCCGCAGGGCGAGTGGAAGCTTTGCTCTCGAAGAGGAACCAAGGGCAAGGAGCTGGATTCCCGCTTTACTCGCGCCATCCTGGCGCTCACCCTTCGCGCCAGCTTCGCTGTTCGCGCGCGCTCCGGCGCGCGCAGTCGCCGGAATGACGAGCTGAGATTGGCCATGCGGCCTGCGACTTGTTACGCTCGCAGTCCTGGGCGTGGAAAGGGGCCAACGCTTGTCGCTGATCGACGAACTCAAGCGCCGAAACGTTTTCAAGGCAGGCGCGGCCTATCTTGCGCTCGGCTGGGTTGTCACTCAGATCACCTCGACCGTCGCGCCGCTGCTGCACCTGCCCGAGTGGATCGGCCCGATGATCGTCTGGATCGGCGTGATCGGTTTTCCGTTCGTGATCATGTTCTCGTGGATCTACGAACTGACGCCCGAGGGCCTCAAGCGCGAGCGCGAGGTCGATCGCGTGGCGTCGATCACGCACGTCACGAGCCGCCGCCTCGACTACATCATCATCGGCCTGCTGGCGCTGGCGATCGGGCTGTTCGCATTCGATCGCTTCAGTCCGCGCAAGGCCGAAACTGCGGCGGCAGTGCGCGAAGCGCCCGCGGCACCGGCTGCCGCCGCACCGCCCGCTACGGCGGCGGCAGGCGACAACTCGATCGCGGTCCTGCCGTTCGTCGACATGAGCCAGACGAAGGACCAGGAATATTTTTCGGACGGATTGTCCGAAGAGCTGCTGAACCTGCTGGCCCAGGTGCCCCAGCTTCGCGTCATCGCCCGTACGTCGTCGTTCGCGTTCAAGGGCAAGGAAGTCGGCGTGACGGAGATTGCAAAGACGCTCAACGTTGCTCACGTGCTCGAAGGCAGCGTGCGCAAGTCCGGCGATACACTGCGTATCACCGCGCAGCTGATCCGCACCGCCGACAGCTCGCATCTGTGGTCGGAGACTTACGACCGCCAGCTGACCGATGTGTTCAAAGTGCAGGACGAAATCGCTGGCGCCGTAGTCGCGCAGCTCAAGGTCAAGCTGCTGCCGGCCCAGCAAGTGACGAACCTGCGCCGCACGGCCAGCACCGAGGCTTACAACCAGTATCTGCTCGGCAACCAGCTCTTCAACCGCAATTCCCTCGAGGGTTACCGCCTCGCCGTGCCGGCCTACGAGAAGGCGGTGGCGCTGGATCCGAACTTCGCCGCGGCCTACGCGGGGCTCGCGTTCGCGCAGCTGTATGCAGCCGACTATTCGGCCTCGGTCGAAGAGATGACCCAGGACAGACAGCGCGCGCAGGCAGCGACGGAAAAGGCGATCGCGCTGGCCCCCGACCTGGCGGACGGTTACGCGGCACGCGGCTGGATGCGTGCGAGCGTCACCTGGGACTGGAGCGGTGGCGAGGCGGACTTCGAGAAGGCGCTGACGCTCGAGCCGGGCAACGCGGCGACCCAGCGGCGCTACGCTTTGGTGTTGCAGAATTTCGGCCGGCTGGCCGAATCCGTCGCCGCCACGCGCAAGGCTATCGACCTCGATCCGTTGTCCTCCGCGGCGTGGAACAACCTCGGCGGCACGTATTCCGCCGACCGCAGTCAGTTTAGCGAAGCGCGCGAGGCGCTGGAGCGTGCCCTTGCCATCAATCCGGAATCGAGTTTCGCGAACTTCAATCTTGCCGTACTCGAACTGCTGGAAGGCCACGCTCAGACCGCCCTTGCGGTGTTTCTTCGTTCCGGGGAAGTGTGGCGCCAGGCGGGTGCCGCCATGGCCGAGCACAGCCTTGGCCACGCTGCCGAGTCGAAGCTCGCGCTCGACGAACTGATCGCCAAGTACGCCCACGAATCGGCTTACCAGATCGCCGAGGTTTACGGCTGGCGTGGCGAAAAGGACAAGGCTTTCGAATGGCTCGATCGCGCCTACGAGCAGCACGACGGTGGCCTCACCCTGATCAAGAGCGACCTTCTGATCGAGTCGCTGCGGACCGACGCACGGTTCGCGGCCATGGTGAAGAAGCTGGGACTGCCGTTGTAGCGCGTCGCAGGCAGCAGGCATTTCACGCCCCGTCTGCGATGCTGCAAACGGCGCCGGTTGTCCATGAAGCCGTGCGTTCGCCCGAAGGGCGAGTGAAAGCTCTGCTCCTCGGGAGCCAAGGAACCGGATTCAGCCTTCGCTGGAATGACGAGCAAGGGAAAGAGCTGGATTCTGCTTGCACCGGAACGACGAGCAAGAAAGACTGCAAACGCCAGAGGCGCGGCGGTCCCCGACTCAGGGCGACGCTGCGCGCAGCCGCGCCACGTCAGCGGGAGTCACGCTGTCGGCAAAGTGATTGTCGAAGTTAGTGCGCACGTAGTTCACGACCTCGGCAACCTGTTCGTCGGACAGACTATCGCCGAACGCCGGCATCCCGCGTCGCCCCTGCAGCAGCGTGAGCACCGGAAACGCCGCGCTCGCGAGCTTCGGATTCGCCGAGAGCGCCGGATACATGCCGGCACCACTGGCGCCGCGCGCGTCGGGCATGTGGCAACCCTGACAAATCGCGCGATACAGGTTCGCGCCATCGCGCTGCACGAAGTGTCCACGCGCTGCCAGCGCGCCTACCGCAAACCCCGCGGGCGGCGAAAACGGCGGCAGCTCTTCTGCGGAGCAGAACAGGGTCGGCATCGCCAGCGCAAGCAGCAGTGGTATGAAGCGAGACAGTACGCGTGGCCGACGGTGTACACAGGTATACATTTACGCCGGCTCCACGTGGGCAGCGACGGCGCGCTGGTGCAGACGGCCGATCGCATCGAGCGCCGACAGCACGGCGCCTTCCTGCCAGGCCGGCAGGCGCGAGGCGTGTTCGCCTGCAAGCACGATGCGGCCGTCGATCTGGCACAGATTCTCGTAGTGCTTCTCGCGCACGGTGTCGGACCACTTGGCAAAGCAGCCATTCGAGAACGGCACGCGATGCCAGGCGACGGCGACACCGTTTTCGAACTCGGCCGGATACTGCGGGTGGATTTGCGCACCGAACTCCACGGCCGCGCGTACGCGCTGCTCCGGTGTCAGTGCAGTGAATTCGTAGGCGTTGGTTCCCCACGTGTAAGAGCCGAGCAGTACGCCCTTGCCGTGCGTGTTCTGGCGGTCCATCGGATAGCCGATCATGCCGATCGGCAGGTCGGTGTAGCTGATGCCGCCGTAGATGCGTTCATCCTGCTCCCAGAAGCGGCGCTTGAACTGCAAGCCGATCTTGACCGAGCTTTCGTACGGCACCGACTGGATCGCTGCGGACATCGCCGCGCCGACCTTGACCGGAATCTGGCTCAGGATCGACAGCGGGATCGTGCACACGCACCAGTCCGCCCGGTCCGTGCGCGGCGCGCCACCGCGTCGGGCATCGACGTGCGTAACCGTCACGCCGCGATCGTCCTGGTCGATGCCGACGACCTTGGCGTCGAATTGCACGTGTGGCGCGACTTCGCGGTAGATCGCCATTGGAATGCGATCCATGCCGCCGACCGGCTGGAACAGCGCGGGCGCAAGATCGTAAGCGAATGACGGGCGCAACGATTGCCAGAGTCCTGACTGCACAAGTTCGCCGAGCGCGAGCGGTTCTGAATACTCTGCACGCGAGGCAAGGCCACCGCCGGGATCCTGATCGAAGCCGCGCGTCGCGCTGGCGAACTCCGACTTGCGGTAGCGATGCTCCTTGTCGAGAAAGCCGAACGTGCGCAGCGCTTCGAGCAGTTTTTCCTTGTCCTGTGTGCTGACTTCGCTGTCGAGGTGTCCGCGATTGACGGCCTTGCCGAGCAGTTCGGCGACATGGCCGTGGAAGTCGGCATGTATGTGGCGGAAACGCTGCGGCTTGCCGCCGAAGGCGCTGTGCGAATGCACGTACGCATTGAAGTTGACCTGCGTGAACGGCTCGAGCGGCACCTTGAAACGGCTCGCATAGTCGAGCATCGCATGGTGATGGTACGGAATACGCCACGGCCCGGGATTGAAATACAGGCCCTTGTCGAATTCGCAGCGCTGGCGGAAGCCGCCGAGTTCGGTGTACTCGTCGCCGCCGCGCAGCGTCCAGGCGCGGCCGCCGGCGCGCTGGTTGTATTCGAGCACCGTGACCTTGTAACCGGCGCGCTGCAGTTCCAGCGCCGCCACGAGTCCGGCCATGCCGGCGCCAAGGACCAGCACCGATGCGCCGCGCGGCGCGCCGGCAAGTTCGACCGGTCCGTGGTAGGTCGACTCGCCGGCAAAGCCGAGCGCGGACATCGACTGATACAGCATGGCCGCGCCGGCCGACTGGCCGATCCGGCGCAGCAGTTCGCGGCGGCTGATCGAGGTGTCCGAAGCGTGCTCTGCCATGTCTCCCAACCGCATTCCGACTGCAAGGGGTTCCGCAAGCTCGCCGGCGCATGTTCTGTGAGGTCCGCGCCGCGGGCAATGTAGTACGTAGAACGATCCCGCGATTGCGTTTGCGCCATCCAGGCTCCGCAATGATGGCATACGGCCGCATCGGTGCGCGCCAGGCGCTTCGTTACGGATGTGCATTGGAGCGAACGATCGCAGCGGAGCAGTGCAGGGATGCACGGAATAGCAGATCAGGGCGCCGTTCGCGGTGCCGAGCATCGCAGGCGCGGCGGGAAAATGCCCGCAGGGTCGTGGCGATGGATCGCCGCGATTGCGAAGCAGTACACGGATGTACTGTCTGAGCAACCCCGCCGCGCCGAGAAGCGCAGGGCAGTTCGATTCGCACGATGCGAATCGAACCACCGCGTCCGGTGCTAGACCTTTTTGGTTACTTTTTGGGGCAATACCCACTAGCGTCCGACACGTTTTACAGCAAGATCAGCTGCTTATCGGTGGACGACTCGTCGTCGACGAATTTGCCGTCGGTAAGCAATTGAAACAATGG